>Ga0335069_10000698_pt1 | contig 54802 bp, 53 predicted proteins | sample Lox_Sample_11_FD_206714 | JGI IMG/M metagenome (GOLD analysis project Ga0335069, IMG submission 206714) | Soil microbial communities from Loxahatchee National Wildlife Refuge, Florida, United States - Lox_Sample_1.1 | ecosystem: Environmental > Terrestrial > Soil > Wetlands | place: USA... | reverse complement strand
AGGGCCGGGATGTCGGCCGGGTCGTTCTGCAGGTCGCCGTCCGAGGTCACCACCACCTCGCCCCGCGAGCGGTCGAAGCCGGCGGCGAAGGCGGCGGTCTGCCCGAAGTTGCGGCGCAGGACGACCGCCACCACCCGCCGGTCGCGCTCGGCCAGGTCCAGCAGCAGCCCCCGGGTCCCGTCCCGGCTGCCGTCGTCGACCAGGATCAGCTCGAAGGAACGGCTGGTGCGCTGCAGCGCCGCGGTCAGCTGCGCGTGCAGCTCCCCCAGGTTCTGCGCCTCGTCGAAGAGCGGGACCACGACGGAGATCGAGGGCGGCGTCTCTTCGTCCATGGCGGCAGCGAGTATACGCGACGCCTCGCGAACGCCGTCAGCGGCGGACGGCCAGCAGGAAGGCCCAGTTCAGGAGGAGCAGCACGACGGCCGTCGCCCTCAGCACCTGGGCGAGGCGGGGGTGCAGCTCGAGCGCGAGCGCCCGCCGCGTCGGCAGCAGCACCAGGTCCGCGATCGCCCAGCCGAACACGAGCAGGGCCCCCAGCGCCGCCAGCGGGTTCATGAGCACCGCCCCCGCCAGGTCGCCGGCGAACAGCCGCCCCAGGGCGCGGGTCCCCCCGCAGGTCGGGCAGGGCAGGCCGGTCATGCCCTTGAACAGGCACAGCGTCAGCGGCAGACGGTCGAGGTGAAGGACCGAGACCGCCAGCCCGGCGAGGGCGGAGATCGCCCCGAACACCAGCCCCGTCGGGGGCGCCCCGGGCTGCGCCCACACGCGCACCAGCGGGCGGGCGGCGGTGGCGGGCGGCAGCTCGCTCAACGAGCCGCGTGCCCGATGACGCTGGCGAGCGCCCCGGCGAAGAGCGCGGCCAGGCCCGCGCAGCAGCAGCAGAGGAGGACGAGCGGCAGCAGCGTCGCGGCCGCTGCCTTGCCGTGGCCGATGCGGTGCGCCGCGGCCAGGCCGATGACGTAGAGCACCAGGGTCCAGACGCCGGCGACCAGCTGTCCGCAGAACGGGACCAGGAACACGACGCTGGTGGCCTGGGCGAAGCACACCACCCGCACCGTGGTCTCGAAGCCGTTGCGGGCGCCTCCGAGCAGCAGCAGGAACAGGTGCACGATGCCGGCGCCGACGAACACGCCGATCACCACGAACATCCCGCCGAGCGCGACCTGCATGACGAAACCCGCCCAGCCCTCCACCCAGCCCACGAGGGCCGTCACCTCCGGGCGGTCGCCGAGGGTGGCGAGGGGCGAGCCCATCAGCGAGCGGAACACGGCCTGGTAGAAGCTCGCCACGATCAGCCCCATCCAGCCGACGATCACCGCGTACAGCAGCGGCGAGCCGATGCCGCCGGTCGTGGGCATGGAACGGAAGAAGACGCCGGGTGCGGCGAGGACCAGCCGTGTGGTTTCCACCAGGGCAGTCACCCAACCGAGCCGGTCTCGGTCGTCCCAGGGGACCGCCGTCGGTCCGCCCGGCGGTGGCGGGGGCGCCGGTCCGCCAGCCTCGAACGACGGCGGCGCGCTCTGCGCGAGGTCGGCCCCGCAGCTCGGGCAGTAGCGGGCGGGCGTCTCCGGCAGTGGCTGCTGGCAGATCGGGCAGGGCGCCATCGTGGCCTCCTGGCTGCGGCCGTCGCGTGAGCAGTATAGAGTAGCGGCAGCATGACGCGGGTGGACGCCTCTACCGTGGAGCACGTGGCGCGGCTGGCGCGGCTGTCGCTGAGCGCGCAGGAGCGGGAGCTCTTCGCCCGGCAGCTGGAGGAGATCCTGGCCTGGGCGGAGTCGCTGCAGGTCCTCGACGTCTCCGAGGTGCCGCCGATGGCCCACCCGCTGGCCCCGGAGTGGCGGGAGGACGCGCCGCGGCAGGGGCTGCCCCGCGACCGCGCGCTGGAGGCGGCGCCGGACGCGGCGGAGGGCCTCTTCCGCGTGCCGCGGGTGATCGGCGGGTGAGCGGGCTCCACGAGGCGAGCGCGGCGGAGATCCGCCGGCGGGTGGCCGGCCGCGAGGTCTCCTGCGAGGAGGTGACCCGCGCGCACCTCGAGCGCATCGCGTCGGTCGATCCGGCGCTCGGCGCCTTCCTGGTGACGGCGCCCGAGAGGGCGCTGGCGCGGGCCCGCGCCCTCGATCAGGCGCTGGCGGCCGGAGCCGAGCCCCCGGCACTCGCGGGGGTGCCGGTCGCGATCAAGGACGTGCTGCACGTGGAGGGGCTGCCCACCACCTGCGGCTCGCGCATCCTCGAGGACTACCGGCCGCTCTTCACGGCGACGGCGGTCGCCCGCCTGGAAGCAGCCGGTGCCGTCGTCCTCGGCAAGACCAACATGGACGAGTTCGCGATGGGCTCGTCGACCGAGCACAGCGCGTACCAGCCTACCCGCAACCCCTGGGACCCGGGCCGGGTGCCCGGCGGATCCTCGGGAGGGTCGGCGGCGGCGGTGGCGGCGCGGCTCGCGCCGATCGCACTCGGCAGCGACACCGGCGGCTCCATCCGCCAGCCGGCGGCCCTGTGCGGGGTCGTCGGGCTCAAGCCGACCTACGGCCGGGTCAGCCGCTACGGGCTCGTGGCCTTCGCCTCCTCTCTCGACCAGGTGGGCCCCTTCGCGCGCACCGTAGAGGACGCCGCCCTGGTGGTCTCGGCCGTCTGCGGCCACGACCCGGCCGACGCGACCAGCGCCGCGACCCCGGTCCCACGTTTCGAGGACGGACTGGAGCGGGACATCTGCGGCCTGAGGATCGGCGTTCCCCGCCGCTTCCTGGCGCAGGGCGTCGAGGCGGAGACCATGGCGCGCTTCGAGGAGGCGCTGGCGGCGCTGCAGGCCGCCGGAGCCGTCCTGGCCGAGGTCGAGCTGCCGTCGCTCCCCCACGCCGTGGCCACGTACTACCTGGTGGCGACGGCGGAGGCCTCGAGCAACCTGGCGCGCTACGACGGCGTGCGCTACGGCCTGCGGGCCGGCGACCCGACCGACCTCGCCGGGCTCTACGGCATGACCCGCGACCGCGGCTTCGGCCCCGAGGTGAAGCGCAGGATCATCCTCGGCACCTTCGCCCTGTCGGCCGGGTACTACGACGCGTACTACCTGCGCGCACAGCGGGTGCGTACCCTCATCCGCCGCGACTTCCAGCAGGCCTTCGCCGGGTGCGACGCCGTCGCCACGCCCACGACACCGAGGCCCGCCTTCCGCTTCGGCGAGAAGACCGCCGACCCGCTCCAGATGTACCTGGAGGACATCTTCACGGTCCCGGCGAACCTGGCCGGCCTGCCCGGCCTGTCGCTCCCCTGCGGCCTGGCTGAGGGCCTGCCCGTGGGTTTGCAGCTCCTGGGCCGGCCGTTCGAGGAAGAGACGCTGCTGCGGCTCGGCGCCGCCTACCAGCGGGCGACGGGCCACCACCTGCTGGCACCGCCGCCATAGCAGCGGGGGTCAGGTCTTGTGTCGTAGCGCGCGACCGCTGCGCTCACAGTCAAGACCTGACCCCAATCCTCAGAGCGACCAGCCGCTGCGATAGGTGATGTGCAGCAGCTCGTTCGCCTTCTCGTTGTTGGTGAACCGCAGGTTCGCGGCGTCCCACTCGAGGCGCTGGTCCTTCATGCGGATGGCCAGGACGCCGAGCAGGACCATCTCGGTCAAGACGGCGCCGTACTCGAACGGCGAGCACGGCGGCCTGCCGCCGGGGCCCTCCTTGCAGGCGCGGATCCAGTCCCCCTCGTGCGTGCCCACGACCCGCGGAAGCGTCCTGGGCGGCCGCCGGTACTCGGCCATCCGTGTCTCCGGGATCAGGCGCACGCCGTCCGCGCCGTGCGAACCGTGCAGGATCTTCCCTTTCCTGCCGATGAGGAGGGCGCCGCTCGCTGGCAGCACCCGCCCCGGCTCCAGCTCCTCGGGGACGGGCGGCAGCAGCCGGCCGTCGTACCAGGTGAGCTTCACCGGCGGACGGGAGCCCCGAGCCGGGAACTCGTAGCGCACGATGGAGGCACGCGGGTAGGTCTGCGAGGCAACGGCGGGGTCGCAGTGGGTGGTGGTCGCCTCGACCGCGCAGGGAGCGCCGAGCTCCAGCGCCCAGAAGGCGGGGTCCAGGATGTGGCAGCCCATGTCGCCGAGCGGGCCGGTGCCGAAGTCCAGCCACGCCCGCCAGCGCAGCGGGTGGTACTCGGGGTGATACGGCCGGTAGGGCGCGGGCCCCAGCCACAGGTCCCAGTCGAGCGACGCCGGCACCGGCGGCGTGTCGGCGGGCATCGCCCTCTGGACGAAGTCCGACCAGGGGTCGCCGCCCACGGGCCGGTCCGTCCAGGCGTGGACCTCGGTGACATCGCCGATGGCGCCGTCGTCGAGCCACTCCTTGAGCAGGCGGATCGACTCGTAGGAGTGACCCTGGTTCCCCATCTGGGTCACCACCTTGGAGCGCCGCGCCGCCTCGGCGATGGCGCGCGCTTCCCGCACGGTGTGGGTGAGCGGCTTCTGGCAGTACACGTGCTTGCCGGCCGCGAGCGCCGCCATGGTGATCACGGCGTGCGTGTGGTCCGGCGTCGCCACGATCACGGCGTCGATGCCCTTCTCCTTCTCGAGCATGACGCGGTAGTCCTTGTAGACCTTCGCCTGCGGGTAGAGGGCGACCGTCTTGGCGGCGTAGGCCTCATCCACGTCGCACAGGGCCACGATCCTCTCGCCCTCGCAGGCCTTGAGGTTGACGGCCCCCATGCCGCCGACGCCGATGGCGGCGATGTCCAGCTTGTTGCTGGGAGCGTCCGCTCCCAGCACGCGGCCGGGGACGAGGGCGGCCGACAGCCCCGCCACCGCGCAGCTGGAGGTGAATTGCCGGCGGGTGAGGGTGGTCTTCGGATCTCGGGTCATGTCGTCAGGTCTCCGTCAGGTGGCCCGGTGTCCCAGGGAGCCCCCGGCGACGGACCAGGATCTTGCGCAGCAGGAAGTAGGTGACGAGCCCGGCCGCCGCACCCGTGACCAGGTTGCCGACCACGAACGGCAACAGCAGCGGCCGGAACCCCTCGATGAGCGAGTGGTAGAAGGCCTGCCCGTGCAGCGACCAGTCGACGTCGCCCACGCTCGCAGGCGACACACGGACGAGCGCGCAGCCGAGCAGCGTCCCGGCGGTGTACATGGGCGCGAGCGTCCACGGGTTGTTGACCCAGGCCCCGGTCAGGATCGCCACCTTGTTCAGGCGGAAGGCGAGCGCCAGCGCGAGCGCCAGGCCGGTGTGGATGCCCAGCAGGGGAAAGAAGGCGATGAAGATGCCGACGGCGAAGGAGAGGGCGATGCGGTCGGGGCTGCCCTCGAGCTGCAGCAGCAAGCGGAGCCTGCCCAGCCAGGCGCGCATCCACGCCTACCGGCCGGCCGCGGCGAAGTGGTCGTGGCCGCGCGGCTCGAGCCGCCGCTCGCCCGAACCGTCGCGCAGCCACACCCCAGGCTCGCCCTCGAGGAACGCCCCGACCACCGACACCTCGATGCTCCACACCCGCGCCAGCGCGACCAGCTCGTGCAGCTCCTCCGCCCCCACCGCCAGCAGAAGCTGGTAGTCCTCGCCCCCGTGCAGGGCCAGGCTGCGAGGCTCCCGCCCGCGGGCCCGCGCCACCACCGCCGCCCCGGGGTCGATCGGCAGCGCGCCGGCGTCCACCACCGCCCGCACTCCGCTCTCGGCGCACATCTCCGGCAGGTCGCTGGAGAGCCCGTCCGAGAGGTCCATGGCGGCGTGCACCAGGCCGCGCTCGCCGATCGCCCGGGCCAGGCCCAGCGGGGGCTGCGGGTCCAGCTGCGCACGCAGGCAGCCCACGATCACCGGCTCCGGCGAGCCCTCCCAGCGCCCCCCGCTCGCCAGGCGCAGCTCGTCATCCAGCCGCGCGCCGTCGGCGAGGAGCTGAACCCCGGCGGCGGCCGCGCCCAGCGTCCCGGTCACCGCGATGCAGTCGCCCGGCCGGGCGCCCGAGCGCCGCAGCAGGCGTCCGTCCTCGCCCTCGCCCAGCAGGGTGACGTCGATCACGATGCCCCCGCCTGTCGCCGCCAGGTTGCCGCCCACGATGGCCACCCCTGCCTCGGCCGCGCGCTCGAGCAGGCCGTCGTAGAGCGCGTCCACCCAGTCGGCCGGCAGCGCCGGCGGCAGGCACAGGCTCACCACCGCGTAGCGGCCGACCCCGCCCATCGCCGCCAGGTCGGAGAGGTTGACGCTCAGCGCCTTTCTCCCCAGGAGCCGCGGCGGCGACTGCTCTCGCCGGAAGTGGACGTCCTCCACCAGGGTGTCCGTGGTGACGAGCACCAGCGGGCCGGCCTCGACGGCGGCGGCGTCGTCACCGAGGCCCACCACCACCCCCGCCGTGGACGGCACCCTGGCCTTGAGGCGGTGGAGATAGGCCCGCTCGCCGATGGAGCCGAGGGAGGGTCCGGGCCGGGAGGTCAAGGTGAGGCTCTCCGCATTGTCGTGTGGACGGTGACCTGAACCCGGCCACCAGGTGGGAGCCCTGAGCCACGCTTCAGGCTTCCTCGACGCGGAGGCGTGCTCACCGCGGGGCGAATCGGACCCCCTCTTTGAAGACGTTGGGTCAGGTTTGCGTATCCATCACGGGCATTGCAGAGAGCCTCGCGAGATGATAGCCGCCGCTCTCCGGGGCGGCAAGCTCCTGGGCGCCCGCTCACTCCCCGAGCGCGGCTCCCAGGGCGGTCGCCAGACGACGCGCCCTCTCCTCGGCAGAGGCGCCCCGCTTGAGCCGCGTGCGCGCCGACTCCAGCTCCTGCCGGGCCTGCTCGAGGTCCCGGCGCGAGCGCAAGAACTCGTCGGCCAGGTTGAGCGCGGCCAGCACCGCGATGCGCAGGCTGTCCACGGCGCCGCTGGTGCGGCTGACGTCCTTCATCCGATCGTCGACGAAGGCGGCCAGCGTCTCCACGTAACCGGGGTTCGCCCCGGCCCGGACCGCGTAGGTCTGGCCGAACACCTCGACGTGGACGAGGCTGGGCTTCTCGTCCTTCTCAGCCATGGGCGGGATTATAGGCTCGTCCGCGCGCTAGCCGAGGCCCTCGAGCAGCTCGACCAGCCTGGCCACCCGCTCGCGCAGCTCCTCGCGGTCCCGCTGCAGCGCGGAAAGCTCCCGCTCGGCCTTCTCGGCGCGGGCGCGCAGCTCCGGCTGCGCCCGGCCGCCCGCCGAGCGCGCCTCCTCCTCGGCCTTCTGCAACCGTGCCTTCAGCGACTCCGCCTGGGCGCGCAGCGAGGCCGCCTCGGAGCGCAGGGCGTCGCGCTCTCCGGCCAACTCGCGCAGGCGCGCCGCCGCCTTGTGGACCTTCTGCTCGAGCAGCTCGAAGCCGTCGTCCACGGCGCCCCCTTTCACTCTCCCCGGATCTCGAGGCCCGCGGCGCACAGGTCGCGCACGACGGCGTCGACGGCGGCCTGGACCTCCTCCCCGGTGAGCGTCCGCTCCGGGTCCTGGAAGCGCAGCCTGACCGTCAGGCTCACCTTGCCCGCCGGGACCTGGCTGCCGCCGTAGCGGTCGAGCAGGCTCACCGAGCGCAGGCGCGGGCCGGCGGCGGCGCGCACGCGGGCGTCGAGCTGGGCGGCCGGGACCTCCTCTCCGCACAGGATCGAGAGATCGCGCTCGACCGGCGGAAAGCGGTCGAGGCTGGTGAAGCGCACGACGCGCGGCGCCTCCTCCAGCACGCCGTCGACCGACAGCTCCAGGACCACGGTCTCGTCCTTCAGCTCGCAGCGGGCGTGCACGTCGGGGTGCAGCGCGCCTGCGTAGCCGACCGCTTCGTTGCCGCGGCGCAGGCCGAACGAGCGGGTGGGGTGCAGGTGCGGCAGCGGCGGGGCGGTGTCCACACCAGGCGGCTCGAGGCCGAGCCGCCAGAAGACGAGCTCCGCCAGCCCCTTCACGTCGAACAGATCGAAGGTCCGCGGCCGCGCCGACCAATGGTGCGGCTGCGTCTGGCCGGCCAGCAGCACGGCGAGGCGCCGCTCCTCGCGGGGTGCGCCCGGTCCGGGGCGGAACACCCGGCCGAGCTCGAAGACGGCCAGGTCGCGGCAGCCCAGGCGCAGGTTCTTCCGCAACGTCGAGACCAGCCCCGGCATCACCAGGGAGGTGCGCAACGTGTCCTGCTCCTCGGTGAGCGGGTTGGCCAGGCGCACCCGCTCCTCGGCCGGCACCTCCATCTCCGCACCGGCCACGAACGCGTAGTTGATGACCTCGGTCAGCCCGATCCCCGTGAGGGCCTCGCGGAGGTGGCGCTCGCGCCGCTGGGACCGGCGCAGGAAGCCGGGCCGGGTGGCAGGCGGGATCGCGCTCGGCACGCGGTCGACCCCGTGGAGGCGGCCGACCTCTTCGGCGAGGTCGGCCTCCCCCGTCACGTCCAGCCGCCAGCTGGGCGCGGTGACCGTCGCCTCCCCGCCCTTCTCCTCCACGCCGAAGCCGAGCGCCCGCAGGCTCCTCACCTGCTGCGAGGGCGCCACCGCCGTCCCCAGCAGAGCGTCGACCTTCTCCGGACGCAGCCTGAGCGTCTTCGCCGGCCGGCGCCGGCCCAGGCGCTCGACGACCCCGGGGCGGACGGTGCCGCCGCCGATCCTCTCCAGCAGGTGGGCCAGCCGGGCGAGCGCCTGCGGGCCGGCATCGACATCGGCGCCACGCTCGAAGCGGTGCGAGGCCTCGGTGTGCACCGCCATCGCCCGCGCCCCGCGCCGCACCGACAGCGGGTCCCACCAGGCCGCCTCCAGGACGACCGTGCGCGTCTCGTCGCCGATCTCGCTGGAGGCGCCGCCCATCACCCCGGCCAGCGCCAGCGCCGGCTGGCCGCCGCGGCCGGCGATGACGCCGACGCGGGCCGGGAGCTGGCGCTCCACCCCGTCGAGGGTCGTCAGGGGCTCGCCCTCGCGCGACCAGCGCACCACCAGCTGCGCGCCGGGGATGCGGGCGAGGTCGAAGGCGTGGCTCGGCTGCCCCATCTCGACCATCACGTAGTTGGTCAGGTCGACCACGTTGTTGATGGAGCGGATGCCGACCTGCTCCAGCCGCTCGCGCAGCCACGAGGGCGACGGTGCGATGCGGACGTCGAGGACGCGCGCGCAGAAGCGGCCGCAGAGGTCGGGCGCTTCCAGCACCACCTCGACCGCCTCCGCGGCGGGCGGGCCGGACTCGCCGAGCGTGGTCTCCAGCGGCCGCAGCGGCACGCCGTAGAGCGCCGCCACCTCGCGGGCCACGCCCCGCACGTTCATGGCGTCCACGCGGTTGGTGGTGATGTCGAGGTCGAGGACGGTCTCGTCGCCGACGGTCTCGATGGCGTCGACGGCGAGCCCGGCCGTGGTCAGGTCGGCGGCGAGCCGCCTGGGCTCGACCGTCACCTCGACGAACTCGCGCAGCCAGCCGAGCGGGACCTTCATCGGTAGAACTGCCCCAGGAAGCGCAGGTCGTTCTCGTAGAAGAGGCGGATGTCGTCGATGCCGTGGCGCACCATGGCCACCCGCTCGATGCCCATCCCGAAGGCGAAGCCGGTGACCTCCTCCGGGTCGTAGACCGTGCGCCCCAGCCGCGCGTTCACCGCCTCGAAGACGGCCGGGTTCACCATCCCCGAGCCGAGGATCTCCAGCCAGCCGGTCTGCTTGCAGACCCGGCAGGGGCCGCCGGGCAGCCGCCCCGAGCCGCCGCAGACGATGCAGCCGAGGTCGGCCTCCACCGAGGGCTCGGTGTACGGGAAGTACGAGGCCCGGAAGCGCACCGGGTACTGCTCGCCGAAGAGCGCGTGCAGGAAGGCCTCGATCGTTCCCTTGAGGTGGCCGAGGCTGATGCCCGGCCCCACCACCAGGCCCTCGATCTGCTGGAACATCGGCGAGTGGGTGACGTCGCTGTCGCGGCGGTACACCTTGCCAGGGGAGATGATGCGCACCTCGGGCGGGTGCGGGTTCTCCAGCAGGTAGCGGATCTGCCCCGAGGAAGTGTGCGTCCGCAGCAGCAGCGGCCCGCCGTCCTCCGGGGCCCGGCTGTCGAGGTAGAAGGTGTCCTGCATGTCGCGGGCCGGGTGGTCCGGCGGCATGTTGAGCGCCTCGAAGCAGTGGTAGTCGTCCTCCACCTCGGGGCCGTCGTACACCTCGTAGCCCATGGCCACGAAGATGTCCTCCAGCTCCTCCCGCACGACGGTGAGGGGGTGGCGGCGGCCGACGAAGGGACGCCGGCCGGGCAGGGTCGGGTCCAGCCGCTCGCGGCGCAGCGCCTGCTCGCGCGCCAGCGACTCGACCCGGCGCTGGGCGTCCCCCAGGCGAGCCTCGATGTGCGCCTTCAGCGCGTTCAGCTCCTGGCCCGCCTCGCGCCGCTCGGCCTCGGCCAGGGCGCCCAGCGACTTGAGCAGGGCCGACACCGCGCCCGAGCGGCGGCCCACGAAGCGGTCGCGCAGGGCCTGCAGCGCGACGGCGTCGCGCGCGGCGGCCGCGGCCTGCTCGAACTCCTCGCGCAGCGCGCGTGCCTTGTCGCGCAGCGACGCGATCGCTTCCCTGGCCATGGGGACGGCAGCTCCGCTAGGCGCTCGCCGGCGGGCGCGCCGCCCTGGCGGACTCGACCAGCTTGCCGAACGCGGCGGGGTCGGTGGCCGCGATCTCGGCCAGGGACTTGCGGTCGAGGCCGACCCCGGCCAGCCGCAGCCCGGCGATCAGCTGGCTGTAGCTGATGTCGTGCGCCCGGGCGGCCGCGTTGATGCGCACGATCCACAGCCGGCGGAAGTCGCGCTTCTTGCGCTTGCGGCCGGTGTAGGCGAAGTTGCCCGCCCGGTCGGTGGCCTCCTTCGCGAACTTGTAGAGCTTGCTCTTGCCAAGGAAGTAGCCCTTGGCCATCGACAGCAGCTTCTTGCGCTTCTCACGGCGCGAGGAGCCACGCTTGACTCTCGGCATGACGGACGTCCCTTCGTCTGGCGCGGGCCACGATCGGCCCGTCCCGTCGCGCTTGCAGGCGGCGACGCCGGCCCGGGCAGCTCGACCGCTGCCCACGAACTGCGGCGCTTGGGGTACGGTGCCCGCGGCACCCGGCGGAGCGTCGCGCCCGCCGTGCGGAATTCTACTGCAGCAGCATCCTCTTGACCTGTGCCTTGTCCGCGTCGGACACCAGCACGGTGTGCCCCAGCGCCCGCTTCCGGCCGGGCGCCTTCTTGGTGAGGATGTGCCGCTTCATGGACTTGTGGCGGGTGATCTTCCCCGTCGCGGTCACCTTGAAGCGCTTGGCGGCGGCACGGTTGGTCTTCAGTTTCAGCTTCGCCTTGGGTTTTCTCATGGCCTCACTCGGTCTTGCCGGCCGCGGCGCCCCCAGCATCAGCCCGGGCCCTGGCGTCGGCGGGTGCCTTCTTCGGCCGCGGCTTGGGGGCGACCGTGACCTCCTTCTTCGGCGCCAGGATCTGCACCATGGTGTTGCCCTCCTGGCGCGGCGGCGACTCGATCAGGGCCACGTCGCCGATCTCGGCCGCCAGCCGGTTCAGGATCTCGCGGCCGATCTCGCTGTGCACGATCTCGCGGCCACGGAAGATGACCAGCGACTTCACCTTGTTGCCGTCGGACAGGAAGCGCTCGACGTTCTTGCGCTTGAACGCGAAGTCGTGCTCGTCGACCTTCGGGCGGAACTTCACTTCCTTGATCTTGATGTGGCGCTGGTGCTTGCGCGCCTCGGCGTCCCGCTTGGCCTGCTGGTAGAAGAACTTGCCGGAGTTCATGATGCGGCAGACCGGCGGGGTGGCGGTGGCCGCGATCTCGACCAGGTCCAGCCCCTTCTCTTCGGCCAGCATCAGCGCCTGCTGGGGCGGCATGATGCCGAGCTGGGCCCCGTCCTCGTCGATGACGCGGACCTCCTTCGAGCGGATGCGGTCGTTGATGCGGACCGTCTTGCTGTCTATGTGACACCTCCAGGTTTTTGGGGGGGCGCCTCTTCGCGGACCGCGCGCTCCGCCGCCAGGCGGCAGACGCGCTGGCCGAAAACCGCCACGTCCGAGGCACCGAGGTCGCCGGCGTGGCGGTGGCGCACCGACACGGTCCGGCCCTCGACCTCCTTGTCCCCCACCACCAGCATGTAGGGGACCTTCTGCACCTGGGCCTCGCGGATGCGGTAGCCCAGCTTCTCGCTGCGATCGTCCACGTGCACGCGCACGCCCAGCGCGGCCAGCTGGTCGGCCACCTCCCGGGCGTAGGCCTGGTGGCGCTCCGTCACCGGCACCACGACCGCCTGCACCGGGGCCAGCCACACCGGGAAGGCCCCGGCGTGGTGCTCGATCAGGATGCCGAAGAAGCGCTCCAGGCTGCCGAGCAGCGCCCGGTGGATCATCACCGGCTGGTGCGCCTTGCCGTCCTCGCCGATGTACTCGAGCTGGAAGCGGTTCGGGTTGTTGAAGTCGACCTGGATGGTCGAGCACTGCCAGGAGCGGTCGAGCGCGTCCTTGATCTTGATGTCGATCTTGGGCCCGTAGAAGACGCCCTCGCCGGGGTCGACCTGGTAGGGCAGGGCGCGCGCCTCCAGCGCCTTGCGCAGCGCCGCGGTCGCCACCTCCCACTGCTCGTCGGTGCCGGCCGCCTTCTCGGGCTTGGTCGAGAGGTAGATGTCGTAGCGGTCGAACCCGAACGTGTGCAGGATGCTGGTGACGAAGTCGAGGACCCGGAGGATCTCCTCCTCGATCTGGTCGGGGCGGCAGAAGATGTGGGCGTCGTCCTGGGTGAAGCCGCGCACGCGCATGAGCCCGTGCAGGACCCCCGAGCGCTCGAAGCGGTACACCGTCCCCAGCTCCGCCCAGCGATACGGCAGGTCGCGGTAGCTGCGCAGGCGCGACTTGTAGATCGTCAGGTGGAACGGGCAGTTCATGGGCTTGAGCTGGTACTCGACGTTCTCGATGTCGATCGGCGAGTACATGTTGGCCCGGTAGTAGTCGGTGTGGCCGCTCGTCTTCCACAGGTCGAGCCGCGCGATGTGCGGCGTGTAGACCAGGTCGTAGCCGCCCTTCAGGTGCTCGTCGCGCCAGTAGTCCTCGATCTGCTTGCGGACGAAGCCGCCCTTGGGGTGCCAGAGCACCAGCCCGGCGCCGGTCTCGTCGGCGATCGAGAACAGGTCCAGCTCGCGGCCCAGCTTGCGGTGGTCGCGGCGCTTGGCCTCCTCGAGACGGAAGAGGTGCTCCTCCAGCTCTTCCCTGGTGAAGAAGGCGTACCCGTAGATGCGCTGCATCGAGGGGTTGCCTTCCCTGCCCTTCCAGTAGGCGGCGGCCGGCTCCGGCTTCAGCTTGAAGGCCTTGATCCTGCCGGTCGAGGGCAGGTGCGGACCCAGGCAGAAGTCGATGAACTCCCCCATCGTGTAGCACTGCACGGGGTCGCCGGACTTCTCCCGGATGAGCTCGCACTTCAGGGTCTGGCCCTTCCTCGCGAACAGCTCGAGCGCCTCCGGCTTGGGCATGAGCTTGCGCTCGATCGGCCGGTCCTGCCTGACGATGTGCGCCATCCGCTTCTCGATGGCGGCGAGGTCCTCGGGCGTGAACGGGCGGTCGACCAGGAAGTCGTAGAAGAAGCCTTCGTCGGTCGGCGGCCCGATCCCGCACTGCGCGTCGGGGAACAGCTCGGTCACGGCGGCCGCCAGCAGGTGCGCGGACGAGTGCCTGTAGATCTCGAGGGGGGAATCGGCCGGCTTGGACTCGCCGGAAGGACCTGTGGTGTCGAGAGGCTCGACGGGGCTCGAGGACGACATCAAGCGAGAGTCAGCATGTCAGGTCCGCTTCACTCCTTCCAGGGCCGACGGCGGCCCGCCACCGCTGGTAGGCGCGGGTGGAATTGAACCACCGACCTCTTCCGTGTCAAGGAAGCGCTCTACCACTGAGCCACGCGCCTAACGGCCGGAAACACGGAAGTTAGCAGAGAGATACGAGGGTAGTCAATCCCGGGCGGTTCCGGCCAGCCACGCGGTTCCGGGGAGGGCTCAGGGACTGGCTGCTCTCTCCATCGGAGCGAACACCTCGGGGTCGTCCGCGACATCCGGCTCCGGCGAGCGAGCCGGACCTAGAGGATCCTCTTCCCCAGCAGCGAGCAGAGGAGCTCCACCCCCAGCGTGGCCGTGCCATTGCGATGATCGAGGATGGGGTTCGTCTCCACGAACTCGGCGGACACGACCCGGCCGGTGTCCGCGAGCATCTCCATGGCGAGGTGCGCCTCCCGGTACGACAGCCCGCCGGGCGCCGGGGTGCCCACGCCGGGCGCGTAGTCGGGATCCATGACGTCCATGTCGAAGCTCACGTGGATGCCGGCGGTGCCCGCGCCCGCACGCCTGATCGCCTCCTCCATCACCGCCCGCATGCCCCGCTCGTCGACGTCGCGCATGGTGAATGCGCCGACCCCCGACGCCTTCACGTTCGCGCGCTCGGCGGGGTCCACCTCGCGGATGCCGACCAGGGCCGCGCGCGAGCCGTCGATCATCGGGCAGAAGCCGGCCAGGTTCACCAGGCTGGGCGCGCCCAGGCCCAGCACCACGGCCAGCGGCATGCCGTGGATGTTGCCGGTGGGGCTGGTCTCCGCGGTGTTGGCGTCCGCGTGGGCGTCGAACCAGACCAGGCCCAGCTTCTGCCGGGAGCGGTGCAGGTGGCGGGCCACCCCGGCGATGGTGCCCATGGCCACCGAGTGGTCCCCGCCCAGCACCACCGGGGTGGCGCCGCCGGCCAGCGCCGCCTGCACGCGGTCGTGCAGGAGCTCGCAGACCTCGAGGATCTCGCGCAGGTACCGCAGCCGCGGGTCGCCCGGGCCCTGCGTCTCCTGGATCTTCACCGGCAGGTCGCCGGCGTCCTCCACCTGGTGCCCCAGCTCGGCCGCCCGCGCGTCCACCCCGGCCACCCGGAAGGCCGAGGGACCCATGTCCACGCCGCGACGGCCTCCGCCCAGGTCGAGCGGGACGCCGATCAGAGTGACCCGCCGGTTCGCCATGCACCCTCTCTCGTTCGCGCGGGGGAAGGCGACGACCGTAGCACGCGGCACGTCACCGGTTCAACCGCGACGGCCGTTGACGCCCCCGCCGATGGCCCGGATAATCGCCGCCGAGCCCTCCGCATGCCCGCCTCCGCAGCGCCGCGCAAGGCCGCTCCCACTCCCGCGAAGGACGCGCCCGAGCTGCTGTCGGTGCTGCTCGCCCAGGGCGTGCTGAGCGTGGAGCAGGCCGAGCGGGTGCGCCGGGCGCAGAAGGTGAACGGCGTGGGGGTCGAGCAGGCGGTGCTGCAGCTCGGCCTGGCCAGCGACGCCCAGATCGCGCAGGCGCTGGCGGCGCACGCCGGGCTGCCCTACGTCAAGATCAACCCGCTCGACCTCGACCTCGACGTCGTCACCAGGGCGGTCGCCGGCCCCTTCGCCCGCAAGCACGGCATGGTGGCGATCGCCAAGAGCGAGGGCCGCATCACCATCGCGGTGCACGACCCCTTCGCCCCCTTCCCGCTGGAGGACGTGGAGCGGGTGACGGGGCTGCGGGTGGAGCGGGTGGTGGCCACCCGTGCCGACGTGGAGGCGGTCAACAAGGGGTTCTACGACCTCAAGTCGAGCCTGCAGACGGCGGAGAAGCAGCTCACGGAGAGCCGCATCTCCACGGTCGACCTCGGCAACCAGGAGTTCCTCTCGCGCGCGGCGGCCGAGCTGGACCCGGCGGCCGCCCCGGTGGTGAAGGCGCTCGACCACATCCTGGCCTACGCCTTCGAGCAGCGCGCCTCCGACATCCACTTCGAGCCCAAGCGCAACCTGACCCTGGTGCGCCTGCGCATCGACGGCGTGCTGCACGACGTGCACGTGATCCCCAAGATCGTCTACGAGGCGGTGGTCTCGCGGGTGAAGCTGCTGTCCGGCTGCAACCTCGCCGAGAAGCGACGGCCGCAGGACGGTCGCATCAAGCGCGAGCAGGGCGGCCGCGAGGTGGAGCTGCGCGTCAGCACCATGCCCACCGCCTTCGGCGAGAAGGCGGTGCTGCGCATCTTCGACCCGGAGATCCTGCTGAAGCGCATCGACCAGCTCGGCCTCTCGCCGCACGACCTGCCGAAGTTCAACGAGTTCATCGCCCGCCCCACCGGCATCATCCTGGTCACCGGCCCCACCGGCAGCGGCAAGACCACCACCCTCTACTCCGTGCTCAAGCACCTCTCCCGCCCCGAGGTGAACATCGTCACCATCGAGGACCCGATCGAGATGGTGTTCGAGGACTTCAACCAGGTGCAGGTGCGGCCGCAGATCGAGGTGACCTTCGCCTCCGCGCTGCGCACGGTGTTGCGGCAGGACCCGGACATCATCATGGTCGGCGAGATCCGCGACGGCGAGACCGCCGACCACGCGGTGCAGGCCGCGCTCACCGGCCACCTGGTGCTCTCCACCCTCCACACCAACGACGCCTCCTCCTCCATCACCCGCCTGCTGGACCTGGGGGTGCCCCACTTCCTGATCACCTCCACCCTGGTCGGGGTGGTGGCGCAGCGGCTGGTGCGCGAGAACTGCCCCCACTGCAGCGAGGAGTACGACCCCGCGGAGGGCGAGGCGGCGGCCATGAACATGCCCTTCGAGAAGCTGAAGGGCTACCGCTTCCGCCGCGGCCGGGGGTGTCTGCACTGCCGCGACACCGGCTACCTCGGGCGCACCGGCATCTACGAGATCCTGACCATGAGCGAGAAGATCCGGCGGCTGGTCTCGCAGCAGGCGGGCTCGCTGGACATCTTCCGCGCTGCCCGCGAAGAGGGCCTGCGCACGCTCAAGGAGGCCGCCATCGAGAAGGTGTTCCGTGGCGTCACCACGACCACGGAGATGGTCCGGGTCGCCGGCAAATGAAGGGCGAGGGCCTGCGCGGCCGCGTCTTCCTGGTCACCGGCAGCGGCCGCGGCCTGGGCGCCGCCATTGCCCGCGCCGCGGCCGCCGAGGGAGCGCGGGTGGTCCTCAACTGCCGCCGCGACGCCGAGCGCCTGGAGGCGCTGGCCCGGGAGCTCTCGGCCGCCGGTGGCGAGGTGCTGGCGGTGCGCGCCGACGTGACCGACTTCGAGCAGGCGCACCAGCTGGTCGAGCGCACGGTCGCCCGCTGGGGGCGCCTCGACGTGCTGGTCAACACCGTCGGCGGCCTGCGCTGGAAGGCTCTGGCCGACCTCGACCCGGCCGAGTGGCGGCGGCTGGTGGCCTCCAACCTCGACTCGGTGTACCACATGTGCCGTCTGGCGGTGCCCCGCATGCGCGAGCAGCGCTTCGGCCGCATCGTCAACCTGGCCGCCGTCGGCGCCGCCCACACGCAGGGCGAGCCGCAGATGGCCGCCTACTCGGCCGCCAAGGCCGCGGTGGTGGCGCTCTCGCGCGCGCTGGCCCTGGAGGAGGCCCGCTGCGGGATCACGGTCAACGTCGTCTCGCCCGGGCTGCTGGACGACGAACCGGGGGCGGCGGCTGCGCCCGGTCCCGCGCCCGCCGCGGTACCGAAGGCCCTCGAGGACCGGGTGCCGGTCGGGCACGCCGGACACGCCTCCGACGTCGTCCGCGCCGTCCTCTTCTTCGCCTCGCCGGCCGCGGAGTTCGTCACCGGCCAGGTGATCGAGGTGGCCGGGGGCGCCCGGAGCTGACCTAGGGCTCCGCGAACACGCAGGCGGTGAAGGCCAGGATCTCCACCTCCGGACGCCGCCAGGCGTCCTCGGGCAGGCCGGCCTTCCAGCAGGTGTGAGCCAGGAACGTCTCGCGATCCCAGCCGTGCTCGAGCGGCACCTGCGGCAGCAGCACGCCGCGGCGCCGCCCGTCGCTCAACAGCAGCCCGTGGCGGCCGACCTCGACCTGCTCCGGGCGGATCGGCGTGAGCGGCCCGAGCGCCGAGACCTCGATCGTCACCTCGTCCAGCTCCTCGGGCCCGAGCGGCGGGAACCGGGGGTCCTCGGTGGCCGCCGCCACGGCCATGCGCGACACCGTCTCCAGCAGCGGCCCCTCGGAGACCATGTTCCCGATGCAGCCGCGCAGCTCGCCGTCTGTGCGCCGCCGCAGGGTGACGAACGCCCCCCGGGGCTCCGCCAGCGCACCCGTCGCCGCCGGCAGCACCAGCCGGGCGCGCTGCAGACGGCAGCGGATCGCCTCGCGGGCGACCCGCAGCAGCACAGCCTGCTCCTCGGCCGAGGGCGCTTCCGTCTGCTGCAGCCCGGTCGGGGCGCTCACGAGACGCTCGCGGTGAGGGCGGCGGCCAGGTACCCGACCACCTGCCCCTTGTCGCCGCCGGGGACGTCGCCGCTGTCGGCGTAGCGCAGCACCGTCGCGGTGTCGGCGCCCAGCGAGCGCGAGGCGCGCATGACCGCGACGATCGGGCCGCCGCCGCAGGCCACGTTGTGGTGGCCCTCCAGCCTCGAGAGCAGCCCCGCGTCGTCGAACCCCGACACCTGCTGCACCACCACCGCGTCCAGCCGGTTCGCCACCGGCGCCGGCTGGTAGTGCGAGAGGTCGCTGGAGGCGACCAGCACCACGTCGCGGCCGGAGGGTAAGCCGGCGAGCGCGCCGGCCAGGGCCTCGGCCAGCCCGAGGACCTCCTCCCGCGACTGGCTGCCCATCAGCAGGGGCACGATGCGCAGGCCGGAGACCACCCGCTGCAGGAAGGGCATCTGCATCTCCAGCGAGTGCTCCTGCCGGTGCACCTCGGCGTCCGCGAACACGAACTCGCGGCCGTGGGAGAGGACCGCCTGCGCCACCGCCTCGTCGACCTCGGCCCGCCCGAGGGGCGTGTCCCAGGCGCCCTCCGCCTGCACTGCCACGCCGTCGAAGGCCGCGCGGTGCGACGGCCCCACCAGGACCACGGTGGCGGCGGCGCGGCCGCGCAACAGCGAGTAGGCGTAAGCCGCCACCGGGCCGGAGTAGCGCAGCCCCGCGTGCGGGCAGACGAGGCCGACCAGACGGCCCGGGGCGGCCACCTTCCCCGCCTGCCCGAGGTAGCGGTCGACCTCCTCCTCGATTGCGGCAGCGCTGCCGGGGTACCAGCTGCCCGCGACTGCAGCCGCTCGGACGGTGGCTGGCATGGGGACCTCCGGTCGCTGGGGGCGCGTCCTCGGTCGACTCTACGCCCGGCGAAGCGGGCCTGACAAGGCTTACCGGTACACCCGGTAGTCGACCCGGTGGAAGATGTTGTCGCGGTCCTCGAACTCGCGCACGATCGGCTCCTCCAGCATGCACTGCCGGGTGAGGGCGCGGTAGAGGTAGTCGAAGCGGGCGATGTGGTCGCGCGTCCGCTTCTTGGCGTAGTCGACCGTGGTGCCCGTCTTCATGATGAACGCCCAGTCGGAGGACTGGGCCAGCAGCAGCTCGCGGGCAGCCTGATTGAGCGCCCGCCGCTCGAGGTCGTTCGGCTGCTCGTAGCGTCGCGCCAGCTCGACCATCCGCTCGGCCGCCATGTCGAGGTGCGGGTAGATCCAGTCGTTGGAGCCGTTGAGCCAGACCTCGGCGTAGCCCGCGGCGCCCCAGGTGCACATGGGCGGCTGGCACACCTCCATGTCCGGGAAGCGCTCCAGGTACTCCGGGGGCGTGACCGGCTTCACCACGTCCTGGTCGAAGTGCATCTTGCGGAACAGGAAGTCGAGGAACTGCGGCCCCTCGTACCACCAGTGGCCGAACAGCTCGGCGTCGTACGGGCTCACCACGATCGGCGGGCGCCGGTAGACGCCGGCCAGGTGCTCGACCTGCTTCGCGCGGTTGAAGAGGAAGTTGCCGGCGTGGCTGGCGGCCTTCCCCATCGCCCAGGAGCGGACGTAGGGCTGCTTGTGGCCGAGGTCGAAGCCGCGGCCGGTCACCCGGTAGTACTTGATGCCCAGGTTCTTGCGCTGCCCGTCGGGGAGGAAGTCGGCCAGGTAGGAAAGCGGGAGCTCCCAGCCCACGTCCTTGTAGAACTCACGGTAGTCGAAGTCGCCGGGATAGCCCGACTCGGCGCTCCAGACCTGGCGCGAGGACTCGAGGTCGCGGCCGAAGAAGGCGACGCCGCCGGGCGAGAGGATCGGCGCGTGGACGCCGTAGCTCGGCCGCGGGTGGGCGTCGGTGAGGCCGTGCGACTCGAGGAAGCTGTAGCGCAGCCCGGCCTCGCGCAGGTAGACCTCGTGGCCGGGCAGGTACGCGCACTCCGGCAGCCAGATGCCCACGGGGTCGCGCCACATCGTCTCCCGGTAGTGCTGGGTGCCGACGTGCACCTGCGCCCGCACCGCCTGCGGCACCGGGTCCATCAGCGGCAGGAAGCCGTGGGTGGCGCCGCAGGTGATGATCTCCAGCTTGCCGGCGTCGCGGTGGCGGCGGAAGGCGTTGAGCAGGTCCGAGCCGTAGCGCTCGCGGAACACGTGCCGCACGTCCGAAAGCTCGTTGACGTAGAACCAGGCGAGCTCGTTCAGCCAGGGCTGCTCGCGCCGCGTGCGCTCGACCTCGCGCCGGGCCAGCTCGATGAGGGCGTCGAGGTGGCGCTGGTAGCGCGCCACCAGCAGCCCGTCCGCCATCATCGAGACGAGCGGCGGCGACAGCGTCATGGTCAGCCGGTACTCGACGCCGTCGTTCAGCAGCCCGTCCAGGACCCGGACGATGGGGACGTAGGTCTCCGTCAGCGCCTCGAAGAACCAGTCCTCCTCCAGGAAGGACGGGTACTCCGGGTGACGGACGTACGGCAGGTGGGCATGCAGGACCGGGCACCAGTACCCGATCGGCATGGCCTACCGCCTGAACGCGTCGCTCGCCCCGGGCCGCTCGCCCGCCCCGGGACGCTCGCCCGCTCCTGGACCGAACCTGTCGCTCGCACCGCCCCTCGCGGCCCGCCGGCCGTCCGTCTCACCCGGCTCGGCGGCGCCCTCGGCCCCCGGCTTCCACGGCTCGCGTGCGACGCCGGAGCGCCGCTCGGCCTCCGCTGCAGCCTCGCTGGCGGAGAGCGGGAGCTCCCCGGCGTCGCGGTAGCTGAGCCGTCTGCGGGCGCTCTCGCCGGAAGGGCCCACACGCGGCGTCACCACCGTGTTGCTCTCGGCGATGCGGCGGAACTCGCCCGAGGGCAGCGTCACCCCCAGCTCCGCGCGATAGGTGCGGCGGGCCGAGTCGGTCCGCACGTACCACCAGCGCGCGCCCGGGGGCAGCAGGATGTCGAGCGAGCCGCCCCCCGTGGGGTCGAGGATGCGCAGGGTGAGCCGCGACAGCGCCAGGGCACGCTCTCCCAGGCTGCGGCCGAGGGTCCTCATCCCCTCGGGGCTCACGTCCCAGTAGGCGAAGATCCAATCGGGATCGCGGACCAGCAGGCGGACGCGGTCGACGCCGTAGGTCTCGGGGAACAGGAAGCGCTCCTCCTCGAACACCCGCCTCGCCGTCTCCCGCGGCAGATACTTGGCGGCACGGATCTGGTCTTCCTCGTTGAGGCCCGGGACGGCCGTGGGAGCGCCCTCGTCCTGCAGGGTCGGGTGAACCTCGGCCGCGGGAACGGCGGGCGTCGGGACCTTGGCCTGGACGCTCCGTCGCCGGGCGCCCGTCTGGACGCGCGGCTTGGCGACCTCGGCCCTCGCGGCCTTCACGGGCTTCGCGGTCGCCGGCGGTGCCGTCGCCCTGGTCTTCGACCGCCGCGGCGCGACGCCCCTGCGAGCGGCGCCAGCGGGCTTCCCCGGCCGCGCCGGCGAATGCGCCTTCACCCCCGGCTTCTTCTTGCTGGCCATAGGCGGCCAGTATAGGTTGCGTGCTTCGGCTGCAGCAACTACTGGCGCAGGCCGCCGGCGCCCGGCCGGTTCGCCCGTAGCCGGCCCATCAGATCGCGCAGGCGCTGCTCGACGTCGAGCTCCAGCAGCCGGTACTTGGCCTGCTGCACGGGCGACAGCGCGGCGTCGAGCGCTTCCATGTCCCTGTGCACACGCGCCGGCCCGTCGGCCTCCACCGCCCTCAGCCGCTGCAGCGCCGGCGTGACGTCGGCCTCGGTTGCCGCGCCGGAGTCCAGCAGCCGCCGCATCTCCCGCAAGAGCCGCGCACGCTCCATCAGGTAGCCGCGCCGCTCCGACTGCAGACGCGTGACGAGGGGCAGCACCTTCGTGTACTGCTCGTCGGAGAGCCCGAGGCTCGACTGCAGGTTGCTCACCACGTAGGCGTCGACCATCCTGAACGCCTCCTCGCGGCGCGCCTCCCCCTGCCGCCCCGCCCCGGGCGGTCGGCCCTGTGCCCGCGCGGCGACCGCGCCGCTGCCGGCCAGGAGCGCCGCCGCGACCACCACGCGCGTGGCCCGTGAGATCACAGAGCACCTCCGTTGCGCTGCTGCAGCGCCTCGGCGAGCTCCCGCGACTCCTCGTCGCTGAGGCTGCCGAGGAACGCGCCCAGTCCCGGCCCCTGCTGGAGCGCGGCCGCGTCCTCGTCGGTCGCCACGACGGCCTCGAGCACCGGAACGCCCGCGTCCTCCTCGATCGGCGGCAGCGCGGACCACGACGGCCCGGCAGCGGCGCTCGCCACGGCAGGCCGCTCCACGCGGTCGGCGTGGCGGAAAGGCAGCACCGCGAAGGCCACGGCTGCCGCGGCCGCTGCCACCGGCGCCAGCCACACCCAGCGCAAAGAGCGCCGCCTGTCGGTGGAGATCCGGCGGCCGAGGTTGCGCCGGAAGGCCTCCCAGTAGGCGCCCGGCGGCTCGGGCAGGTCAGCCCCCGCGGCGAGAGCCAGCGTCTCGCGCAGCTCGGACACCCGGGCGGCGCACGCCGCACAGGCCTCGAGGTGGCGCAGCGCCTCGGCGATGCCGCCTCCGGTGGCGAGGTCGACGAGAGTCTCCGGATCGGGATGCTCGCTCATGACGTTTTCTCCCCGGCGCCGTCCGCCGACGGCGTGAGCAGCCGGCGCAGGTTGGCGAGGGCGTGAAACAGGTTCGACTTCACGGTGCCGACGCTGCTGCCCAGGACGGCGGCCACCTCCTCGTGGCTCAGCTCCTGGTAGACCTTCAGGATCAGCGTGGCGCGCTGCCTCTCGGGCAGCCGCGCCACCGCCTCGCGCACGCGTCGCGACTCGTCCGCGCTCTCCACCGCCGACAGCGCGCCCCGGCCGGGGTCGGGCAGCGAGTCCTTCAGCTCCTCGGTCGCCGGACGGCGCAGCGCGCGGTGGTTGAGGCAGGCGTTCACGGCGATGCGGTAGAGCCAGGTCGAGAAGCGGCTCTCGCCCCGGAAGCGCCCGATCGCCCGCCAGGCCTTCAGGAACGCCTCCTGCGCGAGGTCGTTGGCGTCCTCGTGGTCGTTCACGTACCGGTAGCACAGGCGGTAGATGTCGCGCTGGTACCGCACGACCAGCCGGTCGAACGCCTCCCGCTCGCCGTGCCGGCAGGCCTCGACGAGCGCGCCCTCCTCCTCGCGGGAGGGCGCCACGGCCTGGGCAGAGCCGGCGAGACCGAGCGGCCAGGTCACGGCCGGGCTGCTCACCGGCGGCTCCGGGCGGTCTCCCGGCCTCTCATCCACTCCTCCCGACGGATTAGACCGGTCCACGACCAGAAGGTTGCGCCCTCAGGTGGATGCGGTTCAAGAGCATCGGGGTGCCACCGAGCAGCCGCAGGTTCACGGCTCCGGTCCCGGGCGGGAGGGCGAGCGAGCCCACCAGCCCGCGGGCATCCCGGCGCAGGTCCACGAGGTGCGCCGGCGCGCCGGGACGGTCCGCCGCCCAGGAGAGCTGCGGCGGCGGCGACGAGGCGGCCGGCAGCAGCCGCCCCGAGAGGGCGACCTCGTAGCGGCCGGGACGAAGCGGCAGGCGTTCGCCGACCGAGAGGCCCGCCGGGAACCGGTGCGGCTCGTAGACGCCGGCGAGCGGGCTCCAGTCGGCCGGCGCGCGTCCCTGTGCCCACCAGCCCGGGACGGCGACCGCCGGCCGGCCGAGCAACCGGACCGCGTCTCGGGCCTCGGCAGCGGGCGACGGCCCGGCCAGCCGCGCCGCGGCCTCCGCCGCCGCGACCAGGGCGAGCGTGGAGGCCGCCAGTCGCGCGGATGTCGGCCGGCGCGCCCGCCAGGGCAGGGCCGCCAGCAGCGTGAGCACCCACAGGGCGGTGAGCGGCCGGCGCGCCGGGTGCTCGAGGACGTACCCGGGCAGCAGGGTCGTCCACTCGCGCGCCCCGGACTCCGCGCGGAAGAACGTCGCGGTGTCGTCGCGGTCGCGGTGCACGAGCCGGGGCTCGAGCGCCCCGGTGATCCCGGTCCACAGCCCCCAGCCGACGAGCAGCGCCCCCGCCGCCGTCAGGCCGCGTCGCTGCCACACCAGCGCCACCGCGACGACCAGGACCGGCACCACCGGCACCAGGAAGCGGCCCGGCGGGTTGAAGCCGCCGCGCCACATGTGCCACGCACCGGCGGTCGCCAGGACGTAGGCGACCGCCAGCAGGGCGGGCAGGCCGTGGCGTCGGTCGCGTCGGGTCAGCAGCACGAGACCGGGCACCGCCAGGGTCAGGACGGGCGCGTACACCAGCAGCCCGAACTCCTGATCGAGCAGCATCCCCGGCAGGCCCTCGCGCAGGGTGGCGAGCGCCATCTCCGGCCGCGCGCCGTAGACCCTCCGCGGGTCCCAGAACCCGTAGAGCGCGTGGTGGTACAGGGCCAGGGCCAGGGCCGACGCCGCCAGCGGGAGACACAGCGCGAGCGCCGGGCGCAGGCGCGGCCGGTGCCAGGCCGCGTGAACCACGACGAGCACGGCCAGCGCGGCGTAGCGCACGTTCAGCCAGGGCAGGACGGCGGCGGCGGCGGCCACGGCCAGCAGGCCGCCGGTGGACAGGCCCGCCCGGCGGCCGCGGCGCAGGCCGAACGCCAGCAGGAGCGCCGCCGGGACCTCGGTGAACACCAGCCCCGCGTAGGGCAGGAGCGGCGGCGAGAGCGCGAGCACCCAGGCGGCCGCCTCGGCGACGTCCTGCCGAGCCGTGAGCTCGGCCACCCACCCCCGGACCTCGGCCACCAGCAGGGCCGCCAGCAGCGCCATGAAGACGGTGACGCCCGGGTAGCCCGCGAGCGCCCACGCCGGCAGGATCAGCACCGAGAGGCCGACGGCGTGCAGCGAGTAGATCTCGCCGTGGCGGCCGCGGACGCGGTAGTGCGGCAGCAGCGGGGCGTCGTGGAAGGTGGTGTAGCGGCCCTCTCGGTAGTCCTGCTCCAGCGAGAGGTCGTGGTCCCGCAGCAGGCTGTCGGCGACCATCAGGTAGTGCGGCTCGTCGCCCTGCGGGCCGACCCGCACGCTGGAGCGCCCGCCGGCGAAGACGAACAGCGTGAAGGCCGCGGGCACCAGCAGCAGCCGCGGGCAGCGCCCGCGCGTCGAGGCGAGCAGCAACACCAGGCCCGCCGCGGCCAGCGCCAGCAGTGGAGGCCCCGACAACGCGCCGACGCCGGCCAGGGGCACCCCGGCGACGAGCAGGACCAGCGGCGCGCCGAGCCCCGTCCACCGCGCGGCCTCGTCGCGGCGCAGCCCTGCGGCCACCAGGAGGACCCCGGCCACGATCGCCACCGTGGTCAGCGCCGGGACGCCCAGCCAGAAGCCCGAAGGACGCGCGGCCGCGCCGGCCGTTCCGAGCAGACACAGCGCGGCCAGCGAGAGTGCACCGGAGGCGACCGCGACGGGTCGGGGGAAGGTCATGGGCGGCGCGCCGATTCTGATATGGAGCATCGACTGGCACAAACCTCTGACGGCGAGGCGAGGGCCCGGGCATTGACTTTCGCCGGCTCTTCGCCTATGCTGGCACCGCGTTCGCGGCCATCGCCGCGGGCCGGCGGAGGACCGGGCATGTATCTGACGCGACGGCAGAAGGAGATGCTCGACTTCCTCAATCGCTACCTCGAGCAGAACGGCTACGCACCGACGATCGAGGAGACGGCGGCGCACTTCGGCCTGCGCTCGCTGGCGACCGTCCACAAGCACCTCACCAACCTGCAGTCAAAGGGGCTGATCAAGCGCGAGTGGAACCGCAGCCGCGCGCTGGAGCTGGTGCCCACCGAGGTGAAGGTGCGGGCGGTGGAACTGCCCCTGCTGGGGCGGGTCGCGGCCGGGTCGCCCATCGAGGCCGTCACCGCGAGCGAGACGATCTTCGTGCCCGAGGACATGGTCGGGCGCGAGGAGACCTACGTCCTGCAGGTGAAGGGCGACTCGATGATCGAGGAGCAGATCCGCGACGGCGACTACGTGATCGTGGAGAACCGCCGCTTCGCGCGGGACGGGGAGATGGTGATCGCGCTGCTGGACGGCGAGAACGTGACGCTCAAGAAGCTGTACAGGGAGGGTGGCGGGCGAGTGCGGCTGCAGCCGGCGAACGCCGCCCTGCAGCCGATCTACGTCGACCAGGACCGCCTGCGCGTGCAGGGCGTGGTGATCGGCGTCCTCCGCAAGTACTGACGGCCGCCGCGGGGCCGCGGCGCCCGACTGCTACACTCGCCGCGGAGGCCGCGATCATGTCCGAAGACAAGGGGAGGGTCGATTTCACCATCGTCCCCGACGAGCCGGGCGACGGCGCCCGCCTGTACAGCAACTTCTGCGCGATCCACCACACGCCCTTCGACTTCACCCTGACCTTCTGCGAGGTGCTGCCGCCGACGGAGAAACAGCTCCGCGAGGCCCAGTCCTCGCACGTGGTGAAGGCCCCGGTGCGCGCGCGCATCGCCATCCCCTTCCAGATGGTGCCGGGGCTGATCGCCGCGCTGCAGGACAACTTCCGCATCTACCAGGAGTCGTTCAGCCCGCCTCGCGGCCCGGCCAACTGAGTCGGCCGGGACGGCGCGCCCGGCCCGGACCTGCCCCGTCAGGGGTCGCTCCTACACTGGTCGCGTGAGGCCCGCGCGCAGCATCCTCCACGTCGACCTGGAGGTGTTCTTCGTCTCGGTCGAGCGCAGCCTCGAGCCGTCCCTGCGCGGGCGGCCGGTGGTGGTCGGCGGCGACGGCGCCGGCCAGGGGGTGGTCGCGGCCGCCAGCGAGGAAGCCCGCGCCGCCGGCGTGCGCGTCGGTCAGCCGCTGGGCGAGGCGAGGCTGCGCTGCCCCGACGCGGTCTTCCGCCGGGGCGACCTGGCGACGTACGGCCGCGTCAGCGAGGAGGTGACGGCGGTCCTGCTCGCCGCCAGCCGCCGCGTCGAGCGCCCGTCGGCCGACGAGGCCTTCGTGGACCTCACGCCCGAGGCCCCCGGACAGCCTCCGCCGGTGCGCGCCGCCGAGACCGTCCGCGACGGCCTTCAGCGCCGCCTGGGCCTCGACGCCTCCCTCGGCCTCGCCGGCTCGAGGCTGGCGGCGCGCATCGCCTCGGCCCGGGCACGCCCGCGGGGCCTGCTGCTGGTCCTCCCCGGCTACGAGCAGTCGTTCCTCGCGGGCAAGCCGGTCTCGGCCCTGGAGCTGCCGCCGCACCTGCAGTCCGCGCTGGAGCGCGCGGGCCTCGCCACCCTCGGCCAGGTGGCGGCCTGCGACGAGAGGACGCTGGCCGCCATCGCCGGCCCGGCGGCGGCGCGCCTGCGGGCGACCGCCCGGGGCGAGGACGAGCCCCCCATCCTGCCGGCGGCGCCGCCCGCGGCCGTGCTCGAGGAGCAGCCGATCCGCGACCCGCGCAGCGACGCGGACGCGCTCGAGGCCGTGGTGGAGGCGCTCGCCCGGCGCGCCGCGCGACGGCTGAAGCCGTTCCGCGTCGGCGCGGGCGCCGCCGGCGTGGAGGTCCGCCGCGCCGGCGGCCCCGCCCGCCGTGGCGTGGTGCTGCAGCCCCCGCTGCAGCAGGAGGACGAGATCGCCGCGGCGCTGCGGACGGTGGCCGCCCCGCTGCTGGAGCCGGCCGCGGGAGTGCGGGCCATTCAGGTGCGCCTCGGCAGGCTCTCGCCTCCCTCCACCCAGAGCCCGCTCTTCCCCGCCTCGCCCGCGCTGCGCCGGGCCCGCTGACGCCCGCTGCTAGAATGCCGTCGTGCCTCCCCGCAAACGGGTGAAGCCGCGTCCGAGCCCGCAGCGCGCCAGAGCCGTCCTCGACCTCCTGGAAGGCGCGCACCCCGAGGCGAAGTGCGCGCTCCACCATAGGAACGCGTTCGAGCTGGCGGTGGCGACCATCCTCTCCGCGCAGACGACCGACGTGCGCGTGAACATCGTCACCCCGCAGCTGTTCGCCAGGTACCCCGATGCCCGCTCGCTGGCCGCCGCGCCGCTCCCGGAGGTCGAGGAGCTCGTCCGCAGCACCGGTTTCTACAGGGCGAAGGCGAAGAGCATCGTCGGCTTCGCCCGCGGCCTGCTGGAGAAGCACGGCGGAGAGGTGCCGCGCACCATCGCCGACATGGTCTCGCTGCCGGGCGTGGGCCGGAAGACCGCGAGTGTCGTCATCGGCCACGCGTACGGCGTCAACGAGGGCATCGCCGTCGACACCCACGTGCTGCGGGTGGCGAACCGGCTGGGCCTCGCCGACAGCGACGACCCGGCCCAGGTGGAGGCGCGGCTCATGGGGCTGGTGCCCCGTGAGCGCTGGACGCGCACCAGCGACCTGCTCATCTTCCACGGCCGCAAGGTCTGCGACGCACGGCGCCCGCTCTGCGGCGTCTGCCCCGTGTTCGCTCTCTGCGCCTGGGAGAGCCGCCAGGCCTGGGCGAGCGGCACGCCCCCGACGCCGCGCGCCGCGCGCAGACCGGCGCCGGCCGCCCGGCGAAGGCGTCGATGAGCGACAGGCCGGAGCGCGTGCTGGCGGCAGTGGTCCAGATGACCTCGACCGCGGAGGTCGAGCGCAACCTGGCCACCGCCGCGGAGCTGGTCACGCGCGCGGCGGAGCGCGGTGCCCGCCTGGTGGGGCTGCCCGAGAACTTCGCGTTCCTGCGCGCGGAAGGCCAGCCGGTCCCCGAGCCGCAGCCCCTGGACGGCGCCTGGGTCCGGCGCATGGCCGAGCTCGCCCGGCGGCTGCGCATCACGCTGCTGCTGGGAAGCCTTCCCGAGAGAGTGGACGGCGACGTGCGGGTGCGCAACACCTCGGTCCTCCTCGGCCCGGACGGCCGCGCCCTCGCCGTCTACCGCAAGATCCACCTCTTCGACATCGACCTGCCCGGGATGGAGCACCTCAAGGAGTCGCGCTCGGTGCTTCCCGGCGAGGAGGTGGTGGTCGCCGACACCGAGGCCGGCCGCCTCGGGCTGTCGATCTGCTACGACCTGCGTTTCCCCGAGCTGTACCGCGCCCTCGCCCGCCGCGGCGCGCGGGTGCTGTGCGTGCCCTCGGCCTTCACCGAGCGCACCGGCAAGGCGCACTGGGAGCTGCTGCTGCGCGCCCGCGCCGTGGAGAACCTGGCGTACGTCTTCGCCCCCGCCCAGGTCGGGCAGCACGGCGGCGGGCGCGCTTCCCACGGCCAGGCCATGATCGTGGATCCCTGGGGCGTGGTGCTGGCACAGGTGCCCGACGGTGAGGGCATCGCCGTGGCCGAGCTCGACCTGGCTCGTCAGGAGAGGCTGCGCCGCGAGCTGCCGGCGCTGTCCCACGCGAGACTGCTGAGAGACTGAAGGACCGCCCGGACCCCCCTCAAGCTTGACTCTGCCCGCGAGATACCCTAAAAATACGAGGTTTGCACCTCGCGCCGGAAGGCTGTGAGGGAGCGAAGAGGTCCTACTGGATGCCGACCTACATTCCCAAGGCGGACGCCCTGGAGCGCCGCTGGTTCGTGATCGACGCGAGCGGCAAGGTGCTCGGGAAGGTCGCCACGGCGGCGGCCGATGTCCTCACCGGCAAGAGAAAGCCCATCTACACCCCCTTCCTCGACACGGGCGACCACGTGGTGGTGGTGAACGCCGACCGCGTGGTGCTCACCGGGCGCAAGGAGGAAGGCAAGCTCTACCGCCACCACACCGGTTACATGGGAGGCCTGAAGACGCGGACGGCGCGCGACGTGCGCCGGCAGCACCCCGTCCGGCTGTTGGAGGAGGCGATCCGCGGCATGCTGCCGAAGACCAAGCTGGGCCGCGCCATGTTCCTGAAGCTGAAGGTCTACGGGGGCGAGAAGCACCCGCACCAGGCCCAGAAGCCGCAGCCGCTCACACTGTAAGCAGGAGCCAGAGAAGACTTGAGCACGACCCCACTCGACTACTACGGCACCGGGAAGCGCAAGACGTCGGTCGCCCGCGTGCACCTGCGCCCGGGCAAGGGCGAGTTCCGGCTCAACGACCGCGGGCTCGACGAGTACTTCGGGGGCATCGAGACCCTGAAGCAGATCGTCAAGCAGCCCTTCTCGGTCACCGAGACCAACGACCACTTCGACGTGGTCGCCACCATCGAGGGCGGCGGGGTGTGCTCGCAGGCCGGGGCCATCCGCCACGGCATCTCGCGGGCCCTGTGCGACTTCAACGCCGAGCTGCGCTCTCGGCTCAAGAAGGCAGGCTTCCTGACGCGCGACGCGCGCATCAAGGAGCGCAAGAAGTACGGGCAGAAGGGCGCCCGCCGCAGGTTCCAGTTCAGCAAGAGGTAGAGGCGAAGTTCGAGCCCCGACAGGGGCCGGAAAGCCGCCGGCGCCTGGCGACCGGCGGCTGACACGAAGGAGGCCGTGTTGTCCGAGACCATCGCCGTTCCCGCCGCCGCGCCGCCGACCGAGACCCCGGCCGCGCGAGGCGGCGCCCCCAGCGTCAGCATCAAGGACCTGCTGGAGGCCGGAGTCCACTTCGGCCACCAGACCCGCCGCTGGAACCCGAAGATGAAGGAGTACATCTTCGGCGAGCGCAACGGGATCTACATCATCGACCTGCAGAAGACCCACCGCCTGCTGCAGGAGGCGCTGCAGTTCGTGCAGGACCTGGCCGCCCAGGGCAAGACCCTGCTGTTCATCGGCACCAAGCGCCAGGCCCAGGAGGCGATCGCCGATGAGGCCAGGCGCTGCGGCATGCCGTTCGTCACCGAGCGCTGGCTGGGCGGGCTGCTCACGAACTTCATCACCGTGCGCCGCAGCCTGGAGCGGCTGCGCGAGCTGGAGATGACGCTCACCGGCCCGCAGGAGTCGCAGCGCGAGCGGCTGACCAAGAAGGAGCTGGCGCACCTGGAGAAGGAGCGCGGCAAGCTGGAGAAGAACCTGACCGGCATCAAGGGCATGAAGAGCGTGCCCGACGCCGTCTTCGTGATCGACACCCGCCGCGAGGCGATCGCGGTGGCCGAGGCGCGCAAGCTGAAGGTCCCGGTGATCGGCGTGCTCGACACCAACTCCGACCCGGACGAGGTGGACGTGCCGATCCCCGGCAACGACGACGCCCTGCGCGCCATCCGGCTGTTCGCCGGCAGGATCGCCGACGCGGTGCTCGCGGGCCGCGGGCTGCGCGAGGCGCACCTGGCGGAGACGGTGGCCGGCGGCGGCGAGCCGACGCGGCGGCCGCCCCGCCCGCTCGCCGCGCCCGTGGCCTGACGCGTCGCCGCGGGCCGCTTGGCCCGCAGACCGGACGTTCCCGCCCCGGGGAGCCGGACCGGCCCCCGGGGCTTTTCACGACCGAGAGGAACCAGGAAGCACTCATGAGCAGCATCTCCGCCGAGATGGTGCGCCGGCTCCGCGAGGAGACCGGCGCCGGCATGATGGAATGCAAGTCCGCGCTGGTGGAGGCGAACGGCGACGTGGAGTCGGCCCGCCAGATCCTGCGCAAGAAGGGCCTGGCCACGGCCGCCAAGAAGGCCAGCCGCACCGCGGCCGACGGGGCGATCGGCTCCTGGCGCTCGCAGGACGGCCGGGTGGGCGTGCTGGTCGAGGTCAACTGCGAGACCGACTTCGTGGCCAAGACCCCGGACTTCCAGGGGCTGGTGCGGGACGTCGCCGAGCACGTCGCCGCCGCGGCGCCGCAGGACCTCACGGCCCTGGCCGAGCAGCCCTTCCACAAGGACAAGGCGCTCACCGTCGCCCAGCTGGTGCAGGAGAAGATCGCCCGCATCAAGGAGAACATCGTGGTGCGGCGCTTCTCCCGCTTCGAGCTGCCGGCCGGCGGCCACGGCCTGGTCGACTCCTACATCCACCCCGGCGCCAAGGTGGGTGTGCTGGTGGAGCTGCAGGCGGGCTCCGGCGAGCAGTCCGCGCAGCCGCAGTTCCACGCGCTGGCGCACGACGTGGCGATGCACGTGGCCGCCGCCTCGCCGGCCGCCGCGCTCTACGTCCACCGCAGCGACGTCCCCGCGGGAGTGCTGGAGAAGGAGAAGGAGATCTACCGCGCGCAGGCCGCCGCCACCGGCAAGCCGGCCAACGTGGTGGAGAAGATCGCCGAGGGCAAGGTGAAGGAGTACTACGCCACCTTCTGCCTGCTGGAGCAGGCCTTCATCCGCGACCCCAAGCTGACCGTCTCCTCGCTGCTGAAGGACGGTGTCGCCATTCGCCGCTTCGCCCGCTACCGGCTGGGCGAGGAGTCGGGGACGAAGCCGGCGGGCGAGTAGTACGATTGGGCGCCGCCGGGAGCCTCCCGGCGGGCGTCCTCGGAAAGCGAGATGCCCGGCACCAAGAGGGAGCTGGCCTACAAGCGCGTCCTGCTGAAGCTCTCCGGGGAGGCTCTCCTCGGCGAGAAGACCTTCGGCATCGACCGCGACTTCGCCGACTACCTGGCCGAGGAGATCCGGGAGGTCCACGAGCTGGGCCTGGAGATCGCGGCGGTGGTCGGCGGCGGCAACATATTCCGCGGCGTCTCCGACAACGCCCAGGGCATGGACCGCATCTCCGCCGACCACATGGGCATGCTGGCCACCGTGATCAACGCCCTCGCCCTGCAGGACTCGCTGGAGCGGGCCGGCGTCTTCACCCGCGTGCTCTCGGCCATCGAGATGCAGGAGGTCTGCGAGCCGTTCATCCGCCGCCGCGCCATCCGCCACATGGAGAAGGGACGGGTCACCATCTTCGCCGCCGGCACCGGCAACCCCTACTTCTCCACCGACACCGCCGCCGCCCTGCGGGCGATGGAGGTGAAGGCGGAGGTGATCCTGAAGGCCACCAAGGTGGACGGCATCTACGACGCCGACCCGCTCACCCACCCCCAGGCCCGCCGCTTCGAGCAGCTGAGCTACCTGGAGGTGCTGCAGAAGGGCCTGCGCATCATGGACACCACCGCCATCTCCCTGTGCATGGACAACCACCTGCCGATCATCGTGTACGACCTCAAGCGCAAGGGGAACCTGCGCCGCATCGTGCACGGCGAGACGGTGGGGACCCTGGTCAAGGAGTAGCGATGCCTCTGAATCAGATGGTCGTCGACGCCAAGGCCCGCATGCGCCACGCGGTGGACGCGGTGCTGCGCGAGCTGGCGACGATGCGGACGGGCCGGGCCTCGGTCGCCATGCTGGACACGGTGCGGGTGGACTATTACGGGACGCCCACGCCGCTGAACCAGGTCGGCAACCTGGCTGCCCCCGACCCCACCCTGATCACGCTCCAGCCCTGGGACCACGCGCTGTTGCCGGCGATCGAGAAGGCGATCCGCGCCTCCGGCCTCGACCTCAACCCTCAGAACGACGGCAAGATCATCCGCGTCCCGGTGCCGCCGCTCACCGAGGAGCGGCGCAAGAACCTGGTCAAGCTCGCCCACAAGCACGCGGAGGAGGGGCGCATCGCCGTCCGCAACGTCCGCCGCGACGCCAACGAGCACCTCAAGAAGCTGCTGAAGGAGCACGACGTCAGCGAGGACGACGAGAAGCACGCGCTGGCCGAGGTGCAGAAGCTGACCGACCAGCACATCGAGGAGATCAACGCCGCCCTCAAGAAGAAGGAAACGGACATCATGGAGGTGTAGCCGTCCCCCCCGGGGCGATGCTCGGACTCCGTCGCGCCTTCCTGCTCGCTGCGGCCCTGCTCCCGGCCGGCTGCATCCAGACCCGGGTCTCCGTCGATCTGACGACGCAGCTGTACGACGACGGCAGCTGCACGCGCCGGGTCGTGTACCGGCTGGAGCGCGTGGACAGCGACAAGGGCGGGGCGCGGGTGGAGATCCCGCGCGGCGAGGACCCGCTGCGCCAGTTCCGCATGCCCGCCCGAGATCCCTGGCACCGGCGAGACGAGACCGAGACCGGTCTCCACGTGGTCACCGTGGAGGCGCTGCTGCCCTCGCCGGCGGCGGTCGCCGGCGACTACGCGCGGGCGCGCTCCCCGCGCGCCGCTCCCTCGCGCAACGCCGTCTCCGCCTTCGTCGACGCCGAGCACGGCCTCTACGACTACCGCGAGGTGCTGCAGGATCCCGCCTCGCCGCTGGCGGGGGCGCGCCTGCTGGCACGGCTGGCGCTGCGCGCCGACGAGGGCTTCGCCGCGCGCTTCGCTTCGGCCGCCGGAGAGAACACCGCTCTGCCCCCGTCCAGCGAGGTCCGGCGGCTGTTCCGCGACCTGTTCGCGGCCCCGTTCGCGCGGGACGTCGCCGCGCTGGCCGAGCGGCCCTTCTACGGACCGCGCGAGCGGCACGACCTGGAGGCGATCTTCGACCACCTCGGCGACCGTCAGAAGGAGCTGGCGCTGCGCCTGACGGCGCTGACACCCGGACGCAGCCAGGACGAGCTGCAGGAGGTGACCGACCGCGCCATCGACGAGCTGGCCGAGCCGCTGCTGGCCGAGCTGGAGGCCGCCGGCCTGCCGCTGCTGGGGCCGGAGGGGCTGGACGCGGTGCGCTTCCATGCCACGCTGGTGATGCCGGCGCCGATCGTCCGCGCGAACACCTGCGCCTCCGGCGAGAGCGCGGAGTGGGAGTTCGAGGAGGGCGACCTCTTCGGCCGGGGCTTCGAGATGTGGGCGGTGGCCCAGGCGCGCTGACGCTATAATCCGCGGGTCTCGTCACCCCGCGGAGCGTCCATGGTCACCCACCTCGAGTGCAGCAGGTGCGAGCGCCGCCATTCGCCCGGCCAGGTCCGCACGGTGTGCGAGTGCGGGGCGCCGCTGCTCGTCCGCTACGACCTCGCGCAGGCGGCGGTGGAGATGCGCCCCGGCCAGCTCGCGCTGCGCGAGCCCACCATGTGGCGCTACGCCGAGGTGCTGCCGGTCCCGGATGCTGCAGCCCGGGTGACGCTCGGCGAGGGCTTCACCCCCCTGCTGCCGGCGGAGCACCTGGGCGCCCGCCTGGGGCTGCCCCACCTGCTGGTGAAGGAGGAGGGCGGCAACCCCACCGGCTCCTTCAAGGCCCGCGGCCTGGCCATGGCGGTCTCCATGGCGAAGCGGCTGGGCGCGACCGACGTCTGCCTGCCCTCGGCCGGGAACGCCGGCAGCGCGCTCGCCGCCTATGCCGCCCGCGCCGGCCTGCGCGCGCACGTCTTCCTGCCCCGCGACATCCCGCCGCTGTTCGTGATGGAGACCGAGGCCTTCGGGGCCGAGGTGGTGCTGGTCGACGGCCTCATCACCGACGCCGGGCGGCTGTGCGCCGAGCAGGCGCAGGCCCACGGCTGGTACGAGTGCGCCACCCTCAAGGAGCCCTACCGCCTCGAGGGCAAGAAGACGATGGGCTACGAGCTGGCGGAGCAGCTCGGCTGGGAGATGCCGGGGGCCATCCTCTACCCCGCCGGCGGCGGCACCGGCCTCATCGGCATGTGGAAGGCGTTCGCCGAGATGCTGGAGATGGGCTTCATCCAGTCGCGGCGGCCGCGCATGTACGCGGTGCAGGCCGAGGGCTGCGCGCCCGTGGTGCGCGCCTTCCAGGAGGGCCGGGAGGAGGCGCCGTTCTGGGAGGGCGCCGCCACGCTCGCCCACGGGCTGCGGGTGCCGAAGGCGCTCGGCGACTTCCTCATGCTGCGCACCCTGCGCGAGAGCCACGGCGGCGCCGTCGCGGTCACCGACGAGGAGATCGTGCGCGGGGTGAAGGCAGCCGCCGCCGACGAGGGCCTGTTCATGGCGCCTGAGGGCGGCGCCTGCGTGGCGGCGGCCCTGAAGCTGCGCACCTCGGGCCAGCTGGCGCCGGAGGAGACGGTGGTCCTGTTCGACACCGGCACCGGCTACAAGTACGTCGACAACCTGCGGCCGCTGTGGAACGCATGACCGAGCGCCTCTTCCTCGACCGGGCCGACCTGCTGGAGTTCGACGCCGCCGTGCTCGCCCGCCGGGAGCACGACGGCCGGCCGGCGGTCGTGCTCGACCGCACCGCCTTCTACGCGGAGAGTGGCGGGCAGCCCTGGGACACGGGCACGCTCGGGGAGGCCCGGGTGGTGGCGGTCCTCGAGAGCGCCGGCGAGATCCTGCACGTCCTCGACCGGCCCCTCGCGGGCGACCGCGTGCACGGACGGGTGGACGCAGGGAGACGCCGCGACCATCTCCAGCAGCACCATGGCCAGCACCTGCTCTCGCGGGCGTTCGTGGAGGTGGCGCGTGCACAAACCGTCGCCTTCCACCTGGGCAGCGAGGTGACGACCATCGACCTCGACCGCCCGGTCACCGAGGAGCAGGCGCGGGCGGCCGGGCGGCTGGCCAACGAGGTCGTCTGGCAGGCCCGCCCGGTGCAGCTCAGCGTGATCCCGCCCGAGGCCGCCCGCGCCGAGGGCCTCGAGGTCCCCGAGGGAGCCGAAGGCGGCGTCCGCGTGGTCGACGTCTCCGGGTTCGACCGCCAGCCGTGTGGCGGCACCCACCCGCGCACGACGGCCGAGGTCGGGGTGGTGCTCATCACCGGCCTCGAGAGGTACAAGGTCGGCATGCGGGTGTCCTTCGTCTGCGGCCACCGGGCGCTGCTGGCGTTCGACCGCCGACGGCAGGTGCTGGAGGCCCTGGTCTCGACCCTCTCGGCGCCGGTCGAGGACCTGGTGGCGGTCGCCCGGAAGGTCCGCGAGGACCTGGCCGAGAGCGAGCGGCGTTCTCGCGGGCTCGTCGAGCGGGCGATCGAGGGTGACGCGCGCCGGCTGCTCGAGGCCGCGCGCGCCGGGGCGCCGACCCCGGACTCCCCCGCCCTGGTGATGACGGCGCTCGAGGGCTGGGCGCCCGGCGACCTGCGCACGCTGGCCTCGCGGATCGTCGCGCTGGCGCCGGCGGTCGCGCTCCTGGGCAGTCGCGCCGAGGCGAAGGCCCACCTGGTGTTCGCGCAGTCGGAGGGCCTGCGGCACGACGTGCCCGCGCTGCTCAAAGCCTCGCTCGAGGTGCTGGGCGGCCGCGGCGGCGGTCGCGGCAACCTGGCCCAGGGCGGCGGAGACCGCGGCGAGCGCCTGGAGGAGGCCCTCGCCCTGGCCGCTTCCGCCGTCCGCTCGGCGTGATCGTCTCGCCCTGGCTCACGCTCGCCCTGGCCGTCGTCTTCGTCTCTTTCGGCGCGGTGCTCGTCCGCCTGGCGGCCGCCCCGCCGCTCGCCGTCGCGTTCTACCGCGTCGCCCTGGCCTCGCTGTTCCTGCTGCCCTTCTCGGCGCTGGAGGCCCGCCGCGCCTGGCCGCGGCTGGGCCGCCGCCGCGCGGCTCTCCTCCTCGCCTCCGGCCTGGCGCTGGCGCTGCACTTCGCCACCTGGATCGCCAGCCTCTCCTTCACCTCCGTCGCCTCCTCGGTGCTGCTGGTGAACACCGCCCCGCTGTTCGCGGTCGTCCTCTCTCGCCTCTTCCTCGGCGAGCGCTCCCCGCGGGTGGTGCTGGCGGCGATCCCCATCGCGCTCGCCGGGTCCGCGCTGATAGCCTGGGGCGACTGGACCGGAGGGGCGGGCTCGCTGCGCGGGAACCTGCTGGCCCTCGCCGGGGCGGTCATGGTTGCCGTCTACCAGGTCGTCGGACGAGGCCTGCGCGACGCGCTGCCGCTCGATGCCTACGTCCTCGGCGTGTGGGCCGTCGCCGCCTGTGGCCTGGCCTCGCTGGCCGCCGCCTTCGGCGTGCCGCTCTGGGGCTATGGCGGCGGGACCTGGCTGGCGTTCCTGGCTCTCGCCCTGGTGCCCACCCTGGGCGGGCACGGCCTGGTCAACCGCTCGCTGCGCGAGGTCCCGGCGCCCACGGTCGGCCTGTTCCTCCTGGGCGAGCCGCTCGGGGCCTCGCTCCTCGCCCTCCTGATCTTCGGGGAGCGGCCCGGCCCCTGGACGCTGGCCGGAGGCGCCGTGGTGCTGGCGGCGATCGCGCTCGTCGTCACCGGCCGCCGGCGTCAGGCGGCGGCCGAGCAGGCCGCCCGGCCGTGAACCACAGACGCGCCTAGTCCAGCCTGTAAAGCGCGCCCCAGCTCCCCGAGGCGAGTGGCGGCCCCGCGGCCTCCCAGGGCCGCGTGGAGCCGGCGAACGCGGTCTCCTCGCGCGGGCCCCAGAACACGTACCGCGCGCCGAGCGCCCGGGCCTCCGCGCGGTAGTCCCCTTCCCCGCGCATCAGCCGCTCCAGGCGCTTCTCCACCGCACGCGCGTCGAGGCCGTAGCTCCAGAGGTGACCGGCGTAGCCGGCCACGATCGGCTGCCCGCAGAGCGCCACCGGGTGGTTGTGCACCTGCGCGGTGGCCACGCGCTCGTCCCGGCCAAGGGGCCGCACCGCGGCGCAGACCCCCTCGTACTCGGCGACGTCGACCACGTCCAGCCTCGGGATCCGTCCGACCGAGGCCGCCACCACGCTCTGCCCGCCCGAGAAGAGCAGGAGCGCCACCGCCAACGCCCGCCACGGTGGCGTCATCCGCGACAGCACGGTCGCCTCGATCGGCGGCAGCGAGGCCACGTAGCACCAGAGCAGCACCTTGGTGTTGTCCCAGGCCCAAGGCGCGAGGCGGACGGCGAAGAGCAGGGCGAAGAAGCCGAGCGCCGGGCCGAGGACCAGCAGCTCCTCGCGGAGGCCCTTGCGGGCGGCGACGGCCAGCGCCGCGAGCGCGAGCGGCAGGTACAGCCCGAAGTTGACGAGCAGGAACAGGACGGGCTCGGCGCGCTGCATCGTCCACCCCGGGCTCCAGCCGACGAGCGAGGCTGCGCGGAAGCCGTCGGTCACCTCCCACACCGCCCAGCTCGCCGGCAGGAGCGCGATCGCGAGGCTCGGCACGAGCGCACGCCACCGCCGCCCGCCCAGCGCCCAGACGGCGGCGAGCAGCGACACGAACAGGAAGCTGTGCAGGTGCAGCAGCGGCAGCACCCCCCAGAGCAGGCCCTCGACCCACGGCCGCAGCCCGGCCTCGCCGCGCAGCAGGCGCCGGCGCCAGCTCCACAGCAGCAGCAGGCCGACCGGCAGCGCCAGCAGGAAGCCCCGCTGCGGGACGAAGAGCGCCAGGAACAGGCTCTTCCACTCGACGCGCGACTGGTAGTCGAGGAGCCGACCCGTCCACAGCACCTGGAAGCCGGCCAGCCCGCCCGCGCACAGGAACCCCGCGACCGCGAACGCCCCGCCCCAGCGGCGCAGGGCGAGAGCCGTGAAGACGCTGCCGACGAGCCCGGCCACCGGCAGCACCGACCGGATCGCCGGTCCCAGTTGGACGAAGGCCGCCGTCAGCAGGTCGACGCCGAGCGGATAGCGCAGCCGGTCTCCGGTGAAGATCGGGTTCTCCGGCCAGAACCGCGCGCCGGCGGAGATGTGGTGGACGTAGGTCCAGTGCAGCGGCAGGTCGCCGTAGTTGTACGGCAGCAGCGTGAGCAGCACGCCGCCGCGCTCGAACAGCAGCCAGCCGAACTGGCGCGCCGCGGCGGCCGCGAACGCCGCGACCGCCACCGTCTCCGCCGCCGTCCATCGCTCGCGGCGCCCGGCTCGCTCTGCCGGCGCCGCGGCCACCAGCGCCGCGATGACGAGGCCGCCGACGAGCGAGGCGACGCCCACCGCCGGCGAGAGCGCGCCGCGCCACACCGACAGCAGCGCGGCCAGCCAGGCTGCGGCGGAAAGGCCGGCCACGCTCGCGGCCAGCGGGTCGTGCCGCTCAGTCACGCGTCCGCACCGCGGCCAGCGGATCCACAAGTCGTCCACATCGGCCGGCGCTTTCTCCACAGCGCCTCCGCAGGCCATCCACCGACGGCCCCGCGGTTATCCACGCTCGAGTGCGACTTTTCGACGGAGCCCCGGCCCTTTTCCACAGCCGTTGCACCGGATCTCCACAGCCCCTCAGCCGCCACCGAGCTCGGAGGCCGACGGCAGGCCCGGCAGAGCCGTCGCCTTCATCACCGCCCGGACGACCGCGCGGGCGACCGCCTCGGCGGCGAGCGTCCCCACCAGCAGCGCCGGCTGCTCCAGGCGCACGGCGCCGGTGGCGAGCGCGAACAGCGTGTCCCCGTCCCAGGGCGTGTGCACCGGCTGGACGGCGCGGGCCAGGCCGTCGTGCGCCATCTGCGCGACCTTCGTGGCCTCCGCCTTGGTGAGCGCGACGTTCGTGGCGACCGTGCCGATCGAGGTGTTGCGCCCCGGCAGGGGCGGTCCCGGGCCCTCGCCGGCGAGGAGCGCCTCGACGGTGCCGCGGAGCCTCCGGCCGTCCGGCGTGCGCGCGCCGGCCAGCAGGCGGCCGCTCGCCGGGTCGACCACGTCGCCGAGGGCGTTCACCACCACCAGGGCGGCGACCACGACGTCGTGCGGAAGGCGCAGCGCGGCGGTACCGACGCCCCCCCTCATCGCCGCCTGCGGCCCGAAGAGCTTGCCGACCGTGGCGCCGGCGCCGGCGCCCACGCTGCCCTCGGCCACCGGCTCGCGGCTCGCCACCCGGGCGGCCTCGTAGCCGGCCGCAGCGTCCGGCCGGATCCTCGGGTCGCCCACGCCGAGGTCGAACAGGATGGCGGCGGGCACGATCGGCACGCGGCCGACGCCGACCGGGAAGCCGACGCCCTTCTCCTCCAGGTACCGCATCACGCCCCCGGCCGTGTCCAGGCCGAAGGCCGAGCCGCCGGAGAGCACGACCGCGTGGACCTTCTGCACCGTCTCCACCGGGTTCAGCAGGTCCGTCTCACGGGTGCCGGGGGCGCCGCCGCGCACGTCCACGCCGCAGACCGCGCCGTCCTCCGGCGCCAGCACGACGGTGCAGCCCGTCGGGCGGCGGTTGTCGGTGAAGTGGCCGACGCGAATGCCGGGCACCTCCGTCAGGCCGCACGCCTGTCCCTGCGCGTCGCCGCCGGCAGGAGGCTCCCCGCCCCCACCCCGTCGCGCCGCCGCCCACAGGGGGAACCCGCCGGCGAGGGCGGCGGCGAAGCCGCGACGGTCGATGCCGTTCACCCCGCGATGGTACGCCCGCCAGCTATATCATTCGTTAGTATAGCTGGCGGGAAGAGGCGGGGGCCGGCCGCGTCCAGGCCGCCGCGAAAACCAGGGCCGCCGCGGCCATGCCGGCCAGCGACGGCAGCCAGGCGCCCGCCCCGGCGGCTCCCAGCAGCAGCCGCAGACCGGAGGTCACGACCACGGAGGCCACGATGGCCAGCCGGGCGTGGCCCGCTCGCGGCCGCCTGGAGAAGAGCCCGGCCATCAGGGGCACGAACAGCGAGGCGGTCATCACGCTGTAGAAGAGGACGAGAGCCGCCGCCACCGAGGGCAGCAGCAGCGCCAGCGCCACGGCCAGGCCTCCGCCGGCGAGCGCCGAGGCCCGGCCGACCCGCAGCAGCGCCCGGTCGTCCGCGCCGGGCCGGACGAGCGCCTGGTAGAGGTCGCGGCTGAGCGAGGTGGACAGCATGAACAGCACGGCGTCGGCGGTCGAGATCTCGGCCGCGAACAGCGCGGCCAGCGCCAGCGCGCCCACCCACGGCGGCAGGACGTCCGTGGTCAGCCGCGGCAGCGCCAGCTCCGGGTTGGCGAGGCCCGGCTCCAGCCGCCGCATCGCCATGCCCAGCAGCGCCGGCACCAGGGCGAAGGCGGCGAGTGCCGCGGCGTTGAGCAGCACCGCTCGCCGCGCGGACTCCGGCGTACGGGCGCCGAAGGTCTTCTGGATGAGCCCCGGCGAGGCGATGAACGACGGCACGAAGACGACAGCCAGGCCGAGGACGCCGGAGAGGCCCATCCCGCCCAGGCTTCCGTAGCCGGCTGCGGAAGGCCCGCCGGCGCTCGCCAGGGCGCTCCAGCCCCCGGCGGCGCGCCAGGCGAACGGCAGCGCCAGCGCGAAGCCGACCAGCAGCGTCACCAGCTGCACCAGGTTGACGGCGGCGGAGGCCAGCAACCCGCCGCCGCTGAAGTAGGCGACCAGCACCAGCGCCGAGAGCAGCGCGCCGGCCAGCCGCGGCAGCCCGGCGATGACCTCGAAGGCCCAGGCCATGGCGATGAGCTGCCCCGCCAGCAGGGACAGGGTCCCCAGCCACAGGATGGCGGAGATCAGCACCCGGACCGAGCGGTCGAAGCGCCACTCCAGGAAGTCACCGACGGTGAAGAAGCCGTGCGCGGCGGCGAGGCGGTGCAGGCGCGGGGCGACGGCCAGGCCCAGCACCACGCAGCCGATCGCCGCCGAACCCGACCACCACCAGGCGGAGAGGCCGTGGCGGTAGCCGAGGCCGGTGGCTCCCACCGTCGAGCCGGCGCCGATGTTGGCCGCCAGCAGCGTGGCGAACACCAGCCCGCCCGACAGCGAGCGGGAGGCGACGAAGAAGTCGCCCGAGCCCCTCACCCGCCGGGTGGCCCAGGCGCCGGCGGCGACCAGCAGCGCGGCGTACACCCCCAGCAGGACGAGGGTGGTGCCCACGCGGCGCTACACCCGCACCGTGGGATCGAACAGCTTCTGGTGCTCGTCGACGGCGAAGCGGTCGGTCATGCCCGAGATGTAGTCGCAGACCACCCGGTGCACGCCGTCGCGCTGGATCTGGTCCTGGTAGTGCGGCGGCAGCTGTCGCGGCTCGGACACGTACGACTCGAACAGGTCGCGCAGGATGCGGCCGGCCTTGTCGCCCATGCGCACCACCCGCCAGTGCCGGTACATGTTGTGGAACAGGAACTCCTTCAGCTCCCGCACCCGCTCGGCCATCGGCGGGGAGTACACAACCAGCCTCCGGCCCGCCCGCCGCACGTCCTCCACCGAGGCGGCGCGCGCCGCGTCCAGCTCGCGGCGGGTGGTCGCCACGAGATCGGTGACGCAGCGGTCGATGATCCCGCGGACCACGTCGTGCCGCAGAAGACGCGCGTCGGAGAGACCGCGGGCGACCGCGTCGTCGTGCGCCTCCCGGAACAGCGCCACCGCGCGGATGGCGTCGATCGCGAACATGCGGGAGCTGAGGCCGTCGTCGACGTCGTGGTTGTTGTAGGCGATCTCGTCCACCACGTCGACCAGCTGCGCCTCCAGCGTGGGCGCCTCGCCGGGGGCGTACTCGGCCGGCGCCCGGCCGTCGGAGTCGGGGCGGTGCTTCACCAGGCCCTCGCGCACCTCCCAGGTCAGGTTGAGGCCGGGAAAGGCCGGGTAGCGGCTCTCCAGCACCTCCAGGATGCGCAGGCTCTGGCGGTTGTGCTCGAACCCGCCGCGCTCGCGCATCAGCTCGTCCATCACCCGCTCGCCGGAGTGCCCGAAGGGCGTGTGGCCCAGGTCGTGGGCGAGGATCAGGCACTCCGTCAGCTCCTCGTTGAGCCCCAGCGCACGGGCGACCGTGCGGCCGATCTGCGCCGCCTCCAGGCTGTGGGTCAGGCGGGTGCGGTAGTTGTCGCCCTCGTGGTTGACGAAGACCTGGGTCTTGTACTCGAGCCGCCGGAAGGAGGAGCTGTGGACCACGCGGTCGCGGTCGCGCTGGAAGCAGGTGCGCATGGCGTGCTCCGCCTCCGGGTAGCGGCGGCCGCGGCTGCGGCTGCTGCGCATCCCCCACGGCGCCAGCAGCGCCTCCTCGCGCTCCTCCTGCACGCGCCGGTCGACCAGGAACATGGTGCCTCCGCGCCGCATTGTATCCGCCTTGCCGGGGCCTCCTCCGCCTGTACGCCCTCCGCCCGCGCTGACGCACCGGGCCGATGCGCGGCCTCGCGAGCCGTGGCGGCCTTCTCCTGGGGACGTCAGGGCCGGGCGGCGGTCGGCCTGGTCGGCCTGGCCGGCGTGGCTTGCGCCGTCCGGGTTGCGTGCTCTCGGCGCAGCGTCGCGGCGCCCTCCTTGATCTCGGCCAGGTCGCGCCGGAGCTCGCTCCAGCCGTACCACAGGGCGTAGTCAGGGTTGGCGTGGAAGGTCCCCTGGAAGGCCCGCATCCGGTGCTCCAGGAACATCACGAACAGCTTCTGCTCGACGACGGTCGGCGCGTCGTGGAAGGTCAGCAGGTCGGGGAAGGCCGAGGCGTAGCCGGCCGGCTTGGCGAGGACGCCGTCCTTGTACAGCGCGGCAACCGTGCGAATGGCCTCGGCCATCAGGTGGTCGGCCTCGCGGACCATGTCGTCGCCCTTCTGCAGCTGCTCCTTCGCGAAGCTGCCCGAGTGGCAGGTGCTGCAGGTCTTGAGCATCGCCGCGCGGCCCCTCTGCCAGGTCTCCTGGTCGACTCGCGCGACGTCGGCGCCCTTCACCACCTCGAGCCGCGCGGTGGGCTTGCCCTCGGGGTCGAGGACGCCCAGGCCCCGCAGGATCAGCGCGCGGTCCTCCGCCCACTGCCTGTCCTCCGGCAGGGGCAGGCGCACGGCGAGGAAGCCCCAGGGGGCCCGGACCTCGTGGTCGCCCTCGGCCATGTGGCAGGTCTGGCAGGTCGGCGCCGCCGTGCTCTCCGGCAGCGTCCCGTTCTGCTTCAGCAGGGCGCGCACACCGTGCTTCGATGCCGAGTACATCTCCCACTGCGGGTGGTCGAAGCCCATGTGGCAGGTCTGGCAGGCCTGCGGCTGTCGTGCCTCCTTGACGGAGAACGTGTGCCGGGTGTGGCAGGCGTCGCAGGAGGCGACACCGAACCCCTGGCCCTGGGCCTGCAGCTCGCGCTGCTCGGCCTCGCTCTTGAGGCCCACCTTGTGACAGCCACCGCAGCCCTTCATGCCCTCCGTCATCGCGACGGGCTGGGCGTGGATCGTCGGCATCGCCTTCATCGCCGCCCACGCCAGGGCGTGCTTGCCCTTCTTGAACTGCGTGACCTGCTGCGCGTGGCACTGCGCGCAGGTCTCCGGCGTGGGCAGGAGCGTCCTGGGCCCGCCCTTGGCCGGGTCCGGGTTGTCGGCGTGGCAGGCGGCGCAGTCCACCCCGGCCGCAGCGTGCTTGCTGGCCTTCCAGTCGGCCACGATGCCCGGCGTCTGCTTCGCGTGGCAGTCCACGCAGGTACTGGCGCCGGCGTCTGCGGCGAGCGTGAGCAGGGCGGGGAGCAGCGGGACGATCGTCAGGGCGGCTCGGCGGGACATGCGTCACCTCCTGGAGGTCACGGCCTCCGGCATTCTCGCAGCCGGCGGCCGGGAGAGTATGACGTTCGTCATCATCTGAACCCGCGGCGCCGTCGACGCCTCTCGCGGCGATCTCACGGCGCCTTGGCACCTGTCCCTCGGGATGTCCACCCCGGAGCACCGGTGGTAGGCTGCGCTCGACGTCGGTCGGGCGAGGTGATGGCCCTGCGCGCGGGCGCCGGCGGCGCTCTCCCACCCGAGCGCCGTCAGCCCCGGTCTAGCAGCTCACGTATCCTCAGCAGGAACACCTCGGTGCCGAAGGGCTTGCTCAGGAATGCCGCGCCGGGCGAGATCAGACCGTACCGGCTGATGGCCTCGTCGGCATGACCGGAGATGTAGAGCACCCTCATCTTCGGGTGCTTCGGAGCGATCTGCTCCGCGACCTCGTGCCCCGTCATTCCAGGCATGATCACGTCGGTCACCAGCAGATCGATCGCGTCCACGTGCGCGGCGGCGATCTGGAGAGCCTCTTCGCCGTCCTGTGCGACCAGGACGCGGTAGCCGTTGGCCTGCAGCGTCGCCTGAAGCACGTCGCGCACCGACGTCTCGTCCTCGACCAGGAGCACGGTCTCGCTGCCGAGCCGCAAGGCGGCCCCACCCTCTCTCTCCTCCGCGTTCTCGGGCACTTCGTCGACGGCGGGAAGGTAGATCCTGAACGTGGTCCCGACAGCGAGCTGGCTGTCGACCCAGATGTACCCTCCGCTCTGCTTGACGATCCCGTAGACGGTGGAGAGCCCCAGACCCGTGCCTTTTCCGACCTCCTTGGTGGTGAAGAACGGCTCGAAGATGTGGGCCTGCGTCTCGGCACTCATCCCGGACCCCGTGTCGCTGATGGCGAGCATGGCGTACGGCTTCGGGGAGACCAGCGGCTGGCTCGCGGTGTAGTCCTCGGCGACGTCGGCATTGCGCGTCTGGACGACCAGGCGACCACCGTCCGGCATGGCGTCCCGGGCGTTGACCACCAGGTTCATGATCACCTGCTCGAGCTGACCTGGGTCTGCCCTCACGCTCGCCAGGCCGGGCTCCAGCCGGGTCACCATCTCGATGCGCTCGCCGATCACTCGCTGCAGCATGCTCCCCATCTCGGAAACGATCACGTTCAGGTCCAGGGTCCGCGGTTGCAGAACCTGCCTGCGGCTGAAGGCGAGAAGCTGCCGCGTGAGACCCGCGGCCCGATCCGCCGCCTTGATGATCTGCTTGACCTTCCCCTTGAGCGGGTTCCCGGCCGGGAGACCCCGGAACACCATCTCGCCATAGCTCATGATGACGAAGAGCAGGTTGTTGAAGTCGTGCGCCACGCCCCCGGCGAGGCGACCGACGGCCTCGATTCTCTGGGAGGCCAACAGCTGTTGCTGCAGCAGCACTTCGCGGCTGACGTCGCGTTTCACCGCGACGTAGTTCACGAGCCGACCAGACGCGTCGCGCACCGGACCGATGGTCGCATCCTCATCGAAGAGCGTCCCGTCCTTGCGACGATTCACCAGCCGGCCGCTCCATACCCCGCCCTTCACCAGGGTGTCCCACATGCCGCCATAGAAGGCCCCATCGTGGCGCCCGCTCTTGAGGATTCGCGGGTTCTGCCCGAGCGCCTCCGCGCGCGTGTAGCCCGTGATGCGCTCGAACGCGGGGTTCACGTACACGATCGTTCCTTCCGGGTCCGTGATCACGACGGACTCTCCCGCCTGGGCCACCGCCCGGCTCAAGCGGGCCTGCTCCTCCTCGGCCCGCTTCCGCGCCGTCGCGTCGCGCACGGCGGCCAGGATGCACGGCTGGCCCGCGACCGCAGTGCGCTTGAGCGCGACCTCGACCGGGAAGCAGCCGCCGTCGCGCCGCCTGGCCATCCACTCGAAGGTCGCCTGCCCGTGCGACGCCGCCTCGGCCAGACGCTCCCTCGCCACGTCCGGCGAATACTCCGGCCGGTCCGCGCTCAGGTCGGCCACGGTCAGGCGCCGGCACTCCTCCCGCGACCAGCCGTACATCTCGACCCCGGTGCGGTTGACGTCGAGGACCTCCCCGGTGTCGGCGTCGTGGATGAACAAGGCGTCACCCGAGTTCTCGAAAACGTCGCGGAACCTGGCCTCCGACGCGACCTGGGCGGTCTGGGCACGGCGCAGCGCCACGTGCGCCGCACTCCGCCGGACGGACAGCCAGATCGCCATCCACACCATGAACAGCGGGAAGACGTACTCGGCCAGGTAGGGGCCCCGCAGCAGGGCGAGATCGACCGCATGGTCGTGGAGCGAGGCCAGCACGAGGGCGATCTGTGACGCACCCCAGAGCCAGCCGTCCAGTCGCGAGCCGGCGCGGGCCATCCGCCAGGCGTGACCGAGCTGCCGGCCGAAGAGGACGTACTGCGCGAGGATGGAAACGAAGTAGGTGGGCGCCAGCGGGCCCCGCGGCTGGTAGATGACGCCGCCGGCCACCGCGAGCGTCCGGATCCGGTCGAGGGACGAGAACCAGTAGCCACAGGGACTCCCGAGCGACCAGAGGCCCAGGCCCGCATAGAGCACGCTGAGCAGCCGATCGAGCCAGTCGCTTCGTCGCCCGGCCAGGGCCACCCCAAGCCACGGCCACACGGCGAGTGCGAGCGCTGCTGCCAAGCCCTGCCAGCGCAGCAGCGCGGCGACCCGCACGGGGTCGCCGGAGGCGGAGATGCCCATCTGCAGGAAGACGTACGTCGCGAAGACGAGGCTGAACAGGCTGAACCACCGGGCCACGCGCTCGCCTCTGTCGGAGAGCGCGTCGATCAGGCTGCCGATCCCCACGGCGATCGCCAGACCGCCGAGGCTGGCGAGGATGATCAGTGGCAGTGGCATGTTTCGGTCGTGGGCCAGCCTGCCCGACCGGGAGTCGGGGTGCCCGCGCGGGGATTATGTGTCCTCGGCGACGAGCGCGTCACCTGCCAAGCATGTGGCGCTTCGGTCGACTGCCTTGTGATGACACGCCCCGCAAGGTTGTTGGTGGAGTTGGTGGACGGTCAGTCCGGGCCGGCGGAGACTGCGTAAGCCCAACTACCTGCCCGCGTTCTGCGGGTTCTCGTCCACCTCGTCCTTGTACATGAAGACGGTGCTGTCGTTCTTGTACCAGAGATCGGAAGTCTCCTCGTACAGATAGCCCTCCCGGAGCTCCACGTGTGGGCAGACCGTGCGGCACAGGGCCAGCAGTTCCTCGCTGCCGATCTCATAATAGAAGTCCCCGCACAAGGCCTTGACCTCGGCGAAACGCGGGCGGGAAGGCGACATCGGCTGGAGCGCGTTGAAGGCCACGGCGCGACGGCACTGCGCGTACATGAGCGCGAGCATCCCGCGCAGGAACTCCTCGTGGTTCTCGACCCGGATGTTGAACGTCCCGGAGGCCACGAGGTAGTCGAAGGGACCCGGAAGGCCGTCCTCCAGGATGTCACGCACCTCGAAGCGGGCCTGCGGGTCCGGGTACTTGAGCCGGGCGGCCTCGACCATGCCTGGAACGATGTCGTATCCCGTGTAATCGACTCCGTGGCCGCGGTCGCGCAGGAAGCCGAAGAAGTCGCCGAGGCCGCAACCGATGTCGGCGACGGAAGCTCCCTCCCACGGACCCACCTCGGAGAGGACGCGGAAACGGGTCTGCTGGTTGCTCTCGCCGCCCCAGTGGAGAGCCCGCACGGTAGGCCCATGGCGCTGGAGGGAGCGCTCGTACACCTCGATCACCTTGCGCCGCGACCCGGGTTCCATGACGCCGACTATCCTAACTGGCCGGCCAGCGGTGCCACAAAGTCGCCACTCCCGAGGGAACCGGTGCGGGGCAGGGACCAGCAGCTGCCGCCCGCGCCGTCAGCGCGGTGCGTACGGCCGGAAGCGCGCGAGCACAAGCCGTAGCTTGTCACGCAGCGCGTCTCGCGAACGCAGCAGGCCGGTGGCGATCGCCGCGCCAACGGGCGAGCCGCGCCTGCTAGGCGACGGCCCTGGGCACGCACCACTTGATCAGCACGACCTTCACGGCGTCGTTGACGAGCAGGCACGCGACCATGGCTGCGCCAAAGATCGCCAGCGTCTGTGCCCAGGGCAACGGCATCAGGCCGGGAAGCCCCACGCGGGTCAAGGCGGTTCCCGTGAGCACATCCGCGAGCAGGGCGGCGACAAGGCTCTTGCTGGGTGTCGTCGACCAGAAGGCCCTGCGTTCGCGCGCGGACAGGATGGAGAAGGCTGCGAAGTAGAGCAGCGTCAGGAAGCTGAAGGTGTAGAGGGCATTGTCGTCGCTCGCCAGGCCGAAGCGAGACCAGCCGATCCACAGGAGGAGAAGCGCCTCCACGAGCATCGCGACACCCAGCGCCACGGACACGGCAATGAAGCCGCCGATGGCCCAGGTCTCCGGCTTCCTGGACGGTCGGACGTGATCGGTGGCCAGGGCGATCTTGGCGAAGTCCGTCATGAAGGTGAGCAGCAACATCGCGAAGGCGGACACGACAAACCTGCCTGTCACCACGTAGGCGATCGACACGAAGGCCGCCTTCAGGATGGTCCGACTGATCTTGTTGATGATCCAGGTCAGGATGCGCTGGTAGATCGTCCGCCCCTGTTCGACCAGAGCCAGGATGTTCGTCAACCCCGGTTCGGTGAGGACGACGCTCGCCGCGCTCTTGGCCACATCGGTCGCGGTGCTGACGGCTATACCGACCTCTGCCTGACGGAGCGCCGGTGCGTCGTTGACGCCGTCGCCCGTCATGCCGGCCACGTGGCCCGCGGCCTGCAGGTGCGCCACGACGACGTACTTGTCCTCCGGAAACACCTCCGCGAACCCGTCGGCGTCGGCCGACAAGTCGACCGTTTCGTTGCCAGCCTGAGCGCCGGCCGCTTTGAGATCCGCCACGCGCCGGATATTCGGCAGGCCTACTCCGCGCGCGATCTCCCTCGCGACCGCCAGAGCGTCGCCGGTGAGCATCTTCACCGCGACGCCCAGGCCCTGCAGCGAGGCGATGAGCTGCTTGGCGTCCGCTCGCGGCGGATCGTAGAGCGACACCAGTCCCAGCAGGGCCGGGGTTCCCCGCTCGGGTCCGCGTGCGACCGCGAGAGTCCGGTAGCCCTTCAAGGCGGATCCACGGACCCGCGCCTCCAGAGCCTCGATGGCTGGAGGCGGCAGCCCACAGGCCCCGGCGATCGTGCGCACTGCGCCCTTCATCACACGCAGCCGCTGCCCGTTCAGCTCGAGCACCGCCTCCGTGCGCCGATTTCCTGCGTCGAACGGTGTGAAGGAGACGGGTGCCATCTTGGGCAGCTCGTCGAAGACGTGGCTCTCTTTCGCCGCGGCCAGGAAGGCGAGGTCGATCGGATCCTGGTTGGCCTCCTGAGAAGCGAGCGCCCCTGCGAGGAGCACATCTCGCTCCGTCGCCCGCTCGAGGGGGGTGACGCCGGTGACGGCGAGCTGGTTCATCGTGATCGTGCCGGTCTTGTCCGCGCACAGCACGTCCATGGTCGCCGCATCTTCCGCAGCGCTCAGGCGCGTGACCAGCACGCCGCGCTTGGCCAGCTCCCTCGAGCCCAAGGCCATGCTGACCGTGAACATGACGGGGAGCGCCACGGGCACGGCACTCATCAGCAGCACGAGCAAGAGGGGGACCATCTCGAGGAGCGACTCGCCACGGACGAGCGACAGGATCGCGACCACGCCCAGCAGCGCACCGACGATGACGAAGAGCCAGCGCACCACCTTGGCCACGACCGCTTCGATGTGGAGCTTCGGGCGGGCCTGCTGCACGAGCTCCGTGGTGCGGCCAAAGTAGGTCTTGGCCCCGGTCAGCATCACGACGCCGTTGCCTTCGCCCCGCCGGACGACGGAACCCGACGAGAGCACGTCGGCGGGCGCCTTGTCCGCGTCCTTCGATTCGCCGGTGAGGGCGGACTGGTCGACGGCCAGGGCTCCTGTGAGGAGCTTCACGTCCGCCGGGATGATGTCGCCGGGTCGCACGCGAATGATGTCGCCGGGGACGAGATCCCGGGCGGGGATCACCTGCCAGATCGTCTCGCGAAGGACGCGCGCACTGACCTGCAGCCGGCGGCGCAGCGTCTCCACGACGCCGGCGGCCCGATGCTCCTGCAGGAAGCTCAAGACGGCATTGGCGACCAGCAGCGCGCCCACGACAACGAGATCCGAGTACTTCCTGAGGAATGCCGAGAGCACGACGATCAGCTCGAGCATCCAGGCGGACAGGCCCCAGAACTTCCCGAGAAGCGCGAGGACCGGGTGCCCTCGCTTCTCGGCCACCTCGTTGTAGCCGTGCTCCTTCCGGCGCGTCTGCACCTCCACGAGCGCGAGCCCGATCTCGGGGTTCACATGGAGCGCCGCGAGCGCGTCGGGAACGGAAAGCGAGGCGATGTCCGGGGCGTGGGCGGGTGCCGGCATCGAGGATCCCGGCGCGGCTCCTGAATTGCCTGGGGCTGTTCGCATCGTGAGCCGTTCTCCGGCGCTTGCCCGGTTCACGCCACGGCGCCTGCGTTGGCCGGGCTGCCGTCGATCGAGTCTCTCACGCTGCGATCTCCCCAGGGGCGGTCGGCCGATCACGGCTCTTCTCGTTGAGATGAGTTCGGGGTCTCAGTACCCCGGGACCCTGCAGTCGTGAAAGGTGGTGGCATTCGCAGCCTTCCGCTGCGGGACCGCCTCGATGACGCCCCTCTCGGCGAAGGTGGCAGCAAAGTGGCAGCAGTCGCCGCTCAGCGCCGCCGCCGGTCACGCCAAGTTGTTGGTGGAGTTGGTGGACCGCGCGGGGCTCGAACCCGCGACCTCCTGATTGCGAACCAGGCGCTCTCCCAGCTGAGCTAGCGGCCCGAACGAGAACCGAACGAGTTTAGCAAACCCTCGCGACGAGTCGCAACCAGAGGTGCCGGCGCCAATCCGGCCGAAGGGTTCAACTGACAGCGGCAAACTGCGCAGCCCGGAGTCGTCCTCGCGCAGAGGGAACTCCGAGCCGGAGCGTCACGTAAGCCTCCCTGGGGCCGCACAATGACGCGACGCCACGTCTCGCGAAGGCAGTTCCTCGAGACCGGGCTCGGGGCGGCGTTGGCGGCCGGCGCGGCTCCACTGGCTGCAGGCCCGTCTCCGCGCAGCGTCGTGAGCATCGCCGCGGTCAAGGACGGCAGGATCGGCCAGGCGGTGGAAGAGGCCATCGACCTCCTCGGCGGCATCGGGACGGCGACGAAGGGCAGGGGCCGGATCCTGCTCAAGCCCAACCTGGTGGCGGACTCGCCGGCATGCACCACCAAGCCGCAGGTGATCGAGGCGCTGGCCCGCCTGATGAAGAGCGCAGGGAAGGAGGTCCTGATCGGCGAGGGGTCGGCGGCCGCGGACGGCTTCAACGTGAAAGGCCCGGAGACCTACCGGACGAAGAACCGCGACATCCTGGACGCCATGCAGCAGCACGTGTTCGACCGACTGGGTTTCACCGAGCTCGCGCGCTCGCTGCACGTCCCGCTGGTCAACCTGCACTCGGGGACGATGGCGGACGTTCCGGTGAAGAACGGGCAGGCCTTCGAGACGCTCACGCTCCACGACTCCGTGGCGAGCGCCGACCTCGTGTGCTCGGTGCCGATGATGAAGACGCACGTGCTGGCGACGGTCTCCCTGTCGATGAAGAATCTGATCGGCCTCTACCCCGGCACCGTCTACCGCTCGGTGCGCTCGTGGGTCCACGATCGCGCCGCCGAGAAGGGGTCGCCCGGGGTCGCGTACGAGATCCTCGACATGGTCCGGGCCAACCGCACGGGCCTGGCCGTGATCGACGCCTCGAGGGCGATGCAGGGCGACGGGCCCACGCTGGGGACGCTGGTCGACATGAACCTGATCGTGGCCGGCACGGACCCGCTCGCGGCGGACATGGTCGCCGCGGCCCTCATGGGGATCGACGTCGAGGAGGTCCCGACCTTCACCTGCGCCCACCGGGCGGGGATGCACCCCCGGACCCTCGACGCGATCGAGATCCGGGGGCGCCGCCTCGACGAGGCCGGGCGGCGTTTCGTCCGGCCCCATCTCGTCACCTGGCCCAGCATCAGCCGCTTCTGGGGGGTGAAGGAGCTGTAGAGCCGTCCGCGAGCGCGACCGGCGAAGGAGGTCGAGCATGGGCCAGGACGCGAAAGAGCCGACCATCACCGTCCTGGGTGGAACAGGCCACGTCGGCGCCACCTACATCGAGGAGTTCCTGGCCGCGGGCCTGCGGACACGGATCCTCGCACGGGCGCCGGAGCGCAGCGAGAAGCGGTTCCCGCGAGCCGAGGTCCTGCCCGGGTTCCCGGTGACCTCGCTGGACGAGTATCTGCGCCGCGCGTTCAAGGCCGCCGAGCCGGCGCGCTGATCGGCCCCGTGAGGCACGCACGCGGTCATTCCGCGCGCAGGGCCCGCGGCGCCGGGACCGCCAACAGGGCGGGCTCGCCAGCCCTGCCTCGGGGGCCGCTACTTCTTCGCGCCCCCGGGTGCCGCCGGCTTCTTCGCCGGTGTGCGCTTCCGCGTCTTCTCCAGGTCCGCCCGGGTGCCGTAGTGGAGGCGCTTGACCTCGGCTTGCGACGCCTCGAGCTCAGCCGGCGTCGGGGCTGCCAGGCCGTCGTTGACCCATATGCCGGGATCCGTGGACGCACAGGCGTTGCCGAGACACACAGCGACGCGGTAACCGTACTTGCCGAGCGGCAGCGACGGGCAGATGAGGCTGACGTCTCCGGACACCGGCCCCGGGTACTGGTACTGCGGCTGACAGGCGAGCGACGCGTTGATGTTGGCTTTGGTGTTGTCGCCGATGATGCTGACGGTGTGCTCGCCTTGGCACATGGAATCGACCTGCCAGCAGATGATCGTCCGCGGATCGGTGACCAGCAGGGAAGGATCGACTTTGTCGGGAACACAGTAGTCGACACCGCCGAACGACTGCGGCAGCAGGACCACCCTGATCACCGCGCCACCACCCGGGCAGTCGAACCCGGCCAGGGCGGGGATCGGAGCCAGCACCGCGACCAGCACCAACGACAGCCTCCGCATCATGGCCCTCCTTTCGCAGCCGCCGCCCGCGCGCTCAGGAGCGAGGCGAACTCCGGGCGCTCGCGCAGCGGCCGCAGATCGTCGTCTTCCCGGGCGAAGGCAGGGCTGTACCCGTGCTCGAACGCCTTGGCGAGGGCGCTCAGGCCGTCGCGGGGACGGTTGCAGAGCGCGGCCACCACCGCCTCCTGGTACAGCACCTCGGCGTTGTCCGGCGCGAGCCCGACCGCCTTCGCCACCTCCTCGCGGGCCTGCTCCGGCTCGCCCGCCTTGGCCAGATAGACGCCCAGCGCCGCGCGGGCGGGCGCAGAGTTCGGGTTCACCCGAAGCTCCGCCCGCGCCAGCTCGACCGCCCGCAGGTAGGCGGCGTGCCCGTCCTGCCGGCGCCCGAGACGGACCAGCGTGTCGCCGGCGTTGCGGTGGCCCAGCGGTGCGTTCGGCTCCAGCCTCACGCACTCGCGGTAGGCCTGAAGGGCCTCCTCGAATCGCCCCTCCGCATAGTAGGCGGTCCCCAGGTTGGACCAGGCGCCGGCGTTCGGCGCAACGCGGATGGACTCGCGGAAGGCCTCGATGGCCGCCGGCCGATCGCCCTGGGCGTAGAGCGTCGTCCCCAGCATCTGGTAACCCCAGCCGTTGTCGGGCTGCAGCTCGATCTCACGCCGGAAGGCGGCGAGCGCCTCCGGGTATCGGCCGACCTGGTAGCAGGCGACACCGAGCGAGTGGTGGTTCGACCAGTAGTCCGGGCGCAGCCGGATGGCCTCCTGCAGGCTGCGCAGCCCCGCCTCGGTCTGGCCCGTCTGCACGAGGAGCTTGCCGAGCAGCTCGTGTGCCTCGTCCGAGCTGGGCTGCACGGCGATCACGCGCCGCAGCTCCTGGA
>Ga0335069_10000697_pt1 | contig 54850 bp, 49 predicted proteins | sample Lox_Sample_11_FD_206714 | JGI IMG/M metagenome (GOLD analysis project Ga0335069, IMG submission 206714) | Soil microbial communities from Loxahatchee National Wildlife Refuge, Florida, United States - Lox_Sample_1.1 | ecosystem: Environmental > Terrestrial > Soil > Wetlands | place: USA... | reverse complement strand
CCTCGACCGAGCCGGCGCGCCGGTATCTCGACGCCGCCCTGGCGCGTGGCGGGTGGGCCATTCTGGTGTTCCACGACGTCCTGCCGCAATGGAGGGCAGAAGGCGATACGGCGGCGGCCGTGCACAGCCGCGTCCTCGACCTGATCGCGGACCGGCCCTTGTGGTGCGCGCCTATGGGCGAGGTGTTCACGCGCCTGACCGGCGACCGCGGCCCAGCCTGAGGCGCGTCAGGCGACCCCGTGCGCCTTGAACCAGGCCAGCATCTTGGCCCAGGCGTCCTTGGCGTCCGCACCGTTGTAGCTGGCGCGGTAGTCTGCGTTAAAGCCGTGCCCGGCGTCCTCGTAGACGATAATCTTGCTGTCGCGATCCCCGGCCGCCTGCAGGGCGCTGGTCATGGCGTCCCGTTGCTCCTGGGTGATGCCCCGGTCCTGCCCACCGTAGAAGCCGATCATTCGCCCCTTGACCGCGGCGGCATTCGCCACCGGCGTCTTGGCCCCGCCGAGCGGGCCGTACCAGGCGGCTGCGGCCTTTACCCCCGGGGTCGCCTCGGTATAGAGCCAACTCTGCCGCCCGCCCCAGCAAAAGCCGGTCACGGCCAGGCGCTTGACGTCGGCGCCGTCTTCCGCGGCGAACCTGACCGCCGCGTCCAGGTCGCCGCGAACCTGCTCGTCGCTGGCCTTGCCGACCAACTGCATAAGCGCGCCCATGTCGGCCACCTTGGTCGCGTCGCCATAGCGGGCGTAGAGGTCGGGCGAGATGGCGTAGTAGCCGGCCTTGGCCAGGCGGCGGCACAGGTCCTTGATATGCTCGTGCACGCCGAACACCTCGTGGATCACCAGCACGACGGGCGCCCCCTTCTTGCCGGCGGGGTAGGCGCGGTAGGCGGGGACGGCGCCATCGGCCACAGGGACCTTGACCTCGCCCGCGGCCAGGCCGACGGCGTCGGTCACGATCACGGTCTGGGCCGACACCGGCTGAGCCGCCAGGGCGAAGCCGACGCCCAGGCTGGTCATGGCGAAGCCACGCCGGCTGAAGCCTTGCTTGGGATGCAGGCTGTCCACCTGAGACTGCGCCAGATCAGCGTCAAGATCGGTCATGGGCAAACTCCGGGTCGCAATCGAGCGCGACCGACAAGTCCTAGCCCGCCCGCAACATTTTGTCAGGCATCCGACGAAAATGCCGGTCCCACAAGGGGCTGTCCGACGGCCAGGCCAACCAGACAGGGCCCCTATTCCAGCTTATCGGCCTTGCGCAAGGCCGGGAACAGGAACGCCCAGGCGAGAGTGACCGCGATCGCCCCGCATCCGCCGAACAGCGCCGATCCTATGGGGCCGAGCAGCCGCGCCAAGGTCCCGGATTCGAACTCGCCCAACTCGTTTGAGGCGCCGATGAACAGGCCCGACACCGCCGCCACGCGGCCGCGCATGGCGTTGGGCGTGACGATCTGCACCAGGCTCTGGCGCACGAAGACCGAGATCATGTCCCCCGCCCCCAGCGTCGCCAGGGCCACGGCGCTGACCACCATCGAACGCGACAGGGCGAACACCACAGTGGACGCCCCGAACAGGCCCACGCCCAGGAACATCTTCAGTCCAACCTTGGACTTCAGCGGCCGGGCGGCCAGGACGAATCCGGTCAGCAGGGCCCCGGCCGAGGGCGCCGCGCGCAATACGCCGAAGCCTTGCGGCCCCACGTGAAGGATGTCGCGCGCGTACACCGGCAACAGGGCGGTGGCCCCGCCCAGCAGCACGGCGAACAGGTCCAGGGTGATGGCCCCCAGCACGATCTTGGTGGTCCAGACATAGCGCAGGCCCTCGGCGATCAAGGTCCAGCGCGAGGCGGTCGAGGCTGGCTCGGCGCGCGGCGGCGAGGTCATGGCGGACAAGGACGCGATCGCGCCCAGGAACAGCACCGCCGAAACGGCGAAGGCCGCCAGCGGGGAGGCCGCCACGATCAGCCCGCCGATGGCCGGACCTAGGATGGTCGCGCCCTGGTTGCCGGCCGAATTGAACACGATGGCGCGCGGAATCATCCGGCGCTCGACGAGGGTCGGCACCAGGGCGGTGGCCGAAGGCTGATAGAAGGCCCGTCCAGCCCCGAACACCGCCGCCACGCCATAGATCGGCCAGACGGCCTTGAGGCCGCTCCACACCATCACGGCGAACACGGCGGCGGTGGCGAATTGCAGGCACAGGCTGGCGATCATGATCCGGCGCCGGTCGTAACGGTCGGCGGCGTGCCCGGCGAACAGGGTCAGGGCGATCATCGGCAGGAACTGGGCCAAGCCCAGCATGCCCACCGCGAAGGCCGCGCGATTGACCGAAACGCTGTGGCGGGCGACCTCGTAGATTTCCCACGCCAGGGCGATGGACTGGATCTGGGCCGCCAGGCTGTTGCACACCCGGCCGGTCCAAAACCGCACATAGGGTTTGATCGCCAACAACTCGCGCAGAGTGGCCGGGTTTTCCACCACGGCCTCAAGGGCTGGGACGCCGGCGGGAAACGGGGAATCGACTGGGGGCTTGGACATGAACGCGCGCATCTTGGCGGGGCCGCGCCCCTGGGGCAAGGCTGCGCCGCCTCAGAACAGCTCCGGCCGGCGCGCGTGGAGCGCGTAGATCAGCACCAGGGTCTTCAGATCGTGGATCTCGCCCGCCTGGGTCGCGCGCCACAGCTCGGCGAGCGGGACCTCCAGCACCTCAATGCCTTCGTGCTCCTCGGCCAGGCCGCCGCCGGCCGCGACGCGGTCCGCCGCCGTGACGGGCGCAAGGTAGAGATCGATCCGCTCGGTGCTGATCGAGGGCGACGCCCAAGCAAATGCGACCGGCTCGAGCGCGCCGAGCCTCAGGCCCGTCTCCTCCATCGCCTCGCGCCGGGCGCAGGCCTCGCCGGTCTCGCCCGTGTCGATGATCCCCGCCGCCGCCTCGACCAGATGCGCCGGCTCGCCCTTGAACAGAGGTCCGGCGCGGATCAGCCGCACCAGGAACGCAGTGCGCTTGGCGGCGTCATAGGGCAGCACACACGCGGCCGAGCCGTGGTCGTCCATCTGGCGCTCGACCACTACCCCGCCGCCGAGATCGACCTGGAGCAGCAGGTAACGCCCCCAGCCTTGGTGGATGACGGTCTGCTGCAGGATACGCGGCGTCATGAAAGCCCCCAAAGCGCCCGGTCGGCCGCCCTTCCTGACGGTCCGCGGCGCGTACCGCAAGGCCGGCATCCACCATTCGCCTCGATCCGCGTTATGGTCAGGCTAGAGCGGGTGGCGATGGACGGATCATCGGACTTTCACGCAGAGGATTTCGGGTCGGACGCCTTCCGGCCCGGCGATGCTTGGCGCGTCGTCACGGCCCAGCGCGCGGCCGTGCTGATCGACAGCGGAGCCTATTTCGCCGCCGCCATGGCCGCCCTGCACCGGGCGCGCCGCTCAGTCCTGCTGCTGGGCTGGGGATTCGATCCGCGCACGCGCCTGACGCCTGACGCCGAAGGCAACCCCAACGGCCCCGACGAGATCGGCGTCCTGCTGCCCCGACTGGCGGCCCTGCGGCCCGAACTGGATATCCGGGTTTTGATCTGGAAATCGGCCCTGCCGATCAGCGCCTCGCAACGGTTCTTCCCGCACCGTGCGCGTTGGGGGTTCCTGGGCACGCGGGTGCGTTTCGAACTGGACGCGGCCACGCCGTTCGGCGCCTGTCACCACCAGAAGGTTCTGGTGGTCGACGATTGCGTGGCCTTCGTCAGCGGCGGCGATTTCGGGGTCGACCGGTGGGATTCCACGGGCCACCGCGACCACGACATGCGACGGGTCATGCCGGGCGGGGCGCGTCACGCTCCGCGGCACGAGACGACCATGCTGGTCGACGGCGACGCGGCCCGGGCCCTAGGGGATCTGGCGCGCCGACGCTGGGCCAGGGCAGGCCTGCGGCCGCCTGCCCCCGTCGACCCCGCCGACCGCGACGTCGAGCGGCACGACCCCTGGCCGCATATGATCGCGCCCCAGTGGCGCCAGGCGCGCATCGCCATCGCCCGCACCGAACCGGCGTGGCGCGGCCGGCCCGAGGTCCGCGAGATCGAGGCGCTGCATCTGGACGCCATCCGCCACGCGCGCCGCACCATTTATCTGGAGAACCAGTATTTCACCTCGGTCCCGGTGGGCGAAGCCCTGGCCGAGCGCCTGGCCGAGCCGGACGGCCCGGACGTGGTGTTGATCTCTTCGGCGCACAGCCCCAGCTATTTCGATCGCTGGACCATGGACCGCACCCGCTGGAAGCTGATCGAGCGGCTCAAGGCGGCCGACCGGCACGGCCGCTTCCGCGCCTATTGCCCCCATACCAGTCACGGCCGGCCGATCATCGTCCACTCCAAGGTCAGCGTGATCGACGACGTGATGCTGCGGGTGGGCTCGGCCAATCTCAACCATCGCTCGGCGGGGTTCGACACCGAGTGCGACCTGGCGCTGGAAGCGCCGCCAGGGTCGGACCAGGCCCGCACGATCGAGGCGGTGCGCGCGCGCATGGTCGGTCATTTCCTGGGCATGAGCGGGCCGCACATGGAAGCGGCCATCGCCGAACACCGCGGGCTGGTGAAGGCGCTCGACCGCCTGACCGAAGGGGGTAAGGCGCGGCTACGGCCGATGCAGCCCCTGCTGATGGGCCCGCTCGCGCGCATCATCTCGGCTCTGCATCTGGGGGATCCGACTAGCCCTGCGGACTCGTTCAAGCCCCTGCTGCGGCGACGCCTGCTCGACCCGGCCGCGCGGGCCCTGGCGGGCGCCCGCCGCAAGTCAGGCAAAGTCGAAGTCGACAACCAGGGGCAGGTGGTCTGACGCGGTCCGCGCGAGAGGGACGGCGAAGGCGTGCAGGCCGGTCACCCTCAATCCGGCGCTGAGCAGCACATGGTCGATCGGCAGGACCGGCAGTCGCGAGGGAAAGGTCGGCTGGGCGTGCGCCCCGCCGAGGGCCAGGCGCGCGTCGGTCATGGACCGCGCCAGAATGCGGTGCGGCGCCTGCAAGGGGGTGGCGTTGAAGTCCCCCAGCAGGATGGTTGGGGTTCCCTCGCGCGCCCGGCCCAGCCACTCGGGCCCGGCCAGCGCCGCGGCCTGGGCGCGCTGCTCGTGGGGCACCAGGCCCAGGTGGCTGTTGAGCACGCGCAGGCGCCGCCCGCCGATCTCGGCCTCGACCAGCAGGGCCCCGCGCGGCTCCAGCCCACGCAGAGCTTTGGACCCTGGCAAAGGACCGGCCTTGATCAGCGACAGCCCACCCGCCGCCAGGACGGCGTCGCCGTACTGTTCCTCCTCAACCCGCATGGCGGCGTTGAAGTGGAAGGCCATGCCCAGCCGCGCCGCCAGCGCATGAGCCTGATCGACCCCGCCGGTGCGCCGGCGACCGACGTCGAGCTCCTGCAGCGCGACGATATCCGGCCTGGCCTGGGCGATCACCGCCGCCACCCGCGCCAGATCGAGCTTGCGGTCGACGCCCACGCAGCGGTGGACGTTGTAGGTCATGATCCGGGGCATGGGCCCGCCATCCCGCCGCGGCGCGCGGCGCAAAAACAAAGGGGCGGCCAGATAGCCGCCCCTTCAAACTAGACCGCTTCGGCCGGGATCAGAAAGTGACCCAAACGCCGTTGCGCCAATAGCCGCGACCGTCGCGATAGTCGTGCCAGCGATGGTCGTTGTCCCAATGCTGGTGGAAATACCAGTCGTCCGGATGGATCACGATCCCAAGGGCCGGCGCATAGCGCGGGCGACGATCGACATGCCAGCACTCGCCGGCCTTGTTGCATGCGATCGCCGCGGAGGCCGGCGCGACGGCCATCGCGCTCACGCCCAAGCCCAGGGTCGAAACGGCGACGGCGGTGACCAGAACTGTCTTCAAGGAACGCATCGTGTCCTCCTCTTTCGGCTGCCGCCTCACGCGGCGTCCTCTGGCGAGGGGAACGAGCTTCGCCGAACAGGGTTCCGCTAGGTGTGCGTTTCCAAATTTCAGGCGCGACGCCAAGCTTGGCAGAGCGCTCACGCGCCTCTGGCGGAAGGTTCGATTTAAGCTGGTCTTCGCGCCCTGAGCGCCTGGGCGATGGTGCCGTCGTCGAGCCAGTCGAGTTCGCCGCCCACCGGGACGCCGCGCGCCAGGCTGGTGACCGCCACGTCGAGCCCGGCCACGCGCTCGGACAGGTAATGGGCCGTGGTCTGACCATCCACCGTGGCCGGCAGGGCCAGGATCACCTCGCGCACCGCGTCGGCCGCGGCGCGGGCCGTCAGTTCACTGACGCGCAGGGCCTCGGGCCCGACGCCGTCGAGCGCCGACAACAAGCCGCCAAGCACGTGATAGCGGCCGCGGTAGGACCCGCCGCGCTCCAGCGCCCACAGGGCGCCGACCTCCTCCACCACGCAGATCAGGCCCTGGTCGCGCGCGGGATCGGCGCAGATGGCGCAAGGATCGGTGGTGTCGAGTGAGCCGCAGGTCGAGCAGGTCCTGATCGTCCGCCCGGCCTCGGCCAGCGCCTGGGCCAGGGGCAGGAGCAGCTGCTCCTTGCGCTTGAGTAGGATCAGGGCGGCCCGGCGCGCCGAGCGCGGGCCCAGGCCCGGCAGCTTGCTGAGCAAGGCGATCAGGCGCTCGATCTCGGGACCGGCGCTTACTGACATCGGACTAGAACTTCAGGCCCGGCAGGCCCATGCCGGCGAGCGGCCCGGCGGCGGCCTGCATCAACTCGGCCTGCAGGGCGTCGAGCCTGGCTTTGGCGTCGGCGTGGGCGGCGACGATCAGGTCGCCGGCCAGCTCGCTCTCGCCCGGCTGCAGCAGGCTGTCGTCCAGCCGCACGGCCTTGAGCGCGCCGGTGCCAAGCAAGGTCAGCCTGACCAGCCCGTTGCCAGCCTGGCCCTCGACCTCGGTCTCGCTCAGTCTGGCCTGGGCCGCCTGCAGCTTGGCCTGCATGGCCTGGGCCTGCTTCATCAGGGCGCCGAGGTCTTTCACGACGAAATCCTTAGTGCTGGTTTTCCGGCATGCGCACGATCAGGCCGTCCAGATCGTCAGTGACCTTGATCTGGCACGACAGGCGCGAATTGGGCTGCACCTCGCTGGCGAAGTCCAGCATGCTTTCCTCCATCGAGGAGGCCGAGCCGGTCTTGGCCTGCCAGGCTTCGTCGACATAGACGTGGCAGGTGGCGCAGGCGCAGGCGCCGCCGCAGTCGGCGTCGATGCCGGGGATGTTGTTCTTCACCGCCCCCTCCATCACCGACAGACCCTTGCGGACCTCGACGGTGTGGGATTTGCCGGAATGTTCGATGTAGGTGATCTTGGGCATGATCTCTGAGCGCGCGGCGCAAAAAAAGAATCCGGGTTGCGCGCCAGAACGCGCGGCGATGGAAAGCTACAGGACGCGTTCGACCATCATCTTCTTGATCTCGGCGATGGCCTTGGCCGGGTTCAGGCCCTTGGGGCACACCTGAGCGCAGTTCATGATGGTGTGGCAGCGATAGAGCTTGAACGGGTCTTCCAGAGCGTCGAGCCGGTCGCCGGTGGCTTCGTCGCGGGTGTCGATCAGCCAACGGTAGGCCTGTAGCAGCACGGCGGGGCCAAGGTAGCGGTCGCCGTTCCACCAGTAGCTGGGGCACGAGGTCGAGCAGCAGGCGCACAGGATGCACTCATAGAGCCCATCGAGCTTGGCGCGGTCGTCGGGCGACTGCTTCCATTCGGTGCGGGGCGTGGGCGTGGTGGTGTGCAGCCACGGCTCGATCGAGGCGTACTGGGCGTAGAACAGGGTCAGGTCCGGCACCAGGTCGCGCACCACCGGCATGTGCGGCAGGGGCGAGATCTGCAGGTCCTTGCCGGGCACGTCAGCCCAGGCGTGGGTGCAGGCCAGGGTGTTGCGACCGCCGATGTTCATGGCGCACGACCCGCACACGCCTTCGCGGCACGAGCGGCGGAACGCCAAGGTCGGGTCCATGGTGTTCTTGATGTGGATGATGGCGTCCAGCACCATCGGCCCGCAGGCGCCGACATCCACGTCGTAGGTGTCCCAACGCGGGTTCTGACCGGTTTCCGGGTCGTAGCGATAAATCTTGAAGGTCTTGACCTTCTTGGCCCCGGCGGGCGCGGGCCAATGCTTGCCCTTGCCGATCGTGGAATTCTTGGGAAGCGCGAACTCGGCCATCAGGCGACGTTCCTCAATAAACCCGCGCCTTGGGCGGGATGTAGGCGATGTCGTTGGTCATGGTGAAGGCGTGCACCGGACGGTAGTCGAGGCGCACTTCGCCGGTCTTACCGTCGAACCAGGCCAAGGTGTGCTTCATCCAGTTTTCGTCGTCGCGCGCGCTGAAGTCCTCGCGCGCATGGGCGCCGCGGCTTTCCTGCCGGTTCAGGGCGCCGTTGACGGTCACCGCGGCCTGGCCGATCAGATTGTCGAACTCCAGGGTCTCGACCAGATCGGTGTTCCACACCAGGGTGCGGTCCGACACCTGCAGGTCGGGCACGCGCGAGAAGATGTTCTTCAGCCGGCCGACGCCCTGTTCCAGGGTCTCGCCTGTGCGGAACACCGCCGCGTCCTCCTGCATCGCCTTCTGCATCTCCAGACGCAGCTTGGCGGTGGGCGTCGAGCCGGATGCGTTGCGATAGTGGTCCAGGCGCGCGACGTGGGCCTCGGTCATTTCGGGCTTCAGTTCGGGCTGCTTGTCGCCGGCCTTCAGAATATCGGCGCAGCGCAGGGCGGCCGAGCGGCCGAACACCACCAAGTCGATCAGCGAATTGGAGCCCAGGCGGTTGGCGCCGTGGACTGACACGCAGGCCGCCTCGCCCACCGCCATCAGGCCGGGCACCACGCGGTCAGGGTTGTCGTGCTCGCCCGAGACGACCTCGGAGTTAAAGTTCGTGGGGATGCCGCCCATGTTGTAGTGCACGGTCGGCAGGACGGGGATCGGCTCCTTGGTCACGTCGACGCCCGCGAACACCTTGGCGCTCTCGGTGATGCCGGGCAGGCGCGCGTGGATGATCTTGGGATCCAGGTGATCCAGGTGCAGGTAGATGTGGTCCTTGTTCGGACCCACCCCGCGCCCTTCGCGGATCTCGATGGTCATCGAGCGGCTGACCACGTCGCGGCTGGCCAGGTCCTTGGCCGACGGGGCGTAACGCTCCATGAAGCGCTCGCCCTGCGAGTTGGTCAGGTAACCGCCTTCGCCGCGCACGCCTTCGGTGATCAGCACGCCCGCGCCATAGATGCCGGTGGGGTGGAACTGCACGAACTCCATGTCCTGCAACGGCAGGCCCGCGCGCAGCACCATGGCGTTGCCGTCGCCGGTGCAGGTATGGGCGCTGGTGCAGGAGAAGTAGGCGCGGCCATAGCCGCCGGTGGCCAGGATCACCATCTGCGCCTGGAAGCGGTGCAGGGTGCCGTCGTCGAGCTTCCACGCCGTCACGCCGCGGCACACGCCATCGTCCATGATCAGGTCGAGCGCGAAGTACTCGATGAAGAAGTCCACGTCGTGATTGAGCGACTGGCCATACAGGGTGTGCAGCATGGCATGGCCGGTGCGGTCGGCTGCCGCGCAGGTGCGCTGGATCGGGGCCGCGCCGAAGTTGCTGGTCATGCCGCCAAAGGCGCGCTGATAGATCTTGCCCTCGTCGGTGCGCGAGAAGGGCATGCCCCAGTGCTCGAGCTCGTAGACCGCCGCGGGGGCGTTGCGCACCATGTACTCGATCGAGTCCTGGTCGCCGAGCCAGTCCGAGCCCTTGACCGTGTCGTACATGTGCCAGCGCCAGTCATCCTGGCTCATGTTGCCGAGCGAGGCCGAAATGCCGCCCTGCGCCGCCACGGTGTGTGAGCGGGTCGGGAACACCTTGGACACGCAGGCGGTCTTCAGGCCGGCCTGGGCGCAGCCAAGCGCCGCGCGAAGGCCAGAGCCACCCGCGCCGACCACCACCACGTCGAACTTGTGATCGATGAAGCTGTAAGCCGCCATGAATGAGGGTTCCTTGGCTTAAGCCGGGATCGCGGCCGCCCCGAAGGCGACCTTGAGGATGCAGAAGATGGCCAGCGCCCCGACCAGGGTGCAGACGAACAGATTGGCCAGCAGGGCGACGTTGCGCGTCATCGGGACGTGCATGTAGTCCTCGATCACCACGCGGATGCCGCCCTCCAGGTGCTTGAAGCCCACCGCCAGGAGCAGGATTGATAGCACGGCGTTGAGCGGCGAATGCGCCCAGGCCGCCGCGCCTTGGTAGCCGACCCGCGTCAGGGTCAGGCCCGAGCACACTGCCCACAGCGAGAGCGGAACCAGCGCGATCGAGGTCACGCGCTCAGCGACCCAATGGCCCGACCCGTGCTTGGCCGAACCCAGGCCCCGGGCGCGCGCGAGGGGGGTGCGATAGCTGACCATCAACAGACTCCGCAAATCAGGCTGGCCAAAATCGGGCTGAATAGGGCGGCGAGGCGCACGCTGATCATCCGGCGCCCCCTTGGAAGATCGCCACGATCCAGATGGCGACGGCGGCGACCAGGCCGAAGGCGATCGCGGCCGCGCCGCTCATGTCGGCGCCCTTGGGATCGAACCCGCGGCCGGCGTCCCACACCAGATGACGTATGCCATTGGCCAGGTGGTAGAACAGGCAAGCGGTGAGGCCGAACAGGACCAGCTGGCCCAACGGGCTGGCCAGAGCTGCGCGGTAGAGGGCGAAGGCGTCGGGCCCCATGGCCAGGGCCACCGCCCAGCCGGCCAGCACCAAGGCGCCGAAATAGAGCGCTATGCCGGTGGCGCGGTGCAGAATCGAGGTGGCCATGGTGATGTGCCAGCGCCACACCTGCAGGTGGGGCGACGTGGGCCGATCGGCCGGTCCGCGAGGCGCGGGCGCAGCGTTACTCATCTAACGGACCCCCAAAATCTTCCGCATTGCGGCGCCGGTTTTAGCCCCCTGCCCCCAGGTGTCAACGCAGCTGCGCCATTATCCTGCAAGTTCAGGGGCTCAGCGCGCGTCTCGGCCCGGGTATGGTCGATCCTTCGACCTGGAGCACCCGGCGCGGCGCGTTTTGCGGCACGGAGGGACTCGCCGTGGGCGACCTCGCGCATGTCTCCCCGGCGGCGCGGTCAATCCCGTGTTTTCTCCAAATAGCTTTGCGAGCGCATCTCCTCCAGGCGCGAGACCGTGCGCTCGAACTCGAAGGCGCCGTCGCCCTGCACGTACAGCGCCTCAGGCTGAGCTTCGGCCAACGCCACCAGCTTGGCCGAAGCCTCGTAAAGTTCGTCGATCAGGATCACCAGCCGCCGCGCCTCGTTGCGCTTGTCGGCGGTCAGCCGCGGCAGGTCTTCGAGGAACACCGTGTGGAACCGCTCGGCGATGGCCAGATAGTCCTGCGGACCCAGCATGGCCCCGCACAGGTCGCCAAAGCCCGCGCGCACCATGCCCCCCGCCGTGCGCGGGAATCTCAGCGTGCGACCCAGGACCTCGACCGTGGCCTCGGTTTCCGCCGCGCCTTGCAGCAGGTCGGTCCACAGGCGGTCGAACTGGCGGCGGTTATCCGGGTCGACCGGGGTCAGGTAGAGGTTGGCCCCGCGCAGCCGGTCCAGGCGGTAGTCCGTGGGCCCCTTGACGGGGACCACCTGCAGCTTGTCCTGGATCAGGGCGATGAAGGGCAGGAAGAGTTGGCGATTGAGGCCGTTCTTGTACAGATCGTCCGGCGCGCGGTTGGAGGTGCACACCAGGGTCACGCCCTCGGCGAACATGGCCTCGAACAACCGGCCGAGGATCATCGCGTCGGCGATGTCGGTGACCTGCAGTTCGTCGAAGCAGAACAGGCGCGCCTCGGCCGCCAGATGCGCCGCGACCGGGCCGATCGGATCGTCGCCCTTGTGCTGACCGAAGCGCCGCTTGCGCGCCGCCGTGTCGCCCTGGCGCCACTCGCCGATCAGGCCATGGACCTCGGCCATGAAAGCGTGGAAGTGCGAACGGCGCTTTGTGTGCGAGGGCGCAGTTTCGTAGAACAGGTCCATCAGCATGGACTTGCCGCGGCCGACCGGGCCCCACAGATAGACGCCGCGCGCGGCCTTGGGCTTGCGGAAAAAGGGAAAGCCCGAGCCTTCGCCCGCCTCGTTGAGGTCGCTTTCCAGCCGCGCAAGGGCGTCGATCGCGCCCTGCTGGGCCGGATCGGGCTGGATCTCGCCGCGATCGATCCGTTCGCGGTAGGCGGCGCGCAGAGAGAGGACCATGCGCGCCGAATAGAACCCCGTGCGGTCGCGGGCAAGGCAAAGCGCTGACGCCGGTATCGCTTAGGCGCTATATCGGAATCCGATGCAGCCCACCGACATCTTCCTTCCCGACGCCGAAGCGGCCGAACGCCTGGGCCGCACCTTAGCCAGCCTGCTGGAGCGCGGCGACGCCCTGTGCCTGTCAGGTCCGCTCGGCGCCGGCAAGAGCACCCTGGCGCGGGGCCTGATCCGCGCTCTGACCACGCCTGACGAGGAGGTGCCGAGCCCGACCTTCACCCTGGTGCAGACCTACGACGGGCCGGCTTTCCCCATCGCCCACTTCGATCTCTATCGTCTGGAGCATGCCGGCGAAGCCGAGGAGCTGGGGCTCGACGACGCGCTGGACGAGGGCGCCGCGCTGATCGAGTGGCCTGAGCGCCTGGAAGGGCGCCTGCCGCCGGATCGACTCGATATAGACATCGCCCTGGAAGGCGAGGGCCGGCGCGCCCGTTTGACGCCGCATGGCGCATGGAAGGGTCGGCCGCTTGAGCTCTGAGCGCGAGATCGAGAAAGCGGCGTTCCTTCACGCGGCCGGCCTGGCCCACGCCGCGCGCCATCCCCTGCCCGGCGACGCCTCGACCCGTCGCTACGAGCGGCTGATCCTGCCCGAGGGCGGCGCCTTGATGCTGATGGACGCCCCGCCCCTGACCGAGAGCCCGGCGTGCGAGCCTGATTGGAGCGACGCGCAGCGGCTGGCCGCGGGGTGGAACGCCACCGCGCGCCTGGCGGCCGGCCGGGTCGACGCCTTCGCCGCCGTGGCCGGACACTTGGCCTCGCTCGGCCTGTCGGCGCCGCGAATCCATGCTCTGGACGTCGCGCGTGGCTTGGCGGCGGTGGAGGACTTCGGCGACCACGCCTTCGCCCGCCGGCTCGAACAAGGGGCGGACGAGGGCGAGCTCTATCTCGCCGCCGTGGACGCTCTGGCCGTGCTGCACGCCGCGCCACCCCCCGCTACGCTCGACGGGCTCGGCGGACCCTGGCCCCTGCTGCCCTATGACGCCCTGGCGCTGAAGGCCGGGGCCGACCTGTTCGTCGAATGGATGCCCAGGTTCACGCCGGGTCTGGATTTCAGCGGCCAGGCGCGCGCGGAATGGGACGTGCTGTGGACCGATATCGCCCGGTGCGGCGAGGCGGGGGCCACGGTGATGGCCCACCGCGACTATCACGCCGAGAACCTGATCTGGCTGGCCGAACGCGAGGGCCCCGCGCGCGTGGGCATGATCGATTTCCAGGACGCGGTCCTCGCCCATCCGAGCTGGGACCTTCACTCATTGCTGCAGGACGCGCGCCGCGACGTGCCGCCCGAAATCGAGGCCCTGGCGCTGGAGCGCTATTTCAGCCACCGGCCAGAGCTCGACCGTGAGGCCTTCCTGGCCGATTACGCCGCGCTGGCCGCGCTCAACGAAGCGCGCATCCTCGGCATCTTCGCGCGGCTGGTGGCGCGCGACGGCAAGCCTCGCTACCGGGCCTTCATGCCGCGCATGTGGCGCCAGCTCGAACGCAACCTGGCCAACCCCGCCTTGGCCGACCTCAAGGCGTGGTTCGATCGCCATGCGCCGCATACGGTTCGCGACCGATGAGCGCTCCGCCCTCAACCGCCATGGTCCTCGCCGCCGGCCTGGGCACACGCATGCGTCCGTTGACGGACGATCGACCCAAGGCCCTGGTCGAGGTGGCGGGCCGGCCGCTGATCGGCCACATGCTTGACCGGCTGAGCCAAGCGGGCGCGACCACGGCCGTGGTCAACCTGCACTATTTCGCCGACCGGCTTGAGGCCTATCTGGCCGTCCGTCAGGCCCCGGCCATTCGCCTGTCCGACGAGCGCGCCCAACTGTTGGAGACCGGCGGCGGACTGAAGAAGGCCCGGCCCCTGCTGGGCGAGGCGCCGATCTGGGCGGCCAATATCGATTCGGTGTGGGTCGAGGGCGCGCATCCCGCCCTGCCCGCCCTAGCCGCCGCCTGGGACCCCGCGCGGATGGACGCCTGCCTGCTGCTGGCCCCGCTGGCGCGCACCCTGGGCTACGATGGCAAGGGCGATTTCTTCCTGGCGGACGACGGCCGGCTGAGCCACCGCGGCGACGCGGCGGGGGCGCCCTTCGCCTACATCGGCGTGCAGATCATCAAGCCGCAGGCGGTCGACGACGGGCCGGAGGGGCCGTTCTCGCTATTCGAGGTGTGGATGCGCATGATCGAGCGCGGACGGCTTTACGGCGTGGTGATGGACGGGTTCTGGATGCATGTGGGCGATCCCGAAGCGCTGATAGCCGCCGAAGCCAAGCTGGCCGAAGGCGAATGAGGCCCGAAGGCCCCTTCGACGCGCCCTGTCCGCGTTGGTTCACCATCGGCGCCCACCGCCCGTTCCTTGAGGACCTGGCGCGCGGCGTGGCCGACAGCCTGCTGCCGCTTGGCCCCGACGCCCTGGCTCAGGCCATCGTGCTCGTGCCCACACGGCGCGCGGCGCGGGCCCTGGCGGAGGCCTTCCTCAAGGTCACCGGGGCCAATGCCCTGCTTCTGCCGCAGGTGCGCGCGCTCGGCGACCTGGACGAAGGCGAGCCGCCGTTCGAACCGGGCGTCCTGGCGCTGGACCTGCCGCCGGCGCCCAGCGCCTATCGCCGCCGGTTCGAACTGGCCCGGCTGGTGAGCGATCACGCCCACCTGCTGCAGCGCTCGATCGACGCCGCCGGCGCCCTTGAACTGGGGGACGCGCTGGGCGGCTTTCTCGACAGCGTGCAGATCGAGGAGGCCCAGGGCGTGGGCGACCTCGACGCCTCGGCCGAAGGCGACCTGGCCAGGCACTGGCGCATCTCCGCGTCGTTCCTGCGCCTGGCGGTCGAGGAATGGCCGCGCCGCCTGCACGCGCTCGGCCTGATCGACGTCAACGAGCGCCGGGTGCGCCTGCTTGACGCCCTGACTGAACAGTGGACGGAGCGGCCGCCTGCCACGCCCCTGATCGCGGCGGGCTCGACCGGCGCGGCGCCTGCCACCGCTCGCCTGCTCGACGCCGTGGCGCGGGCGCCCCAAGGCCTAGTGGTGCTGCCTGGTCTCGACCTCGACCTGGCGCAGAACGCGTGGGACCAGGTGGGCGAGCAACACCCGCAGGGCGCGATGAAACGTCTGCTGGGGCGCGCGGGGGTGGGCCGCGACGATGTCCATCCCTGGCCCGCGGGGGAGGCCGCCGGCCAGTCGCGCGGACGCTGGCGGCGGCGGCTGATCAACGAGGCCCTACGACCGGCCGAAGCCACCGCCGACTGGCGTGACCAGATCGCCCGGTTGCGTGAGGAGGCGCGGGGTGAGGCCGATCCGATCGCCGAGGGCCTGCAGGGGCTGATCCTGGCCGATGGGCGCAACGAGGAGCACGCCGCCGCCCTGGCGGCCCTGCTCATGCGCGAGACGCTGGAGACGCCGGGCAAGACCTGCGCCCTGATCACGCCCGATCGGGACCTCGCCCGCCGCACCAGCGCCCGCTTGGCGCGCTGGGGGGTCCAGGTCGATTCCTCGGCCGGAACGCCGCTGTCGCACAGCTCGGTCGGGGTGCTCCTGGGCCTGCTGGCCCAGGCGGCGGCCGAACCGGTCGATCCGGTGGATCTTCTGGCCCTGATCAAGCATCCCCTGGTTCGGCTGGGACTGGAGCCGCAGGCGCGCGAACGTGGCCTTCTGGCGTTGGAGCGATACGGCGTGCGCGGACCGCGCCCCGAGAGCTGGGACCAGTTGCGCGCGCGCCTGACGGCGAAGACGCCGCGTCCGGACGCCGAGGCGGTGCTGGATGCCGCCCGGGCGGCGCTCGAACCCCTGCAACGTTCCGGTGCGCCCGAGCCGTCGCCCGAACCGGCGGCCGCGCACGCGCGACGCTTGGCGCAGGCGGCTGAGGCGCTCGCGGCGGACGCGGGGGGCGACATCGGCGCCTTATGGGCCGGGCCGGACGGCGAGGCGGCGGCCGGTCTGATCGCGGCCCTGATCGAGGACGGCGCGGGCCTGCCGCCCTGTTCGGCCTTTGGCTTCCGCCGCCTGCTCGAGCGGCTGATGGCCGGGGCCGCCGTGCGTCTGACCGCGGGGGTCCATCCGCGCCTGATGATCCTGGGCGCGATCGAGGCGCGGCTGGTGCGCGCCGACCGCCTGATCCTGGCCGGCCTCGAGGAGGGCGTGTGGCCCCAGGCCGCGCCGATCGACCCGTTCCTGTCGCGGCCGATGCGCGCGGCCCTGGGCCTGCCGCCGCCCGAGCGGCGCGTGGGCCTGTCGGCGCACGACTTCGCCCAGGCCGCCTGCGCGCCCGAGGTCGTGCTGCTGCACGCCGAACGCCGCGAAGGCGCGCCGGCGGTGCCCTCGCGCTGGCTGTGGCGGCTGAAGACCCTGGCCCTGGGCGCGGGGCTGGGACTGCCCCAGCGGCCCGAACTGGCCGCCTGGGCCGAGGCGCTCGATCGCCCGGACGACTTCGCCCCCGCCCGCCGACCCGAGCCGCGCCCGCCTGTGGGCGTTCGGCCCCGCGAACTGCCGGTCACGTCGGTCGAGACGCTCACGCGCGACCCCTACGCCGTCTACGCCCGCCGCGTCCTCAATCTGCGGCGGCTGGAGCGGCCCGACGAGCCGGTCGAGGCGCGCGCCCGAGGCACGGCGATCCACGCGGCTTTCGAAGCCTTCGCCCGGCGGTGGCCCGACGATCTGCCCGCCGACGCCGCCAGTCAGTTCCAGTCGCTGTACCTGGCCAAGTTGCGCAAGGCGGGGGCGCCCGAAGCAGCCCTGGCGCGCGAACAGGCCCTGGCGCGCGAAGCGGCGGCGTGGATCGAGACAATGGAGCGCGAGCGCCGAGAGGGCCGCCCCCGCATCCTGGTCGAGCAGGACGGCGTGCTGCGCTTCGCTTCGACGGGCGGCGAGTTCGTTCTGACCGCCCGCGCGGACCGCATCGAGCTGACCCGGGCGGGCGCGGCGCATGTGCTCGACTTCAAGACCGGACGCGCGCCCAGCGCCAAGGAGGTGGCCGCCGGCTTCTCGCCCCAGCTGAGCCTGACGGCGGCCATCATCGCGGCCGGCGGGTTTAAGGCGGTCGGCCGCGCCGAACCGGGCGACCTCGTCTATCTGCGCGTGACCGGCCGGCGACCGGCGGGCGAGCAGATCGTGCGCGCGGCGGCGGGCGGCGAGAGCGCGGACTTGGCGGCGAGAGCCCTGGAGGGCCTTACGCGACTGATCGCGCGCTTCGACGATCCAGGCCACCCTTACCGTTCGCGCACCGCCCCGCAATTCGTGAAGGCCTACCGCAGCGACTTCGACCATCTGGCGCGGGTCGGGGAATGGTCCGCGCTGGAGGAGGACGAGGGATGAGCGCGCTCGACCCCCCGGGCCAGGCCTCCGACCCGCGCGCCTCGGCGTTCGTCACCGCCAACGCGGGCTCGGGCAAGACCACCACCCTGGTCGCGCGCGTCGCCCGCCTGCTCCTGGCCGGGGCCGCGCCCGCCGCGATCTTGTGCGTGACCTACACCAAGGCCGCCGCCGCCGAGATGCAGGAGCGCCTGTTCCGCCAGCTGGGCAGTTGGTCGGTGATGGAAGATGAGGCCCTGCGGCTTGAGCTGGATCGGCTCGACGGCGGCGAGGGGTTGGGCGACCACGCGGCCCTGTCGCGCGCCCGCGCCCTATTCGCCCAGGCGCTGGAGACGCCGGGCGGGCTGAAGATCCAGACCATCCACGCCTTCTGCGAAAAGCTGCTTCGGCGCTTCCCGCTCGAGGCTGAGGTCTCGCCCGGCTTCCAGGTGATGGACGATGCCGACGCCGCCGCCATCGCCGCCCAGGCGCGCGGCGCGGTCGCGCGCGCGGCGCTGCATGGCGAGGGGGCCCTGGCCGAGGCCTATGCCCGGCTGTCGGTGGCGCTCGATTTCGAGTCGTTCAACGCCATGTTCGGCGCGTTCGAGGCCTGCCGCGCAGACCTGGCCGCCTATGTCGAACGGTGCGGCGGTCTGGAGGGCGCCCGGGCCGACGTGTGGATGCGATGCGGCCTGGACGCCATGGCGTCGCCCGGCGACATCGCGGCCCAAGCGATGGACGCACTGGATCCCGCCCTGTGGCGCGCGGCCGCCCAGGTCCTGCTGGCCACCGGCAAGCCGGGCGACGCCAAGTCCGGTCAGGCCCTCGCCGCGGTGGCCGAGGCGGCTGGGCGGGGCGAAGGCCTGCTGGATGACGCCCTGGCCGCCCTGTTCACCGAGAAGGGCGCGGGCGATCCCGCCACCTGGCCCGCCCGCAGCGCCACGCTCAAAGGACGCGAGGACCTGCGCCAAGGCCTGATCGCCGAACAGGCGCGCCTGCAGGAGGCGCGCGCGGCCCTGCGCGCCGCTCGCGTCGCCGAGGAGACGGTCCAGACCCTCATTCTGGCGCAGGCTTACGCCGTCGCCTACGAGATCGAGAAGTCCGCGGCGGGCCGGCTCGACTTCGCCGATCTGATCCTGAAGACCTCGGCCCTGCTCAACGTGAGGGCCGACGCGGCGTGGGTGCTCTACAAGCTGGACGGGGGAATCGATCACATCCTGCTGGACGAAGCGCAGGACACCGCGCCGGAACAGTGGTCGATCATCAAGGCCTTCACCGCCGAGTTCTTCGCCGGCGCCGGGCGGCCGCGCCTGCGTCCGGGCCTTGAGCGCAGCCTGTTCGTGGTCGGCGACGAGAAGCAGTCGATCTATTCGTTCCAGGGCGCCGATCCGCAGCTTCTGCGCCAAGAAACGCAAGCCTATCTGGCGCAGATCGGCGCCGTGGGTCTGGAGGCGCGGGCGGTCAAGCTGGCCCAGTCCTACCGCTCGACCCCGCATGTGCTGGGCTTTGTCGATGCGGTGTTCGCCGACGTGGCCGTGTGGACCGGCGTGCCCCCGGTTCACGGCGAACTGGTGGTCTCGCACCAGGCGGAGCGCGTGGGCCATCCCGGGAGCGTCGATCTGTGGCCGCTGGAGCGCGAGACGCCGGGCGATGAGCGCGAGGCGTGGGACGATCCGCTCGATCTGGAGACCGCGACCAGCGCCAACCGCCGACTGGCCGAGCGCATCGCCCAGGAGATCGCCGGTCTGATCGCGCGGCGCGAGGCGGTGTTCGACAAGGACGAGCGGCGCTGGCGGCCGGCCCACGCGGGCGACGTGCTGATCCTGGTGCGCCGGCGCCGCGCCCTGTTCGACGAGATTTTGCGCGCGCTGAAACGGGCGGGCCTGCCGGTGGCGGGCGCCGACCGCCTGAGCCTGTCGCAGCACATCCTGTTCGACGACCTGCAGGCCTTGGCCCGCTGGGCGCAGTTCCCGCCCGACGACCTGACCCTGGCGGCGCTGCTGAAAAGCCCCCTGTGCGGCCTTGACGAGGACGGCCTGTTCCACCTGGCGCACGGCCGTTCGGGCGGGCTGTGGCCCGCGCTGGAGGCCCGCGCCGGCGAACGGCCCGACTGGGCCGCAGCGCACGCCTTCCTGACCCGGGCCCGCACGGAAAGCCGACTCTACCGGCCGTTCGACTTCTACGCCCGCCTGTTCGGCTGGCTGGACGACGCGGGGCGCTCGATCCGCCAGCGCGTCCTCACGCGCCTGGGCGGCGAGGCCGAGGAGGTGATCGAGGAGTTCCTGGCCCAGGTTCTGGCCGCCGAACGGCGCGGCGTGGCTGATCTTGAGCAACTGGCCGCGGCCCTTTCGGCGATGGACATCACGGTGAAGCGCGAGATGGACCAGGCGCGCGGCGAGGTGCGGGTGATGACCGTGCACGGCGCAAAAGGGCTGGAGGCGCCGATCGTGATCATGCCCGAGACCACGGTCAAAAAGGGCGCCCGCGGCTCGCCGCTGCTGCCGACACAGCCCGCCGGCGGCGACCCCGGCGGCTTTCTTTGGGCCCCCAGCGCCAAGCTGGACTGCGCGGCCTCGGCCGACGCCCGCGCCTGGCGCGCGCTGAAGGAGGAGGAGGAGGCCCAGCGCCTGCTCTACGTGGGCCTGACGCGCGCGCGCGACCGGCTGATCCTGTGCGGACGCATCGCGGCCAACGCCAAGCTGGAAACGGTCGGCGGCTGGTACGGCGCGGCCGAGGCGGCCCTGGCGGCGGCGGGGCTGTCGCCCGAGGTGCGGCTGATCGAACGCAACGGCATGGACATCCGCCGCTATGGCCCCGATCCGGAGACCCGGCCCGCCGAGCCGGCGATCGCCAAGGACCAGCGCGCCCTGCCCGACTGGGCCCTGCGCCCCGCGCCGGCCGAGGCGGTGCAACGGTTCGCCTCGCCCTCGCGCCTTGACGACGAGGTCGGCCAGACCGCCGCCGCCTCGCCCCTGGCCAACGTCGGCGGGCTGGGCCGTTATCGCCGGGGCGACCTGATCCACTGGTTGCTGCAGGTCCTGCCCGATCTGGAGCCGCCCGTCCGCGCGGACGCCGCGCGCGGCCTGCTGGCCCGCGAGCGCGACCTGACCGAAGACCAGCGCCGGGAGATCGCCGCCGCGGCCTTTGGCGTGCTGGACGACGCGCAGTTCGCCCCGGTGTTCGGCCCCGGCTCGCGCGCCGAGGCGGCGGTGGTCGGCCGCGCGCCTGGGCTTGGCCCCACCGGCGCCATTTCAGGCCGCGTCGACCGGCTGGTGATCGCGCCGGACCGCGTGCTGGTGGTCGATTTCAAGACCAATCGCCCCTCTCCGGCGCGCATCGAGGACGCGGACCGCGCCTATCTGCGGCAGATGGCGGTCTATGGCGCGGTGTTGGCGGAAATCTTCCCCGGCCGGCGGATCGAGACGGCGCTGGTATGGACCGATGGACCCAAACTGATGGCCGTGCCAGAAAACTTGAGGATCGACATACTCGCCGGACTCGGCCGATCCGTTGATAGTTGAGGGCGGCGGTCCTACATCGCAATCCGGTTCGGACCGGGTCCGCGCCGCCTAATTGGAGCTGAAGCATGAGCACCGTCAAAGTCACCGACGACACCTTCGAGCAGGACGTGCTCAAGGCCGGCCAGCCGGTGTTGGTCGACTTTTGGGCCGAATGGTGCGGCCCTTGCCGCCAGATCGCCCCGGCGCTCGACCAGATCTCCGAGGAGCTGGTGGGCAAGGTGACCGTGGCCAAGGTCAATATCGAGGAAAGCCCCGGCGTGCCCTCGCGCTATGGCGTGCGCGGCATCCCGACTCTGATGCTGTTCCGCGACGGCCAGATGGCCTCGATGAAGGTCGGGGCCATGCCCAAGCAGAAGATCCTCGAATGGCTGGCCGAAGCGGGCGTGCAGCCCGCCGCCTAACGCGGCCAGGTTTCCTCGCTCGCGGCCAGCACTTCCCCGGCTAGGTAGAGCGATCCGCAGATCAGCACATGTGGCGGCGGGCCTTGGACCTCCAGGGCCCGCCGCACTGCGTCTGGGACGGAGGGCGCGGTCTCGGCGGCGCGACCGGCCGCCCGCGCTGCGCTCGCCGTACGTTCGGCGGGCGCCGCCGCCTCGGCGTCGAAGCTGATGGCGATCACACGGCCGACCACGCCCGGTTCGGCGAGCGCCTGGAAGAAGCCCTCGGCGTCCTTGTTGGCCAGGGTCCCGGCGATCAAGGTCACGGGCCGGCCGTCACGGGCCAAGTCCTGCAGGGTGCGCGCGATGGCCCGCGCCCCATGCGGATTGTGCCCGCCGTCGAGCCATAGGTCCGCGCCCCTCGCCTGAGCGGCCCGGCCGTAGGGGCCGAGCGTCAGGCGCTGCATGCGGGCGGGCCATTCGGCCGCAGCGACGCCCCGCCCGATGGCGGCCTCGTCGATGCGCGGGTCGCCCAGCGCCAGGGCGGCGAGCGCCGCCAACCCCGCGTTGTCGACCTGATGCGCGCCGATCAGCGACGGCGGCGGCAGGTCCATCAGCCCCGCCGGATGCTGCACGATCAGCCGGCCGCGCTCGATATAAACGTCGGCCTCCACGCCCATCCTGACCAGGGGCGCGCCCAGCTCGGCCGCGCGCGCCGCGATCACGGCCTCGGCCGCCTCGGCCTGGCGGGCGGACACGACCGGGCGGCCGGGCTTGATGATCCCGGCCTTCTCGCCCGCTATGCCGGCTAGGTCTTCGCCGAGGAACTCCTTGTGATCGTAATCCACCGGCGCGATGACCGACACCGCCGGCGCCGGGATGACGTTGGTGGCGTCGAACCGGCCGCCCAGGCCCACCTCCAGCACCAGAAGATCGGCCGGGGTCTCGGCGAAAGCGACGAAGGCCGCGGCGGTGACGATCTCGAAGAAGGTGATCGGCTGGCCGGCGTTGGCCGCCTCGACCCGCGCCAGCACTTCGGCCAGCTGATCCTCCGCGATCAATGTCCCGGCCAGGCGGATGCGCTCGGCGAAGCGCACTAGATGGGGCGAGGTCAGAACATGCACGCGCAGGCCCGCCGCCTCGCCGATCGCGCGCAGAAAGGCCGAGGTCGAGCCCTTGCCGTTGGTGCCCGCCACATGGATCGTCGGCGGCAGGCGGTCCTGCGGCCGGCCGAGGTCGGCCAGCAGCCGCTCGATGCGGCCCAGCGACAGGTCGATCTTGATCGGATGCAACCCGCGCAGCCGCTCCAGGGCCGCGTCATGGGCGCGCAGGTGGTCAGACATTAGGAAACTCGCTTATTCCATTCCCATCCGGTCATCCCGGCGAAGGCCGGGACCCAGATCATAGGGCGCGAACGTCGAAATGGGCGGCTAACAGATTTTGAATCTCGACCTTAAACTGCCCTTTCCGACGACCTCCCCCGCTTGCGGGGGAGGGGGACCCGAAGGGTGGAGGGGGCATGCGGACGCAGAGCCTGACGCTCAAGCGCGCCCGACGGATGCGCAAGGCGCTGACGCCGCCCGAGCTTGGCTTATGGCTGAAGCTACGAAATCGACAATTGGCCGGGTTTCGCTTCCGGCGGCAGCACCCCATCGGGCCCTACATCCTCGACTTCTATTGCCCAGAGGCTCAGCTCGCCGTGGAAATCGACGGCGAGAGCCATGGCGCGGAGGGTGCAGTCGCACACGACGCTCGGCGGGATGCGTGGCTCCAAGCCCGAGGCGTCCAGACCTTCAGGATACCGGGCGACATCGCCAAAGACCCTTACGCGGCGGCGCAACTGATCCTGGACGTTCTACGCCGGCGTGCCCCCTCAGTCACTTCGTGACAGCTCCCCCGCGAGCGGGGGAGCTCGTGGAGAGCAGACCTTCCCAAAGTCCGATAAGGCTCACTAACCAGCGATAGCGTCTTACGATCTGGGTCCCGGCATTGGCCGGGATGAGCGGAAGACTTTAGAGTTTTCCCACGCACTCGGCCGGCAGGCGCGCCCCGACCATCGACGCGAACGTCTGCAACCGACAGTCCCCGCTGGGCCCATCCGCGCACCCAGGAACCGGCACATCCACCCGCCCGGCAGGATGCGCGACGGTGAGCGGCGTGGCGCCGCGCAGGTCTTCCAGCGTCTGGTAGACCACCGCCACGCGCACGAAGCGCTCGGCGGTCTTGGCGTTTTTCCACACCTCGAACACCAGGGCGGCGCCCGGCGGGGTCTTGTCGGGCTGGCCGGGCAAGGTCCAGTCGGCGCCGAGGATGCCCGACAGGTTGGAGATGTTGGTGTCGTGGCCGGCGATCAGGGTCAGCCTGGCGCCCACGCCGCCGCCCGGCAGCGCCGGCTGGCCCCGCAGGGCCGCCAGCACGGCGTGCATCATCACCGCGCCGTTGTGCGTGGCGATGTAGGGCGTGCGGCGCTCCAGGTCCGCCTCGGCGTCGTGGATCGGCATGACCTGGGCGATGGCGGCCGCATCCGCCCGGCCCCAGCCGACCTCGCTCGCCGGCAGGCCCTGGGCGTATTCCAGCAGCAGGTTCTCGGCGAAGGTCGCGCCAGTCCCCAGCGGGCCGGACAGCTTGACGCCGTCCTCGGTCGTCTTCAGCCGACTAGAGCCGGCCAGGGCGCAAGCCTTCTCGTCCGTACACGCCCTATCGCCCATGACCACGCGGGTCAGGGCCGCCTTGGCGGGCGCCAACGCCGGGTCGTCGAGCCCGCCCTTGGCCTCGGCCATCACCGCCGCGCGCGCCTGTTCGGGATCGATGGGGCAGACACCTTGCGCCGTGGCGCTGAAGAAGCCGTCGCCTTGATCGTCGGGGCCGTGCGGGGCGGTCAGGCCGCAGCCGGGGAAGGCGCCGTCCAGGGCGGTCTGGCCGCTGACCCGGGTGCGCTGATCCCCGCCGTCGGCCCAGGCCGCGACCGCGCCGGGCGCCGGGCAGCCGGTCGCGGGCCACAGGCCCCTGCGGGCGTAATCGGCCCGCAGCCAGTCGCCCATCAGGCGCACATCGGCCTGGCCATGGTCGGTGAGGAGGCCCGGCGCGACCGGCCACGCCGGCCAGGCCTGGGGCGTGAGCTTGGACAAGGCCTCGGGCGAGGCGGTGGGCGAGCGGACCCCATGGCGCATGACCACCACGATCCGCTCCAGTTGCAGCTTGGGCTTGGCGGCGGGGATGGCCGAACTGGCGCCAAGACAGGCGACGACGGCGGCGAGCGCTGCGGCGAAAGCAAAAGCGCGCATGGAATAGGCTCCTATCCACCGCTCATCCCCGCTGAAGCAGGAATCCAGGCTTGAGACGAAGCAATTCGGCTTTTCGTAACAAGAAGCCTGGGTTCCCGCCTTCGCGGGAACGAGCGGATTGATCAAACCCCGATCCTAGAACGACGCCGACAGGTTCGCGAACACGCCGCGGCCCGGCATGGTCCAGTACAGCGGCTGGCCGTAGGGGAAGGCGGTGGTGGTCGCCGCCTGCTGACCCGCGTAGTCGTTGATGACGTGGTTGTCGAACAGGTTGCTGACCTTGAGACTGGCGCTGAAGTCCTTGACCATCGGCGTCAGGTTGTGGAAGCGCCAGCCCACCGCCAAGTCTGCGGTCCAGTAGCCGTCCAGGCCAAACTCGTTCTGTCGGATACTGGCGTTTTCCAGCGGCACGTCCAGGCCGAAGCGCGAGCCGATCCACTTGCCGATGATCGAGGCGAAGGGCCCGTGCTTGTCGTCGTATAACACGCCGGCGGCGGCGGTGGACTGCGGCGCCTCGGCCAGCCACACGTTCGAGCCCTTGTACTTGGCGCTATTGTAGGTGGCGTTGCCATAGAGCGAGAAACCGTGGTCCAGCACGTACTGGCCTTCCAGTTCGACGCCCTCGTAGATCGCGCCGCCACCGTTGGTGTAGGCGCTTTGGCCGATCTCGGCCGAGGTGGCGCCCGGGGTATTGGTCGCGTTGATGACGTAGCTGGTGATGTAGTTCGAGAAGTCGATGTAATAGGCGTCCAGGCCCAGGACCACGCGACCCTTCTTGAAGGCGGTGCCCGCCTGGTAGTTCCAGGTGTTCTCCGGCTTGATCGAGGTCGGCGTGCCGACGATCTCCAGCAGGGTGATCGGCGGGGCGAGGAAGCCCGAGGCGGCCTGGGCGTAGGCGGTCCAGCCCGGCATGATGGTGTAGCGGGCGGCCACCGAGGGCTGCACCGCGGTGTAGCTCATGTTGTAGTGCGCCGGACCCGGCGGCTTGGTCTTGTTGAGCACCGCGTCGATGCTGCGCTGGTCATCGGTGTAGCGCACGCCGGGCGTGACGGTCAGGTTTGGCGTGACGTTCCAATCCAGCTCCACATAAGGCTGGGTGGTCACCATGCCGTCGTTGAAGACGTAGGTGTAGGGCGTGCCGTACTTGCCAGTCACCTGCTCGCTGCCCTGGGTCAGGTCGGCCGCGTAGGAGTTGCGGTTGTCGACGGTGTGCTCCAGCCACACGCCGGCCTTAACCGTACCGAACGGCAGGGTCATCTCGCCGCGCAGGATGTCGCCCCAGTTGCGGAACGCGGCGTCGACCACCTTGCCCGGGATGTCGGTCGAGGCGCCCGCCGGCTGCGGGCTCAGCTTGGACCCGATCTTGGTGGCGCTGTAGAAGGTCACGCCGACGTCCGTCGGAACCGTGTCGGTCGGGTCGGTGCTTTCCGTGTAGCGGTGCTCGAAAGCGTCGGTGTAGAGCGTGTTCTGGAGACTGAACATCGCGTTGAACTTGTACTTGACGTCGATGTACTCAAAGTCGGCCGTATAGTTCGACGGTTGGTAGCCGTAGTAGTTCTGCACCGCGGGATTCGAGCCCAAGCCGAAATTGGGGCCAAAAGCCTTGATGTTCGACAGGCTCGCGCCCTGGGTGGTGTATTCGAACGCGCGGTTGATCGACGAGACCGCAGTGATCGTCAGGTTGTCGATATCGTCGTAGACATCCTTGAGCATGACGTTGGTGCGCTTTTCCGACGCATTGGTCAGGTAGCCGTCGCTGGTCTCGTACTGGCCGTCCAGGAAGACCTTGCCGAAGGGCGTCCTGCCCGTGTCCACCTCGGCGCCGCCGGCGTAGGTGCCGAAGCTGCCGATGGTGGCGTAGGGATTGACCGTGAAACCGGCCAGGGGCGCCTTGGTCTTGAAGTTCACCGTGCCGCCGAAGGTGGCGTTGCCGATGGTCGAGCCCGTGCCCGGGCCGCGGTCGATCTCGGCCTCACCGATGTCATGGGCGATGAAATAGGCCGAGGATGTGTGGTGCAGGTCGGTGGAGTCACCGAACGGGATCCCATCGAAGGTGACGTTGAACTGGCCATCCTGGAAGCCTCGCAAGGTCAGCGTCTCGCTCTTGCCCAGGCCCGGGCCGTTGGGGCTCTGGTCGGCGATGCTGGGCGAGAACTTGATGATGTCGTCGAAGCTGGCCAGGGGCACGATGTTGTTCTGGATGAATTCCTGCTGGATGGCCGAGGTGGGTTGGATCACATCGGTCGGTGCAGCTGAAGGGGCCACGTGCACAGCGGTGGCCACGATCACCACCTGATTGTCGTCCGCGCCTTGGGCGAAGGCGGGACCGCCCGCAAGCATCAAAGCCGTGACGGCGACCCCGCAGAGCAGATTAGGACGAAAACGAACAATGTGGTTCCAAGTCATGGCAGGCCCCTTCCTTACAGTTGGGGCGTTTTGGCCAGGATCAGTGACCGCGGCTTGAAGCTTTTGCGACAGATTATGACAGCGACGCGGACGAACCGGCTACGCGCGAGTGCTTCGAAGCACAACCTGTTGATGTATCGTGGTTTTAGCCGCGCGCGCCGTGGACGGCGTCGGCCAGGCGCTTGGCGGCGATCAGCACGCTGGGTTCGGCCCCTGGCGGCTGACCTTTGCCGCGGGCGATTTCCTCGACCAGGGCGGAGCCCACCACCACCGCGTCGGCGACCTTGGCCACCGCTGCGGCGCGCTCGGGCGTCTTGACCCCGAAGCCCACGGCCACGGGCAGGCCCGAGGCCGCGCGCACCCGCTCCACAGCGGGACGGACCGCCTCGGCGTCGGCTTCCTTGACGCCGGTCACGCCGGCGACGGACACATAGTAGACAAAGCCCGAGGTGCGGCGCACCACGGCGGGCAGGCGCTTGTCGTCCGTGGTCGGCGTGGCCAGGCGCACCAGGGACACGCCCGCCGCGTCCAGGGCGTCGGCCAGGGGATCGGCCTCCTCGGGCGGGCAATCGACGATGATCAGGCCATCGACGCCGGCCTCGGCCGCCGCTTCGGCGAAGCGCGCGTAGCCGAAGGTGAGCACCGGATTGAGATAGCCCATCATCACGACCGGCGTGTCCGCGTCGCCGGCCCGGAAGGCGCGGGCCAGGTCCAGGGTCTTGGCCAGGGTCATGCCGGCCTTGAGCGCGCGCTGGGCGGCGAGCTGGATCGCCGGCCCATCGGCCATGGGGTCGGAGAAGGCGAAGCCCAGCTCGATGATATCGGCCCCGGCGCCCGGCAGACCCCGGATGATCTGGAGCGAAGCTTCGGGGCCCGGATCGCCGGCCATGACGTAGGCGACGAACGCCGCGCGGTTTTGCGCCTTGAGGCGAGCGAAACAGGCGTCGATACGACTCAAATGGATCTCCCAAGCGCGGCCGCGACCGTGCCCACGTCCTTGTCGCCGCGTCCCGAGAGGCACAGGGCCACGATGCCGCCCTTGCCGACTTCCTGGGCCAGTTCGCCGACTCTGGCGATGGCGTGGGCCGACTCCAGGGCTGGGATGATGCCTTCGGCCTCGGCGCACATCTGGAACGCCGCCAGGGCCTCGGCGTCGGTGCAGGTGCGGTATTCGGCCCGGCCCACGTCGTGCAGCCAGGAGTGCTCGGGGCCGATGCCGGGATAATCCAGGCCGGCCGAGATCGAGTGCGCGTCCTCAATCTGGCCGTCCGCGTCCTGCAGCAGATAGGTCTTGTTGCCGTGCAGCACGCCCGGCCGGCCGCCGGTGATCGAGGCGGCGTGCAGCTTGTCCAGGCCGTAGCCCGAGGCCTCGACGCCAATCAGGCGCACGCCCTCGTCGTTCAGGAACGGGTGGAACATGCCGATGGCGTTTGAGCCGCCGCCGACGCAGGCGATCACCGCGTCGGGCAGGCGCCCTTCCATCTCCAGCATCTGGGCGCGGGTCTCCTGGCCGATCACCGACTGGAAGTCGCGCACCATGGCCGGATAGGGATGCGGGCCGGCCGCCGTGCCGATCATGTAATAGGTGTCGTCGACGTTGGTGACCCAGTCGCGCAAGGCCTCGTTCATGGCGTCCTTCAAGGTCGCCTGACCCGAGGTCACCGGCCGGACTTCCGTGCCCAGCAGGTTCATGCGGAACACATTGGGCTTCTGCCGCTCCACATCGACCGCGCCCATATAGACCACGCACGGCAGGCCGAAGCGCGCGCACACGGTGGCCGAGGCCACGCCGTGCTGGCCTGCGCCGGTTTCGGCGATGATGCGGGTTTTGCCCATGCGCTGGGCCAGCAGGATCTGGCCCATGCAGTTGTTGATCTTGTGCGCGCCGGTGTGATTCAGCTCTTCGCGCTTGAAGTAGATCTTGGCCCCGCCGAATTTCTCGGTCAGGCGCTCGGCGAAATAGAGCGGCGAGGGACGGCCGACAAAATGCGTCAGAAAGCCGTTGAGCTCGGCGTGGAAGGCCGGGTCGGCCTTGGCGGCGGCGTAGGCCTGCTCCAGCTCCAGCACCAGCGGCATGAGCGTTTCGGCCACATAGCGACCGCCATAGTCGCCGAACCGTCCGCTGGCGTCGGGAAAAGCCGAATAGTCGTTGGGGCGAAGCGCGCTCACGGGTCCTCGGTCTGCTGCGCCTCAAACACGGCGGACAGCGTCCAGAAAGGCCGCGACGAGGCTGGGGTCCTTTAGGCCAGGGCCGCGCTCCACGCCAGAGGAAACATCCACCAGCGGCGCGCGCGCCGCCGCGATGGCCTCCGCCACGTTCCAAGGATCAAGGCCCCCGGCCAGGAACCACGGGCGCTGGGGACGGACGTCGGCCAGCAGGCTCCAGTCGAACGCCGCGCCGTGGCCGCCGGGCCGCTCGGCGCCGAGCGGGGGCTTGGCGTCGAACATCAGGTGGTCGGCCGCGTCTTCATAAGTCAGCGCGGCGGCCACGTCAGCGGCGTCGCGCACGCCGACCGCCTTGATCGTCGGCCGGCCGGCCATGGCCCGCACCGCCGCCGCGCGGGCGGGCGTCTCGCGGCCATGCAGCTGGATAAGGTCGGGCGCCAAGTCGCGCACCGTCGCTTCCACCAGCGCGTCGGATGGATCGACCAGCAGGGCGACGATTTTGACCTGCCCGCGCGCCGGAGCGGCCAGGCGGGCGGCGGCCTGCGCATCGATGCGGCGCGGGCTCTTGTCGAACAGCACAAAACCGATGTGGCTCGCGCCGCCCATGAGCGCCGCCGAGACGGTCTCGGGCGTGGTCAGTCCGCAAATCTTGGCCGTGGCGCGAGGCATGGGCGGATTAAGGGGTTCGCGGCCCGATGCGCAAGGGCCGCGAACCCTGAGCCCGCCCTACTTCTTGAGCAGATCCCGGATTTCGGTCAGCAGGGCCTCGGTCGGGGTGGGCGCCGGATCGGGCGCGGGCGCCTCGGCCTCCTGGCGGCGCAGGACGTTGACGACCTTGACCAGGGCGAACACCGCCGCGGCCACGATGACGAACGAGATGATGGTGTTGATGAAGGCGCCGTACTGGATGGCCACGGCGGCCTTCTTGGCCACGGTGTCCTCGGGCTTGAGCACCCATTCCAGCTTGGAGAAATCCACGCCCGAGGTCAGCAGGCCGATCGGCGGCATGATCACCTGGTCGACCAGGCTCTTGACCACCGCGCCGAACGCGCCGCCGATGATCACGCCGACCGCCAGGTCGACCACATTGCCCCGCGAGATGAATTCGCGGAATTCCTTGAAGATGCCCACAGTTTCCTCCGACCTCAGCCCGGCGCAGGGTGAAGTCGCGCGAGACCCAGGTCAAGCGCTCGACTTGAGTTTGCGCAGGATGGTCCTTGGCTAGAGCTTGGCCAGCAGCGCCTGCAGCCGCGCCAGCGAGTCGTTCCGCGCCCAGACATTGGCCGGATTGAGGTCCTTCGGCTCCTCGCCCATGCGCACGAACATATGATCCGCGCCCGGATAGAACACCGGCTCATAGGCCTTACCCAATTGGGCCATGGCCGCCTTGGTCGCGTCCAGGGTCTTGACCACCCGGGCGTCGTGCTCGGCGTAGAAGGCGTAGACCGGCGCGCTCAGTCCGGCCAGCGCCGAGGGCGGCGGGGCCACGTCGTAGAAGATGAAGGTCGCCGCCAGATCGTGGCGTTGGGTGGCGAACCAGAAGGCGCGTCCGCCGCCCCAGGCGAAACCGACCACCGCCAGCTTACCGTTGAACGCGGGCAGCGCCTTGCTCCAGTCCGCCCAGGCGTTCAGGTCGCCCGTCATCTGGGCTTCGGAATCCGGATGGAAGTGATGGTACTCGAACACGCTGCGCAGGTCGGGGAAGGAATCCCGGTCGCCGCCGTTGGGTCCCTCGCCCGAGAAATAGTCGGGCATCACCACGGTGTAGCCCATGGCGGCGATCTCGTCGGCCATGTTGCGCGCCCAGCCGCCGATGCCCTGGTCTTCCGGCGCCATCAGGACCACCGGGGTCTTTCCGGGGGTCAGGGGGTGGACCACGAAGGCCTTGAGGGTGCGCGCGCCGACCTTGATCGCCGCGATCTCATGCTTGCGCGGGGAGGCGGCCAGCTTGTCGTCACGCCAGGCCTCCGAGCCTAGGTCGTATTCGACCTGCAGGATCGGGTTGAGATTGGCGACCGAGGACGGCGCCGGGGTGGCCGACGACGTGGCGGCCGCCGGGGCCTGCGCCAGCGCAGGGCATGCCGCCATTCCGGCCAACATCAAGGCGGCGGCGGCGAAGCACAGCGGACGGCTGATGAGGGGCATCGACATGCACGTTCTCCCTGCGATCCGCCCACGCATGCGGCGGCGATCGGCGACAATTTTGCCCCGTGTTTTGTCACACGATCCGGACGTGCGAAAGCCTGCGGCGTCCGCCAGGCCGCGCCTAGTCGGCGTTGAGCCGCTCGCGCAGTTCCTTGCCGCTTTTGAAGAAGGGCACCGCCTTGGCGCGCACCGAGACAGTCTCTCCGGTGCGCGGATTGCGGCCGGCCCGCGCCGGACGACCGCGCACGGAAAAGGCGCCGAAGCCCCGCAGCTCAACCCGGCCGCCGGCTTCCAGCGCCTCGGTGACGCGGTCGAGGATCACGCCGACGACGCGCTCGACGTCTTTCTGCGTCAGATGCGGATTCTCGCTCGCCAAGATGGCGATCAGCTCCGACTTGATCATTCCTACCCCCTGAACGGACCCACACCCTGGCCGTCTGGGCGCGACCATGATCGACTCCCATTGCGCTTTCAAGGGGTTGGATGGTGCGATGCGAGACCTTGCTCGAAATGCGGGCGCGATTCCGGCGCGTGGGCGCTCCGCTTCCCCTGGAAAGGCAAAACGCCCCGCCGGGGGACCGGCGGGGCGTCTGTCTTGGCGTTCCGCCAGGGCGGAAGACTTAGTCCTTCTGCGCCTTCTCGCGCAGGGCCGCGCCCAGGATGTCGCCGAGCGAGGCGCCGGAGTCCGAGGACCCGAACTTCTCGATGGCTTCCTTGTCCTCGGCCATTTCCAGAGCCTTGACAGACAGGGACACCCGGCGGGCGGCCTTGTCGATATTGGTGATCTGGGCGTCGAGGCGGTCGCCCAGGGCGAAGCGCTCGGCGCGCTGCTCGGAACGATCACGCGACAGGTCCGACTTGCGGATGAAGGCGCTCATCGGCGCGTCGTCATCGCCGAACTTGACCTCGATGCCGCCCGAAGTGACCTCGGTGACGGTGACCGTCACGGTCTGGCCCTTGCGGAAGGTGTCGTTGGCCAGCGGATCGCCGCCCAACTGCTTGATGCCGAGCGAGATACGCTCCTTCTCGACGTCCACGTCCAGCACCTTGGCCTTGACGACATCGCCCTTCTTGAACTTGGCCGCGGCTTCTTCGCCGGGCAGGTTCCAGTCGATGTCGGACAGGTGCACCATGCCGTCGATGTCGTTGTCGAGGCCGATGAACAGACCGAATTCGGTGGTGTTCTTGACCTCGCCCTCGACGGTCGAGCCGACCGGGTGCTGTTCGACGAACTGCTCCCACGGATTGGCCATGGCCTGCTTGAGACCCAGCGACACGCGGCGCTTGGAGGCGTCCACGTCCAGCACCACGACGTCGACTTCCTGCGAGGTCGACACGATCTTGCCGGGGTGAACGTTCTTCTTGGTCCACGACATTTCCGACACGTGCACCAGGCCCTCGACGCCGGCTTCCAGCTCCACGAAGGCGCCGTAGTCGGTGATGTTGGTGATGCGGCCGGTGAAGCGCGCGCCCACGGGGTACTTGGCTTCCACGCCGTCCCACGGGTCGGACTGCAGTTGCTTCATGCCGAGCGAGATGCGCTGAGTGTCGGGGTTGATCTTGACGATCTGCACCTTGACGGTGTCGCCCACGGCCAGGACCTGGCTGGGGTGCGAGACGCGCTTCCAGCTCATGTCGGTGACGTGCAGCAGGCCGTCGATGCCGCCCAGGTCCACGAACGCGCCGTAGTCGGTGATGTTCTTGACCACGCCTTCGCGGATTTCGCCCTCTTGCAGCTGGCTGACCAGCTCGGTGCGCTGTTCGGCGCGGGCTTCTTCCAGGATGGCGCGGCGCGAGACCACGATGTTGCCGCGCGGACGGTCCATCTTGAGGATGGCGAAGGGCTGTTCCTTGCCCATCAGCGGACCGACGTCGCGCACGGGGCGGATGTCGACCTGCGAGCCGGGCAGGAACGCCGAGGCGCCGCCCAGATCCACGGTGAAGCCGCCCTTCACGCGGCCGACGATGGAGCCCATCACCGGTTCGTTCTTGGCGAACACGCCTTCCAGGCGGGTCCAGGCTTCCTCGCGGCGGGCCTTTTCGCGGCTGATGACCGCTTCGCCCAGCGCGTTCTCGACGCGCTCCAGATAGACCTCGACGTTGTCGCCGACCTTGATGGTGGGCTTGCCGTCGGGACCGGCGCCGAATTCCTTCACGGAAATGCGGCCTTCGGTCTTCAGACCGACGTCGATCACGGCGAAATCTTTTTCGATCGCCACGACGATGCCGTGGACCACCGAGCCTTCGACGAAGTCCCGGCCGCCCAGCGCCTCATCGAGGAGCGCGGCGAAGTCGTCGCGGGTCGGGTTCATGCTCATATCGTCAGCCATAAGCTGTCATCTCTTTCGAATGCGAGGCGCGGACGCGCAGACGCGAGGTCTCAGCGGGTCCGGGCGGACGCTCTAGGGGTTTGGGAGTCAGGCCGAAGGGCTCAAAAACCAGAAGGCTCCTGGGCGTAACACCCGCGGGATTGTCGACCGGGCGTTGGGATTATCCCTCCGCCGCCATCTCGCGATGATCAGGCCTGGGGAAGACGCGCCAGTTCGACAATGCGGCGGGCCGCATCGGCGGCCTCGTCTATACTCATTTCAGAGGTGTCGAGCAAGACGGCGTCGGGCGCGCGCGCCAGGGGGGCGGAGGCGCGCCCCATGTCGCGTTGGTCGCGCACGCGGATGTCCTCCAGCACGGTCTCTATCGGCAGGCGCTCGCCCGCTTCGTTCAGCTGGCGCCAGCGGCGCTCGGCGCGCACCTCCGGCCTGGCGGTGACGAACAGCTTGGCCACCGCATCGGGCGCAATCACCGTGCCGATGTCGCGTCCATCCAGCACCGCGCCATCGGGCCGGGCGGCGAAGGCGCGCTGGAACTCGAGCAGGGCCGCGCGCACGCCTGAATAGGCCGCCACGCGGCTGGCCAGTTCGCCGGCGTGGCGCGTGCGCAGGTCAGGGTCGTTGAAGAAGTCGGGCGCCAGCGAGCGGGCGAACCACTCGGCGTCGGACGGCTCCAGCCCGCCGGTGCGCCGCTGGGTCAACACGCCCACCGCGCGGTAGAGCATGCCGGTGTCCAGGCAAGGCAAGCCGTAGTGCTCGGCCAGCCCTTGCGCGATCGTGCCCTTGCCTGAGGCGGCGGGGCCGTCGACGGCGATCACCAGCGGCCGGCTCATGCGATCTGGGCGCCCAGGCCCGCCATCAGCTCCACGAAGCCGGGGAAGCTGGTGGCGATCATGCCCGGCTCATCCACGCTCACCGGCGCCTGGGCGGCCAGGCCCAGCACCAGATGCGACATGGCGATGCGGTGATCTCCGTGGGTGGTCACCTGCGCTCCGCCTTGCACCGGATGGCCGGAGCCACGCGAGCCGATCACGGTCATGCCCTCGGGATCCTCGCGCACAACCACGCCGCACGCCGCCAGGCCGCGCGCCATCAGGGCGATACGGTCGCTTTCCTTGACGCGCAGCTCGCCGATGCCCTGCATCACCGTGCGTCCCTCGGCGAAGGCGGCGGCAGCGGCCAGGATCGGATACTCGTCGATCATCGAGGGGGCGCGTTCTGGCGGCACCTCCACCCCATGCAGCGCCGAATGACGCGCGGTCAGGTCGCCGACCGGCTCGCCGCTTTCCTCCCGCACATTGGCGATCTGCAGGTCGGCGCCCATCTCCTTGAGCGTCTCGAACAGACCCGTGCGCAGCGGGTTGAGCAGCACCCCGCGCACGGTCACCTGCGAGCCGGGCGTGATCAGGGCCGCCACCAGGGGGAAGGCGGCCGAGGACGGATCGCCGGGCACCTGCACCGCGCAGCCCGTCAGGGGCTGGCCGCCCGCCAGGCGGATGTGGCGGCCGTCGGCCTCGTCGCTCACGTCCACGATCGCGCCAAAGGCCCGCAGCATGCGTTCGGTGTGGTCGCGCGTCGCCTCGGGCTCGATCACCTCGGTCACGCCCTCGGCGTGGAGCCCGGCCAGCAGCACCGCCGACTTCACCTGAGCCGACGCCACCGGCAAGCGATAGCTGACGCCCTTGAGCCCGCCGCCGTGAAGAGTGATCGGCAGACGGGTCTTGGACCGACCCAGCCACCGCGCGCCCATCAGGCCGAGGGGATCCAGCACCCGGCCCATCGGGCGGCCGCGCAGAGAATTGTCGCCGGTGAAAGTCGCCGACAGGCCGAACCCGGCCGCCGCGCCCATGATCAGACGCGCGCCAGTGCCGGAATTGCCGCAGTCGACCACATCGCCGGGCTCGGCGTAGCCGCCCTGCCCCTGCACGCGCCAGGCGCCCTCCCCCAAACGCTCGACCTTGGCCCCGAAGGCTGCGATCGCGGCGGCGGTGCGAAGAACGTCGTCGCCTTCCAGCAGGCCCGAAATCTCGGTCACGCCCGAAGCCAGCCCGCCCAGGATCAGCGAACGGTGCGAAATCGATTTGTCGCCGGGGGCGCGTGTCTCGCCCCTCAGCGGGCCGGAAGGACTGGCGCGCAGGGCTGAGGCTACGGCTTTGCCGTGGAGGGTCATGGGGCGACAGGTCTCGATGGGATAGCGAACGAACAGCGGATAATTCGATAAGGGGGGCTAAGCTTTTGACAGCGGCCCAACAGCATGGCAAGTGAGCCGCCGCTTTCCGCCATTCAGTCTAGAGGTCGGTCCGTTGGCCAATCCAGAACTCGGCGCCAAACAGATTTGCCCGAACTGCCAGAGCAAATTCTACGATCTTGGCCGCCGGCCCGCCGTTTGCCCCAAGTGCGGCACCAGTTTCGACCCTGAGGAGGCTGTACGCAGCCGCCGCATGCGCGCCCGCGCCACCCCGGTCGACTACGAGGACGCCGAAGAAAAGCCGGTAAAGCCCGTTGAGGTCGAAGGCTTCGAGGACGAGCCGGATGAAACCCCGGAACTCGACGAAGTGGTCGAGGCCGAGCCGCTGGAAACCGACGAGGACGGGGTCGAGGCCCCGGCCGCGCCGGCCGACGACCTGGGCGTGGACTTCGCCGAGGAAACGGCCCTGGAGGAAGAGGGCGACGACGCGGTGCCCTTCCTCGAGGACGAGGACGAAGACGACTTCGGCGACGACGATATTGAGGGTCTGCCCGGCGAAGACGAATAAAGCGGGCGATCAAGCGTCAAAATCGCGCGAAATCACGCCGAATTGACGCTTGATCGCCGGGGCCGTTCGGCCTAGTTTCCGCCGCCTCGCGGGGGGCCTGCCCGCCGCGACCCGAACACGTTCGGGGCTATAGCTCAGTTGGTAGAGCGCTTGAATGGCATTCAAGAGGTCAGCGGTTCGACTCCGCTTAGCTCCACCATAAAGGCCCGCCGGTAACACCGGCGGGCCTTTTCCATGGACGCGACTGATTTTCGGGCGAAGGCGCCTGGGGCCGAACCGGGTCGGCGCGGCCCCAGGGTCCGGATCAGAACTTCAAGCGCACGCCGCCGGTGAAGTACCGGCCGATCGAATCGTCGCCCGGGGCCACCGACACCAGCCCGGGGAACGGCTGGGAGCTGGCGTAGAGCGCCGGTTGCTGGTCGAACAGGTTCTGGATGTTCACGTAGAACTCCGCCTTCCCCGCGCCCCACGGCGTGTAGGACAGGTTCAGGTTGGTGTAGAAGGTCTGCTCGATATGGCCGGGTGCGCCGAAGACGATGTTGTTCGTCGCCCCGGTGCCCTTCTGCGAAGCGAACCAGTTCATGTTGCCGCGCCAGCGCTCCTGAACGCTGACCTTGAACTTGTCGGTCAGGGCCATGTCGGCGAAGGCAGTCCCGCGCCACTTGGGGAAGGTGGCGCCGGCGTTGTTCGTCTGCAGGCCGTTGGTCGGATTCACATCGACCGATTGCGGCTGGTAGCTCAGCAGCATGCGCAGGTTGTAGCGCCGCTCGAACAGACGGTTGGTATAGTTCAGCTCCATGTCGACGCCGCGCGTGAACTGCCGGTTGATGTTGATCGACTCGGAGTAGACGAGCGTGATCGCATTGTTCGGCGAGTTGGTGCAGCAGTTGATCGGGCGGACGATCAACGAGCAGGTGATCGAGGTGCCCTTGCTGTTGATACAATCGTTCTGCACCGCGGTGCCGCTGCCGTTGTAGTTCACGATCGCGTTGTTCACCGAGATGTCATAGTAGTCGATCGACGCGCTGAACCCCGGCAATGACTTCGGGCGGAACACAACGCCCAGGGTGGTCGTGTCGGCCACTTCCGGCTTTAGGTTGGGGTTGCCGCCGCTGATCGTGCCGGCAGGCTGCGGACGGCCGGCTGCGCCGTCGAGGTTGACGTTGAGCAGGGTGTCCAGCCCGGTATAGGTGCCCACCGTTTTCGGGCCATACAGTTCCTGCATGGTGGGCGCGCGGATGTCGCGCGAGCGAGTCCCGCGCAGCGTCAGCCAGTCATTGACCGCCCAGTCGCTCCCAACCTTCCACGTCCACACCGTGCCGCTGGTGGAATAGTTGGTCACGCGGACCGCGCCGTTAAGCGACAGACTGCGCGCGAACATCATGTCCTTCAGCAGCGGGATGTCCGTTTCGTACGCGGCTTCCTCGACGCTGATTGAACGGGTCGGCACCGACTGCGACGAAGCCTGGAAGTACTGCAGGCTGTAGGCGTTGCACGAGATCAGCCGCAGGCCCGCGCAATTGAGCGGGTTGGCCAGGGTCGCCGGAACCGTCGAGCTGTTCACCTGATAGCTTTGCCGGCGGATTTCGCCGGACAGGGCCATGTTGACCGGACCCGCCCAGGTGCTTAAGGGCGCGCCGGTAATCGAGGCTTCGCCGTCGTCCATGCTCGTATTCACCGTCGACTGAATCTTGCTGAAGATCCAATTGGCCTCGGCCGAGGTCAGGCCCGCGCCCCAGGTGGTGAAGGGCACGCACCCGGGGTAGAGGCCCGCATACTGCGACTGGGTCGTCACGTAGCACACCGGCGCGCCGCCGCCGGCGGGGGTCACCGCGTCGAGCGAGGCCATGAGGTTGGTGCCGTTCATGGCGTTGTCGGCCACGGTGCGCAGCGAATTGCTGCTGTGGATGTAGCCCGCTTCCCATTTCAGGCTGTCGCCGAAGGCGTTGAACGCGCCGTTGAAGCCGGTGTCGATCGACCAGTTGCCGCCGAACGCCTCGCTGCGCTCGCGGTACTGCTCCATCGTCGGTCCACCGAAGGCCTCGTTGATCCCGAACTGGGTCACGCCGGCGGCCAGCATCGCCTGGCTGATCGATGTCGGGAGGGTAGGATTGTTGGCGTACACCGGCACGATGTTGCTGCCGTTGGCCGGATTGTAGGTGGGGTTGGTGATGGCGAAGCCATCGTTGTGGGTGTTGGTGTAGTCGCCCTTCACGTAGAAATGCACGGCGTCGGTCAGGTCGTAGTCGAAGCGGCCGAACACCTGGTGCTCAGCCAGCGCCCCTTCGATCGAGGGATCGAAGAAGGAACCGGACCCGTATGAGCTGATCCGCTGGGTCACCGGCGTTCCGACGTTGACCGGAGACAGCACGCCGGGGCCCGAAAAGTAGAAGTTGTTGTAGGGGTTCACGCCCGCGCCGAGCGAGGTGATGGTGCCGCCGAAGGAGGCGTCCTGGCGAGTTGCGCCCTTGACGAACTGATAGGTCGCCACGCCGTTGGAATTGGTCAGCTGGGTCAGGAGGTATCGGTCCCGGCCCCACGCACGGGACGAATAGTTGGGGATGCCGGCGTTGTTGCGGAACTCGTAGCTCAGCAGCATATGGCCGCGGTCGCCGATATTGCCGCCCCAGGCGGCGGCGACGTCCTGCGTGGCCCCGTCGCTATGCTGGGAAATGCCGGCCTGGGCGTTGAACTTGAAGCCCTTGAACTTGGTGTCGGTGATGAAGTTGACCACGCCGGTCACAGCGTCCGAACCGTACACCGCCGAGGCGCCGCCCGTGACCACGTCCACGCGCTGGATCAGCAGCTGCGGGATCATGTCCACGTCGACCGTGCCGTTGGGCGAGTTGGGCGCGACGCGATGTCCGTCGAACAGGATCAGGTCGCGCGTGACGCCGAAATTGCGCAGGTTGAGCACATTGCCCTGAGCATTGGGGTTGCCCCCGTCGGCGCTGCCGGCCTGCGCCCGGCTGGTCTGGTTCTGCGACCCGTAGAATTGCGGCAGATCGTTCAACTGATCGGCGATGGTCGCCGGGTGCACGTCCTGCATCTGGGTGACGTTGACCACCGTCAGGGGCGTGGGACTGTTGTTGCCGTTGGTGATGACGCGCGAGCCAGTCACCACGACTTCATTCGCAGAACTCTGCGCGGGCGTGGTCTGAGCGGCGGCGATTAGCGGAAAGGCAAGGGCGCTCGCGCCGACAAGCAGCGACGAGCAGAGCCTGATTTTCATAGAATTATCTCCCAGGAATTCGCGTTTTTATTATGTGAATACAAGCACTGCGGCGCCGATACGCGGCGGAAATACTTATCTTATATGCGCGATATTACTCGGGGTGCGGGGCGGTGACGCCGCACGCATTGATTCCTCCCCATCCCCACAGGCACAGTGTAAAGGACCTGCAAGATTGTCCACAATTTTGCCGCAATAAGGGGGCCGGCAGGCCATTCCTTTTTCGCAATTCGCTACAACCCACCGGATGGCGACGCGGTCGCCTGACCCCAGATGGCGCCTGGCGACGCCGAGCACGGCCCGCTTGCAACCTGGCGTCCTTTTTCCCATCTGTAGAATGCGTCCGGCGCCTCCAAAGGGCTGGACGCGTGGCGAAGTCGCTTGAGCGAGGACTTCTTGATGAATCGAACCGTGCTGTTCGACAGCCCATTCCTGCTCGGTTTCGAGCAGACCCGGGCGCTGATCGAACGGGCCGCGCGCGCCGCGGGCGACAGCTATCCGCCCTACAACGTCGAAGAGACGGGCGAGAACGGCCTGCGTATCAGCTTGGCTGTCGCGGGCTTTTCCAACGCCGACTTGAGCGTGACGGTGGAGGACAACCAACTGGTCATCGCCGGTCGCCGCGACGAGGGCGCGGAGGGATCAAGCGGGGACAAGGCCTATTTGCACCGTGGCATCGCCGCGCGGGCCTTCCTTCGCACCTTCGTGCTGGCCGACGGCATGGAAGTGTCCGAGGCTTGGCTCGAACATGGACTGCTGCACGTTGACCTGGCGCGCAAGGCCCCGGCCAAGCTGGTCAAGCGCATACCCATCAAGCCCGCGGGCTGAACCAGCCGCGACTTGGGATGTTATTTTGTAAGGAGGTGGTCGCAATGACACCGCAACTGACGACTGAAGCGTTCGCCGCCTTGGGCGCGCCCAACCTGGTCTACGTCCGCCCGATCAAGGCGCGCGAGGTTCTGGGCTCCACGCCAGTGGACGCGATCGAAGGCCTGTCCCTCACGCCCGACCAGACGCTCTACGCCCTGCACAGCGCGGACGGCGCCCGTTTGGCGGTGATGATCGACCGCGACACGGCCGTGGCCGCCGCCTTCGCCCATGAACTGGCGCCGGTGTCGGTGCACTGAGCACGCCCCGTAGCCCGCGCGCCTTGAGACCCTAGGCGCGCCCGGCTGTGGCGGCTTAGCATCGGCGCATGAGTCGCCGGCCTCTCACCGTCTATGAATTCTTCGCTGGCGGCGGCATGGCCCGAGCGGGCCTTGGCGCCCACTGGCGCTGCGCCTTCGCCAACGACTTCGACCCGCTCAAGACCGCGACCTACGTCGCCAACTGGGGTGAGACGCATTTGCGGCCGGGCGATGTATGGGCGCTGGGCCCGCAAGACCTACCCGGCCGCGCCGACCTCGCCTGGGCCTCCTCGCCTTGCCAGGACTTCAGCCTGGCGGGCGCGCGGGCTGGGCTGGAGGGCGGACGCTCCTCGGCCTTCTGGGGCTTCTGGCGCCTGATCCAGGCGCTGGGCCGCGAAGGCCGCGCGCCCCGCGCCATTGTGATCGAGAATGTCACGGGCCTGCTCAGCTCTAAGGCCGGAGCGGATTTCACCGCCTTGTGCGCGGCCCTGGCGGATGAGGGCTATCGATTCGGAGCGCTGGAAATCGACGCCAGCGCTTTTCTGCCGCAGTCGCGGCCGCGGGTGTTCGTGCTGGCCGTACGCCAGGCGCCGCCCATCGGTCTGACCGGCGAGGGGCCGTTCCAGTCGCGCGCGGTGCGCGCCGCGCGCGAGCGCCTGCCGCCCCACCTGCGCGCCGCCTGGATCGATTGGGGCCCCGCGCCGCCGGCCGCGCGCAACAGCCGCCTCGCCGATGTGCTGGAGCCCGACGCCGACGCCCTGTGGCGCAGCCCCGCCCAGACCCGCGCGCTTCTCGCCCAGATGAATCCCGCGCATCTCGCCCAGGTTCAGGCCGCCTTGGCCAGCGGCGAACGGCGCGTCGGCGCGGTCTACCGACGCATCCGGATCGAGGATGGCCGGCGGGTGCAACGCGCCGAGGTGCGCTTCGATGGGCTGGCGGGCTGCCTGCGCACCCCGCGCGGCGGCTCCTCGCGCCAGATTCTGCTCGTGCTCGACAGAGGACAGGCAAAGAGCCGGCTGCTCAGCGGGCGCGAAGGCGCGCGGCTGATGGGCCTGCCCGACGACTACGTCCTCCCGCGCACGGCGACCGGCGCGCTGCATGTGATCGGCGACGGCGTGGCCGCGCCCGTCGTGCGCTTCCTGGCCGAACGCCTGATCGAGCCTACCCTGGCCGGCGCGCCCGCCCTTGCGGCCGAGTAAATCTCCAAGCCGCCCCAGACAAAGCGCCAAGACAAAATCCTAGCGCTTGACTAGGGTCAGGGTCGATCAGGTCCCAAAGAACCCTGCGAGGAATTCGGCCATGGACGCTCCCGCCCCCTTCGACGCTTCGGCCTTTAAACGCGCCGGGCGCGGCAAGGTGTTCGACTCCATCATCGACACCATGGGCGACACGCCCCTCGTGCGCCTGCCCAACCTGACGCGCGCCCTTAAGCCCAAGGGCGAGGTTCTGGCCAAGCTGGAGTTCTTCAATCCCATCGCCAGCGTCAAGGACCGCATAGGCGTGGGCATGATCGCCGCGCTGGAGGCCAAGGGCCTGCTGGTCCCCGGGGCGACCCTCGTCGAACCGACCTCAGGCAACACCGGCATCGCCCTGGCCTTCGTGGCCGCCGCCAAGGGCTATCCCCTGATCCTGGTCATGCCCGAGAGCATGTCGCTGGAGCGGCGCAAGATGCTGGTTCTGCTGGGCGCGCGGCTTGAGCTGACGCCGGCGGAAAAGGGCATGCGCGGCGCGGTGGCGCGCGCGCAGGAACTGCTGTCCGAAATTCCCGGCGCCATCATGCCGCAGCAGTTCGAGAACCCCGCCAACCCCGCGATCCATCGCGCGACCACCGCCGAGGAGATCTGGAACGACACCCAAGGCCAAGTCGACGTGGTGGTCTCGGGCGTGGGCACCGGCGGCACCATCACGGGCGTGGGCCAAGTGCTCAAGGCCCGCAAGCCCTCGTTGCAGATGGTGGCGGTCGAGCCCGAGGCCTCGGCCGTGCTTTCCGGGGGCGCGCCCGGCCCGCACAAGATTCAGGGCATCGGCGCGGGCTTCGTGCCCGGCATCCTCGACCGGGGCGTGATCGACGAGATCGTCACCGTGTCCAACGACGAGAGCATCGAGATGGCTCGCCGCGTGGCGCGCGAGGAAGGCATTCCCGTGGGGATTTCCTCGGGCGCGGCGATCAGCGCCGCCTTTCGCATCGCCGCCACCGACGAATATGCCGGCAAGCAGATCGTGACCATCGTGCCCAGCTTCGCCGAGCGCTACCTGTCGACGGTGCTGTTCGAGGGTCTGTAATGAGCCGCGGGAGATGACCGACGTCTTCTCCCCGGAAAAGCGCTCCTCGGTCATGCGCCGGGTCAAGGGCAAGGACACCGCGCCCGAGCTGAGGGTGCGCCGGCTGCTCACGCGCCTGGGCTTGCGCTACCGGCTGCACCGCGCCGACCTGCCGGGAAAGCCCGACATCGTCATGCCCGGGCGCAAGCTGGCGATCTTCGTCCACGGATGCTTCTGGCACGGCCACGACTGCGCCCGCGGCGCGCGCGTGCCCCAGGCCAATCGCGACTACTGGCTGGCCAAGGTCGGGCGCAACCGCGGCCGCGACGAACGTGATCGCGCGGCGCTTGAAGCCGCGGGCTGGAAGGTGCTGACGCTGTGGGAATGCGAGCTGAAGGACGAGGCTGTACTGGTCGATCGACTAAAAACCTCCCTTCCCTCGAGGGAGACGGGTTGAGCCCAGCGTTAAGCCGCCAAATCCTCGCCCGCCAATGCCCGCTCGATCAGGGCGATGGTCTCGGCCACGCCGTAGATGGCCGCGAATGAGCCGAAGCGCGGACCCTGGCTCTGGCCCAGCAACACTTCATACAGGGCCGTGAACCAGGCGCGCAGCGGCTCGAAGCCTGCGTCCTTGCCTGCGGCGTATACCTCGTTCTGAATCAGTTCGGCGTCCTGGCAGTCGGCCGGCAGGGCCTTGAGCCGCGCCAGCAGATCCTCCATCGCCGCCCGTTCGCGCGCGTCGGGCGCCCGGAAGCGCTTATTGGGCCGAACAAAGTCCTCGTAGTAGTTGATCGCGCCCTCGGCCATGCCCGCCAGCATAGGCTGGCTGGCCGGCGTGGCGCCCGGGATATAGCGCGACAGGAAGCCCCACAGGATGTCCTGGTTGGAGGCGTTGGCCGCCGACACCAGGTTCAGCATCAGCGAGAACGACACCGGCGAGCCCTGGGCCGGCGGCGCGGCGGCGTGGACGTGCCACACCGGGTTATCGAGACGGTTGGGCGGCGTCGCGCCTTCGGCCGGGGCGCGGTTGTAGCTGTCGAGCTGCTGCAGATATTCGTCCGCCGCCTTGGGGATCACGTCGAAGAACAGCCGCTTGGCCGACTTGGGCGATTGGAACATGTAATAGGCTAAGCTTTCGGGCGCGCCGTAACGCAGCCAGTCTTCCATCGACAGGCCGTTGCCCTTGGACTTGGAGATCTTCTGGTTGTTTTCGTCCAGGAACAGTTCGTAGTTGAACCCTTCCGGCGGCTCGCCGCCCAGGATGCGGCAGATCTTGTTCGACGCTTTGACCGAGTCGATCAGGTCCTTGCCCGCCATCTCGTAGTCGATGCCGAGCGCGGCCCAGCGCATGGCCCAGTCGGGCTTCCACTGCATCTTCACATGGCCGCCCGTGACCGGAACCTCGGTCCGCGCGCCGTCCTCGTCCTCGAACACGATCGTGCCGCGCTCGACGTGGCGCTCCAGCGTGGGAACCTGCAGCACCTTGCCGGTCTTGGGGCTGATCGGCAGGAACGGAGAGTAGGAGGCGCGGCGCTCCTCGCCCAGCGTCGGCAGCATCACGCCCTGAATGGCGTCGAACCGCTCCAGAGCCTTAAGCAGGGTCGCGTCAAAGCGGCCGGACTTGTAGCACTCGGTCGAGGACAGGAACTCGTAGTCGAAGCCGAAGCCATCGAGGAAGGCGCGCAGGCGCGCGTTGTTGTGGGCGCCGAAGCTGGCGTATTCGCCGAACGGATCGCGCACCACCGTCAGGGGCTTGTTGAGGTCCTCGGCCAGCACGTCCTTGTTGGGCACGTTGTCCGGAACCTTGCGCAGGCCGTCCATGTCGTCCGAGAAGCTGATCAGGCGCGTGGGGATGGCGTCATCGGTCAGGGCGCGGAAGGCCGCGCGGACCATGGTGGTGCGGGCCACCTCGCCGAAGGTGCCGATGTGCGGCAGGCCCGAAGGCCCATAGCCGGTTTCCAACAGCACCGGCGTGAGAAGCGCGGGGAAAGCGGCCCTCGCCTCGTCAGTCTTGCCGGCGTTGATCAGGGTGAAGGCGAGATCGCGCTCGGCGTCGTCGGCCAGACGCAGCCTGAGCACGCGGGCCAGCAGGGCGCGGGCCTGCTCGAACGGCCAGGATTTGGCGGCGTGCGCCTGGAGGGAAAGACCTTTGAACATGGGCGCCGGTTTAAGGGAGCGCGGCGGCGGGGGCAACGACGGAGGCGCCTAGACGCCCGGATCGGCCTCCAGCTTGCGCCGCTCGCTCGCCCGCATCTTCTCGCTGTCGGACTTGAGCTGGCCGCAGGCGGCCAGGATGTCGCGCCCGCGCGGGGTGCGGATGGGCGAGGCATAGCCGGCGCGGTTGATCACCTCGGCGAAGCGCTCGATCGCCGACCAGTCCGAGCACTGATAGGCCGTGCCGGGCCAAGGGTTGAACGGGATCAGGTTGATCTTGGCCGGAATGCCCTTGAGCAGGCGCACCAGAGCGCGCGCCTCGGCCGGGCTGTCGTTGACGCCCTTGAGCATGACATATTCGAAGGTCACGCGGCGGGCGTTGCTGAGGCCAGGATAGGCCTTGATCGCCTCCAGCAGTTGCTCGATCGGATAGCGCTTGTTCAGCGGCACCAGTTCGTCGCGCAGGGCGTCGTTGGTGGCGTGCAGCGAGATGGCCAGCATGGCCTGGGTCGCCTCGCCCGCGCGCGGGATCTCAGGAACCACGCCGGAGGTCGAGATGGTGATGCGCCGACGCGAGATGGCCAGGCCCTGGTCGTCGGAGATCACGTCGATGGCGCCGGCCACGTTGTCCAGATTGTAGAGCGGCTCGCCCATGCCCATGAACACGATGTTGGACAGCTGGCGTTCGCCCGAGGGCGAGGGCCATTCGCCCAGGTCGTCGCGCGCGATCTGCACCTGGGCGACGATCTCCGCCGCGCTCAGGTTGCGCACCAGGGGCTGGGTGCCGGTGTGGCAGAAGGTGCAGTTGAGCGTGCAGCCGACCTGACTCGACACGCACAGGGCGCCGGCCCGGCCCACGCCAGGGATGAACACCGTCTCGGCCTCGATGCCCGGAGCGAAACGGATCAGCCACTTGCGCGACCCGTCCTTGGACACCAAGCGCTCGACCACCTCGGGCCGGGCCAGGGTGAAGCGCTGCTCCAGCGCCAGGCGGTCGGCCTTGGCGATGTCGCTCATGGCGGAAAAGTCGGTCAGGCCGAAGTTGTGCACCCAGCGCCAGATCTGGGCCGCGCGCATCCTGGCCTTGGCCGGATCGCAGGCGCCGCTTTCGGCCAGGGTCGCCTTCAGTTGCTCGCGCGTCTGCCCCGCCAGGTTGACGGGCCCGTCTTCGGGCTTGGGCGCTGCGCGCGTAAGGTCCAAGGTCACGCCCAAAGGCGGCGCCCTTTCGAAGGTTGAAGGACCAGTCCTACCAGATGGGCCCCGATCAACCAAAGGCGGCGCCGAATGTTTTGCTGATCCTGGGTGAAAAGGCCGCCCCATGACCTACCGGCTTCTGATCGGCCGGACGCCCCGGGTCCGGGCCTGCACACCGAGGGAAGCTCGGCTGTTCCTACGAATTCTGACCGCGTGGTGGCCGGCACGACCATCAGGTCGGCGATCTGGGCCGGCTTTCTGTGGGCGCCGATCGTTGGCCAGGCCAACGCCATCGTCGGCGACCGGCGACCGCTGACTGCCGGCCCGAAGGCGGGGCTGAGGTCCTGCGAAGCCGCGCTTAGGCCTCGGCGCGCACCGCTCCATCGGGCCCTGCGGCGGCGAAGGCCATGAACTGGGCGTTGAACAGCGCGGCGATGCGGCCCTGGCGATCGAGCGCGATCAGGCCGCCCCGCCCGCCGAGTGCGGCGACCTCGTCCAGCACGGCGCCGCAAGCCCCATCAAGCGCCTGTCGGCCGAAGCGCAGGCGCATGGCGATCTGGGCCGAGGCGGCGCAGCGGATGAAGGCTTCGCCCAGGCCCGTGCACGACACCGCGACTTGATCATCGGCCCAGGTCCCCGCGCCGATCAGCGGGCTGTCGCCGACCCGGCCCCACAGCTTGCCCTGGGTGCCAGCGGTCGAGGTGGCCGCGGCCAAGCGGCCCTCTCCATCCAGCGCCACGCAGCCGACCGTGCCGTGGCCCGCGTCTTCCGCTTCGGGAATGAAGGCGCCGTTGAACCAGACGGCCTCGTCGGCGATCTGCGCCAGGCCCTCGGCCTCGGCCAGGGCCGCCGCGCCGGCGCCGGCCATCAGAACATGCGGAGTGCGTTCCATCACCAGGCGGGCCGCGGCGATCGGGCTCTCGAAGCCTTGAAGCGCCGCTACCGCCCCCGCGCGGCGCGTGAGGCCGTCCATCACGGCGGCGTCCAGTTCGTAGAGGCCGGTGCTGCCCGGCCGCGCGCCGCGTCCCGCCATGAACAGGCCGCACGCCTCCAGAGCCGTCGCCCCGTCCGTCACGACGTCGATTGCACCCTGGCCGCTGGCCAGGGCCTGCCACAGGCGTTGGGCCAAGTCGGCGAGAAAGGCCCGCTCGGGGGCGTAATCGGCCTTGGACCGCCGCCCGGCCCCGCCATGGATCGCCAGGGCGACCGGTCCGGTCAATGAGCCGCCGGCTGCGGACGCATAATGGTGGGCCCGAGGTTGGTCAGCACCTGGCGCGCGTCGATCGCGCCCGGCGGCTTGTCGCCATGGCCCATTCGGATCTCGGCGGAGGTTTCATAGCGGGTGATCTGATCGACCGAATAGGGTCCCGGCCCCCACAGGCCCGGGCCCCACGGATCGTAGCCGCGCCAGCCCCATGGGCCGCCGAAGCGCCATGACGGACGGAAGCCATAGCCCCAGCCGAAGCCCGGCCCCGTGGCGTAGAACGGATCGACCTCGTAGCTGGTCTTCTTGTCGGTGGCGCGGTGGGTGTCGAGGAACCAGTCGAAGCCCTGGTTCACCGTCAACTCGGCCGCCCGGTACAGCAGATAACGCTCGACCGTGTCCCGCGACGTCAGGCTGTTGCCGGAGAAGGTCACGCGCCAGACATCGTCGTTAAGCTTGGTCTCCGCATAGCCGCCCTGGCTGGCGTTGCCCGGCGCCAGCGGTTGGTAGGGCGTGGCGGTTTCGCAGGCCGCCAGCGCTCCGCCCAGCATCCCCACGGCGGCCAGAGTCACGATTAAGCGCTTCATGGTCACGGCTCCCTAGCTCCCCTGATCATAACGTCCGCCAAACCCACAGGTTCTCGACGCCGATCAGCATCCCAACCTAGCGTGGCCGTTCTATGGCGCCAGGGCCGGCGCGCGATGAAATGGAATTAGTGCAGGCGACCGTCGAACCGCGCGAGGGTCAGCTTGGGCGGAGCGATCAGCTCGACTCCCGCGACCGACACCGAATGGATCACCGCGTCAATCTCGCGCCGCCAATAGTCGAGGAAGCGGTGGATGCGCGGAAAATCCGGCGCCTCGTCCAGGGTCTGCCACAGAAAGCTCTGCAGCAGCGAGGGATGGGCCGGCATGTAGTAGAGCACCTCGGCCGTGGTCAGCCGCTTACCCTGAAGCTGGTGGTGGAACCCTGAATCAACGCCATGGTCGCGCATTCTCAAACCTCCGATCTGATGACCTCCCTGGCATCCATCTTTCATGGATTTGTCACAGGAGGCAACGGTCAAGGTTGAGAAATAGTTTCAATTAATCAGCAGCTTAGCAGCACACTGCCCGGAGTGCTGCTAAGGCCCTCCCCCCTCCGAGGGACGCGGAAACTACCCCCGCCGATCCCTCTTGGCGGCCACCCGCAGGCGCAGGGCGTTGAGCTTAATGAAGCCGGCGGCGTCGCGGTGGTCGTAGGCCACCTTGCCCTCTTCGAAGGTGACGAGCTCCTGGTCGTACAGCGAATAGGGGCTCTCGCGGCCGATCACGGTGACGTTGCCCTTGTAGAGCTTGACCGTCACCCGGCCGGTGACCAGCTCCTGGCTCTTGTCGATCAGGGCCTGCAGCATCTCGCGCTCGGGTGAGAACCAGAAGCCGTTGTAGATCAGCTCCGCATAGCGGGGCATGATGTCGTCCTTCAGGTGGCCGGCGCCGCGATCGAGCGTGATCGACTCCATGCCCCGGCGCGCCACCAAGAGGATCGAGCCGCCCGGCGTCTCGTACACCCCGCGCGACTTCATGCCGACGAAGCGGTTCTCGACCAGATCGAGCCGCCCGACGCCATTATCGTGGCCCAGCTGATTAAGCTTGGTCAGCATCGCCGCCGGCGATAGGCGCTCGCCGTCGATCGCCACCGGATCCCCGCGCTCGAAGTCCAGAGTGAACACCGTCGCCTGATCGGGCGCGTCTTCCGGCGCGATGGTGCGCTGATAGACAAACTCGGGCGCCTCGACCGCCGGGTCCTCCAGCACCTTGCCCTCGGACGAAGAGTGCAGAAGGTTGGCGTCGACCGAGAAGGGGCTCTCGCCGCGCTTGTCCTTGGCGATGGGGATCTGGTGCTGCTCGGCGAAGGCGATCAGTTGCTCGCGGCTGGCGAAGGTCCACTCGCGCCACGGGGCGATCACCCGGATGTCGGGCTCCAGCGCATAGTAGCCCAGCTCGAAGCGCACCTGGTCGTTGCCCTTGCCGGTCGCGCCGTGACACACCGCGTCGGCCCCGACCTTGCGGGCGATGTCGATCTGGGTCTTGGCGATCAGCGGCCGGGCGATCGAGGTGCCCAGCAGGTACTGGCCCTCATACACCGTGTTGGCCCGAAACATCGGGAACACATAGTCGCGCACGAACTCCTCGCGCAGGTCCTCGATGAAGATGTTCTCGGGCTTGATGCCGAGCAGCAGCGCCTTCTTGCGCGCCGGCTCCAGCTCCTCGCCCTGACCCAGGTCGGCGGTGAAGGTCACCACCTCGCAGTTATAGGTCTGCTGCAGCCACTTGAGGATGATCGAGGTGTCCAGCCCGCCGGAATAGGCCAGGACGACTTTCTTGACGGGCCGGGCGTCAGCCATGGAGCGATCCTTCGGATGCAGCGAAAAAGCTGCGCGCCTTTAAGGGCGGATCGGGGCTGGGGGCAAGGGCTCAGTTGTGAAGATTGGCCCCACGAGGCGGCGTATGGCGACGCCCGTCAATTGTGGCTCGTGGCCAGGCCGAGAACGGACACCTTCGCCGTGGTGATCTCGGTCGGCCACAGGATTTCGGTCAGGCCCGTCGCGACCGCCACTTTCTGCGTTCCATTCGCGGCGTAGGTGATGACGCCGCCGCCGACTGCCCCGCCGATCTTCCGCCCCCACAACTTCTGGCCGGTGGCGGCGTTCAGCGCGTAGAAATTACCGCCCATGTCGCCAAAGAACACCAGGCCGCCGGCCGTGGGCGTCACGCCGCTCTGGACGGGATAGTTGGTGTGGACCCGCCATTTCCAGGCGCCGGTGTCCGCGTCGTCCGCATAGAGCCAGCCGCCCCAGTGACCGAACGGATCCTGCTTGCCCCAGGTGTCGAAGGGATTGGCCGAGTCTTCCGCCGACCACGGCTCGATCTTCTGCGGCGTCTCCAGCTTCACCGTCGTGCACCAATCGACTTCCCCGGCCAGCACCAGATTGGTTTGGGGATCGTAGGCCGGGCCGTTCCATTCCGCCCCGCCGACCGAGCCCGGGCAGAAATGCACGCTCTTGTTGGAAGCGAAGGTCTCGTCCGGATTCTCCACCCGCGTCACCGGGCTACGATAAATCAGGGCGTGGGTCGCCAGATCGAAGCCATAGAGATGTCCGTCCTTGGGGGCGACCGAGATGATGTTCCGGCCGGCGGCTGTCTGGATCAGGGCCGGCGCGCTGGACACGTCCCAGTCATGCCAGTCCACCGGCACGATCTTGATGTCGTTCTTGTAGGCCCCCGTCTTGGCGTCGAGGATCACGACCGAGCCGGAGTAGAGGTTCGATCCAGGCCGCGGTCCGGTGGCGAAGTCCGGCGCGGGATTGCCGCCCGGCACGTACAGCAGGCCGGTCGAGGGGTCGAGCGTATAGGAGGTCCAGGTGGCGCCGCCGGTGATCGGCGTGACCGGGGCGTTTCCCCAGCTCGAGGCGCCGAGCGGACTGGCCGCCTGCGGACCCCGCTCGATATCGCCCGCCGCCTTGGGCACGAGGTAGAATTCCCACACGATCTTGCCGGTCTGGGCGTCGAGCGCGTACATCCGCCCCTTCACGCCTTTCACGTCGCCCCCCGCGTTGCCGACAAACACCAGCCCGTTCCACGCAATGGGCGCCGCTGGCACGGATTCGCCCTTTTTAGGATCGGCGATGGTGGTCGCCCACAGCCGTTTGCCGGTTTGAAAGTCGTAGGCCAGGACGCGGCCGTCCTGTGTTCCGCGAAACAGACGTCCGTCCATATAGGCGGCCCCGCGGTTGACGCCTTGGGGCGAGGCCGGCGTGTAGTCCTCATGCGCGCGCCAGTTCAGCCGGCAGGTCGAGGGGTCGATCGAGAAGATGTCGTATTCCGTCACCGCGATGAGGGCGCCGTTGACCTCAAGCAGGCCGGACGTGAATCCCGTGTACTGGCCGGTGTCGTAGGTGCACAGGACCTTGAGCGCGCCGACGTTGGACACGTTGATCTGGTTCAGCCCGGAGAAGCGGTTGGAGGTCAGGGTCTTGTTATAGCTCGGCCAATCGTCCGCCGTAGCGCCGGGCGTCTGGTCCGGCGTGGAAGACGGGGACGCGGCCGGCGCCGGCGCGGCGACAGGAGTGCTGGCCACCTCGGTGGTCAGGGTTCCGGCGGGCGCCGACAGATACCTTACATAGTTTATGCCCATCGCGACGATGGGCGCCGCCTTGTCCCAGTTAGCGAAGACCGCGCCGGCCACCGCCACCGCAGCCACCCCCGCCAGGGCCGTCGCTGCTAAAACCGCGTTGCGGGTTCTCATCGTTCGCTCCCAATCTGAAATCGCGGGCGGCGCTCCGGGCGGCGCCAGCGGACTTCGAACTACCGCACATCACCCCACGGCCGGCTGAGCATCATCGCGCAGTTGATCAGGCCGACCAGGGAATAGGTCTGGGGATAATTCCCCCACAGCACGCCATCGCTGGTGGCCATGTCTTCGGACAGCAGGCCCGCGTGAGTGCGGCGGCGCAGCATCTCCTCGAACAGGTCGCGCGCCTCCTCGGTGCGGCCGGCGCGGTGCAGGGCCTCGATGAACCAGAAGGTGCAGAAGTTGAACGCCGTCTCGGGCATGCCGAAGTCGTCGGGCTCGGCGTAGCGCATCAGATAGGCGCCGCGCCGCAGGCCCGCCTCGATGGCCGAGAAGGTCGCCTTGTAACGTTGGTCGGTGGGGTCGAGGAACTGCAGGTCGACGATCTGCAACAGAGAGGCGTCCAGGTCGTCGCCGCCGAAGCCGGCGGCGAACCGCCCAAGATCGGCGTTCCACGCCTCGGTCTCGATGCGCGTGCGGATCTGCAGGGCGCGGCCGTTCCAGTAGTCGGCGCGCTCGGGCAGGCCCAGCTGGGCGGCGGCGTTGCCCAGGCGGTCGCACGCCGCCCAGCCCATCAGCGCCGAATAGGTGTGAACCCGCTGCTTTGTGCGGAACTCCCACAGGCCCGCGTCGGGCTGGTCGTGGGTGGCGAAGGCGCGCTCGCCCACCGCCTCCAGGTCGTGGAAGTCCTGCACCGTGGCCGGGCGCAACAGGCGCTGGTCGAAGAAGGCGTGGATGCTCGACAGCACCACCTGGCCGTAGACGTCGTGCTGATGCTGGATATAGGCGGCGTTGCCCACCCGCACCGGCCCCATGCCCTTGAACCCGGCCAGGTTGGGCTCGATTCGCTCCGTCAGATCGGTTTCCAGGCCCACGCCATAGACCGGCTGGATATGGCCCGAGGGCGCGGCGCCGACCAGATTGCGCAGGAAGGCGAGGTAGCGCTCCAGGATGTCGAGCGCGCTCAGCCGGGTGAGGGCCTGCACCACATAATAGGCGTCCCGCAGCCAGCAGTAGCGGTAGTCCCAGTTGCGCCCGCTGGCCGGCGCCTCGGGCACCGAGGTCGTCAGGGCCGCGACGATGGCGCCGGTGTCCTCGTGCACGCACAGTTTCAGGGCGATGGCCGCGCGGATCACCACCTCTTGGTAATCCAGCGGCAGGGCGAGGGTGCGCACCCACGCCTGCCAGTAGAGGATGGTCTTCTCCGTCATCTCCCGGCACACGTCGACCACGTCGCCGGTGAAGGGCTCGTCGGGACCGAGGAAGAACGACAGCTCCTCCTCCAGCCGGAAAGGCCGCTCGTCCAGCACCATCGACACCGGGGCGTTGGTGGTCAGGCGCAGGCCGGCGGGCAGGCCCAGGAAGCGGATGTGGTTGGATCCCCAGGTGCGCTCGCATGGCGCTTCGCCCCAGTTACGCGCCGGCCGCAAACTGACGCGCAGGCGCGCCACGCCGCTGAGGGGCCGCACGCGGCGGATGTAGGCGGCGGGACGGAACAGCCGGCCATAGCGCCAGTGGCGGGGGGACAGGTCGAGGATCTCGATGCTGGCGCCCGCCTTGTCGGTCAGCACGGTGCGCAGCACCGCGGTGTTGCGCACATAGCCCTGCTCGGTGCTGACCTGATTTTCCAGGGTCATAGCCCACGCGCCGTAAGGCTTGTCGGCGTCGAGCAGACGGCAAAAGGCAGGATCGCCATCGACGCGCGGCAGACAGGCCCACACATAGCGGCCCTCGCGATCGATCAGGGCGCTGACGCCGCAATTGCCGATCGGCGCCAGATCGAGGGCTTCGCTCACGCCGCCACCATGGTGAGGGCCGCGTCGAGCCAGGCCAGGACCGCGTCCACGTCAGGCAGGCGATACGCCGCCGCCGTGGTCCGGGGCGAGCCGACCAGCACGCCATAGCCGCCGGACGCCGCAGCCGCCTGAAAGCCGTGCTCGTCGGTCAGGTCGTCGCCGACCATGATGGGCGTGCGGCCGGCGAAGGGGGCCGTGCGCATGAAAGCGGCCAGGGCGGAGCCCTTGTCGGGGCCGGGCGAGCGCAGTTCACACACCATCGACCCGTCCTGGCGCTCAAGGCCGGTGGCCAGGACCAGCTCGTCGGCCAGCTCAGCGATGGCGGGGGCGGCATCGGGCGCCAGGCGATAATGCAGCGCCAGGCTGAGGCCCTTGTCTTCCAGGACCAGGCCCGGCGTAGTGTGGGCCAGCGCCTCCATCGCCTGGCGCGCGATAACCAGGTCCGCGCTGGCGCACGCCTGGCTGACGGACCCGTCGGGCCAACGGCACATCAGGCCGTGGACCGCCCCGACCGCGCCGGGCGCCGGGCCGAGTATGCGCCGGATATCCTCAAGCGTTCGCCCGCTGAGCACCGCCAGGGCCCCGCCCATGGCCTGCTCAAGGGCGGCCACCATCCGCGCGCGGGCAGGGTCATACGGGACAGCGTCGGGGGTGCGCGCCAGAGGGGCCAAGGTGCCGTCCATGTCCAGAAACAGGGCGGCGTCCAGGCTCAGCTTGGGCGGAGAGTGTCGTAGGATCATCGCGCATCGTCCGCTTGAGGCCAACGGGACTTGAGGCCAATCAGATCAGGGCCGCTCAGCTTGAGCCGACGGTGAAATCTAATGCGCCCGGGACGGATCGGTTCATCCGAGCCAAGGTCAAGCTCTGACGAAGTAAAACGCATGTTGTTTGGCCGACCCTTCGGCCACCGACAATCGATCGCCCGTGAACACCGGATGCCTTGGTCGATTATCCAAAACATTCAAGTCATCCCGATTCCTCACACTATTGTTATCGCCGCGCAGTGAACGGATCGCGCCGCCAAAACCTAACGATCCAGGTCAATGTTG
>Ga0335069_10000696_pt1 | contig 54876 bp, 34 predicted proteins | sample Lox_Sample_11_FD_206714 | JGI IMG/M metagenome (GOLD analysis project Ga0335069, IMG submission 206714) | Soil microbial communities from Loxahatchee National Wildlife Refuge, Florida, United States - Lox_Sample_1.1 | ecosystem: Environmental > Terrestrial > Soil > Wetlands | place: USA... | reverse complement strand
TGAAAACGTACTCGCAGTCCAGGTGATCGCCCCCACCGAAAGCGATCTCGCGATCACCTTCGTCGACTGGAATCCCGCCCCGCCTGACAAGAACATGGGCCTGTGGCGCGAGGTCTATATTGCGACCAGCGGTCCGGTCGCTGTCCGCTACCCAACCGTCGTCTCCCATGTGGACGCCGCTCAGAACGCTCAACTGCTGGTAACCGCGCAACTGAAGAATGCAACTGGGCAGCCGGTTCACGGCACGCTCAAAGGCGCGATCGAAAACGAAGAGTTCGAGCAGGAAGTGGATCTCGCCCCGAACGAAAGCAAAGATGTCGTATTCGATCCCGCGACTTACTCGCAATTGAATTTCACCAAGCCGCGGCTGTGGTGGCCTGCGCAGATGGGCAGCCCGGAACTGTATCCCCTGGGGCTGCAGTTTGAGATCAACGGCAAGGTTTCCGATCAGACCACTTCGCGGTTCGGCATTCGGGAGGTCACCTCCGAACTCAACTCCGATCAGCGGCGCGTCTTCTCCATCAACGGCAAGAAAATCCTGATTCGCGGCGGCGGCTGGTCTCCCGACATGATGTTGCGCGAGAACTCACAGCGCCTGCACGATGAGTTCGCTTACGTGCGCGACATGGGACTGAACACCATCCGGCTCGAGGGGAAGCTCGAAACCGAGGAGTTCTTCAACCTCGCCGACGAGCAAGGCGTCCTCATCATGGCGGGTTGGTGCTGCTGCGATTTCTGGGAAAAGTGGCCCAAGTGGAAGCCTCAGGACTTTGATATCGCGAAGGCTTCACTGATCGACCAGATCTATCGCCTGCGCAGCCACCCGAGCGTCGTAATGTGGCTCAACGGCAGCGATAACCCTCCGCCGCCCGATGTCGAGCAGATGTATCTGGACGTCGAAAAACAACTTCGCTTTCCCAACCCGATTGTCTCCTCGGCTACCGGGCGCGCCACCCCCGTCACCGGCGACAGCGGCGTCAAGATGACCGGGCCTTACGAGTACGTCGCGCCCAAGTACTGGACGGAAGACAAGATCAACGGCGCCAATCACTGCAATCCGGGCGGTTGCGGCGGCGCGTATGGCTTTAACACGGAGACCAGCCCCGGCCCCGCCGTTCCTCCGATTGAAAGCATTCGCGCCATGCTGCCCAAAGACCATCAGTGGCCCGTCGACGACTGGTGGGATTTCCACGCGGGCGGCGGCGAATTCAAGAACATTCAGGTCTATACGACGGCCCTGAACACGCGCTACGGAAACGCGACCAGCCTCGAAGACTACGTGACCAAAGCCCAGTTGATGAACTACGAGGGCATCCGGGCCATGTTCGAGGCTTACAGCCGCAACAAGTACTCTGCGACCGGCGTGATTCAGTGGATGCTCAACAACGCCTGGCCCTCCAACATCTGGCACTTGTACGACTACTACCTGCGTCCGGGAGGCGGATACTTCGGCGCAAAACGCGCCATGGAACCCTTGCATCCGCTGTACTCTTACGATGACCATTCCATCTACGTCGTCAGTAGCCGCTATGACGACGCGCACGGGCTGAAGTTGATCACCAAGGTCTACAACCTCGATGCCAGCGAAAAATACTCGCAGGAAACCCCGGTCGAGCTCCCGGCCGACAGCACCAGCAAAGTTTTCACCCTCCCCGAGATTCAGGGGCTGAGTGGTGCGTACTTCCTGGTCCTGCGCCTGAATGACGGCAACGGCAAGCAGGTCGGATCGAACTTCTACTGGCTCTCCACCAAGACCGAGACGCTTGACTGGGAGAAGTCGAACTGGTTTACCACTCCGACTTCTTCCTTTGCCGATTACACGTCGCTCAGTCAATTACCGAAGGTAAAACTGGCGGTATCGTCGCAGAGCAGCCACGATGGAAAGACAGCTACGACTCGCGTGACGCTTGAGAATCCAAGCAAATCGATCGCGTTCTTCGTGCGTCTGAAAGTCGTCAAAGGCGCGGGCGGCGAAGAGATTTTGCCAGTGATCTGGCAGGATAACTACGTTTCCCTCCTTCCGGGAGAGAAGCGCGAAATTACCGCCAGTTACCGTGCTGCCGAGTTGGGCACGTCCAAGCCCACCGTCGAGATCAGCGGATGGAATGTGCCATAGGTGTACTGAGCGAACCAGATGCTACGGCCTTTTGTGTAAGGCAGGCCTGCAGAATTCAATTGCAGGGTGGGGCAACGCTTTGATACTGTTCGTCAGCGTTTATTCAGAAGACCTGCTCTCCGGAGCAGCCTTCCCCCACAAGCCTCAGCGTCGGTAGCGGCGCTGGGGCTTCGTACTATAACGGCGAATAAGGAGCGGAATGGCAACCAGCCAGGGCAGCACCACCTCCAGCGCACCCACCCTGCGGCGGACGCTCACTCTGTCGGACCTGATCCTCTACGGCGTCATTGTCATTCAGCCGGTCGCCCCCATGTCGGTGTTCGGCGTGCTCAGCGACCGCGGCAAAGGCCATGTCGTGACCGCCATCCTCATCGCCATGGTCGCCATGCTCTTCACCGCGGTCAGCTATGGCCGCATGGCGCGGGCCTACCCAAGCGCCGGCTCCGCCTTCACGTACGTCGCGCAAGAGGTCAATCCATTCGCTGGCTACGTCACCGGCTGGAGCATGGTCATGGATTACATGCTCAATCCGCTCATCTGCACCGTATGGTGCGCGGGACAGGCAAGTCAGTTTGCGCCGGGCGTGCCGCCGTGGATCTGGAAGGTTTTCTTCGTCGCGGTATTCACCTGGCTGAACCTGCGGGGCATCAAAACTTCGGCTCGCATCAACACGGGCATGGCGATCGCCATGGGCGCGGTAGTCATCGCGATCTTTATCGCCGGCGCGCGCTACATCTTCGGCGCTCCCCATGATCCGCAATACTTCACGCGCCCGTTCTACGATCCGGCAACCTTCAGTTGGGGCGGCTTGTTTGGATGCACGTCTATCGCTGTGCTGACCTACATCGGCTTCGATGGCATCTCGACGCTTTCCGAAGAAGCCGAGAACCCGCGCCGCAACATCCTGATCGCTACCGTCCTGACCTGCCTGGTGATCGGCATCCTGTCGGCCGCCGAGGTGTACATCGCCCAACTGATCTGGCCCGCTTCGCAACCGTTCCCGGACGTAAACACAGCTTATTCCTATGTCGCCAAGCGAGCATGGGCACCCTTATTCCCAATTGTTGGATTCACCTTGCTTCTCGCCAATTTTGGTTCCGGATTAGGGGCACAGATCGGCGCGGCGCGACTTCTTTACGGCATGGGTCGCAGTAACGCCCTGCCCCGGTCTTTCTTCGGTGCGGTCGACTCCAAGAACCGGATTCCCCGCAACAACGTCATTCTGGTGGGCCTGGTCGCCTTGCTCGGAGCATTCCTGCTCGAACTTATCGCCGGATACAAAACCTACGCGCTCGGCTCCACGTCCCTCTCCTGGGGAACATTCATGAAGATCATGAACGGCGGCGAAGCCTACGGCCTTGGCGCTGAGATGCTCAACTTCGGCGCCTTGATTGCATTCATGGGCGTCAATGTCGCTGCGCTGCTGCGCTATTACTTCCGCGAAAACAAGAAAGGCATCACGTACCTGGTCCCGCCGATCCTCGGCTTCTTGATCTGCCTCCTGCTCTGGCTCAACCTGAGCACTCCGGCCAAGATCGTGGGCGGCATCTGGATGGCGATCGGTATTGCCTTTGGCGCCTGGAAGACTCATGGCTTCCGCGGCGACCTGGTAAATTTCGATATACCGTCGGAACAGGAAACCTAACTTAACGAACCTACACCTGCCCCACTGCAGGATTGGAAGCTGGCCATGCGCGTTCGTCATTGCATACGCTTTGCTCTCTCCTTCATCGCTCTCTCAAGCTTGACACTCGCTCAGAATCAGCCTTCTGGAAAATCTGTCCAGGAGCGCCTGGGCTACCCCGCCAGCGCCAAGCTTCTGATCATTCATGCCGACGATTTTGGCGGGAGTCACTCCATCAATCGCGCCATCTCGGAAGCTCTCGAAAAGCACTACATCACTTCCGCGAGCATCCTGGTGCCCTGCCCTTGGTTTCTCGAGGCCGCCGACTTCGCGAAGGCCCATCCCGATGCTGACCTCGGCATCCACCAGGCCCTCAACAGCGAGTGGAAACTCTATCGCTGGGGCCCCATCTCCTCCAAAGATCAGGTCCCCAGTCTGCTCGATGCGCAGGGCTACCTCCCTCTCGACACGCCCGACGTCGCCAAAAACGCGAAGCCCGAAGAAGTCGAGCGCGAACTCCGCGCCCAGATCGATTTCGCCAAGCGCATGGGCGTCCACATCACGCACCTCGATACCCATATGGCTGCGCTCTTCACCACCGACGCGCTCTATAAGCTCTATTTGAAGATGGGCTACACCTACCGCCTGCCGATCCTCGAGGAGTGGCAGGGCGTGCACGGGCCTTTAGGCGTGAAACCTCCCGCGGACGAAATGCTGGTGCAGAAAGTGATTTCGATCGACCCCGGCATTCCCGCCGACAAGTGGACCGCATGGTATGAAGAGCAGCTCAAGCCGCTCGGCCCGGGGGTTTACCAGATCATCGTGCACCTCGCCTTCGATGACGACGAGATGCGCGGCATGACCAGCGACCACCCCGATTGGGGCGCAGCCTGGCGCCAGCACGACTTCGACATGGTGAAAAGCCCTGAGTTCCAGCAGTTCCTGAGAGACCAGGGATTCGTGCTGGTGGGCTGGAAAGACCTCGCCAAGGCTCTACCTAAAGATTATGGCGCCGAGCGACATTAGTTCCAGGCAAGGAAGATTTGCTCTTTCAGTTGCCGAGTGGTCGGTCGCAAAGCCCGGTAACGTTACTCCATCAGCACCGAAGGCCTTGTTTCGACGTAGATCTCCGCTCAAGATAAGTCTGACCAAGCCGATATCCCTCATGGACGCATCATCAGATCTTGAGCGGAGGCAATCAACATGTCGGTCGGCGGCCTATCGAGCCTTTTCGTCAGTCAGAACGCCCAGAGCAACCGCCAGGAATTCCAACAGGAGTTCCAGCAGCTTGGTAAAGATCTTCAGTCAGGAAACCTGTCAGCGGCGCAGTCCGACTTTGCAACGTTGCAGCAACTCGAGCCGCAATCCAGCACGAACGCCTCGGGACAGAGCACCAATCCTATCGCGCAAGCATTTGAACAGCTTTCCGAGGATTTACAGGCAGGCAATCTTGCGGCCGCACAGCAGGACTACAGCACCATTCAGCAGGATTTTCAGACTCAGGCATCGCAGATGATGGAAAGCCATCACCCTCATCATCACAGTGGCGGAAACGAGATCGGCCAACTCATGAACCAGCTTGGGCAGGCCTTGCAGTCCGGCAATCTGTCCACCGCCCAGCAGGTCTACAACACGCTCATGCAGGATTTCCAGAAATATTCCCAGAACAATTCGGGAGCGCAATCCAGCTCGAGCAGCGGATCAGTTTCGGTGAGCGCCTAAGATCCATTCACGGGGGAGAACACTCGCCAGGAGGCTCCGCGCGCCTCCTGGCCGGCGGCAGCACCGTTCAAGCCAAAGCCCGGCTCGCCTATCAGGTGATTTCCGGGCTCGACCAGCGCTGCCTTTATCTCTCCGCCGGAAAATTCACTCTGAGCCCTACCCGGTACAAAAACGGTGGCCCGATATTCACGATAGGTGTCCGGGCCACCTGGTAGCGCTCGTTCGTCAGATTCTCACCCGCCGCAAATACCGTGAAATGCTTCGTTAGATCGCGCCCGACCTGCAGATCCATCACGTAAAACCGGTTCAGCGGAAACTGGTTCTGATCGTCGTCAAATTGCTGACCAATGAACCGCCCTTGCATGCTCAAGAAGAAGCGGGACGGATTCCAGTAACGCGCCTCCCATGTGAATACGTTGCGCGGCACCTGCGCTACCTGCAACCCCACTAGCGACGTCGACGGCGGTGCCGGATAACTCACCACCGTCGCGTCCGTAAAAACATATCCTGCTGTCACTTGGACCGTTTGCGTCACATGAAACACGGCGTCCAGCTCAAGGCCGCGCGTCCGGGTGCGGCCAAGATTCTCTTTTTGGCGCGTGATCAGCGACGGTGTCTGCGTCAGCGTGACGTTCTGCACCGGGTCGACAATGTCACTCCAGAAGAAAGTTCCGCGTGCGGCCAGCCTTTGATTCCAACCTGTAACGTTTACGCCTGCCTCTGCTCCGGTTAACCGCTCCGCCACCAGAGACGGGTTGTTCTTGGTCACAACGTTGCCCACCCGGAATTGGCGATAGAGCTCATTCAACGTCGGCGCTCGGAAAGCGCGATACACCGAGCCGGTCACAGAAACATTTCTCGTGATCGAACGCAGTACGGAGAGCCTCGGATCGAACGCCGTCTGGCTGCGATCCGGATAAAAACTATCGGGAGCGGGACAAGCACCATCCACCGGAGTGCACAGCGAAGTCGCGTCGAAGTTATTCCAGTTGTCGACGCGCGCCCCGAGAATGATGGTCCACTTCTGGCCGAGACGAATAATGTCTTCGCCAAAGATTCCCAGAATCCTCTGCCGCCCGCCCGCCGCGTTGTTGCGGGTATGTACGCCCGCGGTAAAGAATTTTTCGTCGCTTGCACCCATCACTTCCATCAGATCGAAGCCCGTGATCAGAGTCTGGCTCTTGCCTAACCCATGCGTCCATTGTCCACCGCCACCGCCCACCTGCTCGGGAACATACTGCCGGTCGGTCAACGACTCGCTGTTGCGGTCGGAAGCAATCGAAGAGAACGACTGGTTGTAGCTTTGTACCAGGGCGTACGCGCGGAGGCTTAGCGAATCATTCTTGCCGAATTGCGAATCATATCCAAGCGCACCTTCACCCAGATTCGTATCGTTGGTCTGCAACGGGGTCCCGTTATGCCGCGCTTCGGTGTAGAAAGTGCCACGGCCAAAAATTCTCCCCTGCGCCCCCAGTTTGTGCCCGATATTCAATTCGAGGGCCGCATCTTCCGAGTTCGCTGGCGTGTCGACCGTGCCGCGAAGCGACGTCGGAACAAGAATGTATCCGTCGGTCCGGAACATCTCGGCCGCCAGTGATACATCCCACGGCCCCGTCCGCGTCCCGGTCCAAAGCGAAAGATCGGGAGTGCGCTCGCTCCCGTACGATGTCTCTAACTTGAATACAGGACCACTCGGTTGCCGGGTGATGAACTGCACCACGCCGCCCAGGGCATCACTGCCGTAGAGATTTGAAACACCGCCGCGAAACACCTCAATGTTCGCCAGCGCTTCGCGCGGAACCCGATCCCAGTAGACCCAGCCTCCAAACGCATCCACCAGGGGAAAACCGTCCTCGAGAACGAGCGCGCGGCTCGCCGCCGTTCCACCCAACCCTCGCAGCGAAACCCCTTGGTTCGATGGATTCGAAACCCGGCTGGTAGTGCGCCGGAACAAAGAAAAACCGGGAACCTGGCGAAGGATGTCATCCGTGCGCAGTGCCGCCGTTGCGGTCAGGTCAGAGCTCGATAGCAGGATCGTGCTCCCGGGTGTGTCGGCCAGTCGAACCGGTGTGCGCGTGGCGGAGACCGTCACCTCCTCATTCGCGCTGGCCGGCTTCAATGTGATCTCGAGATTGGCAGCGCCTCCGGTAAGCGTCCAGCTCTCTTGTGCTACGTCGAAACCTGGTGCATTCACTTCAAGAGTCCCTTGCGTCCCCGGCACGCGGGCAAAGGAAAACCTGCCTCCCTGATCGGAAACGGTACTCTGATGGTAGGAGCCGCTGCTCAACTTAACGGCTGCCTTGGGCACGACCGCGCCGCTGGCGTCGTGCACCACGCCGCCAACCGACCCTTCCTGCGCAAAACCTTTTTGCGCGAGAAACAAGATTGCCAAAACTAGAAGAAGAAATAATTGAACCTGCTCGAGATGCCTCTGCGCACGCTGAAGCTTACGCTTGCTGAACCTCGACTTGGCTGCCCAGGTGGATTCCCCGCTACTTCCCTGCTGGATATTGATACCAGTACCCGCTCGGCTCGTTCCCGGAGACATGCCGCGTATTGTAGTTGAGCAGATAGTTGAGATGGTCGGCATCAAGCGGATAAGACTGCCCTGGATACGGGTAACTCTTCATATTCTGGAACGGAAGAGGCTCGACCGTGAAGCCCTCGGCGGCGTAAAAATCCATATCTTTTTCGTAGCCATTGACCAGGAAGAAGTAATCGCGCCCCCAGCCCTTGGGCAGTACCGGTAGCTTCGACGGGTCGAACTCCATCGCAATGTCATCACCCGCACCGAAAACGACGTATTGATCGTCGAACTTCGTTAGCAGCGGCGCCACGTCGCCGTACCGCGTATATGTGCCGGCCTGCCGCGCGTACGGCCCGGTCTGGCTCACTTCTTCAAACACATAATGGACGTTCCCGCGCGGTTCGCCTTCGGTCATGCGCGGAAATCCATGGAAGCTGAGATTGGCCGTCGCGAGCGGGATTTCATGCAGCTGCACTGGTCCGTTCTGTGACGCGCGATCAATCAAAATGCTGTCCCAGTAGACCTGCAAGTTTGTCGTGATGCGAATCTTGCGCGTGCCCTGCGGAAGCTTATTCGTCAGCGTTGCGGTGATCGTCCGCGGGCCGCCCGCCGGAAAACCCATGTCCTCCACGACCTTGACCCACTCGCCCCGCGCATTCTGCGCTTCGACGTACGGCGAAATCGCCTCGACCTTCGCCTGATGCGCCGCATACACGCTGGTCGCCGTGTAGTACTCGGTGACTCCGTGCATCAGCAGCGTGAGCGGGCCGCCATTGTACGGCGCACCCAGGTCGAGTTCGAGCGAGTGCATTTTCGTGAAGCCGTGGAACGGCAGCACGTCAAAATCTCCAAAATACTTGTGCGCGCGCAGGCTCGGCAGCATGTCGTGCCCATGCTCATCGCGCACGCTCGCCGGCAGCACCGCATTGCGGCTTTCGATTACACGAAATTCCGGATACGGCGGGTTGCTCGCGAAATACTCATTCGGGTACACATCGAAGTCCGCCGGATGGTCGACCGCGATCGCCTTCACCTGGTCGAGGTACACCGCCTCCTCCATCGGCTCCATGATGTGGAAGCTCAGCTTGCCGTCTTTCAACCGCACCGCATCCCGATCGACCTTGATGTATTCCGCCGGCCGCGGCACATTGCGCTCGTTCGGCCCAACCCAGTGCCCGACCACCCCCGCGCCAATCATGTCGCCGACCAGTTCATACCGCGTGCCGTTCCACACAAACAACGTCGGACACGAGCTCCCTCGCCGATCGATTTCGAGGTACGGCACCGCGCGATTGCCCGCTACTTCGATCTCGTCCTGCAAGACACCCGTCGGCCAAAGCATGCGCACCACGTCGGCCTGCTTGTTCTGGCCGAGACCGACCGTCAAATAAGGCGAGTTCTGGCCCAGATATCCCGACGAGCCGTAGATTTCGAACTTTTGCCGCGTCGCTCCGGCGAAGATTTCGACCTTGGTGCCGATGGCACTCTTGTTGTCGTTCAACCCCTTGAGCTCGAGGCGAAGATAGTTGTTCTTGTTGCCGCCCTCGTTGCGCAAAAGGATCGCTGGCCCATGATTCTGCGTGATGAGCAGATCGGTCGCGCCATCGTTGTCGTAGTCACCGGTGATGATGGCGCGGGGGCTTTTCAGTTCGATCTTGTCGAGGCCGACGTCGCTGGTGACATCTTTCCAGCCATCCGGACCAAGGTTGCGAAACAACCGCACTTCACCTTTTCCCTCTTTCGTTTCGCCCACTGCAACCAGATCGACCCAGCCATCGTTGTCGTAATCCAGCGCGGCAACACCGAAAGCGCGCGCCAAATTCGCTGGGGGCAATGGAACTGCTTCAAATGACTTCGCCTTATTGTTCCGCCAGAGAGTAACCGGAGTCTGCTCAGAAGGATGGGTGAACGCCAGATCCATCCAACCATCGTGATCAAAGTCCAGCACCGCTACTCCCGATGCCATCTCGGGCAGCGCGGAGCCCCACAACTCGCGCCGGACGAATTTCCCTTCGCGCGGATTCTCAAACACCGCCGAATCGCGCCCCGCCAGGACAAGGTCAACTGCGCGATCGTTGTTGTAGTCAGTGCCAATCGCTCCAGTGTGCGCGCCGCGTGTCGAGAGCCCGATTTCTTCGCTCACCTCGGTGAACGTTCCATTGCCATTGTTCCGCCACACTTCATCGCCGCCACCTTGCTCCTCGCCCGCTGGAGGCGAAAACTTCACGACGTAAAGATCAAGGTCGCCGTCGTGGTCATAGTCAATGAAGGTCACGGCAATGTTAAGGCCACTTGCACGGATACCTGCCGCTTGCGTGACCTCCTTGAAACTTCCATTCTTCTCGTTGTGAAACAGGAGCAGTTGATGATCGTCGCTGAAAGCGATGTCCGCAAAACCATCGTTATCGTAATCTCCGGCCGTGCACCCAATCGCGTGCATCTTCGGATCGAGTCCAACCTTCTTCGTGACATCCTCAAATTTGCCGCCACCCGAGTTGTGGTAAAGAGCCACCCCGCCGTCCGGCCCGTTATCGGCCAAAAGTACGTCGATCTTTCCATCGTTGTCGTAATCAAGAAAGCACGCACCCGCACTCAGCATCATCGCGGTCGGGTATCTCATGGGCCTGCCCGGCACAAATAAGCCTCCGATCCCCGCCTCCTTCGTCACATCCACAAACTTCACCGCAATCTGCGGCAGCACTTTCTCCGTCACCGCCGGCGATTCTTCCGCGCGCGAATACTGGCCCTGCTCGCCATACGCCAGGCTCATCGGTGCGCCGAGGTGGTTCTCCTTGATGTACTGGAACTTCACGAGATGCGTGCGTGCGCTGTTTCCATCGCCCGATTGCTGGTAGGCGCGCGACAAGCCGAACTCGGCCGATGCGTGCAGCGGATTCAGTTTCAACGCATGATCGAACGACTCGATGGCCTGCGGATACTGCTTCGCCTGTGCATACGACGTGCCCAGAAAGTACCAGCTGTCCGCATCATCCGGCACTAGCTCCACGACATGCTTGAAGCAATCAATCGCGCTGTCGGCGTCGCTGGTGTTCTTGTAGAAAAGCCCGAGGTTGTACCAGCCATGCGGATCTTTGGGATCAGCTTTGGCCGCCGCTTCCAAGGCGGCCTTCGCCTCGTCCACTTTCTGTAGGTTCATCAGCGCGATGCCCCGGTTCAGATTCGCGATGCGCAGACTGGGATCGGCTTTCTGTGCGCCCTCAAACGACTGCAACGCCTTCGCGAACAGTTGCTGGTTCATGTAGGCGACACCGATATTGTTCAGCCGCGCCGCTTCCTGCGATGGGATTGCCGCAACATCAGCGCTCGTTTCCGCGGCGTGATGAGGAGCCGCAGCAAAACTAGCCACCATAAACAGCAGGGTCAGCGCGAACAACCCGATGCGAGATGAATTCATGATCGACTTGGCAGAAGTTCGGAAAGAAAGTTCAAGATCGCCGCCCCAACTGGGACATGCGTTGCAACGCCCACTGGAGACCCCACCCGATAAGGAACCCCACCACCGCACCGCCTAGCGCCCCGACGATCTCCGCCGTAGGCCGGGCAAAGGGCAGCCTCGGCGCGAGCGAATACCCTGCAAACGCCAAGCCGATGGTCCAGATCAGGGGGCGAAGCTTCATTGCAAGCGGGCGCTGGTGCTCGTCTTCGCGGGTGCATGCGGCTGATCCACTGGCTTGCCGTACGCCCTCGCATTCACCACGCCCTTGCCTTCTTCCACCGTGATCGTCTGACCCGCGGCGGTTTGGGCGACGTGGTCCACCTGGCCACTTGGCCATTGTACGTCGATGGAGTCGACCTTGCTCTTGTTCCCCAAGCCAAACGTGAGCACGAGTTCGCTCTGTGAGAGGTAGCTTGAACCGCTGCGCAACATCTGCCACTGCTTTTCGCCGTCGGAGAAAACCCGCACCACCGCCCCGATCCCGTCCCGATTCGATTTCGTGCCCTTCAACTTCACGCGCAGCGAGTGATTCGTTCCGCCTTCGTTGTGAAACAGCCAGGTTCGCCCGCCATTGGTGGCCATCAGCAGATCCAGCGCACCATCGTTGTCGATATCCGCGTAAGCCGCGCCCCGTGCCACTTTCGGGCTGGCGAAGGCCGTGCCCACCTGCTGGGTGACTTCCTCGAACTTGCCCTTGCCAAGATTCCGGAACAAGTGCGGCGGCTCCGCATACGAAACCCGCTTCTGCACCCGCTCGATCTCATTCTCGATGTGTCCGTCGGCCACGAATATATCCAGCCAGCCATCGTTGTCGTAATCAAAAAAGAAGCAGCCAAATCCCAGCGTAACCAGCGTGTTTCGTCCCACCTCCGAGCGTGGCGCCTCATCCACAAACAATCCGTTTCCTTCATTGTGATAAAGCGACAGCATCTGGTTGGCGAAGTTCGTGATGACGAGGCTCGGCCGTCCCGATCGGTCGTAGTCCGCTGCATCGACACCCATACCCGCGCGCGCCACTCCGTCTTCACTGAAGGCCACGCCCGCCACCACAGCTTTCTCTTCAAAGGTGCCGTTTTGCTTGTTCAGGTAGAGCTTGTTCGGCTGCGTGTCGTTCGCCACCAACAGATCCGGCCATCCGTCTCCGTTGTAGTCGAGCACCGCGATTCCTAGGCTCTTCGAGGTCGGATCGCCCAGCCCCGACTTCTGCGACGCGTCTTCAAACTTGCCGCCACCGAGGTTATGCCACACCCGCAGCGCCGCGCCTTTGTAAGATTCCGGCGTGCAATACGATTTGTGCGCGCCATCCAGCGTGCAGTACAGATCACCCTGCTGCGACCATTGCACGTAGTTGGCGACCACCAGGTCCAGCCTTCCGTCACGGTCGTAGTCCACCCACGCCGCGCTGGTCGAGAAATCGTTGGGGCCGGCCATGCCCGCCGCCTTGGTTACATCTGTAAACGTGCCGTTGCCGTTGTTGTGAAACAGCCGGCTCTGCCCGACTGCAGTCACGAATAGGTCGTCAAAGCCGTCGTTGTCATAGTCCCCGACGGCAACGCCCATCCCGAACATCGATACAGCCAACCCAGCCTTGCGGGTCACGTCGGCAAACGTGCCATCGCGGTTGTTGTGATAGAGCCGCATGGTGGCCGGCGTTGCCCCATGCCCCGGAAAGTCTTCCCCGTTCACCAGCAAGATGTCGGGATATCCGTCGTTGTCGTAGTCAATGAACGCCACGCCCGGACCCATCGTCTCGGGCAACCACTTCTTCCCGAACGCTCCATTCGTATGCGTGAAATGGATACCGGCCTGCGCAGTGATATCGCGGAACTGTACGTTCTGCGCGGTCGCGATCGACGACGACCCCGCTCCACCGATCGTCAGACACAAAAGCAACTTCAGCACGCTGCGTCCCAGCATCTTTTATTGCGTTCCCCCGGAAGCCACAGTGACTGCAGGCGTTGCGCGCTGCGCCACCATGGTCTTGGAAAGCGTGGCCGCCAGCGGCACCGACGCGTGCTCATGCACGGCTTGCCGCTCGTTGTTGTCTTCAGGGTGCTTCTGGCGGTAATCGCCCGTGATCACCTGCGACGCCTCATCCGCCTTGAAGCGCATGTACCGTTCCTGGTGCTCCTTCGCCATCTTCTCATCGCCCAGGCCGTTGTAGCAGAGCATCAGGTTGTAATGCGCCTGCAAATCCTCCGGATCGATCGCCAGCACCGATTGCAGCACCCTCACGGCATCCGCGTACTTGCGTTCCAGGAACAACACGCGGCCCAGATCATTGATTGCGACCCGGTCCCTCGGATATTGCGCAATGACCTTCTGCAGCTGCTGCGCCGCGCCGTCGTAGTTCCCATCCGCACGCAGCACCCTTGCATAAAAGAAGTGCGCCCGCGCCAGGTCCGGGCTCAGCGCCAGCGCCTTCTCCAGCACCGGCCGCGCTGCGTCCATATCGCCTTCCTGCACCGCGACCCGTCCCAGGTTCACCCAGCCGTCCGGATTCTTCGGGTCAATCTCAGTCACTCGCTTGAAAGCCGCTTGCGCGGCCTTCAGATCGCCCTGCAGCAGTAACCCAATGCCATAATCGTTCCAGCGCTGCCAATCATCGCCTTCGAGTTTCACCTCGGGCGTGAACGCCGGTGCATTCTTCGCCGCGACCGGCAGTGTCACTTCGTTCTCCGCAATTGCCACAATCGGTACGTCCGGAACCTTTTCTTCCTTCGCGGAAATTCCCTGGAGCGGCGCCGTAAAGCTCACCATCCGGTCGTCATAGTCTCTCGTCAGTAATTCAGGATGCGTTTGATCCGGCAGGCCTGCAAACGCAAACTGCGTGTTCCACCACGCAAACTTGCGGTAGCACAGCCGCGCATGGAACGTGATCTTGCCTCCCGTGTTCTCCGGGATGTGCACCCGGTAATGCACGGTATCGGCCGCGCCCGGAGGAATCAGCCGTACATACACGACCGCCCGCGTCGCCCACGCGTTGCGCTTGTTAATCGGATTTCCGTGCGCATCGATCTGCAGGGACCGATAGAAGTGCGCGCCCTTTTCCACGGGCCCCTTGCCGTCGTCTTCCACCTTCCCGCTCCAGAACACGACGTGCCCTTGGTCGTCCGTTCCCTTCAGTTCGAGCCAGGTATCATACGCATCCACCGTTCCGCCCGGAAAGAAGTGCCCGACCTTCTTGGTGCGCACCACTACATCCATTCGCACCGTGTCGCCGCGCCGCAGGGCTGGCTGCACGCGATTCAAGGGAGCAGCAATCGGCGCAGCACTTCCTGGCTGCGCCCCGGGAGTGATTTTCGCCTCGGCTTCCTCGCCCACCGCAAAAGTGGTATTCAGTTCGTTCTCGCTCGAAACCGCAGCCTTGCGCTCTCCCTGCTCCGGCGAGATCGCAAAAATATCGACGCTCAACGCTCCATTTTTCAGGAACGCTTCCGTGGCCTTGAGCTGCTGCTCGTCCTCATTCGCAGTCGGCACCGCCGTGTTCGCTCCGGGGAAACGGTGTGAGTGCACGAAACCGTTGATGTTGCCCATGTCGTTCGACTGGATCAGCGGCATATGGCAATCCGCGCACATCTGTGGGCTCTTCGGGTAATAGAACGAGCGTGCGCCCTGCCCGGATACGCCCGATGCCTGCCAGTTGTCGTACTCGTTGAAACCGCGAATCCACCGGTATCCATTCACCGGTACGTCGAGATGCACCTTGTGGCACGACGAGCAGAACTCCGCCGTCTGGTCGCGCATGAACGGCTTCAGGAAGACACGCCGGTGCGGCTCCGGATTCAGCTTTACCAGGAAATCGTGCAGGTATCGCATCGCCGGATTCTTCGTCGCCGCCAATTCGTGCAGCTTGGGGTATTCGAGATAGAAATCCGCCTGCCCCATGGTGCTCTTCACCTGTGCGATGGAGTGGCACATCATGCATCCCAGTCCGGCTTGCGCGGGTGGCGTGTGCACAATCTGCTTGATCGGCGTATCCATCAGCCCCGCGTACAACACCGCCGGATCATGGCACCCCCCGCACCACTTCGACGGCTTCGTCCCAACCGAGTCCTGCATGTACTCGACGGCCTTGCGATACCACTGATTGTTGAAGGACGAAAAGTGGTGCATCGAACTGAACCACTGGTTGTAGACGTCCGCGTGGCAGCGCTTGCACGAGTCCGACTCCATGAAAAACTTGCTGGGGATCTTTGCGCCACCAATCACCTGCGCCGAACTCGGGAAGAAGGCGCCGTTCGCGCCGTCGCCCTCCTGGCTCATCGTTGCCGGGGGCATCTCCGGATTGCGGATCACCGCGGTCCTCTGCCACGAATCGCGCGTATACCAGGCAGCGCCGGCGATCGCGGCAACCACGGCCAGGCACGCGGCCATTCGGCCCAATCCCACAAAGCCGGACGCACTGTGGCGTGTCTCGGCCGCCTCTGAGCGGTCCTTGAGGCGAGCCGCAACCAGCAAGGCGACCGCCGTGGCCGACAGGATCATGTGAGTCGCCAGCAATCGGTTTTCCGACTTCAACGCTCCCGTCCTGAACAGCACCAGCCCCGCGGCGGCACCAGCCAGGAACAGCAGCCAACCCACCCGCGCAATCCCGTTCCCTTCGCGCCACAAGCGCACACCCAGCGGCAGCAGCAGAAGTATGGCCAGCACTCCGCCCAGCGCGTGCATAAGCACGACGCCCGCATAGAGCACGTTCGCCTGCGGGAATCCGTAAAGGTATACCGCCGAGATCGCCAGACCGGCGACCAGCGCCATGAGCGCCTTCTGGCTGAGCGTTAAAGGCACTTTCGGCTGACTCGTATGGAAGCGTTCATGCGGTTCGGAAACAGACTCCAGCCCACAACCCCAACGGTGAGCGCATGGGAAATCTGAACCAAAATCCTACGGCTGTTAGAGATGCGCGGTAATAGTACAAAAATACTAGACGACTCGGCGGACTCAGTCTCAGGTGAAGGTGAAATGGTCGGGTGCGATCAAGCCAAGAGGGTTTGTATTGCCCACGGCGGTTGGTTTGCAAATGGGCCGACTGCTACTGCCGAGGTATCGATTGCCGTTGTTTCAAACGCCGCCGTGGCAGGCCAGGGTGGGGCCCAGGTTCGCGACATTCTTTTGCCGCCAACCTGGGTTCGTGCACTCTCCGTAACATGCTCGACAGAGATTTTACGGGACGCATCCCCCGGTATAAGCACACCCTGTCGTCACGAATGAGAGTGAATGCAGTCCCTGGGATCCTCCACTCCCCTGGCTGACTAATTCGATGGCCTGGTCGCCTCCATCATCCGTCATCGTCAGAACCTGGGTTGTGGTGGCCTGTGATCCCGGATAGAACGCTTTTCCGGCGCCGTTCAACACGGCGGCTCCTTCAAAGGAAATCTCGATCGTGTTAGCCAGCGGCCACACTCCGATCGGGTTTGGTCCATCGCAGCAGATGCGGTCCACAACAAAGTTCGCTGATTTGCCCACTTGCGGCGTGAGACACGGGTTGGCGATCGAGTACGAGTTGTAGGTCAGGGTGGTCAGGTCTTCTACGAACGCTGAACCCGCGTTGCATCCGCCAAACGCGTGGACCTCCGTGTAGAAGACGTCTCCGGGATTCACGGAGAACGCTGAATAGAAGATGTCGCCCCATCCGATGGTTGCGTAGTAGTACTTGTGCCCGGTTGCGCAAGCGACATATTCCACCACGCCCGCCAGTTCGCCCGGGTAGAAATAGGGGGTCTCGGCGTAGTAGAGGCCGCCATCGAACCCCGCATAGCTGACGCTGAAGTAGTCGCTGGTGGTGCATCCTTCCGTGTTGTCGAATGGCGTTTGCACAACCGGAATGGTGATCGTAGTCCAGAGGTCATCGAACGAACTCTTGCCAAATTTCTTCGCCGGGTTATTCAGGATCACGCCCGCAGCATTCACATTCGACCATTGCACCGGCGCAGCCGTCACTTGCCCGGGAAGCAGTTCATGGCTCGCATCGATGGTCGGTGGTGTCCGGTGTTGACTCCCGTGCATCGGGGTGACATCCCCGTGCCACCGGATTTTCGCTGCCGCCATGGCTCGTGCCCACCGGGCGTAGTGGTCTGGACTGGTCTCCCGGTCCGGTCTCGTCGGGAACCCGTAACTGGCGAGTTCCTGGTCTGTCGCAGTCATAGGGTTGAAGCCTTGCGGCGGATCCGCGTACGCGCGCACGCCGGCGACGTTCGTCGCCACCGTAGCCGCACCCAGGTACGTCTGATTAATATCGCTCTGGGCATGACCAGAAACCGTGAGGGTCGCGGCCAGCAAGAGGACGGTCATCGCTGTCAAGAAACTGAATTCGCGTTTCATACACTCCTCCCTTAAGTCTTCTGTTAAAGTCTCGGGTCCCCCTCAACATTCCCCCATCGCGCGAAGCTTTCGGTAACTTCGCCTCTACTAGGAACAATCGCAAATCGTCCGAAAAAGACGACAGAGAAGACAAAAAAGAGAAGGTGAGGATTGAAAGACTCGGCGTCTGCCACGCACTCAGAAGCTTTGCGCCGGCGTCATCCCAACGGAAGCTTCCGGGAGGCTTGAGCATCCGGACCTCTCCATCATTACTTCCATTTCTGGGAGCACGCGTCCTGCTCGACCTGAGTCTGCAGGAACCGAGCTGTTGTGTCTCTCGACACGACCCAACACGACGAGCCTGAAATTGTTGAAGGCGAGATTCGAAGGCAGGAAAACTCAGCTAAGTCTGATCTTAGCTATATCTTAAGACTTAACTACTTCGTCATAAGTATTTGAGCCAGGAAGCGACGCTTTGATTCATTGAGAACAATGGCTTAGATTTCTTGCTTGATCACAGTTACCATAAAGTAATCATCTGCTTGGCTTTCTCGCACGACCGCCGCTTGCGTCCTCACCAAGACTCTATTCAACCGGTGGTGCAGCAAACCCGCCTGTCTCCCGTTCCAGTTCGGCGGCGACGGCCAACACTAACTCTTCTTCCCACGGACGCCCCGCCAACTGCACGCCGATCGGCAATCCGTCGCTCGACCTCGCCATGGGTACCACCAATCCGGGCATGCCGAGCGCGTTGAACCACTCCGTATAACTCCACGCGTCCAGATACTTCACGGTCTTGCCGTCCACCTGCCAACTGCGCTCGCCGTGCTTGAACGCCGGCACCGCCGCGGCCGGGCACAACAGGATAGGAAACACCTCCATCTGCGCAAGGAACTTGCTGCGCAGTTCATCGCGCTGCAGCCATGAATAGAGCAGGGTATGTCCCGTGTGAGGAGGTTCGCTCGTGGCCCAGCCCAGATATTCCTTAAAGATCGGCGATATCTCCTCTTCCTGCCCTTTCGTCTCCGGACCGAGCATCATGCCTCCGGCCGTTCCAAACCACTTCCACCAGAGCTGCCGAATGGGCTCGAGGTCATCCGGACGAAACGGGACGACGGTAAACCCGGCCCGGCTCAATGCCTCGGCTGCTTGTTTCACCGCGGCGCGTGTTTCGGCCGTCACCGGCGTTCGCCCGTCGTCCTGGAAAAATCCGATACGCGTCTGCTTCACGATATCCGCCGTGATGCTCCGCAATGTCACTGGCGCCGCGCATGGGTCGCCATCGTCGGGTCCAGCCATCACTCGAAACAGGAGATCCACATCCGCCACCGTGCGCGCCATCGGCCCAACCACACCGATCAAAGCGAACGGTCCGCCTGGCGGCGGATAATGCCCGCTCGCGGGCACACGGCCCGGGGTCGGCTTCAAACCGCAGATTCCCGTGAAGTGCGCCGGAACTCGAATCGATCCACCGCCATCGCTTCCCACGCCGCCTGCCGAGCACCCGGCAGCAATCGCTGCCGCCTCGCCGCCGCTTGAGCCTCCGGCGGTGCGTGCCAGGTCCCACGGATTGTTGGTGCGCCCATAGAGCAGGTTGTCGGTCTCCCATGCCATCAGAAACTCGGGCGTGTTCGTGACGCCAAGAAGAATCGCGCCGGCCGCCCGCAGCCGCGCCACCACCGGGGCATCTTTCGCCGCGATTGTGCCTTCGCGCAAACGGGTCCCAGACTCATGCAGATATCCCGCCACGGCAACCGCACTCTTCACGCTGAGCGGCACTCCGTGCAGCGGCCCGCGCAGTTCGCCTCGTGCCAGCGCCATTTCCGACGATCGCGCCTGCTGCAGCACGCGGTCCACATCGACCTGCACAAAAGCGTTCAGCTTTGGATTAAGTCGTGCGATGCGGTCCAGATGGGCCTGCGCCAACTCCACCGGCGAGATCTTTTTCTGGCGGATCATGGCAGCCATGGCAGTCGCAGGAAGATAGGCGAGGTCGTTCATCAGGCGTGTGTGCGGGCTGGAGGCGAGTCTAGCATGCAGGCGAACACAAGATCCGCGCGCCCGCAAAGAGTGGAGAGTTTTGAGTTCTGAACTAGTGGGATAGCAGAGCGCTCGGGTGTGGCTTTGCGGATCGGGCCACAACGCGGCTCTGCTTTCGGGGCTTGCTACGCTCGCGGTTGCGCAGCCATTGCCGCAGCTGCTTGCGCGAGTCGTCGTTCAACTCGCGAAACAGGATTCCAGCCCGGCCCGCTTCATCGGCCCACACAACGTCGCCGGTGCCTTCAAGCATGTGCACCGTCCCCGGGAGGATGAACCGGATGGGCACCTCAATCGCCGGCAGGGGCTCGGCGGCCTGCACCGCCAGCCCGTCCATGCTCACCTCCTGCACCAGGGCGGGCAGGGGGCAAACGTCGCCGAAACGCAGGTACACCATCGACTCAATCTTTTCGCGGCTCGATTTTCGACGGTCCGGCTGCATGAAGACCCGGCCCGAACGCAGCGAGCGCATCATCTGCCCGTAATCGGCGGGTTTATAAATCACGAAGTTCGCCCCCGCCTGGTAAGCGCTTGCCACGTCGGTATGCGGACCAATCAACCCCAGCACCACCGGCCGGCGCTTGGCGGGCGCCAGGCGCGCCATGTGTGCAACCGTCGAGGCATTCGGCAAATCGAAGTCCACCACCAGCGCGGAGTAGAAACCCTGTGCCAGCAGTTCCATGGCCTCGGCTGCGGTAACGCAGGCTTCCTCGTCGATGTCGAGCTCGTCCAGGCCGGCTACAAGCATCCGTAGCACCTCGACCTCCCGGCACATCAACAGGGCGTTGAGCTTCATGAGCGCAGCTTATGCCCAGGCTCTGGCGCGGTAAAGTCACGAGGGTAACGCCGGAATCCTTACGAAAGGGAGGACTTTGTAGATGGGCGCGAACCCGGCTGCCGACTCGCGGGACTGCGGGGCAACGGAACAGAGCCAGACGCCAGACTTGCGGCCAATCAGGCGCCGATCAGCCTTTCCAGCCCCGCCCGATTCGTGATCATTAGCGTAGAGCCGCGCAGTTGCGCAATCTGCTTGTCGCGAAACTCGCCAAGCACCCGGGTCACGGTTTCGCGGGACGTCCCAATCAATTGCGCAATCTCTTCGTGGGTGAGGGCAACTTTAATCCGGATTCCTTCCTTGGTGCTGTCTCCATCGGAGGCCCATTCGAGCAGGAGGCGCGCCAACTTCTCGGACACCGAGTGCGACAGCCCCAGCGACCGGATCATCTCGTACGCGTTCTGGCAATTGTGGCTGAGGTGCTGCGCGGCATGCAGGCAGGCGTCGCCGTGATTCTGCAGAAAGCGGAGGAAGTCGTCTCGCCGCGCAAAATCCAGCTGGCACGGCTGCAGCGTCTCCGCCGTGAGTTCATAAGGCTTACCGGAGACGGTCGCGTGCAGTCCCAGCACCTCCCCAGGATTTGCGATACGCAGGATCAGGGTCTTGCCATCGCGCGAGGTTGTCGAAAGCTTCACACGCCCCGAACATACGATATAAATCCCGCGCGGCGCCTGGCCTTCCACGAACAGCACTGCCCCTTGGGGGTAGGCGCTGGCATATTTAATCTTCTCCAGATCCTCAAGGGAAGCTTTAGGAAGATCGCAGAAAAATCCTGAATGGCGCAGTTTGCATATCAGGCAGTTTTCGGTGATCTGGATGCCGTACGGCGTGCTCATAACTCGACCGGACTATATCATCGAAAGCCGTCCTTTGCATCAGGCTCAGCCATTATCAGCGATTCTCAGGGGTGCCATTTTCGGGTCCGGGATTCGAAAGCCGTGGCGGGACGGGCTCAGCTTTTCGTCTCGGCTACCGACTTCTCTTCTTCCTCTGGAAAGAACTCCTGCAGAGGAAAGCCGGCGTCCTCCCACGCCTTGAGGCCGCCGAGCAGAGGCCGCACGCGCACAATACCCAGTTGCTTGAGTTGCAGCGCTACCCGAGCGCTGGTGGCTTCGCTGGGTCAAGTACAGTAAAGGATGATGTCGCGGTCGCGTGGAATTTCGGCATTCCGCGCAGGCAACTCGGCCGGAGAGATACGCACCGCTGTCGGCACCAGCCGCGGGTCCACCAGGAATTCCAGTTCGTGCCGCAGATCGACAATGAAGGGCTGTTCCCCGCGATCTATGCAGTCTTTCAACTCTACCGGCGACAGCCGCACCACCCGAAGCGACTCGATGAACTTCCGCCTCTGGTAGAACTTGTAAGCCACGTTTCCGATCAACGCGAGAATCAGAAGCAACAGCAGCCAGCCCGCCGCTTCCTCCAGAAGAACATCGATGGGCAGCTTGCGCGCCGGAACGTACCCAATCAGAGCGAAGGCTGCAGCCCAAAGCAACGAGCCCGCGCCATTCAGGAGAAGGAAGCGCTCGCGCGGCATTTTCGCCAGGCCCGCGATTGGAGCCGCCAGGCGGCCAACGCCGGGAAGGAACTTCGAGGAGAGTAGCGCGCTCCCGGTGTGGCGGGAAAAGCGGTCTTCGCTCTTGCGTACGCAGGAATCAGGTTCGAGTGAGATCTTGCACAGAATGCGTAGTACGGAGGCGCCACGAATGCGGCCCAGTTCGTACCAGACCGCATCACCGATCTCGCAAGCCACCACGCTCACTGCCAGGATGCCAGACAGGCTCATATCGCCGAGCCCCGCTACGGCTCCAGCCGCGATCATTACGGGGGTCACGAGCAGAGGCAGGCCGATGCGTTCCAGCAGCGTAAACACGAACAGCCAGATGTAGCCGTGCGCCACGATCGCTTGAACGTCAGGATTCAAGGCACTCCTCAAGTAGCTGCGCTTTAGATTACAGGAAGCTGTCGAAAGATCCAGTTAACGGGAAGGCTGCCGCAAAGCCCCACAAAAAAGGATTCGCGAGCGCCCCCTAAGAGCGGCAATCCAGCGATCGCCTCGACAGGACATTCTCCGTAGGTCACAAAATCGTGGGCGGGTCCGCCCATCACTCGCTCGTGGATTGCCGAACATTATTCCAAAGACGGGCCTGCCAATACATCTTCTGCAGTATGCGTCCAGTTTCGCGCGAGCACGGTCAAGCTTGCTCCCTCAACGCGACTTTTCTTACAGCGTGAGGTAGTAGGACATCAGATCGGCGTTGGGCGGCTGAACGCCATGAGCGCGCAGCATGCTGATGATCTGGCCGCGGTGCAGGGAGGAGTGGTTCACAACGTGGAGCACAATCTGCCAGCGCGGGCCTTGCAGAGACTCGTCGTGTGGAAGCAGGGTCCGGAACTCGTGGCATAGATCATGCTCCGACGCCTGTTCCAGATAGCGCCGATAGCCTTCCCAAAGCTTCGGCCATGTTTCCGCTAGAAACGCAAAAGAGTGTTCCGGCGCTGGCCCCTGCGGCAGACGCCACTCCCCATCCGCGTTCAGGCGCTCCAGCCAAACCCGTTCGCCGTCGTAAATATGACGCAATGTCCCCAGAATGCTCGAGTGGGAAGCGCCGAGCGCATTCTCGAGTTGATGGGAAGACAGACACGTACACGCGTCCAACAATCGGCTCGTGGCCCAGGCAGAATAGGCGGTATGGGCAAGCAGGATTCGGTTGAGCTCTGACACGAGCGCTGATTATAGCGATCGATTTCGCCGAAGCGTCATGGAAACTCCCCGTAAGACAGAAAAAAGACGCGACAAAAAAAGCGGGACGCTCCTGCGCCCCGCCTAGTGAGGATCCAACGCTTGAACCCCGTGTAACAGAAGCTGGTTAATCCGCTCCGATGCCGTGCTCTTCCGGCGCGGGTTCGGATTGGAACGAAGTCATGATCTGATCTTCCATCTCGGCCTGCGCTTCGGGTTGAGCCTGACGGCGCAACTGCGTTTCCAGAGCAGCCAACTGCTTCTCGATATCCTGCTCAGCTTCGCGCCGCTTGATGATGGTCTCGCGGTAGCGCCGCAGGAAGTAGTCGATGGTCTCGACGCGAATCCTGATCGAGCCCGAAGGCTTGTTCTCATCGAGGTCCTTGAAGGAGAAGTACGGCGTGCCGGAGTTCTCGATGATGCCTTCGATCACGCCATAGATCGGCGCATCGTGGCCGCACTTGAAGCTCGACATCTCGAGTGCCACCAGATTCGGATGCCGCGCGGTAAACTTTGCCGCCCACACTTTGTGGTTCGTGCTGCACGAATACGAGTTCTTCCACACGTCGGTGATCTCGAGCGGGTCTTTGATCACGCCCGCACGCACTTCTTCACCGAACAGACGTTCCAGCATGTCTTCATCAAGCGGCAACGTATTCTGAGAGAAGATCGGATAGCCAAGCTTCTGGAACTCATCCAGGATCTCGTGATTCAAGCCCGGATCGTGGTGATAGACGCGGCCCAGCATCACGATGCCGATGCGGTCTTCGCGCTCGAGTTGATCGAGCGTCTGCCGCGCGCGCTTGCGAATGCTCGCCTCGTAATCGGACATGGCTTTGAACCCGACTTCGATCGCGCGTTCGTTCTCTTCTTCCGAAATGCCCAGGATCGGCTGCCACGCCTTCAGCATCTGGTGCGCGAACAGCTTGCGGTCTTTAAAGTTGAGGATCGGGTCGAGATAAATGAGCCCGTTCTCGGCGAAGACGTCGTTCTCCTTGGTAAATGCAGCTTTCACCGTCGCCGGCGTGGCGGTCACGGTGGGGCAGGCGTTCGCCCCGGTGATGTTCACCAGCGGCGAATGCAGCACGTCGTACATCGGGAAGAAAATGACGTTGAGCGGCTTCTTCTTGTGCTTCTCCTGGATCAGGTTGTAGACGTGCGGAATTCCAATCTTTGCCGGGTAGCACGGGTCAATCGCCCCGCGGCTCGCGCCCGCACGGTAGAGTTCGGGGGTGGTGTAGTCGGAGTAAATAATGTTTTCCGGCTGCAGGCCAAGGCTTTCGAGATACCCGTTGAACATCGGAGCATAGGCATACGCATTCAGCACGCGAGGGATGCCCACGCGCAGCTTCTTGCGCGACTCCATCAGCGCGATGCGGGCCTTGGTTTCTTTGGACTTCAGCCAGCCTACGCTCGGGATGGGATCCGCCACGCTCTTCGCATTCACCGGACGGAAGACTTCGTGCGCCGCGATGTCGACATAGTTCGGGTGCTGGTCGCGAATCTTGTCGAGCCCGGACTTGATGTCCTTCATGTCATTGACATCTTCGACCAGGCCTTTTTCGCAGGTGGCGATGATCAGTCGCTGCTCGTTCTGCATGAGCGGGACCTTGGTGATCTTGCCGATCTGCACAATATTTTTCGATTCATCGTGGTCGGTCTTGATGTCGATGAAGGTGCGCAGGCAGTTGTTCTTGCAGAAATAGCAGCGCGTGTCTTCGTTGCGGGTGGTGCGGTACTGGATGCGGCGGACCGCGTCGAGGCCCACGAAGGTCGTTTGCAGTCCGTTTTTCCATAACCGCAGAGATTCTTGCGCCGCGCCGATCGCGCCCGACTCGCCGCAGTGCTCGTGAATGATAATTTCGGGCTTTTTCCCCGCCGCGCGGAAGCTCGAATTGATGAAATCGACTTCGGCCTTCACGACGGCCATATTGTTCTGCGTGCCGCCTTGCAACACGAAGCGCGAGCCGAGCGCGGCCAGGTTCGGAATACTGGCGACATAGAGGAACACATTCTTCGGCAGCACGTTCGCAAGGCCGGCCAGGATTTCTTCCGCTCGCCATCCCTGCCGCTGGAAGTTCACGATGTCGGACTGCATAAACACGGCGCAGCCATAACCAAACACAGGCATGGCGCCGGCGGAGAATGCGAGGTCGGCGTAGTCTTCGACCTTCAGACCGAAGCCTTCGGCAGTGGATTGCAGGAAGTATCCGTTGCCCGCCGAGCACTGCGTGTTCAACTTGAAATCTTTTACGCGCCCGTTGTGCAGGACGATCAGCTTGATGTCCTGCCCCCCCACGTCGACGATCACGTGCGGATCGTCATAAAATTTCAGCGCCGACTCCGTGTGCGCGACCGTCTCGACCAGCGCTACGTCGGCCTTCAGCACGTCTTTCAAAATATCTTTCGCATATCCGGTCGTGCCCACGCCGAGCACTTCGAGCTTCGCGCCTTGCGCTTCTACTTGCTTACGCAGGTTCTCGAAGTTCTCGATCGTGTCCTGGATCGGATTGCCCTTCGAAAGCTCGTAGGTCTTGCAGAGAATGTCACCGTTCTCGTCCATTAAGACAGCTTTGGTCGAGGTCGAACCGCCGTCGATGCCGATGAAGCCGGCGACTGTCGTACCGCTCTGGAAGGTCGCGGGCGTGAATTTCTTTTTCCTGTAGAGGTCTTTGAACTCGACCAATTCTTTGGGTTCCTTCACCAGCCCCTTGGCGCCCGACTTGGCTTTCTCTTCCTGGCGTCCGAAGTTGATGTAGTGCTCGAGATGATCGGTACCGCGATAGCAACCGACGCAATCGTCTTCGCTCTTGCCGAATTCGATCGAACCGAGCGCGGCGAAATACTGCGCGTTATCCGGCACCTTAATCAGCTCTGCCGGTTTCGCACCTTCGGGGATCTGAACTTTGCGCTCCGCCCACATGCGCGGAATGTTCGCCTGCCACGCTTCCTTCATACCTTTGATGAAGGTGTTGGGGCCTCCGAGCAGCAGCACGTGCGGCTTCAACGTATTGCCGCGAGTGAGTACGCTCAGGTTCTGGAGCACGATCGCTTCGAACAGCGATGCCATCAGCTCGTCCGACGGCGTGCCCACTTTCTGCAGGCCATTGATGTCGGTTTCGGCAAAGACGCCGCACTTGCCTGCTACTTTGTGCAGCTTAATACCGTCGTAGCCCTGGATCGCAAGCTCTTCGACGGGAATCTTCAGCTTGGCATTGATCTTGTCGATCACCGCGCCCGTGCCGCCGGCGCACTTGTCGTTCATCGAGGGAATCTTCTTCTTACGGCCGGTGTCCGCGTCGTCTTTGAAGACGATGATCTTCGCGTCCTGCCCGCCTAACTCGACGACTGAGTAAACCTCGGGATGCATCTTCTCAACCGCGAGCGCAACCGCAGTCACTTCCTGCACGAACTTCGCGCCGATCTGGTCGGCGATGCCGCCGCCGCCGGAACCGGTCATGAAGATGCGCGCATTCTTCGTGCTGATGTGCGCTTCGGCTTCCATGCGGCGCAGGAACTCGAGCGTCTTCTCGGGCTGCTTGGTCTCGTGCCGTTGATAGTCCTGCCAGACAATCTCATCGGTTGCGGCGTTCACCACGAGGGCTTTCACCGTCGTCGAACCCACGTCCAACCCAACTAAAAATTGCGTGTGATGATCGTGCGGCTTCTGCTGGTGATGCAATACCGACGGCGAGATCGGCGCAATCTGGAACAGTCCGTCTTTTTCTTTCTTTCCTTGATGATCGTGCATGAGGCCTTGTCTCCGTCCTTGACTGCTCAGCCCTGATTGAAGCGGCTTGATGGAGTTGCTTTCCGGCGGGCGGCCAAACCGAAGCTAAAAACCTTGCCGGAAAAAGAGAACGAACCGGGCAGCCGGCGAGGCACGCCCGATTCGTATCACGATCATGCGGTTTCTTGCAGTGACATGGCAGGCTGCGTTTCCTGCACACGCACCCGTTCACGCTTCCAGCGCCGCCCGCTGCGATCCATGCGGTCGCTCACGTGCAGAATGAACTGCGCGGCTGTCCCGGCGACACCCTCGCGATGCGGCACGTGGTAGAACGGCCGCTTCAACTCAGGATGCTCTTCGATGTACTCCTTGATTTCCGCGAGGCTCTTGCCGGTTGACTTCAGGCACTCCTCGAACTCGATTTTCGCTTTGACCTTGGCCTCGCCGAGCGCCATCTGCACGCGGCTATGGGCGTTGACTTCGCCTTCGCCCGAGGTCTCGATTGGCAGGAAGATCATGTCCTTGAATTTGTTCACGACGCCTGACTGCACGCCATCGGACTGCGATGAAGGCATGCATCCGAAAGGCTTGAGCGCCAGCACCATATGGCAGAGATGGTGCACCGTGTAGTAGACGTTCTTGCCGACTTCGAGGTGTCCTTCGCCGCCGCGCGCAAACTGGTTGTAGAACGGATGCGCCATCTCGGCCAATTCGTTCTGGTCCGCCAAGTGATGCGTGATGCCGCCAAGGTTCCTGGCAACCCGGTGATAGAAGTAGTTCCACATCACCTGCCCAACGCCAAGTCCCATCAACTTTTTGCGCAGTCCCCAATCGTTCGCCAGCCGCTTCTTGAACTCGTACCACTCAGGATTCCGGTGCGGGCGATTCGCCGGCCACTTCTCTTTCGCGTGCGCCTTGCCCTGGTAGAGCAGATACGCAACCCAAGTCGCGATGGGCTCGACCAGCACTTGAGCGCCTTCCTTCTCGAGGAACGCGAACATGTTGAAATTGCCGTCGCCTTCGGTAAGCTGCGCCCAGAACTCGCCCGTGATCTTTACCACTGGCTTCACCCGCGTGCGGTCAACCTCGATCGCATCCATGCGCTCTTTCGCCGATTGCAGCGCATTCTTGTAATCCTTGCCCCACATATGCTCATGCCACTTACCCAGCACGTTGAACGTGTTGCGCAGCGCAGCATTCTTTTTGACTTTTGGCTTCAACCACTCCGGTCCGCTCTGCTCGATCTCGAACGACTTGCGGCTGCGCAGATCGTCGCAGAAGGCGTCGACCGTTTCGTGGAAGACGCGATCCGTCTCGCCCTTTTTCACTTCGAACGGACGAATTTGGTGGATGAGGTCATTGAACACGTCGCCAAGATGCATGGCGTTCAACATGCCGAAACCGAAGTCAATGGTGAACTTCAGGCCAGGCTCACCTGACGCGGCTTTGATGCCGTCGCTGTCTTTGAACAGCAGAACGCGGAATCCATCGAAACCGGCGTTCTTCAACGCGAAGCGATACTCTGCCTCATACATACCGAAGCGGCACGGCCCGCACGAACCCGCCGTGAAGAATACATAGTTATCGAGGATCTCCTGCCGCGGAATCCCTTGCGATTCGAGCCACTGCAGATACTGCACGAGATTCCCGACCGTGAAGTAAGTCGGATTGCACTGTCCGTTGTTGCCGAATTCTTTGCCGATCTGAAACGCGGCAACGTCCGGCACAGGCAGTTTCTCGCACTTATAGCCGCACCCCTGAAACACGGCCCGAATCAGATCTTCGTGCTTCCAGGTGAAGCCGCCGAAAAGAATGGTGACCTTGCTCCGCTCTTCGGCGGTGAAGGCGCGCTCCACGGGTTTCTGGAAGTGTTGTGCTGGCTCCAGCCCGGCCAAGCGACGCAGCCGCATTCTTTCCGCGGCTAAGCGCGCGTTCACTTCCTGATCCAGTTCAATATTGACAAGCTTCGTTGCCATTCGCTTCCTCCGGCATTTGGGGTTTGCGGGGTGAGGGAGAACAAACGACGTGACCGCCGTTCGCGCAGTCGGCAAGCTTCAGAAGAAAGGCCCTGGGATGATCGGCGATGTGAAAATCGACCGGCAAAAATGCTCCCATGCTGCTTGAATGCAATAGCTTGCAATGTATATATCACAAGCCATTGTGATGTGCGTCACAATTCGTGCACATCTTAATTGATCCGATTGATCGCTAATTCTAGCGTATCTACCTGAAACAGGAGCCACTTCTTCCCCAGTTTTCGTCGACCTGTCTCAGACTGATCCAGAAGTAAATTCCGCCGCGCCCATCGCCCATTTCAGGGGAAATGAATCGGGCGGCCTGCGAAGGACAACTCGCCGCGCATTTCGAAGCCAAAGTGAGCTACGAAAAACTGCCAGAAACCCCCTGAAAGCCCCGCGAGGCCTGCTTCATGACCCACTTGATCACCCGGGTGTCGCTGTAGCAGAAACCCAGATTGTGATTGAGCGTCGAAAAGCAGTGGGTTTGGCAAGACTCCTTCATCTTATCGAGTTGCGGAACCTCGAAGTTTTCGTGCTCGATCACGCCCCAGTCGTGCGTCGCCGAATACATCGGGAAGCACGGTGCCAGCGTGCCGTTGACGCGGATGATCATAGAGTTCTGCCCGGCCCGGCAGTTCCACGGTTCCACGTGTCCTTTCATGAAGTCGCGCATGTCCTGCAGTCGCTTCACGGAATTGACCATCTTGTAGCCGGACTTGTTCTTCTCGATCAACCAATCCACCAACTCATCCACCACCGGCCAGTCTTCCTTCGTGATGAAGGTCGAATTGTTGTCGTAGTGCTGGAAGTGGTCCTGCTCGATCATGGGCGACTCGTTGATGTGGTAGTCGGTCGCGATGCCGTTGTCGTGCGCGATCTCGGTCAACTGCTTCACATCCTCGATATTGTTGCGGCAGATATTGATATTGAAGAAGACGGCGGCGCCGTACTTGTACTGCTTGCGCATGAGGTAGTCGAAGTTCTTGCGGACCGGATTCAGCGCTTTCGGCAAGCCAGGTTTCTCATCGACCGCATCGACCGCGAAGTTGACAATGGCGACTCCGGCGTCGAGCACGCGGTCGGTGACGTCAGGCCGCATCAAGCGCGCGTTGGTCGGCAGGTAGACCCAGAAGTCTTTTTTGGCCGCGTAGTAGATGACCTTGTGCGCGAATTGCGGCCGCAGCAGCGGTTCGCCGCCCATCAGCGCCAGGACGCGGCAGGTGGTCGAGTGCAGCCAGTCGATGGAGCGCTTGGCGACGTCTTCCGTCATGCCCTTCACGCTGTTGTCGAAAGCCCAGCAGTAGTGGCAATCGAGGTTGCACTTCCACTCCGTAAACAGATACGCAATCACCGGATGAAACTGACCGGGGAGCACGCGCGACTTCATGTAAGGGAACAGCCAGCCCTTCATGGCGCGATAGATCTTGTCGCTTTTCCACGGCCGCTTGTTGACACGAGCGAGTGCCAGCATTTTTTCGTAGTTATCGTCCTGCGCCATGAGCCTGGGATGTTGCGGAAATACCGGCTCGGGCAGTGTTTGCTTATCTCCGGGAGCCTGCAGGAGCAAAGGCCGGGGCGCCGGAGCTTTCGTTAGAAGTTCGTGCAGCTGTACATCCAGGCGAAATGACGGAGCCGCATCGTCGTCATTTGTGTAGCGTTCCTGCACAGCGGGCATGGAGGAGACTCCTTTCCTTACCGAACAAGGTGAAGGACTTTTGAAAGGGTTGGGTCTCAGGTGGAAGAAGGTGCGTGTTCAGGCAGAAAAAGACGGGGTTCGTTATACGTCGGTGTCGAAGTTGGAGCGCGCCAAACATACTCCCGAACTAAATCTACAGTGAAATTGCTACAAGGGTCCTTCCCGAGTCAAGTACATCGACCTGTCGTTTTGCGACCGACTATCATGACTTCACTGCTTAAGACGATCAGGATCGTTATCCGATGCAAAATTTTAGCTGATTCCTCTTGCTTTTACACACTCTCCATCGGTCCAGATACTTTGCCCACCTACCACTGACTACTATGTTAGAGACTCCAACTGCAAAGAAGGTTTTACAAAATCAAACTGGCAGTTATCCCTCTTTCTCCGGAGCTTTCTGCTTGAGGGGCAGCCGCACTTGAAACCTCGTCTGTCCTGGATTGGAGTACATGCGTATGGTGCCGTGATGACGTCGTGTCACGATGCGATAAACGATGTCTAATCCCAAGCCTGTACCTTTTCCGATGGCTTTCGTAGTGAAGAAGGGCTCGAAGATCCGGCTCTTGATCTCATCCGGGATTCCTGACCCGGTGTCCTCGATTTCCACTAGTACCGCTTCCGGCTCCGGTGAAGTCCGTATCGTAAGCCGACCTGTCCCGTTCATGGCATCGATCGCGTTGTCGATAAGGTTGGTCCACACTTGGTTCAATTCGCTGGCGTACGCGTAGATCTTAGGCAGGTTACGGTCATATTCGCGGACTACCTCAATGCCCTTCTTGGTAGCCGACGAAAACATTTTTAGAGTGCTGTCGAGGCCTTCATGGATGTCGATCTCCTGGTAGGGGGCCTCGTCCATGTGCGAATACTGCTTAATTGTCTTGACCAGATCGCTGATGCGCTTAGTGGCGTTCCGGGCGTCCCCCAACAGGTCATCGACGCGAAGTACCTGCTCAAGCCACTCCAGGCCGGCGACAGAGGCTTTGGGATCGATGTCTTTCAGCTTGGCGGCGAGTTCATCCCGGCGCACGCCTGCTCCCACCAGCGTCGGCGCAACCACCCACGGTTCCTTCACGCCCAATTCGTCTAACCAGGCGCTCAGGCGTTCTTCTTCATCGGCGCGGGCCAGGCCCTCCAGTTGCGGCGCGTGGTTATTCCGGAGCTCGCGGCGAGCAGCGCGCAACGCCTCTTTCTGTTCGGGAAGAAGCCGGCCATCGTTGTCGAGCGATGAGGATTCGATGCGGTCAATAACCTCCTGCAGTTGATCCATGGCCCGCCAGGCGGCGGCCGCGGGATTATTCAGCTCGTGCGCAAGACCGGCGGATAATTTTCCCAATGCGACCAGCTTCTCGCGCTCGCGCAGGCTTAAGTCCACCTCGCGGAAACGTCGCGCCAACGCGGCCAGCACAGGCTCGGAAAGGGATGGGCACTCGGCGACAAATTGCCGGAACTGGTCGATGGGGATTCGCATGACGTGCGTATCACCCACAGCCCGGCCACTGGCGATGGCAGGCGCACCGGTCAGCATTGAGATCTCGCCGGTGAACTCGCCGGGGTCATGTGTGACCAGAACGAACTCCTGATCCCCCACCTTCTTGGAGACCCGAATCTGCCCGTCGAGCACGACAAACATGCTGTAACGCGTGTCGCCCTGCTCCCACGCCAATTCGCCGTCTTTCAGAACGGATTCCTGCCCATGCTCGCGCAGGCAGTGAATGACATCCGGTTCCAGCTTCGGAAATAACTTCCGGTCTTTGCGATCGTGAAGCATTAATTGAACTCGAACCCCTGTAGCGTTCTCGTGAAATCCCTCCGGCGGCTCAACGCACTTTGCTCAAGTACTGGTGAACCATCTGTACTGTGATCGAACCTTCTCCAACCGCCGAGGCGACGCGCTTAATGGACGCATGCCGGGTGTCCCCGGCGGCAAAGACGCCGGGAATAATGCTCTCAAAGATGAATGGATCCCGGTCTTCTTTCCAGCCCTTCACGTGTTCACCCTCCCGCGGCAGGAACGAGCCGGTGAGCAGGTAACCGCGATCGTCCTGAGGAAGCATGCCGCGCAACCAGGCTGTGCAGGGCACGGCGCCGATGAAGATGAACAAGGCGCTCGTATTTTCTTTGCGGCTTTCGCCACTGCTACGATTGGCGATGGTGATCGCCTCCAGGTGCCCGTTGCCGTGCGCCTCGACCACCTCCGAGTCGGTCTCGACCCGGATGTTCGGGATGCCGCGGATTTGCTCGATAAGGTAATTCGACATGCCCTTGTCGAGTGAATCGGCGCGCACCAGCATGGTGACGGTCTTGGCAAAACGCGCGAAGTAAACGGCGGCTTGCCCGGCCGAGTTCGCTCCGCCCACGACGTAGACATCTTCACCGGCGCACAACTGCGCCTCCGTCATCGCCGCGCCATAGTACACACCGGCTTCCTGTAAGGGCTCCAGTCCGGGGATCTCCAGGCGCCGCCAAGACAGCCCGCTGGCAATCAGCAAGGCGTGACAACTGACTTCACTGCCGTCGCGAAGCTTGATGAAGCGGTAGGGGCCATCGACCCGAAGACTTACGGCTTCCTGGGGCGCCAATATTTCCGCCCCAAACCGCTTCGCCTGCGTGACGGCCCGCCGGGCAAGATCTTCGCCGGTCAGCCCCGATGGGAAGCCGAGGTAATTTTCGATCCTGGAGCTCATGCCCGCCTGTCCACCGGGCGCAGAGCGCTCGATCAGCAAGGTCTTCAAGCCCTCTGACGCTCCATAGACGGCAGCCGCCAGGCCCGCCGGGCCTCCACCGATGATTACGAAATCGTAAAAGTCTGTTTGGGCGCGGGTGTTCAGGCCAACCCTGCTGGCAATCACGTCAACGCTGGGATTGCTCAGCACTTCTCCGCTCGGGAGGACGACCAACGGCAAGGTTGCCGTCTTGAGATCCATGGATGGCAGTAATTTCTGGACTTCGGGATCAGGCGCCGCTGACTCCACATCGGTCCACTGGTACGGGACTTGATTGCGTCCCAGGAAATCCTTCAACTGGTGGCTGGTGGGAGACCAGCGCGTGCCCAGCACGCGCATCCCTTGGTACGGCGGCCGGTAATCGCCTTGCCAGTCGTCGAGCAGATCGTCAAGGACCGGGTACAGCTTTTCTTCGGGCGGGTCCCAGGGCTTCAGCAGGTAGTAGTGAACCTTGGCGGTATTGATGGCGGCGATGGCAGCGTTGGTGTCGGCGTAAGCGGTCAGCAGAGCCCGCTTCGCCGACGGGAAGATCTCCATGCTTGCCCCCAGCACTTCCAGGCCGGACATCTGGGGCATGCGTTGATCGGCAAGAATCAGCGCAACGCTGTCGCCTCGATCTTTGAGTTGCTTCAGCAGGTCAAGCGCGGTGGCGCCCGAATCCGCTCCCAAAATCCGGTAACTCTTGCCGTATTGCCGCCGCAAGTCGCGCTCGACCGCACGCAGCACTTCGGGTTCGTCATCGACCGTAAGTATTGCTGGGGAAGGCATTCTCGATACTGCCACCTTTCAAAGATTCAGCCTTTAGACTACGCGAACCACGACTTGGATTCTGCGAGTTCCGGAAATCGCTCAGGAAGATGGCTGGAGTAGAATTTCGGAGGTGCTATTTTCGGCAGAATCATCCGAAGTAGGTTGAGGAATCGTCATGGCTCATCAGCATCCCCCCCGATTCTTGAAGATTGTCGATGACGCGAAGACCCGCGTAAAAGAAACGAACGTCGACACCGTGAAGTCGCGACTCGACCGAGGCGACAAATTCCTGCTGATCGATGTCCGCGAAGACAACGAGTTCGCCAAAGACCATCTACCCACCGCCGTGCATATGGGGCGCGGCGTGTTGGAACGCGACATCGAACAAAAAGTCCCGGACCTTGGGACCGAGATGATCCTTTACTGCGGGGGCGGCTTTCGCTCGGCGTTGGCAGCCGACAACTTGCAGAAGATGGGCTACACGAATGTGATTTCAATGGATGGCGGAATTCGGGAATGGCGGGAGAAGAATTATCCGCTCGTCAAAGGATAGGGGTTCCGAGCTGGGTTGAGGTTGAGGGATCGCGCTTTGGTTCCAGGCTTCGGTCTTCAATCTTTCGAGTATAGATACGAGCTTTTACGTTTCATCTTTTCATCCAGCCTGCCCTTTTCGGCTGCGGTGATCTGGCGCAGCTTACCTTTTGCCAGGTCGCCGAGCGGCAAAGGCCCAATCGCGACTCGAACCAGGCGCAGGACCTCTAATTCCATTGCTTCAAGCATCCGGCGGATGTGACGGTTCTTGCCTTCGTCGAGAGTAATCTCCAACCAACAATTCTTCTCCCCAGATCGAAGCACGGTGACGCGCTTCGCCCGCAGTCTCTCGCCGTCCTGCGCAGCGCCAATGCGCAGAGCTTTAAGCAATCTATCGTCCGCCACGCGATTGATCTGGACGTGATAGGTCTTGTCGAGGTGAGTGGACGGATCCAGAATTCGCTGGCCCCACTCCGAATCGTTGGTGAGCAAAAGCAGTCCCTCGCTTGCCTTGTCGAGACGTCCCACCGGTGCCAGCCATGGCATTGACGGTTCCAGCAACGAATAGATGGTCGCTCTTCCCTTCTCATCCGATGCAGTGGTGACAAGTCCACGCGGCTTATTCAACATCCAATAGCGATGCTCCGCCTTGACGAGCGGGGCGTCATCCACTTCGATACGGTCTTTGCCAAGATGAACCGGCCACTCCGGATCGCGGCGCACACTGTCATTCAGGCGCACGCGGCCATCGCGGATCAGAGTGGCCGCCTGGGATCGGGAACAGTAGCCAAGCTTCGAGAGCGCGCGTGCGAGTCCGATCTTGCGCAATTCGGCAGAAGTGGACACGGGCTCATGCTATCTGAAGTCGCGGCCTTGTCGTGCGGGTCAGATTCGGTTTGGGATTTGTCCCGACCTGAGATTTTGCCATTCCGGAAATTCCGGTGAATCCTGGAGTGAGATATCACTGCCCGCGCTCGGAAGCGTCGTCTATAATCCAGTCACGGGCGCGCTCCTCCGGAGCAAAAGTTGAAATGGTTTGGGCGGTTGGCGGGCTCATTGGCGTGTGGAATAAATCGTTTCAGAGAATGGCCGTGCTTCCCGCCGATCGTACGAACACTCTGTGTCCGCATTTTAAAGCAGGACTTATATCCATCCTATGAAGAGCCGTGTTAAGACACCGCACGTTGCGTATTTCTCCATGGAAATTGCGTTGGACCCGAACATGCCCACCTACAGCGGCGGTTTGGGCATGCTAGCCGGGGACACGCTGCGTTCGGCGGCCGACCTCGGCGCACCCCTGGTCGCGGTTTCGCTGATCTACCGGAAGGGATATTTCCGTCAATATCTCGATGCTCAGGGCAATCAGACCGAGCAGCCTCAGCAGTGGGAGCCTGAGCGCAGCCTCAAAGAGATCGAAGCGCGGGTCACGGTAGAAATCGAAGGACGCCAGGTTAAGGTACGAGCATTTCAATTCGACGTAAAAGGCATCGATGGCGACATCATTCCGGTCTACTTGCTGGACACCGCGCTCGCCGAGAATGCGGAACAGGATCGCGGCCTGACGGATTCACTCTACGGCGGCGACGACCGCTACCGGCTGGTGCAGGAAGTAATCCTCGGTCTCGGCGGCTTGCGCCTGCTCCAGAAACTCGGTCACGACAAGATTCAGGCCTATCACATGAATGAAGGCCATTCGGCTCTGCTGGCTCTCGGGTTGCTCGAGCGCCGTCTCGACCAGAGCTTCGCCGGCCGCGCCCGCCAACTCGACATCGATGGCATCCGCCGCATGTGCATCTTTACCACCCACACGCCGGTCCCGGCCGGCCACGACCAGTTTCCGCACGCGTTGGCGCAGCAAGTTCTGGGTGACGACCGCATGAAACTCCTCGAAGACACCCAGGCGCTCCATGGCGATGCGCTCAACATGACCTATCTGGCGCTGCGCTTCTCCGGTTACGTGAACGGCGTGGCCATGCGCCACGGCGAAGTTTCACGGGGCATGTTCCCCAACTACGCCATCAGTGCCATCACCAACGGCGTGCATGCGCTCACCTGGACGTCGCCCGCTTTCTGCGAGCTGTTCGATCAGTACATTCCGGGCTGGCGCACCGACAACAACTATCTCCGTTACGCCATCAGCATCCCGCTCGATGACATTCGCGAAGCGCACCACAAAGCCAAAGCGGCGCTCTTCGCCGAGATTCGACAGCGCACCAGCATTGTTCTCGATCCCAAGATCTATACCATCGGCTTCGCGCGCCGCGCCTCAACCTATAAGCGCGCGAACCTGCTCTTCCATGATATGGAACGCCTGAAGCGCATCGCGCGCAACGTTGGCCCGCTTCAACTCATCTATGGTGGAAAAGCCCACCCGCGCGATGAGGGGGGAAAGCGGATCATCCGGCAAGTCTTTGAGGGGGCCATGTCGGCCTCGGATGTGATCCGCACCGTTTATGTCGAAAACTATGACATGTACTGGGGCAAGCTGATCACCAGCGGCGTCGATGTCTGGCTCAATAACCCCATGCGGCCCCAGGAAGCCTCCGGCACCAGCGGCATGAAAGCGGCGCTCAACGGGGTGCCGAGTTTCAGCGTGGTCGACGGCTGGTGGGCGGAAGGATTGATCGAGGGCGTGACCGGCTGGGCCATCGGCAATACGGAGATCAATGAGGATCTCTCCAGCGAATTGTCTACCCTCTACGACAAGCTGGAGCGCGAGATTCTCCCGATGTTCTACGGCCGGCCGCAACGTTACACCGAGGTGATGCGTTCCGCCATCGCGCTGAATGCGTCGTTCTTCAACACGCAACGCATGGTCCAGCAGTATATGGCCAACGCCTATATGCTGCGCGAAACAGCCGCTCCCATGCCGCGTCCAAAACAAGCCGTGCACGCGGTGGTGTCGGAGAGCTAAGAGTTCGGAGCGTCCCCTCGACTTCGCGCCTCTGGGCTGATGTTCTGATCCCGAGCCACGTCCCAAAATGGGAATCCACTTACGAGCTTGCCACTTTCGTAATCTTCTACGCCGACGAACTCGCATATACGCTCGAAGAATCCGGTCATGACCAGCGTTGGAGTTGCGGCCCAATCCCCATTTCCCATTCAGCGGAAGTGGCGGCGGCATCCTCTACAGGTGGAAGTCTGGATTACCACGCAAATCCCAGCCCGGGTGACGCGCTATTTAGCGCGCGGGAGTGAACTCAACGGCGGCGGCCTGGCCGTGGAGGCCGACATCGATCTGAAGATTGCCCAGCAGGTTCTGGTTCGATTCACACCGCCGGGCTGCAACGAGCCCATGAATTTCCGGTGCTTTGTTCGCAATCGAAATGAAAATCGCTACGGGCTCGAATTCATCGCCGAAAACAACGACGACTATCTGAATACGGGTCGCCTCCAGGAAAGCCTTGCTCGTCAGGGCTAAACCCACTCAAAAAAAGGGCCGCCGATTCCGGCGGCCCTCTTGGTTCGCAAACTGCGCGAAGTTCAGTGAGCGGCTGACGCGGCCTTCACTACGGCCTTGATGAAAGTCAACCCATTCGGCGAGCCCAGCCCCGTGACGTTGTCCCAGCCAGGGCCGGTGGTGAGAGACGAATCGGTTCCAAAGACAAACACATCCCAGCGCGTGGAAGAAGAACTTTGGTAGAGAGCGCTGACGAATCTCTCCGTGTCACCCAGCGTGCATGGTGGGGCAGCACACGTCGAAGGAGCCGCCAAAGCCTTCGCGGATTCATGGATGATCGTAGGCGGTTTGGGTGGCGTGTTTGGAATCGTGATGGTTCCTTTCACGTTGTCCGGGCTGTTGAGCTGACGAACGTCCTTGATCGCGCTGGCAGGCAGGCTATAGAGCAAAGGCGCAGCTTGGCCCAGGGGCGTGCCGGCCGCCTGATTGGCCAGAGCCCACATGGCCGAGAACATCGGGGCGGAAAGGCTTGTTCCTCCGAAGACCGAAACGTACTGCGGATGCCCGCGTACGCTATCGGGGGTAACGATGAGTTCCAATCCGGTCTGCGGATCAGCGACCATCGCGATGTCGGGTGTCTGCCGGAAGTCGCCCGGCAAACCGCTTTGGAATGCCGGCTTAGCGAATACGGTACTGGCTCCGCCTCCGGCTCCGCCATTGAACCCAAAACCGATCGGAGGCACTACCGGAGGATTGGGCGTGGGGTCGGCAATCCGTGAGAAATTGAGTCCCCAGCCCGTCTGCAATTTGAGGGTGTGGTCAGGATTCAGGAATGTGCTGGTCCCGCCGACCGCGGTGGCGTACGGGGAACTGGCCGCAAATCCCGGAGACGCTGCGTCGATGCCAAACTCCCTCTGGTCCAGCGCGAGGTTATCTCCCGCATCGCCGGTGGAAACCTGCATCGAAATTCCCAGCGCGGCGGCCGTCTCTGCCAGATTGTTCTCGACCACCAGTTCGGAGGGCAGAAAGTCGACCAAGGCGATCTCGGGAAGTCCGAAGCTGTTCGAGATTACGTTGCCGGCGAGATTCTCGATGGCCCAGAGATTCCCGATGTCGAGATTCGTAAACGAGTTATCTTCCGCGAGCACAAGCAGGATGTTGGCCGCAGGAGCAATGGCGTGCGCCGACTCGACGTCAAGCGTGGTTTCGTATTGCCAGTTGCCTGCAATACACCCGTTGGTCGCGCTGCAGTTTGCCTTACCGTTGGGTTTGACTACCTGGAAATTGCCACCGGCAGCATTCTTGAGAACGGGTAGCGAGTTCAATCTGGAGAACAGGTTGGCATCGGCAAGGATGGTGTTGGAACCAAACGCATCGACAATCACGACGGTCTGGCCGGCGCCGGCAAAACCATTGGCGTAGACGGCGTTCAGGCCGTAGATCGCTTGCATGTCGGACGCGTCGTAACCGCACTGCGGGGCGCCGGGTGGCACCGAGGCAATGCCGGAGCCGTAAACATTCCCGGTGTATACCGCGCTGGCACCACCGCCCGGAGTCGAGAAGGTCTCCGTTTGTGGGCCAGTCAGGCAATTCGCCGTGAAAAATAATCCATAGGTTCCCGGGGTCGAGAGCGGGATCTCCTTGGCCGGCTGAAGAGTGTCGGGATCGATGGGACGCCGGGCATACGATTCGTAGCGGAAGTCGTCGAGTCCCTGCACAGCCGCCACCAGGTTTGCCGCAGCTCCATCAATGATCGGCTCCGTCAGATTCACGCGGTGAGTTTCGCCATGGATGTAGAAACGATTGAGTTGCACCTTGAACGCGCTTTGCACGTCCGCAACCCTTCCTGTCGCGGATACGTAATGATTATGTGTGTCGACGGCCGAAATCTTCAGATTGCGAGCGGCAAGATAACTCCGGACGGCGGCCGCGTCCTGCGCGGTCGGCGCAAATCTCGCGTGGTACTGCTCGCGAGTCAAAAAACGATGGTAGTTAGGCGAGTTTCTGTCATACAACTGGCGGACGAGTTCATCAAATGCAGCTTGATTATGATGCTTTAACCATACCGTGACTGTGATTGGTTTCGATAAATCCTCGGCGCCAAGATTTGCCGCACGAGCAAGGGCGCGGGAGCGGTTTTCGGAATTGGCTTGAGCGTTTGCGGATGGAGTGAATCCAAAACCGACCATCAGAGCGAAGACCATGACCAGAGCGGTAATTGGCGAGCCAATCTGCCAAGGCCCTTTGTGGATCGACATAACGGATCTCCTTAGGCGGGCGAAATTCTTGAGTTGCTGGTGTGCAGTTATGCTTGTGACAGGCGGGAATGAAGTCTTGCACTGACGCTCATGCCTGTCAAGCAATCAACTTACGAGTGCAAGTCGTTGCGTACATGTTGCAAAGTTCAGCCGCAAAAAAGGCCGCCCAAAGGCGGCCTTCGTGATTCGACGCGATCCCCCGAACGCTAAAACGTAATCACGCCGAAAGTTCCCGCGAGGTTGTTACTCGGCCCCGCGGTGAAGAAGAGCTGGTTGGTGCCGCCGTCGGCCGCGCTTCCACCTCCAAATTCAATCGCCCAAAGCTGGTCGATCTTGATTGGCTTGCTATTGGCGTCGCGCAGGATTCCCGCGAACTTGCCCGTAACCGCGTTAAAGCCGTTGATCGTCCCGCTGTTGGTATTGTTTGAGATCAAGAGCGCGTTGCTGAGCGGCCCAAAATTCCGGGGAGCGATGGCCACACCCCACGGCTGGTTTAGAGGAGCGCCAGAAATCAGGGTCTTCTGCCAGACGCCGTCTTCGCTATAGACATCGACAACACCACCCGGGCCGCCCTTACTGTCGGCGAAGGTCACATAAAGCATGCCGTTGATGTCCTGAACGCCAAACGGGACAAAGCCCGAAGGCACATTCGGGTCGGTGAAGGAACTCAGTAGGGTGAAATTGCCGTCGTACATCTCCACCTTGCCGTTGGCGTTATCGACGGCGAAGAGGTGATTGCCGCTCGATTTGCTGGTGATCGCAAGCGCGGTGTATACCGCGCCCTTCTTGGAATTGTCGACCGCGATCACCGTGTTGTGCACATCGGTCTGTGGCGCCCATCCACTGATTGTTCCGTCGAAAGTGGCGAAGAGAAAGATCGAAGCCCAGCCACCCACCGGAAACTCCTGCGATCCGTTGAACACGATGCCAGTGGGGGTTCCCGGCCCGGCGTCGCCGGCGGACGCGACTTCCACGATCAGTTTTTGGCGGTGGCCGGCGCCGTCATAGAGAGTGCTCCAGCCAGAACCTGCGTCCGCCACCCAGAACGGACCGCCAGGGCCGTACACCATGCCCCAGGCATTCACCGCGAACGGGTCGGCATGGCGGGCCTGCTTCACTTGATTCGACACTAGATTGGTTAGTTTGTACTGCGCCAGAGCCGCGCCCGAAAGCAACAACACGATGGCCCCGAAGCAAACCTTGAGGAAGAGGTTGCGAAGCTGCATACAGATCTCCTTGTGAATTGACGGAAGCCCGATGACTTGTCTTGGAGCGCCAGAAGCGGCTGGCGCTTTCGATCAGCCCTTGGAGAGAAGGCTAAGGTTGACGCATAGCAGATTTGTCAGCGAACTGTAATCAATTTGCACAATCACGCAAAAGCTGTGTTGCACTTGGAATAAATTCAGAGAGGCTCGATATCGGGTTCAATCAACCCTGTCAGCTGCGCGGCCAAGCGGCACCACGATGTAGCCGGATTCGTTGCTTCCGCAGACCAGATTTCGTGTCCTGCCCCAGAACCACCAGTGCGCGCCGATGTATGCGCACAGCACCGCATCCATCTGGTCTTCGACTGTCTTGAGCTCCAGCCCGGTCGATGGGATGGAGGGCAGTTCGAGATCGCCCACGGGCGGCGCCAGCTGAGGCAGCCGCTCCAGCAAGAGCGTGCGATAGCGGGCAAGCTCCTTGCGGCGCTCGGCGAGCAGTCCTTTCTTATATTTCAGAATCCGCGGCAGGTGGAATAACTCAACCGTAGCGGCGTGAGGATGCACTTCGATCTGAAAGCGCCCTTTGCTTCTGGGGTCGATCTGCGCCGCATGTACAAAGCCGCGCTCTTCGAGTTCCCTGCCAAGCTCGACGGTGTTTGCGGCGTGCGGACGACCGAGGTTCGCCGGGTAAGCCCCGGCATGAAACTTACCGAAATGGTGGTGCATGAGCCGATCGCAATCGCGCATGCCGGTCGGGTTTGGGATGACGGTGGGTGCGTCGACGGCGATCATGGCGGGCCTCTCTTTTGCGTGCCGATCGACGAAACGAAGCACGTCCACGAGGCCCGTGCGGCGCTCCATCGCAGCCAGGCGCAGAGCGGAACCGTCCCAGGACAGAGCAGCCAGGCCAGTCGGCTTGCCCATCCAGCCGAAATCAATGCCAAGAAAAAGCATGGGAGATTGCGATTTGGTAATTGCGATTGCTCGATCCGTAAGCTCAAGTCTTCAAATCGTAGATTTACGATTTTAGATTTCAGATGTTGCGGCTGGTAATTTCGCTGTTCCGTTCGAGTGAGCCTGCTCGCCGAATACCGCCAATCAGGGTTAGCCCCTGGGCTTCAGCTTTGGCGCCAGTTCCTTGCGTGGTACGGAGAACTGCTCCCCGGTTGCCTGATCTTTGACGGTAAACATCTGCGATTTCGCTTCGTTCTCGCCGACGATGACGACGTTCCGCGCCTGCATCCGGGCCACGGCATCGAACGATTTCTTCAGCTTGAAAGTTTCGTCGCCGAGTTCGATCACGAGATCGTGACCACGCAGTTCGCGCGCCAACCCGGCTGCTTCGAGGTTCATTCCGGCGCCGAGCGGCGCGATGTAGGCGTCCGGTTTGCGCAGCACGGACTCCGCCGACTCAGCGAGAGACATGACGAGCCGATCCTCGCCGATGGCAAAACCGATGCCTGGCGCTGGCGGCCCGCCAAGCGCCTCGGAAAGCCCGTCGTAGCGTCCGCCGCCAAGAATCGCGTTCTGCGCTCCGAGCGCGCCATGTGTGAACTCGAATGCAGTCCGCGTGTAATAGTCGAGTCCGCGCACGAGCCGGTCATTGATTACGAACGGTACACCAACCGCTTTGAGAATCTCCTGCACCTGCTTGAAGTGCTTGCGCGAATCTTCCCCGAGAAACTGGCTGATGCGGGGCAACGTCTCAATGATTGGCTGATCTTCGGGAACTTTGCAGTCAAACACGCGCAGCGGGTTGGTCACCGCGCGCCGCTGGCAGTCGGCACACATGTTCGGTGCCACCGGCTCCAGCGCCTTACGCAGAGCTTCATTGAAACGCGCGCGGTCGGCCGGCGTGCCGACCGAGTTCAGTTGCAGGGTCCATCCCCTGATTCCCAGCCGGTCGAGCAACGTCGCAACCATCTCCAGCACTTCTGCATCGCGCGCCGGCGACTCACTGCCTGCGCTGCTCGGCCCGATAATTTCAGCGTCGATCTGATAGAACTGCCGGTATCGGCCTTTTTGTGGACGCTCGCGGCGAAACATCGGCCCGATGCAGTACAACTTGTTCAGCCCGCGATCGCCCATCTTGTGCTCGATGTAGGCACGGACGATGCCGGCAGTCGCTTCCGGGCGCAGCGTGAGCGATTGGCCTTTGTCCGATTCGGCGCGCCCCCGATCCTCCCACGTGTACATTTCTTTCGAAACGATGTCGGTCTCTTCGCCTACACCGCGCGCGAACAGCTCCGTCGCCTCAAACATCGGCGTGCGAATTTCCTGAAAGTTGTAGGCGCGAAACACATCGCGCACGATGCTCTCGACGTGATTCCAGAGTGCGGTATCGGGCGGCAGAAGGTCGCGGGTTCCTCGGACGGCTTTGATCATAGTGGGCTTCGAGCGCCGGGCTGGGCGCTCCGATGTTTTAGCTCGAAGCGCGCAGCTCGCAGCTCAGGGCTTCCTCTCCTCCAGATACGACTCCTTGTATCCCAGATAATTCTTCGCATAGCGCAGGATCATCTCCTGGTCTTTCTCTTCCAATTTGCGCTTGAATTTGCCGGGAGATCCCATCCACAGCGAGCCCGGCTCGACGATGGTTTTTTCCGGGACCAGCGTGCCCGCGGCGAGAATCGATCCGGCGCCGATCCGCGCTCCATTCAGCACGATGCAACCCATCCCGATCAGACACCGGTCTTCGACCACGCAGCCGTGCAGGGTCACCGAATGCCCGACGGTGACGTACTCGCCGAGATAGACGCCGTATTGCTCTTTCATCCCGTGCAGCACGCTGCAATCCTGGACATTCGAGTAGGCGCCCACCCGGATAGCGTGCACATCGCCGCGCAATACCGCGTTCATCCAGATGCTGGCATGCTCGCCCAGAACGACGTCGCCGATGATCTGCGCAGACTCATCGACAAAGCACGACTCCGGAATTTTGGGTTCCACACCTTTATAGGAGCGAATCATTCTCAATCAAGCAGGTGAACGATGGGCTTTGAGCGCGCTGCAAGTCTCCGGCCCATGCCTGGAGCCGACCAGCATCGGCCCCGGAAAAGATTGAACATACCACATCGTGAAGTGCGAAGTTGTGCCGTTCGAGCATTCGGTGATTTATGATGCAGCGTCACTCTCTGCCAAGCTGGGAGGCCGCTTTGAAGTTAAGCAGGCTTGCAGTCATCGCTTCGATCGTGATTTTCATGGAGTGCCTCGCAGCCCAAGCGCAGCTAAAAGTTGCACTGACGTTCGATGACCTGCCGGCGCATGGTGACATTCCGCCAGGGTTGACGCGCGAGGAAATTGCCCGCCGCATTTTGGCCACGCTCAAGGAACACCACATCGCCCAGGTTTACGGCTTCATCAATGCCGGCAAACTGGAAAAGGTTCCTGAGGACAAGCAAGTGCTGACGATGTGGCGCGCCGCCGGCTATCCGCTGGCGAATCACACTTACACGCACATGGATTTAGGCGCGAATTCAGCCGATGCCTTCGAAGCCAATATCGCCGCCAATGAGCCCATGCTCAAGCAACTGATGCCCGACGGTGGCTGGCGCTGGCTGCGTTATCCCTACTTGCGCGAAGGCGACTCGCCCGAGAAGCACGAGGCGGTGCGCGCGTACCTCGCCCGCGAAGGCTATCGCGTTGCGCAGGTCACGCTCGACTTCGCCGACTATGCCTGGAACGGACCGTATGCGCGCTGTCTCGCGAAAAACGACACCGAAGCCTTGAAATGGCTCGAAGAAAGCTACCTTGCCACCGCAAAGATCGATCTCGATCTGGGCCGGAAGCAATCGCAGATCCTCTTCAATCGCGACATCAATTATGTGCTTCTGCTTCATATCGGCGGCTTCGAAACTGTGATGCTGCCGCGCTTGCTCGATCTGCTCCAGCAGGACGGTTTTCAGATTGTTTCGCTGGAAGAGGCCGAGTCCGACCCCGCTTACCAACTGAATCCGGGTCCGCTCACCGTCTGGGACGGCTCCTTATTTGACCAGTTGCTGGATGCGCGCAAAATCCAGGTCTCGCCTCCAGAACCTCGCCCCATGGAGAAGTTGGCTGCCCTCTGCCAGTAAGCCGCCCTCTGCAACCGGTCCCACCTACCTTCCTGCCGGGCTTCACTTGCGGTCTCCGAACTTCGCTAGAATGGCGGGACTTCAACCTGGGAAGGTGACCTGTGCCCTGCAACCCTGAAGTACTCAAGAAGGTACCGCTCTTCGCGCTGCTCGACGATGAAGAGGCGTGCGTGCTGGCCGCCGAGGTCGAGGTAAAAACCTTTGCTGCTCGCCAACGGATTTACAAGATTGGAGATCCAGGCGGGCAGGCCTACGTCATGGTGACAGGATCGGTGCGCCTCACCACGGTTGACGACGATAACCAGGAAGTCATTGTCGATGAGCCCGCCCAGGGAGAATTTTTTGGCTTCGCATCCATGCTGGAGCGCACGCCGCATCAGACAACCGCCATCGCCCTTGAGGAGACTACTTGCCTCGAGGTCGACCGGCACGACATCCAGGTTCTGCTGCAGCGCATGCCTCACGCGGGTATGGATATGCTCACTGTACTTGGCAAGCAGTTTCACGCTGCGCAGCGGTTGGTGCGAATTCGCGCCGCGCGTAACCCGAACACCGTTATCGAACAGGAGGCTACGATTGGCGAGCGTGTGGCCGACCGTGTCGCAGGATTCGGCGGCTCGTGGACCTTCATTATTAGCTTCCTGATTGGGCTGGTGATTTATTCGATCGTGAACGTATGGCTCGGCCGGCGTGCATGGGATCCCTACCCATTTATTCTGCTCAACCTGATCCTCTCAATGCTCGCCGCCATTCAGGCTCCCGTCATCATGATGAGCCAGAACCGGCAGGACACGAAAGACCGGTTGCGGAGCGAACTGGATTTCGATGTCAACCGCCGCTCTGAAGTCGAGATTCAAGGCCTGGCTCGCAAATTGAACCTGCTGGGAGACAAAATCGGCGATCTCGAGGACCTGCTTCGCGGTCGCGTCCGGAGTGACGCATAAAGCTAAACAGGCGGTCCCGGCGGGGCGCCAGATCCCTTCAGTTTGGGCGTATTTTGCTGCGGGTTTTCGAGGAAGAGCTTGATCTGGTGATCGAGATTTTGCAGCGCCGCGGTGCCGGACAGTCCCCTGATCGCTTTCTGCGTGGCAAAAACGCCGGCCAGGGCGGCGCTGCGAACTTCCGGCGTGGCTTCCGCATTTGCTGCAAGGATCATCAGGCGTTCGCCAACTTCAGCTTGTACCGCTCCTTGCAATTCGCGTTGCGGTGAACTCGCCGGATTTGTGAACGCCGCCCTCAGCAGTGCATCGATCACGCTGTTGGGTGACGGAGCACCGGCATCCTCCTGCGAAATTACGAACAGCCTTTCCATCCGCTCCGGCTGGAGCAACCCTCCGACCACGACTTCCGCAACCGCGCGCGCTCCGTCCGCCGGCGAAAACAGATATCCGGCTGAAGACCGGAAACGTTCCGGGTCTGCGTCCAAGTTGTCGTTGGGCCCAAGCTGCTTCCACAGCTGTGCCGGGATCTGCAGCTTCGCCGGATCCAGTGCCGAGACCAGCAAAGCCATCGCTTCTTTCTGACTCTGCGCCGGCCAGACGCTCACGACAGGTTGGCCATCTCCGGACAGGGACAGCGGCACCCTCGCACTCCCTACCACGTTCACCGCAGCCGCCAAGGCGTATCGGTGAAACAAATATATGAGGGCGAATCGCGAGGCCAGCATAGAGGTCGACTCGCCCGGTCGCAGCATATTTGGTCCGTAATGCGCGAGCAGCGCGTCGCGCACAGGGAGCACCGCCTTGAGCCAGGTCACTGGATCCGGGCCGTCATCGTAGGCGTTCCAGCGCGGATCTTCATAGTTTCCCCACACCACCCCGTTTGCAATGGAGGCTTCTACGATCGCGTGAAGGCGCGCCCGTTCCTGCTCCGCCGCCGCTCCCGGCCTGCCTTCGCTATAACCCCAATCAATCACGAAGCGATCGTAGCTGCCCACCCCTTGCATGTACGCGTCAGACAGATCGGCAGAACCGTCTGCTCGGATACGAACTCGCGGCGCAAAGTAATCCATTACGGATCCCCGGCCATAGGTGCTGGCAAGGAAATTATGTTCGAGCCCGAGCGTATGGCCCACTTCGTGACAAGTCAGCAAGGCCAGACGTTTCCTCATCACCTCTTCGTCGCTGAGTTGCGGATCGAGACCATCCAGCCCGGAGAAAAAATCTAGCGGAGGCTCGCCACTCGCCCGGCTCGAGGTCTCTGTGGCCTGCCAATAATTGTTCGCGGTCCGCATGCGGTGCGAATCAAGTTGCACCACGGAATGCAGAATTTCTCCAGTGCGCGGATCGACCTGCGTTTGGCCCACCGACCAGCCACGGCCGGCGCGGTTCGTCCATTGGATCGTCGAATAGCGGACATCCATGGGGTCGGCACCCTCAGGCAGGTCCTCAATCCGGATCGCATTCTTGAATCCCGCCTGCTCAAAAGCCACATTCCACCACAGCGCTCCTTCGCGCGCAGCCGAGCGCACCGGCTCAGGAATGGCCCGGTCCAGATAAAACACAATGGGCTTCACAGGTTCGCTCACCGCCGCGCTGGGATCTTTTTTCTGAAGACGCCAGCGCGCAATCCGGTAACGCTGAAGCGGGCGGTCAAAGGGCTGCGAAAAATCTTTGAAATCCACGTTGAAGAAGCCGACCCGCGGGTCCTGTTCACGCGGTGCAAAACCCGGCTCTGGCAGCGCGACGAACGAGTGGTGCTCGCGCAGGCTCAACGCATGCGGGTTGGGTTGCGTTAGTCCGGCCTCCGAGTCGCTGGCAAATGTCAGCAGCACCTCGATCTCTGTGTTCAGCGGAAAGCCACCGCTGTGGTCGAGGTCGACCACGCTCCGGTCCTTATCGAGTCTCCAGTCCGAGACGTGCCCAGCATCGCGTACAACGTTGCCATTCACCACGATCGAGGGTCGGCGCAACTGCGACAGCAAGTCCGCCGCGTCGCGCATCAGCAGGGGATTAGCGTTAAGCAGGACTGTGCCGTCCTGCTCCGCTTCGATTGGCAATGCCGCAAGGACCGACGTCGGAAAGCTTTCTTCCACCGAGTGCTTGAGTTCTCGGCCGCCGTTTTCAGCGCGGAAGCCCGTATTTTCTTCAATGACCAGCACGCGTAACCCAACTCGACGCAAACGGCAAAGCGACGAACTTCCGAGCGTACTGCGATCGGCAAAGAGTTCCGTGGAACCGGTGCCGGTGCCGAGCCCGGCAAAATACAGAAATTCTCGTTCCAGCGCTGCCGAGGACAATTCCAACAGCAGCATGTCTTTCTTCTCATCCCAGTAATACGGAAGGAAACCGTCGTGCCGAGCCAGGCCCGCAGTACGAGCAGCCAAAGTCACTTTCTCGGCGGCGGCCACGGTTTGGCTTGGAGAGCCGCTCTGCGCTGCTAAGCAGCAAACCATCCAAAGGCTGGTAAACAGACCAAGAAAGACGTTAGCGAAACCGGATGACGCGACCCATCGTTGCATGCGGGGTATTCACTCCTGCGGTCAGACGTCCGAGCATTGTACCTGCGAGAGGTCGAACAGGGGCTTCCCCACCGGTGCAGGTTTGGGGAGTCCGATGCCCGAAGCGTCCACCTTGAACATCGCCGTGTGCGCTTCGACACATTCTTCCCAGATGGCTCTTGTTATAAAGACCTCAGTTTCCCAGGCGACGCCAAACCCACCGGGCGATACTGCGCGCAGGTGGGGTTCATATGTCGTTACGCCGGCGGTTTGTATCTAGTCCATCAGTTTTCTGTCTGACCGTACTCTTCGCTGTTCACCTGTTCTTCTCGCTGCCAGCACCCGGACAAGACGCGTCGACCGGCGCCATTCGCGGCACCGTCCTCGATCCGGAGGGCGGTCTCATCGCCGGCGCATCCGTCGCCATCGTGAATGCAGCGACTGGGCTGCGATCCGTGGCCAGCACGGACGCGAACGGTCACTTTGCTGTCGACCTTCTGCCACCCGGGGATTACTCCGCGCGTGCCGAGGTGCCGGGGTTCTCACCACAGCTTTCCCCGCAATCACATCTGGAGGTCGGAGGCGTGCTGCAGTTGCAATTTCACCTGACCCTGGCTGGGGCGAAAGAAGCGGTGACAGTTTCCGGCGCTCCGCCCTTGGTCGATACACAGCCAAGCTCGATCTCGGCATTGATCGATGAAAAAGCGATCGAAGGCCTCCCGCTGAATGGCCGGCGCTTCACCGACCTGTCCCTGCTCGCTCCCGGCGTGACGCAAGATCCTCGAGGACTCACCTCTTCGTCAAACGGCGATTTGGCTTTTGGCGGAGTACGTGGCTTCCAGAGCAGCTACCTGGTCGACGGCACGGACAACAATAACGGCTTCTTTTCACAGGCGCGTGGCCGCTATCGCGCTCCTTACCAGTTCTCGAACGAAACCGTGCAGGAGTTCCGCGTCTCTTCCAATACTTATGGGGCCGAGCTCGGACGAGCGGGCGGCGCGGTCATCAACGTGGTGACCAAGTCGGGCTCCAATCATGTGCACGGCAGCGCCTTCTACTTCATGCGCGACAGCGCGTTCAGCGCGACCAACCCGTTCGTCGGATTCAATCCGCCGGATCGTCAGCAACAGTTCGGATTCACGGTCGGCGGCCCCATCCAACCTAACCACATCTTCTTTTTTCTCGGGACCGACGAACACGTATTTCACGTGCCTTCCGTCGTCTTCTTTGATAACGGCAGCCAGATCTTGATCCCGAAACCGAGTCCCGGCCCCGGCACTCCCGGAGATTACGAAGACAGCGACAAGGCGCTCGTCTTCGCGACCGCCGCCCGCCTGAACCAGGAGGCGGGAACCTTCCCTTCGGCGATGATCGGGAATGCCTCCTTCGCAAAGATTGATGCAACAATTTCACCGCGTAACCACCTCTCAACTCGAGTGAACATTTCGCGGTACTCGGGGACGAACAACGTCTTCCTTGATCCTGCGAGCCCGATCACGACTTCAATGCTGAGCAGCAATGGCGAAGAAACGGTAGCTACCGAATCGGTATCGGCGAGTCTGACCAGCGCTTTCTCGCCAAAGCTGCTGAGCCATCTCCGCGCTCAATATTCGCGGGATCGGCAACAGTCTTACGCCAATTCGAACGATACCTTCACCCGCATCTATAACGTGATTGATGGCATGGGCCGCTCCAACATACTTCCCCGGCAGACCCTGGAACACAAACTTCACCTTGCCGATACCCTCAGCTTTGAAAGCGGGCGGCACTCGTGGAAGTTAGGCGCCGACACTATGCCTTCCTGGACTTCCAATTTCTTTCCATCGCTGTTCGGCGGTGAATACTACTTCGACAATATCAGCGTGAATCCGTGGACCTTTGAACCGATGCACTACGGCCTACAGCTCACGCCCCTGCGCGCGTTTGCTCACCAGGTCCCTCGGTACTACATGCAGAACTTCGGATCCGCAAACTCCCATCCAAACTCTTTCGATTACGCCGCATTTGTGCAGGACTCGGTGCGCCTCACTCATCGGCTGGCCTTGAGCCTTGGCCTGCGTTACGACTTGCAGTTACTTAGTTCAAGGGAGCTTGTTGCAAATCCGTTTTGGCCCAGGACCGGGCGGCTTCCGTCCGACATGCACAACCTCGGCCCAAGGGTTGGTCTCGCCTATTCCGTCGGCAATGAAAAACCACTCGTGATCCGCGCAGGCTGGGGAGTTTTCTATCCTCGCATTCCTCAGATTTATCTCTCGACCATAACTACCGAGAACGGCATTACTTCCGGCAATCTGTTTCTCGATAACATGAATTTCTACGACCGGCAGATCTTCCCCGCATATCCCAACCCGCTGGTGCCGTGTGCGCCCTCGGCCTCGAACTGTCTTCCAGCCTCTGCGATTACTTCCCGCTTAACCAGCGATATCTCTGCTTTTGCTCCTGACTTTCAAGCGCCTCGCGTGGAGCAAGCAAGCCTGAGTCTTGAGCGGGAGGTCGCTAAACGCACTGCCGTTGGCCTGTCTTACATGTACGTGCATGGCCAGAATCTGATACGCGCGCGCGACGTGAACCTGCCCGCACCGGTCGACGTCACTTATCCGGTGTATGACAGTTCCGGAGTGAATCTCATCGGCAGTGCGAATGTCGATTCTTTCTCCAGTTGGCAAATGACCCGTTCCCTGAATTGCCCTTACACGCCTTGCATCAACCCGTTAGCGCGGCCGATCCCGCAACTGGGTGCGATCAATCAATTCGAGAGCGTTGCCAGCAGTGAATACAACGGCGCCACCCTTTCCATTCATCGCGCCATGACGCACGGGTTGTACTTCCGCCTCTCCTACACTTTCGCCAAAGCCCTCGACAACGGGCCGGATGCCTTAGTCGCCGGACGCCCCGTGACGGTCGAGAATAGCTACGCCACCACTGCCGAGCGCGGGCCTAGCACCACCGACCAGCGCAATCGCGTTGCATTTTCCTGGATGGCGGGTCCGCAACCCTTCGCGCGCGACCACGAACTCCTGGGCAAAATGTTCAACAATTGGAAATTCTCAGGAATCATCACGTACGGCAGCGGTCGCCCCTTTGATGCGCGCGTTGCGGGTGATCCCAACCAGGACGAAAATCGCGATAACGATCGTCTGCCCGGTTACTCCCGCAATTCATTTCTCGGTCCGGACTACGCCACCACGGATCTTCGGCTTACGCGTCGACTTCGCCTCGGCGAACGTCTGAAGCTTGACTTCAACGTTGAAAGTTTCAACCTGTTCAATCGTGACAATCAGCGCGTGGACATCAGCGATGATGGATTTCAAAATCTTTCCGCGCAATTTACATTGCTCAGCAAGACAATTGGAATCAGTAACTTCCCTGCGTATTTCCAGCGCTCGATGAACTTCATGAAAGCCACCAACGCTTACGCGCCGCGGCAATTCCAATTCAGTGTGCGCGCAACCTTCTGAGAAAACGCTGCGCAGAATGAGAAGATCTGCCACGTTTCTAGGACAAATTCCTTACATATCCCTTGACTTGACTGCTGAACCTTGCAATAACTATCCCGGTCCAGTCGGGACGAGTTTGGGGGTGTAGTTCGTTGGCGGAAGTACGCATTCAAGAGGGAGAGTCCCTCGAGAACGCTTTACGGCGTTTCAAACGCAAGGTGCAACAGGAAGACATCATTAAGGAGGTCAAGCGACACTCCTATTACCTGAAGCCCGGCGAAAAGAAGCGTGTCAAAGAAGCTCTCGCTCGCAAGCGGAGCCGCAAGAAAGCTCGCAAAGAGCAGGATTAAGAACGAGGGCCGCCGCCTTCCCCGGCGGCGGCCTTTTTGTTTTTGTCTCACGGTTTCTCAAGAGACGGAGGTCGCCGGAACTTCCAAAGCAGTCGTCACTCCGGCAAGCAAGACGCCTGTGGTCTGCAGGCAAGGCCGAATCCAGGGGCAGTACAACGAAGAGGGGGGGTGGGTAGCGACTCTGTGCGCGTCTGCGCGACGGAAGGCTTTTTCTTTTGCCGCCAGCTCAGCGAACGGAGATTCAGGGGTGACGGGCATGGAATTTCAAGACAAAGTTCTGAAGTGTATCGACTGCGGCGGCGACTTCATCTTCACTGCCGGCGAGCAGCTCTTCTTCCACGACAAACAATTCAAGAACGAACCCAAACGCTGTAAGAACTGCAAGGCCAAACGCGTGGCCGTTCTCGGCACGCCGACCTCGGCCTCTTCTGGTTCGACTTTCACCAAAACGGAAACCCGCACCACTTGCTCTCAGTGCGGCAAGGAGACGACGGTACCCTTCAAGCCGACCCAGGGCCGGCCGGTGTTCTGCCGGGAGTGCTTCATGCAGAAGCGTCCTGCAGCTACGGCCTGACGCTGCCGCGCGGCGAAAGCGGCCTGTACCAATCAAAAATTAACGCGATCGATTTCACCGCCCGGATGCAGAATCCGGGCGCCAGGACGGGTGTTTACTCTGTCGCCGGCTAACCAGGCCCTCTAACTGGCATACCAGGTCGCGTGTCCCCATGGGCTTCACTAGAATCGCATCCACCGGTTCGTTCTTCCATTGTTCCTGGTTGGGAAGATAGGCTGTAAGCACCGCGGTCGCGGGCCGGTAGGATTGTGCGGCGGCCAACCGGATCACTTCCAAGCCGCTGGCCTCACCCTCCATGCGCACATCGGTGACCACCAGATCGAACGCGGCTCCAGTCAGCTTGCGCTGTGCTTCGCTCACGGAAACCGCGGTCTCTACCTCGAACTGATGCAGTTCGAGTACCGCTTTTAAACTCAACAACACCGACAAGTCGTCATCGACCAGCAAAACGCGCCGGAGCATAGTGGGCAGATTCTGCTACGCGGTGTCGAAACGCAACTTACTCGGTTTCGAGTCCAACGTGGCGCCGCAATCGCATCGAACGTTGCTACTATAGTGCTGTGGCGAGTTTCTACGTACATAATTTTGGTTGCCGGGCCACCCAGGCGGACGGCGCAGCCCTGGAGCACCAGTTCGAGCTGCGCGGCCTCGAGCGCGCCGCCGACGCCTCCCAGGCGAATGTGGTCGTGCTCAACACCTGCACGGTCACTGCTTCCGCGGATCAGGATGCCCGCGCGGCGATCCGCAGAGTGCACCGGGAAAACCCTGGGGCCCGCATAGTGGTTACCGGATGCTATGCGCAGCGCTCCCCGGAGGAGTTAGCCGCGCTCCCGGGAGTCGCCTCGGTGATTGGAAACTCCCATAAGCACGAGTTAGTCGACCTGGTTTTGCCGGGGAACATACCGCCAATTGCGCCAGCGCAGGAATTTGCAAACCCGGGCTTTGTGCGTCTGGAGAATCTAGGACAGCGCCCAGCCAACAGCGCCCACCGGCCAATCTTTGTCTCCGACATCTTCGCGCATACTGAGTTGCTGGCTGCACCCGTCTTCGATGGGGCGAACCAGCGCACCCGGCCGAACTTGAAAGTTCAGGACGGTTGCGACAATCGCTGCTCCTTCTGCGTTATTCCATTCGTCCGCGGGCAGAGCCGCTCGCTTTCCCCCGCGCGGATTCTGAATGAGATCGAGAGCCTCGTCAGCGCGGGCTTTCGCGAAGTCGTCATCTCAGGAATCAATTTAGGAAGATGGGGGCGGGATCTTGAAACAAGCGATCCCTTAGCTTTCGGCTCCCAGCCATCCAGATTTGAGCATCTGGTTCGGGCCATCCTGGAGCAC
>Ga0335069_10000695_pt1 | contig 54884 bp, 34 predicted proteins | sample Lox_Sample_11_FD_206714 | JGI IMG/M metagenome (GOLD analysis project Ga0335069, IMG submission 206714) | Soil microbial communities from Loxahatchee National Wildlife Refuge, Florida, United States - Lox_Sample_1.1 | ecosystem: Environmental > Terrestrial > Soil > Wetlands | place: USA... | reverse complement strand
CATCTGGGGTTGCGTGAAATGATTGAGCGATGGCAGCACATTGCCGAAGGGCTCAAAGAAGCACGACGAAAGCGCAAAACCCAAGCGGAGGCTTTCCTTTCAGAAACAAGTTAGCGCTTATGGGGCGGCGCACTGGCGCTGGGGGGGGCTGGGGTTGGTGACGAAAGCGGGATCAAGTCACAACCGGGACAGGGTGCTGCGTTCTATTTCTCACTGCCGGACAGCGGTAATGGAGACGACATGGCGGCGTAGTACACGCCGCGCTTGCACACTCGCAATACCTGGGGAAAGGTTGGGTGAGCCATTGTTCCCGACCATGAAAGCGAGACTTGCCCATGCTTTTCGACAGCGCGCCCGGCTGGGGCGCGCCCTTCTTCGCACCTTGGTGCTTATCCCGGCGGGCGCCCCGGCGCTCGTGCTGGCCCAGTATTCGGAGATCAAGATGGGGGAATACCTGCACTACGCGGTTGCGGCCGCCAATGGCGGCATCTATGCCGGGATTGACGGCATCGGATACACGACTGTCTTTGGCACGCCTTCGCTCTACAAGACCAACACGGATTGGGTTGATCTCCCGGGCTCGCTGGGCTTCGACACCTCCAAGCCCTACTACGGCCAACCCGAGGGCATCAGCCATGACGGCTCGGTCGTCGCCGGCTACATGGTTGGCGTGGTGAGCAACGGAACTTCAATCCAATACGCGACCTACTGGGTGAACGGCGTCGAGTCGCTGGTTCCCGCCCCGCCGGATGATCCGGCCCCGACCACGATGAGCGCCACCGGCGTTTCCGGCGACGGCACGACGCTGATTGTGCAGGATCAGACCTCCGGTGGTACGGAGAGCTATATCTTCAACATCAGCAGCATGACGTTTACCTCCCTCGGGTTTGCGGGAGGTGCCAGCCACCAGACCTACGCGACGGCGATCAACTACAATGGCGCCATCGTGGCCGGGTATTTCAACCTGGATAATGGAGACATCCACGGGTTCATTTGGGACGCTACCAACGGGTTGAGGGACATGGGCATCCCGTTTGCCAGTCACCCAAATACCCACTATTTGGAGCCGACGTGTATCAGCGACGATGGCGCGACGGTGTTCGGCCAACTCACTGAGTTCAACGGCTGGGTCGGCTTCCGCTATACCGCCAGCGGCGGCTTCCAGGATCTCCCCATGACGCCCACCGCCTGCACGGCCGATGGCACGGAAGCGGTGGGAATCGAGTTCATGTACTTCCCGGCCGCCTGGTCGGTGAGCAACGGCGGCGGTTACCTGGACCATCTCCTTACGGCGCACGGCACCGCGCAAGCGCTGGGGACGATCAAGGGGCCGGTCACGATTTCACCCGATGGCTCGGCCATCACCGCGCTCGGCCCCGATGCCTACTTAACCGACCAGACCTGGTACGGCACCTGGCAGATCTTCCTGCCGACGCCCTTGAAAACGGCGCCCATTCCAACGGCCACGCAGACCTTCACCACGGATTACCAGACGACGCTGGCCGAACCGGCTGGAACCCTGACGCAGTATGCCGAGTTCAACACCGGCGTGTCCGCAATCGTTGCCAAGCCGCCGCGGTATGCCTCGGCGTTCGTGCTGAACGCCGACGGGTCCTTCAGCTATACGCCCAAAGCGGGCTATATCAGCGCGGGCACCGATCCCGAAACGGGCACCCCTACAGACAGCTTCACTTATCAACTGGTCAGTCCGAACGGGACCAGCACCAATGCCAAGGTTTGGATCAATGTGCTCGCGCCGATGGTCCCGACTGTGGCGAGTCCCACGGTTGCAAACCTCGCCGCCACGAGCGCCACCCTCGGCGGCACCGTCACGGACAACGGCGGAGCTACGATCATGGCCGTCGGGGTCGTCTATGCCCCCACGATCGTTGACAGCGCCCCGCAAATCGGCGACGCGGGAGTGAGCATCGCCACCATTAACTGCACGACGGGGGTCTTCACCGTGGATGTCAGCGGCCTCACGCCGGGCACCGGCTACTCGTTTACGGCTTTTGCCAGCAACAGCGTCGGCCTCAGCTACAGCGAGGTCGGCACTTTTACGGCGCCCGAGACGCCGCAAAGCTGGCAGGAGACGTGGTTTGGCAGCCCGACCAACAGCGACGCCGCCTTTAGCGCGGATCCTTATGGCACCGGCGTCCAGAACTTCGCGGTCTTTGCCTTCCTTGGGCCATACCAGGATCCGAGCACGGCCAGCGTCAGCCAGCTCCCGCAGGTGCAGGTCAGCGGCGGCAACATCTTCTACAGCCTTACTGAACCAACCGGTGTGAGTGGCATCACCTATGGCGCGCAGTGGAGCACGACGCTCCAACCCGGCGATTGGCACCCGGTCGCCGATACCGGCGATGCCTCCGCCATGCCGCCGTGGCACCTTTTCAGCGTCGCTCCAGGCGCCAACGCTCAAGTATTCCTGCGGCTGACGGTGACTATGCAGTAGGCCGGAGCACGCCCGTCCTCGGCCGCCGCAGCTTGGCCGGCAGCGTCGCGGGGGCCCTTAGCCGGCCCTCGCCAGATTTTCTTTCCGGCGTACGCTATATTGGAGCGCCACAAGGCACCATGAAGCGAATTCTAAGTATCGAACGCGGGCCCGCCGCGCACTGGGTGGGCGACGGTTTCCCGGTAAGGACCATCTTCACCTTCGACAGCCTGGGCTATCGCATCAGCCCGTTCCTGCTGTTGGACTATGCTGGGCCGAGGGAGTTCCCGCCGGCCGATACGCCGCGCGGGGTGGACGAGCATCCGCATCGGGGGTTCGAGACGGTGACCATCCTCTACCAGGGCGAGCTGGAGCACCGCGACTCGGCCGGGAACCACGGCAGCCTCGGCCCGGGCGACGTGCAGTGGATGACCGCCGCCTCGGGCGTTGTGCACGAGGAGAAGCACTCGGGCGAGTTCACCAGGCGCGGCGGCACGCTGGAGATGGTGCAGCTTTGGGTCAACCTGCCGGCCAAATACAAGATGAACCCGCCCAGCTACCAGACATTGTCGAGCCGGCAGATCCCGGTGGCCGAGCTGCCGGGCGGCGCCGGCACGCTGCGGGTGATTGCGGGTGAGTTCGGGCAAATCAAAGGCCCGGCGCGGACGTTCACGCCCATCAACCTCTGGGACGTCCGGCTCAAGGCGGGCCACCGCGGGGAGCTCGCTCTGCCGCGCGGCTACACAACCGCGCTGTTTGTCCTGCACGGCGAGCTGGGGCTGGTGGATTCCGAACGGGCCGGCGCGACCGACCTGGTGCTGCTGACCCACGAGGGCGACCGGGTGCCGCTGGAGGCCCGCGCGGACACGACCCTGCTCGTGCTGAACGGCGCGGCGATAGACGAGCCCGTGGCCATGCACGGTCCCTTCGTCATGAACAGCCCCAGCGAGATCACCCAGGCGATAGAGGATTATCACCGCGGACGCCTGGGCAAGTTGGCCGCTTAGGGCCTGCGAAGCGTTTTGGAGCGCGGCAGCCCTCAGCCGCTTTTGGGCCTGGCGCCTGACCTCCCCGTGGAAACCGCCCAGCCGAAGCAGCCAGGCAGGTTCCCCCGCCCTTCCACGGTGATTCCCCGCCGACTCCCCGGTGATAGTCCGGTGTGTCTCCCATGTGGTCCGGGCCCCATGGGAGACACACCGGCCTATCACCGGGGAATCACCGGAGACACTCCAAGGCGGCAGGATGCCCGGCAGCCCGGCGGCGCGTCGGTTCAGTGTCTCATAATGAGACATCGGGCCTTGCCTATCCAGGGACTGCCTCTATCCGGGCGCCTGCTCGAACATCCCCCCAAAGAGGGATGACGCATACACCAGGCAACGCATAGGATAACCCCATCGTCGAAGGTATTTATCCATGCCTCGAAATAAAACAACTGCCGCAATCCAATTCGGCTTGTCCGTGATCACCTCCAGCTATGAATAGCTCCACCCAAACCCCAAAGATGATGGCCCATGTGCGCGTGCCGCTCGCCGGCGCGATGCTCCTGGCGTGGTTCTGCGCCCTGGTGGCGCTGACGTGCGCCACGAACGCCAGCGGGGCGACCCCCACGCTGCAACTGCGTTTCGCGTTTGACGATAGCTCCGGCACCACCGCGGCCAGCGATACCAGCGGCGGCGGCGCGAACGTCACCTTGTTCATGCTCAACAAGTCAAATGCGGCTACGAATCTTTGCGGAGCGGCCGGCTCCGGCGTGGCGGGGCTGACCAATCCCAACCGTGCTCTGAACCTCTCCTCGAACCTCACCCAGGGCGCCTCGGGCAATTATGCCGCCGCGACTAACGCCAACCTCGGCTTCGGCAGCGTCAGTTCGTTTGTCGCGACGATGTGGATGAAGCAGACCGTGGCACCCGGCGGAACGATCCTGGGACGCATGTTCCTTCTGGGCAACAGCACCAACACCGACGTCGGAACGCCTAATAGTATCGGCATGAAGTGGCAGGATGCCAGCCACCTCTACTTCTACGTGAATGCGGTTCAGGCCACCGCCGCCTTTACCGCCAATTTGCCCCTGAACAGCTGGATATTCGTCGCCATGGTTTACGATGGCAGCAACATAACGCTGTATGAGGGCACCGAGACAACGCCAGCCACGCTGATCAGCACCACGGCCACTGTCGGCCAAATCGTCCCGCTCTCCAGCACCTCAGCTTCTCTTTTCATCGGCAACAACGGCAATCACAATCGTGCCTTTCCCGGCTTTGTTGACGACTTCCGCTTCTACACCGGCACCGGCGGCACGGCGGCCTTCGTGGAGGGCGTGCGCCTTTCGGCCTCGGGGCCTGACACCCTGACCGCGGTGCCGAACGACAGCCAGGTGGCTTTGACCTGGGCCGCCGCGACCGGCGCCGTCAGCTACAACGTAAAGCGTTCAACCGCCAGTGGCGGGCCGTACACGACTATATCCACCGCCGGCACGGTCACCACGACGTCTTACACCGACACAACGGCGGTGGATGGGACGACCTACTACTATGTGGTTTCGGCGGTCAACGGCAGCGCCGTCGAAAGCGCCAATTCGCCTATCGAGGCCGTTGCCACGCCCAGCGTGCCTCCGCCGGCCCCCGGAAACTTCCAGGCCATTGCCGGGACAGGGCAGGTCGCGCTCACTTGGGACCCGGCCGCCGGAGCGGCCAACTACAACGTCAAACGCTCGACCACCAGCGGGGCGGAGGTCACGATTACCAACGTCACCACCACCAGCTTCACCGACCTCGGAGTCATCAACAACGTGCCCTATTACTACGTGGTTTCGGCCGTCAATGCGAACCGGGCGGAAAGCACCAATTCCTCCGAGCAAACGGCTACGCCGGTGGGCCCGCCGCAGGCCCCGACCGGGCTGGCCGCTTCTGCTGCCGGCATCGGCCAGGTGGGCCTGAGTTGGAATTCCACGCTCCTGGCCACGAGCTACAACGTCTACCGCGCCACCGCCAGCGCGGGCCCCTACACCAAAATCTCCACCGATGGGACCGTAACGACGCCGGCCTACACGGACGCCACGGCGAGCGGCAGCGCGCCCTACTTCTACGAGGTCACCGCGGTCAATTCCTACGGCGAGGGCCCGATGTCGTCCTTCGTTTCCGCCGCGCCCCTGGCCGCCCGGCTGCGGTATGATTTCTCCGATACCGGCACGACGACGGTTGATTCCATCAGCGGGATCAGCCTGAACATGGTCAACTCGAACAACGTTGCGACCGATGAACATGGGGCCGTGAACTCGGGGGTTGACGGAGCCGGCAAGTCGCTGGACTTCTCGATTAACGCCTACAACTCCCCGACTAACACGGGTGGGCCGCTGGCCTCCACGATCATGAACACCGCCCTGAACTCGGCCAATTTCGGCTCCATCAGCAACTTCACGATGACCTTCTGGGTCAGGCCCGACACGGACTTCTTCACCAGCCCCGACATCGTGAACGCCAACAACCCGCGGTTCGTGATTTTGGCGCCCGCCAACTACACGGACTATCCGGCGGCGGTGCCCTCCACGCAGACGGGGCTCTACATTAAGGTCAATAGCTACGACACGGGACCCGAGCAGGGCCAGCTCAAGATCTTCCTCGGCAGCGGCGCCAGCACGACCGAGTACGTGACGCCAACCGCCTCGTTCGTTTCGTCCACCGGCATGTGGTCCTTCGTGGCGGTCACCTACGACGGCGCGGCGCTGAAGATGTACACCGCGACGCAGACGAACACCGCCAGCAGCCTCATCCTGAATGCGGCGACCGCCGGCCAGTCTTTGAACTTCAGCACCAACGGCAACCTGCTGCTGTTCAACCGCGGGGATTTGAAGAAGAGCGTGGACGGCTGGATGGCGGACTTCCGCTTCTACAGCGGCGCGGCCAATTCGAACTGCGTCGAGAACATCCGCCTGCTGGCCGCCAACCCGCCCAGCGGCTTCACCGCTGTCGGCGGAAACAACCAGGTGGCCTTGAACTGGACCGCCCTGGGCACGGCCAGCAGCTACAATATCAAACGCGCCACGACCAGCGGTGGGCCCTACACGACGATCTCGACCCCGGGCAGTGTAACCGGGACCAGCTTCACTGACTCCTCGGCCGTCAATGGGACGACTTACTACTATGTGCTCTCGGCAGCCACGCCCTTCGGCGAGAGCGCCAACTCCGTCGAAGCCAGCGCCACGGCTTCCTGCACGCCGCCGCCCACGCCGGGCAACAACGGCCCCGTGTGCGCGGGCTCGACTCTCAACCTGACGGCCTCGACCGTGGACGGGGCAACCTACAACTGGACCGGGCCAAATGGGTTCACCTCGACCGATCAGAATCCTTCCATCCCGGGAGCAACTACTGCGGCCTCCGGTGTGTATAGCGTGACGGTGACGGTGGGCGCGTGCACGTCGGTGCCTGCCTCGACCACGGCGACGGTCAACGCCATCCCGGCAGCGCCGGTCGCCGGCAACAACGGCCCCGTCTGCGCCGGCTCGACCCTGAGCCTGACAGCCTCGACTGTGGCAGGGGCGACGTACAGTTGGACCGGGCCAAACGGCTTTGTCTCGACTGCCCAGAACCCCTCGATCCCAAATGCCACGCCTGACGCCAGCGGCCAATACAGCGTGACTGCGACGGTCAACGGCTGCGCTTCCGCCGCCGGAACGACCACCGCCACCGTGAATCCGATCCCGGCAGCCCCCGTGGCCGGCAACAACGGCCCGGTTTGCGCCGGCTCGACGTTGGACCTCACCGCCTCGACCGTGGCGGGGGCCGCTTACAGTTGGACCGGGCCGAATGGATTCACCTCAACCGCGCAGAATCCTTCCATTCCCAACGCCACCACGAGCGCCTCGGGCCTGTATAGCGTGACGGTCATGGTCAACGGGTGCACCTCCGCGGCCGGCACAACGACGGCCACGGTCAATGCCGCGCCCGCCGCTCCGACTGCTGGGTCCAACAGTCCGCTGTACGCCGGCATGACGCTGAACCTCACTGCCTCGACCGTAGCGGGCGCGACCTACAGTTGGACGGGGCCCAGCGGGTTCGTCTCGACGGACCAGAACCCCTCCATCGCGAACGTCACGACCAACGGCGCGGGCCTTTACAGCGTGACCGCGACCATCGGGTCATGCACCTCGACGGCGGCAACAACGACAGTGACCGTCAATCCGCCGGTCAGCGTGTCCATCCAGGCCGACGGGACCAACCTGGTGATCGCCTGGCCCTTTGGCACCTTGCAATCATCCTCCAATGCAGCCGGCCCGTGGGATGACCTTACCAATGCCGTTCCGCCCTCTTATCAGGTTACACCCACAGACCCGCAGCAGTTCTTCCGGGTTAAGGTGCAGTAGCACCCGGACGCGGGCAGCTTTGACTTGCCGGCGGCTGGGGAGCTTGCTCCCCAGCCGCCCGGCAAACACCCTCCGCCACTTCAGGTTCTTCAATACTGGGGACCGAAGGGGCTGGACAGCACCCGAGAGGGCTATGCACATGACTCCCCCCAAATCCGAAGGCCGAAGGCCGAAGCCCGAAAGAAGGCCGAAATCCGAAGGCCGAAAGCAGCGCAATCCGGTCTCGATCCTCAAGTCCAAGGTCTTGAGTCCTCGAACCTCGCGACATTGCGAGACTTTAGACCTTAGACTCAAGACTGAACTACGGCGCCTTCGGCCTTCGGAATTCGGCCTTCTTTCGGGCTTCGGCCTTCGGCCTTCGGATTTGGTGAATCGCCTTGACGCCCTATGAGCTCGCTCACACTGACAAATCGCATTTTGCCTGCCTTGCAGGAACTCCATCTGAAACACACGCTCTCCATCTCGTGCGCGTTCTTCATCCTGGGCTTTCTCGCGAGCGCACAAACCTACACCCCGCCTGCGAACAATCGCGCGGACATCCTCCTCGACGCGGGCTGGCGCTTCATCCAGCAGGATGTCTCAGGCGCCCAAGGCACGAACTTCGACGACTCGGCGTGGTCCGTCATCAACCTCCCGCATACCTGGGACATCGCCGACGGCCAGGATGGGCCGAGCACGAGCTATTACCGCGGCATCGGCTGGTATCGCACCCACTACACCGTCAGCACCAATTACGCCGGACGCCACTTCTTCCTCAAGTTCGACGGCGCATTCCTGGTCACCGACCTGTATGTCAACGGCAGCTACCTCGGCGAGCATCAGGGGGGCTTTGCGGCGTTCGCCTTCGACGTAACGCCGTTCCTTAACGTCGGCGCCGACAACGTCATCGCCGTCAAGGTCAACAACGCCGCTAATGCCAACATTCCTCCCCTCGCTGCCGACTTCACCTTCTGGGGTGGCATATACCGGGATGCCCATCTGCTGGTGGCCGACCCGGTGCAAATATCCCCGTTGGATTACGGCTCGCCCGGCGTTTATCTCCAGACCACCAACGTCAGCGCCGGGTCCGCCAACCTCCAGGTCACCGCGGTCGTTTCCAACGCGAACGCCACGCCTGTCACAGTGATGGTGCGCACGGTGGTAACCGACGCGGGCACGAACCTGGTGAAGGCGCTCACGAACGTCGTGACGCTCGGGGCGGCCAGCGTGTCGAACGTCTTTGCCGCCACGGTCATATCCAACCCCCACCTGTGGAACGGGTTGTATGACCCTTACCTCTACCAGGCGTTCGTCGAGGTATGGAACGGGACGAGCGTGGTGGACGTTGTGGCGCAGCCGCTGGGCTTCCGCTACTTCAGCGTGGACCCCACCAACGGCTTCTTCCTCAACGGGCAGCATTACGACCTGCACGGCGTGGACATGCACCAGGACTGGCTCAATTGCGGCTGGGCGCTCAACTCCGGCCAGCGCGCAACTAACTTCCTGTTCATCAAGGAGATTGGCGCCACCGCCGTCCGGCTCTCGCACTATGAGCACCATGACGAGACCTACCAACTGGCGGACCAGAACGGGATCATCCTGTGGAGCGAAGTGCCCAACATTGACAACATCACGTCCTCGGCGGCCTATTACACGAACACCCTGCAGCAGTTGCGGGAGATGATCCGGCAGCGGTTCAACCACCCTGCGGTGATGTGCTGGAGCCTGTTCAACGAGATTACGCTCGATTCCGGCCCGAGCCCCAGCCCGTTGATCAGCCAGGAAGCCCAGCTCGCCGCCCAGGAAGACCCCACCCGCCCCACAACGGCGGCAGCCAACAGCAGCGACAATGATCCCACGACCCTCTACACGACGCTGATCGCCTTCAACAAATACTATGGCTGGTACGGCGGCGTGGTCACCGATTTCGCGCCCTGGGCCGACGGCTTTCACTCGACCTACCCGGCACGGATGGTGGGCGTGAGCGAATACGGCGCCGGCGCCAGCATCTACCAGCACAGTGAGGACCCGGTGACCGAGCCGGCCAATGCCGGGCCTTACCATCCCGAGGAATACCAGAACCTGTTCCACGAATCCTATTGGCAGCAGATGAAGGCGCGCCCATTCCTCTGGGGCAAGTTCATCTGGAACATGTTCGACTTCGCCTCCGATGGCCGCAACGAAGGCGACACCGCGGGCCGCAACGACAAGGGGCTCGTCACCTACGACCGCCAGGTTCGGAAAGATGCCTTCTACTGGTACAAGGCCAATTGGACCACCAACCCGATGGTTTACATCACCGGCCATACGTTCACCAACCGCCTGACCAACGCGATCACGGGAAAGGTCTATGCCAACTGTGACAGCGTGGAGCTGTTTCTGAATGGCGCCTCGCAGGGCGTGGCCACCAGCACCAACTGCATCTTCACCTGGCCGCTCCATTTGCAAAGCGGCACCAATACCGTGCAGGCGGTCGGGACCCGGGGCGCCACCAACGTCAGCGACTCGCTGATCTGGGTCGTGCCCGTCCTGCCGCCCAACGCCGCCATCACCAATCCCGCGACCTCGACCGTGTTTCTGAGCAGCACCAACGCGGTCCTGCAACTGGGCGCGACCGCCATAGACAACCAGTCCAATTCTCCGCCGCCGCTCGTCACCACCTGGGTCCAGATGTCCGGGCCGGGAACCGTCATCTTCGGGGACACCAACGCGCTGACCACCACCGCGCAGTTCAGCACCAATGGGGTTTACACCATCTCTTTCCAGGCGGCTAAAGGCGCGACCATCGCAAGCGCGAGCCTGACGGTAGTAGTGGGCAACGTGGCGTACGGTCCGACCCTGAAGGTGCGCTACGCCTTCGACGATGCCTCGGGCACAAATACGCCCAGCGATACGAGCAGTGGCGGGATCAACGTCATACTCCAGATGCTTAACAAGAATGGCGGGGGCACGAACCTGCACGGGGCAGCCAGCTCCGGGGTGGCCGGCCTGACCAATCCCAACCGGGCAATGGACCTGACGACGAACCCGGGGCAAGGTCAGAGCGGCAATTTCGCGGCGGTGACGAACTCGGCCCTGGGCTTCGGCGCGGTCACCAACTTCTCCACCAGCATGTGGTTCAAGCAGTCGGTAGGTTTGCCGAGCAATATAGGGCCACGCATGTTCGTGCTGGGCAACAGCACCAACTCGGATTGCGGCGTTGCCAACAGCCTTGGGATGAAGTTCCAGGTCGCCAACCAGCTCTATTTCTTCGTCAACACGATCCAGGCCACGGCGACCTTCAGCTTCCTGCCGACCAATAGCTGGGTCTATGTCTCGATGGTATATGACGGGACCAACGTCATGCTTTACGAGGGCACCGATGTGACGCCCGCTACGCTCATCAGCACTACCTCAGCGTCTGGGCAAACGGTGCCTTTGGGCAGCCTGGCGTCACTGTTCATCGGCAACCGGCTCGACCGCACGCGCTGCTTCGCCGGCTGGATAGATGATTTCCGGTTCTACACGGGCGCCGGCGATGCCAGCTTCGTGGAGAGCGTGCGGCAGGCGGCAGCGGGCCCAGCCGGCCTGGCAGGCACGCCGGGAAACCACCAGGTCACCCTGAGCTGGACAGCGCTGCCCGGCGCAACTAGCTACAACATCAAGCGCTCGCTTACCAGCGGCGGGCCTTATACGACCATCTCGACTGCCGGAGCAGTGACCGGGACGACCTACATAGATTCCACTCCCGTCAACGGCACGACCTACTACTACACGATTTCAGCCGCCACTTCGATAAGCCCGGCCTCGGAGACCGCCAACTCCGCCACCGAGGTCAGCGTGACGCCGGTGGCGCCTCCGCCGATCCCTGCCGGCCTGACGGCGACCCCGGGTAACGGGCAGGTCGCCCTGAAATGGAATGCGTCCGCCGGCGCGGCCAGCTACAACGTCAAACGCTCCACCACCAGCGGCGGCAGCCCGCCGGGCACCTACGGCACGATTTCATCACCCGGCACAGTCACGGGGACGAACTACACCGATTCGACGGTGATCAACGGGACACCGTACTACTATGTCGTCTCCGCGGTTGGCCCCAGCGGCTCGGAAAGCGCCAACTCGACCGAAGCCGGCGCGACCCCCGTCGGACCGCCCCCCGGTCCCACCGGCTTGACGGCTTCGGCAATCAGCATCGGCCACATCGGGCTAAGCTGGACCGCCTCGCCCGGCGCCACGAGTTACAACATCTATCGTTCCACGAGCAGCGGCGGCACCTACTCCATGATCTCCACGGCGGGCACGGTCACCGGGACCAGCTATACGGATGCCGCCGCCTTTGGACTGAACGGCTACTACTACAAGGTCTCCGCCTCGAGCGCCCAGGGGGAGAGCGCCCTCTCGGGGCCGGTTTCAGCAGCCGCGATGGGCGCCTTGCTCCGATTCGACTTCTCAGATGCGGGCACCACTACCACCGACTCGATAAGCGGTGCGGTCGTAAGCCTGCTCAACTCGAACGGCGTCCCCAGCGACTGCCACGGTGCGGTTGGCTCGGGGGTGGCCGGCAGTGGCAGGACCCTGGACTTCTCGATCAACGCCTTCAACTCACCGCCGCTGGGGCCATTGGCCCTCGCCACCAACAGCCCAGGCTTGGGGCTCGGCACGATCAGCAATCTCACACTGACCTTCTGGGTCAAACCGGACTCGGACCTTTTCAGCAGCCCGAACTTCGCAACCTACAACAACCCGCGCCTGGTGGTCCTCGCGCCCGGCTCGGCCGCGGACTACGGCGCCAGCCCCGGCCTTTCGCTGAAGGTGAATAGCTACGACACGGTGGCGGAAACGGGGGAGCTTAAGGTCAACCTGAATGGCGCGGAATTTGTAACGCCCTCCGGCTCGTTCGTTTCGGCCCCGCAGATGTGGTCCTTCCTGGCGGTTACCTACGATGGCTCCGCCTTGAAGCTCTATAGCGCCTCGGAAACGAACGCCGCCAACGCCGCTGCCAGCCTCTTGCTGGTCGCACACACGAATAACCAGGCGCTGACCTTCATCACCGGCACGCTGCTGCTGGGCAATAACCTGGCTCTGGCCAAAGGGCTCGACGGCTGGCTGGCCGATACACGCCTCTTCAGCGGCGCGGGGGACTCGAACTTCGTCGAGAACGTCCGGCTGTTGGCGGCTAATCCGCCGACCGGCCTGGCGGCTACGGCGGGCAGCAATCAAGTCAGCCTGACCTGGGCCGGCCTGGCTAATGCCACCAGCTACAACATTAAGCGCTCGACAGTGAGCGGCGGTCCCTATACCACGATTTCCGTGCCCGGCACGGTGACCGGCACCAATTACGTGGATACGACCGCGGTCAACGGCTCGACGTATTACTATGTGTTCTCGGGCGTAACCGCCTACGGTGAGAGCGTTAACTCAGGCGAGGTCGGCGCGACGCCCGCGCCGCCCTGCACGACGCCGCCGGCGCCGGCGCCCGGTTACAATAGCCCCATGTACGCCGGCATGACGCTATACCTGTCCGCCTCCACCATTCCGGGCGCTTCCTACGGTTGGACAGGGCCGAATGGGTTCGCCGCCACCAACCAGGATCCTGTGATGCCGAACGCCGGGCAAAATGCGTCGGGCCAGTACAACGTCGTGGCCATCGTGGGCAGTTGCACGTCGGCGCCGGGCACATTGGCCGTCACGGTGAATCCGCCGCTGAGCCTCTCTGCGCAATCAACGCCGTCCGGCCTGGTGTTGCAGTGGGGCTACGGCACGCTGCAGTCGGCCACGAACATCACGGGGCCGTGGATGAACGAGCCGCTCGCCACGTCGCCTTATACCAATACGCCGGACCGGCAGAGGGAATTCTATCGCATCCAGTTGCAATGATCGCCGGGCGCCGAGCTTACCAAGGTAGGGCGCGTCACTCCGTGCGCGCCGCAGCGCGCCGGAGTTCGTCCTCCTCCTCGTTCTCGTTCTCGTCCTCGACCACCCCCGAGAAATCGAGGACGAGCACGAGCACGAGGAGGAGGACGGATATCACCGGGCACGGTCCGAAGCCGGCTGCCGAGATTACCCTCCCGACCTGATATGACACAGAGCAAGAGATACACCGTGCTGGTCGCCTTGATTGTTGCCTTGGGTGGCTTCGTATGGGGGTTCGACGCCACGGTGATCTCCGGGGCCGTGCCCTTTATCCAGAAGTACTTTGATTTGCACGGCGACCAGGGCGATTTCCTGCTTGGGCTGGCGGTAAGCTGCCTGGGCTGGGGTGTGCTGGGCGGCACAGCCGTGGCCGGCTTCTTCAGCGACCGGTTTGGCCGCAAGAAGGTGCTGATCACTACGGCGGTGTTCTTCACCGGCTCGGCCCTGCTCTCGGCGTTGACCACGAACTTCGCCCTGTTTGTCTTCTCGCGCGTACTGGGCGGCATTGCGGTGGGCGGCGCCATCCTGATCGCGCCCGTTTACATAGCTGAGATTTCACCCCCCCAATTGCGGGGCAGCATGGTCTCGCTCAACCAGCTTATGATTGTGCTGGGCATCTCGGCCTCCTTCTTCTCGAATTACGCGCTCCTGAACGTGGGCGAGAACAACTGGCGCTGGATGCTGGGCATGGATGCCGTTCCGGCCGCGTTGTATTTCTTCCTGCTGTTCGCGGTGCCGGAAAGCCCTCGCTGGCTGCTGGGCCAGGGACTTGCCGAGCAGGCGGAAGCGATCCTCGTCAAGGCCTGCGGTCCGGAACAGGCGCAGGCCGAGCTGCAGAACATCCGGCAGAGCTTCGCCGCAAAGACCCCGGGCGGCAGTGTCTTCGGCCTCGTGAGCCGCCAGATGGGCTTCATCCTCTTCATCGCGCTAACGATCGCGTTCTTCCAGCAGATCACCGGCATCAACGCGATCTTCTATTACCTGCCCACCATTTTTGCCCAGGCGGGCGGGGGCACCAACGTGGCTTTCAAGCAGGCTGTGCTCGTGGGCCTGGTCAACCTGCTCATGACGTTCGTAGCCATCCGCTTCGTAGATCGCCTGGGCCGCAAGCCCTTGCTGGCCATCGGCGCGACGGGCATGGCGATCTCCCTCCTGACGTGCAGTTGGGCTTTCCATGCCTCAACCTACGGTCTGACCGAGAAGTCCTTTACCGTTCTCCAGGAGAACAAAGTGCCGGCCGACCTCGTGACCGAGTTGCGGGGTACGGAGCACAAGACTTTCACCGGGCAGAAGGACTACCTGGCTGACCTCGAGGAGAAGTGCGGGGCGGAGCGGCTCAAGCCCTACCACGATGCCCTTGTCACGGCTGGCCTGAACATCCGCGCCTCGCTGGTGTTGCTGGCGATCATCGGCTTCGTGGCCTCGTTCGCGATCTCGCTGGGGCCGGTCATGTGGGTGCTGCTCTCGGAGATATTCCCCAACCAATACCGCGGCGTGGGCATGTCCGTCACGGGCTTCTGGAACTCCGCCATCAGCGCCAGCATCACGTTTATCTTCCCCTGGGAGCTATCGCACTTCGGGCCCGCGGGCACGTTCCTGGGTTACGGCCTCATGGCCGCCGCCGCGCTGGTGTTTGTCGTGGCCTTTATTCCCGAAACCAAGGGCAAGACTCTCGAAGAGCTTGAAGCGATTCTCATGCGCAAAGGAAAGCCGGCAATGGCTGGAGCCGGCGCGCGGCCCGAACTCACGCACTTAACCAAGTGAACTATTCAATGAAGGCCACCCGACTCCTGCCGCTGGCCCTTGCGGCCATTTCGTTGAGCCTCCCTGCCGTCGCCGATCAGGCCCAGGCCCCTCAGGCAGGGCATGACCCGATCAAAGTGGAAGTCCGCAAGAAAGCCGACGGCAAGTGGGAACTGCTGCGCGGAGGGAAGCCTTACCTGGTCAAGGGCGTCGGCGGCGACTATTCGCGCGAGGTGCTGGTGGCGGACGGCGGGAATTCCATCCGGCTGTGGGGGGTGGACGCCGACACACGCAGGCAACTCGATGAGGCCGAAAAGCGCGGCATAACGGTGGCCCTGGGCTACTGGGTGGGCCACAAGAACAATGGTTTCAAGGCGGACGATCCCGCGACAGTCAAACAGCAGTTGGAACAGTTCAAACAGGCGGTGCGGATCTACAGGAATGACCCGGCGGTGCTGGTCTGGGGTATCGGCAACGAGATGGAAGTCGGGAATGACACGCCGGCACTGTGGGCATCCATCGAGGACCTGGCGAAGGCCGCCCACGAGCTGGATCCGAACCACCCGACGATGACGGTGGTCGCTGAGGTCGGCGGCAGCAAGGTGGCAAACATCCACAAATACTGCCCGGACATCGACATCGTGGGCATCAATTCGTATGCGGGCGGGCAGAACGTCGGCGACCGCTATCTCAAGCTGGTGCCGGCAGGCACGGCCAAGCCGTATATCATCACCGAGTTTGGCCCGCCGGGGCAGTGGGAGTATTGGAGCAAGACGAAGTTCGGAGCGCTCAACGAGATGTCGAGCACCGAAAAGGCGACGTGGTATAGCAATGCGTATGCGAAAACGGTGCTCGGGCATCCCGGCGAGTGCCTGGGGTCGTATGCCTTCTTCTGGGGCGATAAGGTGGAAGCGACGGCCACGTGGTACGGCATGTTCCTGCCGGACGGCTGCAAGCTCGCCGCGGTGGATACGATGCAGAAGCTTTGGACGGGCAAGGCGCCCAGCCATCTCTGCCCGGTGATCAAGAAGCTGGCCATCATCGGCCCCAACGAGGTTGGCCCGGGCGATACCGTGAAGGCCAGTGTTGATGCCAGCGACCCCCAGGGCGACAAGCTGAAGTACGAGTGGGTCGTGCGCTCCGAACTCGACTCATACAAGATCCAGGAACCCGGGGCGAGCGCGGGGAAGGCATTTGCCGAGGCCATCGCCCAGAACGGCGCGCCGCAAGTGTCCGTGAAAATGCCCGGCACAAAAGGCGTTTACCGCATCTACTGCTACGTGCGGAACGCGCATGACGCCGCCGCGGTGGGGAGTCTGCCGGTCCTGGTCAAGGGCGGCCCGGAGCCGCATCAAGGCAACTAACCCGAATATTTCACACCCTAAGGTAGGGACGCCTCGCCGAGGCGTCCGCTGCCGCTCCAAAACGGACGCCTCGGCGAGGCGTCCCTACCATCAGGCTACGCGCTTCTCTTCCCCCGCCGCTTTTCCAGCTCGACGCGGATCTCGCGCGCCCGGGCTTCAGTGATGCCGTAGGTCAGGACCGCCCAGATGGCGAACGCGGACGCCACCAGCGGAATGCCACAGTCAAACGCGCGCATGAGGAGAAGCGTCTTCGCAGGCTGGGCGCCCTTCAGCGCTACCTGGAACCCAGTTGCGTTCAGCAGGTAGCCAAAGAGGAGCGCGGCGGCGGACATTCCCAGTTTGACCATCCACCAGTAAATCGCGCCGTACATTCCCTCGCGGCGCTCACCGGTATTGAGTTCGTCCAGGTCGCAGACGTCGGCCACCATGGCCCCGACGACTGTGAACAGGGAGCCGATGCCGAATGAAATCAGCGGAGCGGCGAGGAGCAGCATGTACGGATGGGCAGGGTTATACGTGAACCACTTCGCCAGGAAGCCAAGCAGGGACAGGGAGGTCATGATGTAGAACGTCCGCCTCTTCCCAATCTTCGCCGACACCCACGTCGTCAGCCAGATGATGGCCAGGGTCGCCAGCGAGCTGGTGATGCCGAACCACTTGAACAGATGCGAGGCCATGCTTTCATCGCCGCCGAACAGGTAGTAGGTCATGTTGTAGAACGTGAAGGAGGATCCGAGCTGGTAGCCGTTGAAGATCAGGAACGTCGCCAGGCACAGCTTGAGGAACGGCCCGGATTTCCAGGTGGCGATGAAGGACCTGAAGAACTTGCTGATGGTCTTGACTATGCCTTCCCGGTCCGGGGGAGGCAGGCTCATTCGCTCCCGGGTGAAGATGGCGGGCATGATGCCGAAAAAGGCAATGCACACACCGATGATGATGGCCAGGGTGCGCGCGCCTCGGACCGCCCCGAAATCGCCGGGGAAGATGCTCTTGTTGTAGATGAACTCGTAGAAGAAGGGGCACAGCAGCCACGCGACCTGGCCCATGATATTGCTGAATCCCATCAGCCGAGTCCGCTCGTGGTAGTCCGGAGTCAGTTCATACCCGTAGCCGACCAGCGGGATCGAGAAGACCGCATAGGCCGTGAAGAAGATGACCGAGGCGCTCAGGAAGACCCAGAAGTAGAACATCTGGGTGTGCCCCGGATACAACTGCCACATCAGGGCAAAGATGACGCCGGAGAGAATGGCCCCGCCGAAAATTAGCGGGCGCCGGCGGCCCCACCTGGTCCGCGTGTTGTCGGAGATATGGCCGATGATCGGATCAATGAACGCATCGAAGAGGCGTGGAATGGAGGTCAACCAGCCCACGAGGCGCGGGTCCATGCCCAGCCCTAGATTCAGGATGATCGGCAGGGCGCCGACGGCAGCCGCCTGCAGATTGTTGGCGAGCATGCCCAGGCCGTAGGCGAACTTCTGCATGAAGGGCAGCCGATCCTCGACTGCGGTCTCGTAATGTTTCGTTTCTCTCATACGACCGTTTCTCTCGGAGTGTCCCAACGGCAACCCGGCTCTCGAAGACGCACGTGCAGGCTAATGTTCCTGCAAGAGGCCCGCAAGACGATTGAGCCCGCCCGGAGCGCGCCCGTCCTCGGGAGCAGCAATGCCCCTGGTCGGAGCGCAATACCAATACTGGGCCGTGCCCGCACGGTCGGTGGTTGCTGCGCCCGTGGCGGGGCGCGCTCCGGGGGCACCGTCGAGCTGCGCCCGCTCGCCGGCCCAAATACCCGCGAAATCTTGACGTGGGTTACTGCAAGCCATATCGTTCTCCGCGCATGAGCTTGCGCGAAAACCAGCCCGCCCTGGCCACCCTGGTTCCGCAAACCCAATCCCGTGCCGGCCTGACAATATTCGAGAAGCTGGGCTATGGCTTGGGCGACACCGCGTCGCACTTTGTCTGGGACATGGTCGGCTTCTGGCTCCTGTTCTTCTATACGGACGTTTACCGCATTCCCGCCGCGGCGGCAGGCACGATCATGCTGATCGCCCGATTTTGGGATATGGGCGTTGACCCCATCATCGGCGTTCTGTCCGACCGGACGCACACCCGGTGGGGCAAGTTCCGGCCCTACATTCTCTTCGGCGCCGTGCCTTACGCGGTGCTCGCCGTGCTGACCTTCACCACGCCCAACCTGGGCGACACAGGCAAGGTGATCTACGCCGGCGCCACGTATGTGCTGCTGATGACGGCCTATGCCGCGGTGAATCTGCCTTACTCCTCGCTGGCGGCGGTCATGACCGATGACACCTACGAGCGGGCAGGGCTGAACACGTATCGTTTCGTTTGCGCATTCACCGGCCAGCTTGTGGTCACCGGCCTGGCGCTGACGCTGGCCAAGTACTTCGGCGGCGGCGACAAAGCCCTCGGTTTTCAGCAGACGCTCATGCTGTTCGCAGGCTTGAGCCTGGTCTTCTTCTTCATCACGTTCAAGGTCTCGAAAGAGCGCGTCAAGCCTGCCGCCTCCGTCCAGGGCTCCCTGTGGGAGGATCTCGGGAACCTGCTCCAGAACCGGCCATGGATCATACTGGCGCTTGTGGGCATCGTCTCGTTCGTCATGTTCGCCATGCAGAACGCCGCGATTGCCTACTACTTCAAGTACTACATCGGCAAAGAGGACAACGTGCAGTTGTTCAACGTGATCGGCACCATTGCCCTGATCGTGGCTCTGCCGCTGTCCAAGCCCCTGGCCATGAAGCTGGGGAACAGGAATGTATTCATACTCAGCTCCCTGCTCTCCGGCATCTTCTTCATTTCGATATACGTGCCCGGACCGAAGGGCCTTCTCACGATCTATATCCTGAACATCCTGGCCAAGGTGGCCTACGCGCCTGCTGTGCCGCTGCTTTGGACGATGATTGCCGACGCGGCGGACTATTCGGAGTGGAAGACCGGCCGCCGGGCCACCGGGCTGTACTTCTCGGCCGCTACCTTCGCGCAGAAGGCGGGCTGGGGCATCGGCGCCGCGATTGCCGGCTGGGTGCTGACCGCCTTCCATTACAAACCCGACGTGACGCAGACCGCCACGGCGCTGACCGGCATCAAGCTCCTGGTCTCGGTCCTGCCCGGCCTGCTCTACATGTCCTGTGGCCTGTTCATGCTCGCCTACAACATAGACTCGAAGACCATTGACGTAATGAAGACCGAGCTACAGGCCAAACGGGCCGCTCGGGACTAAAGGCTAACATCCACATGCTAAGAACTAGCGCATTGCAGCCTATTTTAGCCGGCGCATCTCAATGTCGCTCCAGACCCGCGGCGCCAATCTCATTAACACCCCGCTTCAGCGGGGTGAAGGAGCGGCTCACGCCCGCCAACCGCTTTAGCGGTTTCGCGCGGGCAGAGAAACCGCTAAAGCGGTTCTGGCGTCGTCGCACCCACCCCCACCCCGCTGAAGCGGGGTGTTAATGACAAGCGCCCTGGGATCGCTTAAAAAGTGAGATGCCCCCCGTTTTAGCCCTTAGCCTTTAGCATTCAACCTCCTCCTTTTCGCCCAGTCACATGAACGACAAATTGTATCTCGGCAAACAGCCCTGCCAATCCGCTCCCACACCCGTCCAGGGCCGTCAGATCGTGCTCGATGGCGAGGAGTATTACGCCATCGCCAACTACGACCGGATGCGGCCCTTCTTTATGACGCTCGTGAGCGCGTCCGATCACTGGCTGTTCATCTCCAGCACCGGCGCCCTCACGGCCGGGCGCGGCAACCCGGACCTCGCGCTATTCCCCTACGCCACGGACGACAAGATCCACGATTCGGCGGACATCACCGGCAGCAAGACGCTGATCCGCGTCGAGCAACAGGGCCGCCAATGGCTCTGGGAGCCGCTCTCCGACCGTTGCCGGGGCGTCTATCGCGTCGAGCGGCGCCTCTACAAAAGCTTCACTGGGAACAAGCTGCGGTTCGAGGAGCACAACGCCGACCTGGGCCTCACCTTCTCCTATGAATGGTCCAACAGCCAGCGGTTCGGCTTCGTCCGGCGCGCCTGGGTTAAGAATCGCCGGCCCGGCGCAGTGCGGCTGGTGCTGCTGGACGGCCTGCAGAACCTGATGCCGTGCGGAGCCGGCAGCCGCTTCCATCTCGAATACAGCACCCTGCTGGATGCCTACAAAAAGAATGAACTCGTGCCCGCGACCGGCCTGGGGCTCTATACGCTCAGCGCAGTTCCCATAGACCGTCCCGAGCCTGCCGAAGCGCTCCGCGCCACCACGGTCTGGCAGGCGGGCATCAAGCCCCGCGCGATCCTGCTTTCCTCCGTCCAGGTCGGGCGCTTCCGAAACGGCCTGCCCCTCGTGCAGGAAACCGACGTGCGCGCCGAGCGCGGCGCCTATTTGATCAACGCCGACCTGAAGCTCAAGCCCGGCCAAACCACCGAGTGGTGGATCGTGGCCGACGTCAACCGCGGCCCGGCGGAGGTTGTGGACCTCAACCGGCTCCTCCGCACGCCAGCCAGGTTGCGGCGGCAGGTGGAGGCCGACGTGAAGCTCGGCACGGAGGAACTCCGGCGCATTGTGGGCGCCGCCGACGGTCTGCAGACCACCGCCGAGCCTCTGCGCAATGCCCGCCATTTCGCCAACGTGTTGTTCAATGTCATGCGCGGCGGCATCTTCCTGGGCGGCTATGCCGTGGAGCCGGCCGACATTCGTGCCTTCGTCACCCACGCCAACCGCGCCGTCGCTGCCCGTCACGCGCCGTTCTTCCGCCAACTCAAGCCCGGCGGCACCTGCGCGCAGATGGTCGCCCTTGCGGCAGCCAGCGGCGACCCCCAACTCGAGCGTATCTGCCGCGAATACCTGCCCTTGACCTTCAGCCGCCGCCACGGCGACCCCAGCCGGCCCTGGAACCGCTTCTCCATCGCCACCTGCGACGCCGGCGGCAAGCGCATCCTCAACTACGAAGGCAACTGGCGTGACCTGTTCCAGAACTGGGAAGCGCTGGCCGTTTCGTTCCCCGGGTTCACGGCGGCCATGATCTGCAAGTTCGTGAACGCTTCGACCGCCGACGGCTACAATCCCTACCGCGTCACGCGCGACGGCATTGATTGGGAAGTCGTGGACCCGCACGACGCCTGGTCGTTCATTGGCTACTGGGGCGACCACCAAGTCATTTACCTGCTCAAGCTGCTGGAAATCCTCCAGCGCCACGAGCCGGCTGCGCTGCGCGAGTTGCTCACGCGCGAAATCTTCTCCTACGCAAACGTCCCTTACCGCATCAAACCCTACGAAGCGCTGCTGCGGGATCCCAAGGACACCGTGGTATTCGACCGGCGCGGGGAAGACCTGGTGCAGGAACGCATTAAGGCGGCAGGCGCCGACGGCAAGCTTGTCTGGGACAACCGCGGCGAGGTGCGCCTGGTCAACCTCACCGAGAAGCTGGTCGTGCCGCTCCTCGCCAAGCTCTCCAACTTCATCCCTGGCGCCGGCATCTGGCTGAATACGCAGCGACCCGAGTGGAATGACGCCAACAACGCCCTCGTGGGCAACGGCGTCTCCATGGTCACCCTGTGCTACCTGCGCCGGCACCTGGCCTTTCTGACGGACGTATTCCAGCCGCTCGCCGGCGGCAAAACAGTCGTCTCGCAGGAGGTGAACCAGTTCCTGACTGCGGTGACCGGCGTCCTGGAACAGCACAGCCGGCTGTTGCAGGGCCAGATCACCGACCGGCAGCGCAAGTCCGTTCTCGACGCCCTCGGCCGTGCCGGCAGCGCCTACCGGGAGCGCCTCTACCACCACGGCTTCTCCGGGCGTAAGGACGCGATCCCGGTCACCACGCTGCTGGGCTTCTTCAGCCGGTCACTGAAATGGATAGATCACACGATCGCCGCCAACCGCCGCCACGACGCGATGTATGAGGCCTATAACCTAGTCTCGTTCGGCGGCAAGGCGCAGGTCGGCATTCGTCGGCTTTACCTGATGTTGGAAGGGCAAGTGGCGGCGCTCAGCTCCGGGCTGCTGTCGCCGGCCCAGTCGCTCGAGCTGCTCAAAGCTTTGCGGCACAGTTACCTCTTCCGCTCCGACCAACACAGCTACGTGCTCTACCCGGACCGGCCGCTGCCGCGCTTCCTGGAGAAGAACAACCTCCCGCGGCGTGCGCTGGCGAAGTCCGCCCTGCTCAGCCAGTTGGTGGCTGACGGGAACCGCCTGCTGGTCGAGCGCGACAGCGCCGGAGGGCTGCACTTCAATGGCTCGATCCGCAATGCCGGCGATGTCCGCCAACGCTTGGGCCAGCTCGCGGCTGCCGGCTACGGGCCGCTCGTCCGCCGTGACACACCCCTGCTCCTGCACGCCTTCGAGCAGGTGTTCAATCACCAGGCTTTCACCGGGCGTTCGGGCACTTTCTTTGGCTACGAAGGCCTGGGCTGCATTTATTGGCACATGGTCTCCAAGCTCCTGCTGGCGGCGCAGGAAGCCTTCTTCCGCGCTGCCGACAGCGGCGCCCCGGCGGCCATCCTGAGACAGTTGGCGGATTGCTACTACGACATCCGGGCCGGCATCGGCGACGCCAAGACGGCGGACGTCTACGGCGCATTCCCCATGGACCCCTATTCCCATACGCCTGGGCACGCTGGCGCGCGCCAGCCCGGCCTGACCGGCCAGGTGAAGGAGGACATCCTCTGCCGCTGGGGAGAGTTGGGCGTGTCCGTGCGCTCCGCCCAATTATGCTTCCGCCCGCTGCTGCTCCGGCGCGAGGAATTCCTAACTGCCCCGGCAGTGTTCCCGTACTGGAACGTTGCGGGCCAACCCCGGCGGCTGCGCCTCAAGGCCGGCTCCCTCGCCTTCGCCTGCTGCCAGACCCCGGTCATCTACCAACTCGGCCCCCGGGAATCGGTCACGGTCTGGCATGCCGACGGGACTTCACGAGAGCACCCCGGGTTGAGCCTGGATGCCGAGACGAGCCGACAGGTGTTCGAACGCACCGGCCAGGTGGATCGCATCGTCCTCACATTACGCCTTGGGCAGGCGTGGGCTTCGGGGTGGCCCCAATGATACCTGGACAAGATGTAAACCCTTTAGCGACACTGCCTTGCGTATGTGACCAGAGTCACTGCCTCCTGGCGATATTCGCAGGCCAGAGTGCCAAGTGCTTGATTTGGAAACACTTCGGGCCCGTCTGCGCAGACCCCTGATCCTGCGTAGCTTCTGGACGGCATCTCGCCATCATTGCGCCGGAGCCTCCCCGTATGCACACCGTTACCTCACCGTAGTACCTCTAATAGGCTATTAGAGGTACTACGGTGAGGTAACGGTGTGCATAGGGAGAGGCTCCGGCGAAGTGACGGGCTTACCTTCGGTGCGCCCTCGGGAGCAAAGAACGCGAAGACTATGATGCCCGCCATAAGGGGTTGATTGCCTTTGGTTTATGACGGCGGCAGGGAAGGAAGCAGGCGCCCAGGGTGAGCAAAGCGAGCGCGGACGGAGCTACTTACCCCGGCGCAGGCCCAGCTTAATCGTGCAGCGGGGGGTTGAGGAGGCGGGGCTTGCGTTCGTGGAGGGGGAGCCAGACGCGGAAGGTGGTGCCGCGGCCGACCTGGCTTTCGAGCTCGATGCGGCCGCCGTGGGCGCGGATGATGCGCTGGACGATCATCAGCCCAAGGCCCGAGCCTTTCTTCTTGGTGGTGAAGAAGGGCTCGAAGATGCGGTTGATCTGCTCCTGCGGGATGCCGCCGCCGGTGTCCGAGACACTGACCCAGACGCCGTCGGCGCCTTCGCCGGTCTGGAGCGTGAGGGTGCCGCCCGTGGTCATGGCCTGGAGGGCGTTCTTGATGAGGTTGACCAGGACCTGCTGGATTTGCGCGGGGTCAATCGGCGTGGCGGGAAGCTGGCGGCCGAGGTAGGTGCGCAGGGTGAGGCCCCGGTTTTCGACCTCGGGCCGCAGCAGCTCGAGGGTTTTGTGCACGACGTCGTTGAGGCTGAAGAGCTTTAGCTGCGGCGCGGTGGGGCGGATGGCCTGCAGGAATTGCGTGATGATGTAATCGAGGCGGTTGATCTCGCCGCGGGCGACGGCGAGGAATTGCGCGAGGCGCTCGGCGATTTCCAGGGTTTCGGTGTCCGTGGGCGCCGGCCGGCTGCGGAGGCGGGCACGCGGGGCCAGGCCGGCGCGGGCGGGGGCTTCGCCGCGAGCGAGCTTGTCGAGCTTCGCCAGCTCGCGCTCCATGAGCTGCAAATGGATGTGGAGCGCGTTGATGGGATTGCCGATTTCGTGGGCGACGCTTGCCGCCAGCAAGGTCAGGGCCTGGATGCGCTCGCTTTCGATGGCCTCGATGGTCTTCTGGCGCGCCTCGGTGGCATCGTGGAGGATGAGTGCCACGCCCGCGCTGCCGCTGGCCGTGCCATCGAGCGGCGCCGCGTACATTCGCAGGAACCGCGGGCGGGGGTAGTGGACTTCGAACTCGTGCCGCACGACGCCCGCGCCGCCGGCGTTGTCGAAGCGGGCGATCTTCTGCCATTCGAGGTCGGGGATGAAGTCGGTGATGGGCTGGCCTTCGACGTTGGGCTGGAGGCCGAGCAGGCGGGTGACGGCCTGGTTGAAGTAGATGATGCAGCCGGTTTCATCAATGACGAGCACGCCGTCCTCGATGGTGTTGAAGAGGGTTTCCAGGAAGGTGCGTTCGCGCGCGAGGCGCTGCACCACGGTCTGCAGCCCTTCGGTATCGAGGCGGCCGATGCGGCCGAGGACTTTGTCGAGGAAGCTGGATTTGCCGGCCATTGCCGACGGTGCACTTAGTGCTTCTTGCCGTAGCGCTTTTCGTAAGCGGCGTCTGCTGCCGATGCTTTGGGCGACGCTTGCGCGGCCTGGGGGCTGGCGCCGTTGGCCGAGCCCGGCATCCCCGGGACGGTCGCCTTGAACAGGCCCGCGACGACGCTCTGCTCGGTGTCAGGCAGGGCGACGTAGATCTTGCCGCTAAGGATGTTGCTGGTCATGTCGCCGAGTTCGAGCTTCATCAAGTAGCCGGAGCTGAAGGGCTTGGTGTGCGGGGCGTAGCGCGGGTCGGTCTTCCATTCCTTGAGGACGGACCGCACGCCGCTGTCGCGCTTGTCGGGCTCGACCGTAAAGGTGCGGTTGGTGAGGCTCTCACCCGGTTTGAGGTTCAGATAAACGACCAGGGCGCAGTCGGGCGAGCGAGGCGTGCCCTGGTAGAGGCCCAGCATCTGGGGGGTGCAGAAGGCGGTCTCGACAACGAAGTTGGTGCCGGTGATGGAGCCGTTGGCTTTGCCTTCGGGGATCTTGGCCTGCGCGAGGTCCAGGGTCCAAACGGCGGGGAGGATGGGCAGCTCCTTGGGCGGGGGCGGGGGCTCGGGCTGGGCCGGCGCGGCGTTGGTGGGCGGCGGCGGGGCGGCGGCCTGTTTGGCCGCCTCGTCGCGCTTGGCCTTCCACTCGGTGTAATAGCCGTAGCCGAAATAGCCGCCCACGCCGAGGATGATGACGACGGCGCCGATGACGATCCATTTGGTGGCGCTGCCCTTCTGGCCGGCTTTGGCCTGCTGGAGTCTCTGCTCGTAAGCAGCGACCTGGGGAGCGATGGGCTTGGTCGCCGCGACATGTTGGGCATGGGCCGCGCTGATGGACAGCTTGGGTTGCGCCGCTTTGGCCGAGGCGAGCGAGGCTGCCGACGGGCCGGAGGGCTTGGCCGGGACGGTGAATTCCTTGTGGCAGGAAGGGCACTGGATTTCGTGTCCGCTCCAGAGTTCGTCGCATTCGATGTCAATGGAGCAGTGAGGACAGGAGAACTTAAAATCAGCCATAGAGTCTATTTATCGAGTGCCGGGTCGTGACGCCGGCACCACGCGGGGAGCCACTATTGCGGCGCGAATAAGGCAAATATAACCCGGGGGAGGTGGGCGGCAATGAAATCTTCTTTACGGGCTGCAGGGTAGGGACGCCTCGCCGAGGAGCCCGCAATGCGGCGGGGGCTGGGGCGGACGCCTCGGCGAGGCGTCCCTACCTTGCGTTCCGCGCTTACTTGTCCCGGATGTGGTCGTAGATGTTGAGGTAATGCTGGCCGGGGTGGTTCCACGAGTAGTCGTAGCGCATGCCGTTGGCCATGAGTTCGCGGAAGTACTGCGGGTAGGTGTACCACATCCCGATGGCGCGGTGCAGAGCGGACTCCACGCCGGCGTTGTTGAAGTCGTTGAAGACGTAGCCGTTGCGCTCGTGGTAAGGGCGCTCGGCGTAGTCGGCGTCGAAGACGGTGTCCGCGAGCCCGCCGGTGGCGCGGACAATGGGCACAGTGCCATAGCGCAGCGCGATCATCTGTGTCAGGCCGCACGGCTCGAAGAGGCTGGGCACCACGATCATCTCCGCGCCGGCATACACGAGATGGGACAGCTCCTCGTTGAAGGCGAGTTCGAGGTGGCAGTCGGGGTTGTCGTTGTACTGCTGCTTGAGGTGCAAGAAGTGCTGCCCGATGCGCCCGTCGGGGCTGGTGCCGAGCAAGACGAACTGCGCGCCGTGGCTCAGGGAGTAGTGAATGGCATGGGTGATGAGCGGCACGCCCTTCTGGTGGTCGAGGCGGCCAATGTAGCAAATGATCGGCTTATAGGTGTCCTGGAGCCAGAAGCGGTTGCGCAGCGCGCGCTTATTGTCGTATTTGGCGTCGAGGCTGTTGATGCCGTACTGGCGCGGGATGTGGCGGTCGGTTTCCGGGTTCCACACCTCGTAATCCACGCCGTTGAGGATGCCGCCGACCTTGACGTGGTGGATGTGCAGCGTGTGGCCCAGGCCAAAGTTCTGCCCGGCGTGCAGGACTTCCCACGCGTAATGGGGCGAGACGGTGGTGACGAAGTTGGAATAGACCACGCCGCCTTTCATCAGGTTGAGCGCGCTGGGGTTGAAGTTGTCCTGCAAGCGGAGCTGGCTGAAGAAGTAGGGGTGCCGGTTGAGGCCCGTGGCGCGCAGGATGTATTCGCCGGTAACGCCCTGGTGCTGGAGATTGTGCAGCGTGTAGCAGACCCGGGGGTGGGTCATGCCGGCGAACTTGTACATCTCGTAGAGCAGCACGGGCACCAGCCCCGTCTGCCAGTCGTGGCAGTGGATGATATCCGGGTGCTTGTGGCTCTTGAGCATGAACTCGAGGGCCGCCTTGCAGAAGAAGGCGAAGCGCTGGTCGTCATCCCGCTGGCCGTAGAAGGCGCGGCGGTGGAAGTAATTGTGGTCGGAGTGCGGCTCAATGAAGAAGCACTTGCGGCCGTGGACGAAGCCGAAATAGACGCTGCAATGCACGGACTGGCCGTACCATGGCACCCACAGGTCCTTGAACGCGAGGGAGAGGTCGAAGATCTGGTCGTAGCGCAGGCAGTCGTACTTGGGGAGAATGATCTCGACGGCGTTGCCGCGAATCTCCAACTCGCGGCTGAGGCCGAAGACAACGTCGCCGAGCCCGCCCACCTTGGCCACGGGCGCGCACTCGGAGGCAATCATCACGATATACATGGCGGGTCTTAGGCTTTCTGGAGCTGGTTCATCGCGGTGTCCAGCAGGTGGTAGGTCTGTTCAAGGTCATCGAAGGAGCGGTGCACCCAGCGGCTGCCCCAGTAGAAGTTGCAACTGGTCTCGGCTATCAGGAGGTGGTCGAAGGCGCGGACGATGAGCTGCCGGGTTTCGTCCGGGTTGCCCAGGCTGGAGTGCCGCTGGTCGAAGGTGCGCTTCACCTGCCAGTAATACTCGCTGGCGCGACGCACTTCGTCCCAGCCTTTCTTCTGCAGGAGCGAGCCGGTCCACTGCATGAAGTCGCCGCCCCAGTGGTGCTCGGTATTCCAGGCGCCAGGATAGACGTCCACTTCTTCCTGCGGCGGATATTTGTCGAGGTATTGGCTGATGTGGATGGGGATGAAGCCGAGGGTGCCGGCGCGATAGCGATCGAGGATCGGGCGATAGAAGAAGCCCCAGAAGCCGCTCTGCACGTTGGTGGTGCGGAACCAGCCGCCGTTTTCGCCGTCGGTCCAGGTGGTCACCAGGGCCGGGAAATCGCAGTGCTTCGTGCGTTCATAGACCTCGTGCTGGAACCAGCCGGGGTCCAGGCCGGAGAGCTGGGCGTTGGACAGCTCGCGGTCGCGCGGTACGACGATGATCTCCGCGCCGTCGTGGGTGGCCCGGTAGGGGCGGTACCGCAGCTCTTCCCAGCGCATGTCGCGCCGAGGCTTGATGTAAATGGAATCCACCAGCACGTAGCGGTAGCCGTGGCGCGCGAGCATGGGGATCATTTCCTGGCAGAAGCCCATCTCGGGCGGCCAAAAGCCCGGGAAGCGGTCGCGGCCCAGAAGGTGCCGGCCCAGGCCCTGCCACCATTCGGTTTGGGCGTCCCAGTCGGCCTTGGGCACGAGCGGATAGACGGGATGGTAGAGACCGCTGCCTACGAACTCGATGGGCGAGCGGCGGTAACGGCTCATGAAGTCCTCGACGTTCACGACGTCAGCAAACGTCTGGCGCACGGCCGGGTCTTCGAGCTGCTTGAGGAGCGTCCCGGAGAAACTCATGTGCAGCCGCGCGACGTCCTCGTAGCCCTCCAGCATGCGCGTGGGGCGATCGTAACACCAAAGGATTTGCTTGGCTTCCCAGCGCTGGTCGGAGTTGTGGAGTGCCAGGAGGTTGCCCAGCGGCTGGTGCAGGTGCAGGCCTAGAGCGTGATAGACCTCGGGCATAGGCGCGGGGTCAGTCCTTGGCTGAGGCGGGCGGCTCGCCCGGTGTTGAGGCGGGCGAATCGGCAAGAGGCGCGGGTGCTGGCGGAACTGTGTCCGCAGGAGGCTTGGACGCAGGTTCGATTGGCAGGGTGCCGCCTTCAACGGCAGGCGAGCCGCCTGCCGCTGCTTCGGCGGGCGGGGCGTCTTGCACGACGGGCCGCTCCGGCCGGAAGGCAAGGATGCTCAACGGCGGCAGTGTAAACTCAGCCGAGCAGGGCATGTTATGCCATTTCACTTCCTGGGCGGTGACCGAGCCGGCGTTGCCCATGTTGCTGCCGCCGTAAACCGCCGCGTCGCTGTTGAGCACTTCGAGCCACTTGCCCGGACGCGGCAGGCCGATGCGGTAACGGGCGCGTGGCACCGGCGTAAGGTTCAGCAGGATAACCAGTTCGCTCAAGGGCTCTTCGGTCTGCCGCAAGAACGAGATCACGCTGTTCAGGTGGTCGAGGCAGTCAATCCATCGGAAGCCCAGCGTGTCGTAGTCCAGCTTCCACAAGCCCGGCTCGGCCTGGTAGAGGCGGTTGAGGTCCTCGACGAACTTCTGCAAGCCGCGGTGGTAGGGACCCATGCCCAGCAGCGGCCAGTTCAGCTCGTGCGCGGCGTCCCACTCGCCGCTCTGGCCGAACTCGCAGCCCATGAAGAGGAGCTTCTTGCCGGGGAAGAGCCATTGGTAGCCCAGCAGCGTGCGCAGGTTCGCGAAGCGCCGCCAATCGTCGCCAGGCATGCGGCCCAGCAGCGAGCGCTTGCCGTGCACCACTTCATCGTGCGAGAGCGGCAGCACGAAGTTCTCGTGGTAGTGGTAGAGCATGGCGAACGTGAGGTTGTTCTGGTGGTACTTGCGGTGCACCGGGTCGCGGCTGAAATAGAGCAGTGTGTCGTGCATCCAGCCCATGTTCCACTTGAAGGAGAAGCCCAGGCCGCCGAGATAGGGCGGCCGGGTCACTTGTGGCCAGGCGGTGGATTCCTCGGCGAAGGTCATGACGCCGGGGTGCTCGGTGTGGACGAGGTGATTGAAACGGCGGATGAACTCGATAGCTTCGAGGTTCTCCCGGCCGCCGAACTGGTTGGGAATCCACTGTCCCGGCTGGCGCGAGTAATCCAGGTAGAGCATCGAGGCCACGGCGTCCACGCGCAGGCCGTCAATGTGGTAGCGCTCGCACCAGAACAGGGCGTTGGCCAGCAGGAAGTTGATGACCTCGTTGCGGCCGTAGTTGAAGATCAGCGTGCCCCAATCCTGGTGGGCGCCCTTGCGCGGGTCTTCGTGTTCGTAGAGGGCGGTGCCGTCGAAGCGCGCCAGCGCCCAGTCGTCGCGCGGGAAATGCGCCGGTACCCAGTCAACGATCACGCCGAACCCGGCCTCGTGCAGGGCATTGACCAGGAACTGGAGGTCGTCGGGCGTGCCATAGCGGCTCGTGGGCGCGTAGAAGCCCGTGATCTGGTAGCCCCAGGAAGGGTAGTAGGCGTGTTCGGCCACGGGCATGAACTCGACGTGCGTGAAGCCCATGCGCTGGAGGTAGGCGATCAGCGGCTCGGCCAGCTCGCGGTAGGTGAGCCACTCCCCCTTGGCGCTGTGCCGCCACGAGCCGAGATGCATCTCGTAAATGCTGATCGGCGAGACGAGCGGATTGCGCTGCGCCCGTTTATCCAGCCAGGGTTCATCCGTCCAGGTGAACCTAGCGTTGTCCCAGACGATGGCGGCGTTGGCAGGTGGTTTCTCGAAGTAGAAGCCGCAAGGGTCGGTTTTCAACACGACGCGGCCATGCGTGTTGCGCACCTCGAATTTATAGAGCGCGCCTTCAGGCACGCCCGGGATGAAGATTTCCCACACGCCGGACATGCCGAGCGGGCGCATCTGGTGATAGCGGCCATCCCACTCGTTGAAATCGCCGACGACGCTGATGCGCTGGGCGTTGGGCGCCCAGACAGCGAAGGCGGTGCCCGCGACGCCGTCAATCGTGCGCAGGTGCGCGCTGAGCTTGTCGTAGAGGCGCCGCTCGTCGCCCTTGCCGAACAGGAACAGGTCCGTCTCGCCGATGGTGGGCAGGAACGAGTAGGGATCGCGCGTCCGCCGCACGCGGCCATGCTGGTCCGTGATGACCAGGTTGTAGGCATAGACGCGGTCGGCGCCTGTAGTAGTGCCCTCGAAGAGGCCGGTCTTGTGCAACCGCGTGAGTTTGAAGGCGGGCTTCTCCTTCTCGTGCACGGGCTCGAGTTCGACCTTGGCGGCGTCGGGCACAAAGGCGCGCGCGACGAGCCCCGAGCCGTTGCCCAAGGCATGCATGCCGAGCAGTTGATGCGGTTCCCGCTGCCTAAGCTCGATGAGCGTGCGCAGCTCTTCCTGGGTCAAGACCATGACCGGGACAATTTAGCAGAGGCGCCCGGAAATGCATGGAGAATATCGGCGGGCGAGTCTGCGAGGCCAGGCGAACTAGACTCGCGCGGCTTCAAGAGCCCGAAGATGGTGGTGCTGCTAGGGCGGACGGCGCTGAGGCGCGTTTAAGCTCCTTCAACCTCCGGGCTTCCGGCTTGGTCGAGTAGTACGCGTCCAGCGGGTAGCAGCCGCTGATCATGCCATTCCTGGGGGCGGTGGTGCAGTCGCTGAAGGTGCGGCAAATGCTGCGGGTGTTGAGCTTGCCGTGTTCGAGCGCGTCCGCGAGCAGGGCCGGGTAGGAAAGCACCATCCGCCCCATCCCCACCATGTCGCTCCAGCCATGACGCACCACGTACTGCGCCACGTGCGGCAGGTATTCCTGCAAGTAGCTGTAAGCGCTCCCCACCAGCAGCAGGCCCGTCGGCGCTTTGGCTTTCAGCGCCCGCACGACTTGCACGTGCCGGGCCACGCCGACGAGCGGGTCCTCGGGCGGCCGGTAGCCATCGGAGGGCGGATACGCGGCTGGGCGCTGGATGTGCGGGTTGTAGTAAGGCGAACCTCCGCTGATGTTCACGACCTTGACTCCAAGCGCCGCGCACAATTCCAGCAAGAGGGCGGCCTCGCTCAGGTCATACTCCAGCGGGTTGTCCTGGTTCACGCCGAACCCATACCGGTAGGGCAGACAGTGCGCGAAGTCGTCCGGAATCCCGGGGCCGGGTTTGCCGGGTTGGGACAACGCGGGGTCCGGCTTGAAGGGCACGAGATCGAAGGCGCTTACCCGCACGCCCAGCTCGATGCGGTTCCCGTCGGCGCGGATGCCCGCCACGATCTGGCGCAGGGCGCGCGTGCGGTTCTCGAAGGAGCCGCCGTACTTGCCGGCGCGCGCGAAGGCCCCCAGCAGTTCGTGCAGCAAGTACCCGTGGCAGTGCTTGATGTCCACGAAGTCCGCTCCCACGTCCCACGCGACCCGGGCCGCGGCCACATAATCTTCGGCCAGGCGGTCCAATTCCCCGTCGGTCCAAACCTGGGCGTCACTGGTCACCCCGAACCTCCCATCGAGAAGGGGATGCCGGTAGGCCACACGCGGTTCGAGGCGGTGCTTGTCGTTTGGCTTACAGAAGCGCCCCGAGTGGGTGAGCTGAAAGCCCACGACCAGGTCATCCGCGCCGCCGCACCGAGCCTTGTGCGCGGCGATGAGGGCTTCGCGAATCCGGGCCAGGCCGGGCTTGTTCGCCTCCGTAATCATCAGTTGGTTGGGGTTCGCGCGGCCATCGGGCCGGACGGCCATGGCCTCCCCGCCGCAGATCAGCTTGGCGCCGCTCTCGCCGAACCGCTGCCAGCGCCGCAGCACCTCGTCGGTAATCCCCCCCTGCGTCGTGCCGTCCCAGCCTTCCATCGGCTGGACGGCGTAACGGTTCCCCGGCCGCTTGCCGTTGATCGAGACATGCGTGACCGGCTGGGCCAAAGGCGACGCGCTGCCGCTCACGATGCCGTCCTCGCAAGGCAACTCGATCCCGAGCGACGCCACATGCTTCCGGAACTCGCCGGCGTTCTTCAGCGCCGCAACGCGAACCAATTTGGATCCGTCGGCCATAAGTTATGGCCAGCAACTTGGCGCGGAGCCGCCACAATTGTCAAACCGGCGCCGCAGGGTCCAGGGCGCATCCTCCCTTGACAGGTGCGGCTTCGGTGTCAATTTCCCTAGCTTAACAAACCATATGAACCACCAAATGCGTGTTTTGCTGGCGGTCGCCGTGGGTGCCAGCGTTTCCACCCGGGTCGTTGCCGCGCCCGACCTGAGCAAGCTCCCGCCCCCTGCCAGCCAGGAAGGCCTGACCTATGCCAAGGACATCAAACCCTTTTTCGAAGCCTCCTGCGTCCGCTGCCACAGCGGGCAGAAGGCAAAGGCCGGGTTGCACCTGGACAGCCTCGAAGGCGTTCTGAACGGCAGCAAGGACGGCAAAGTCATCACCCCCGGCGAGAGCGCCAAGAGCAAGCTGGTCATCGCCGTAGCTCGGTTGGATCCTGAGAGCGCCATGCCGCCGAAGCCGAAGGCGCCACGGGGCCACCCCGGCGAAAAGAAGGGTGAAGGCGGCGGCCCGGCCCCTTCCGGGACCAACTCGCCTGCCGGTAAAAAGGCCATGGGTCCCCCGCCCAAGCCCTTGACGCCCGAGCAGGTGGGACTGGTTCGCGCCTGGGTGGACCAGGGAGCGAAGTAGCCACCGGGGCAACATCCAACAGCCAACATCCAACCTCCAACACCCAATGGGCGCCGCAGGGTCGGTCATTGGATGTTGGAGGTTGAATGTTGGTTGTTGGATGTTCCCGTTTCGGTTTCTGCTAGGTTCTGAGGCGTGACGCAGATTTCAGGAGCCATTGCCGCGCCTGCGGGGTCGAGTGGCGAGGCGGGGCAGACCAGGGCCCGCGGGGGGCTTCTTTACGGCATTGGCGCGTACGTTATCTGGGGCGTGCTGCCGCTCTACTTCCACCTGGTATCGGAGGTGCCTTCCTGGCTGGTGCTCTGTCACCGGATCTTCTGGTCGGTGCTGTTCGTGGTCCTGGTGGTTTCGGCGCGCCGGGAGTGGGGCGCGATCCTGCCGATCTTGCGCAGTGGCCGGAACATGTGGCTGCTGTCGTGCGGCGGCGTGCTCATCGCGCTGAACTGGCTGCTGTTCATCTACTCGATTGCCAGCCGGCAGGTGCTTCAGGCCAGTCTCGGCTATTTCATCAACCCGCTGCTCTCGGTGGTTCTGGGGCTGATTTTCCTGCGGGAACGCTTGCGGCTGTGGCAATGGGTGGCTGTGGCGATTGCCGCCGCCGCCGTGGCCAACCTGGCCTTGCGCGGGGCCGGGTTTCCCTGGCTGGCGTGCTCGCTGGCGGGCACCTTCGGCTTCTACGGCCTGGTGCGTAAGACGGTGGACATCAACTCGCTGCACGGGCTGCTGATCGAGACCGCCCTATTGTTTCCGATTGCCGTGGGCGTCTTGGTGTGGGGGCCCGCGGGGGCGACACCGCCGGCCACGGTGGGCATTCTGTCGCTATCCGGCGTCATCACGGCCGTGCCGTTGCTGATGTTCGGCGCGGCCCTGCGCCGGCTCAAGCTCTCGACTATCGGCTTCCTGCAATATCTCGGCCCGACGCTGCAATTCCTGGTCGCGGCGCTGGTCCTGCACGAACCGCTCAACCGCTCGAAGCTCGGCAGCTTTGCGCTTTGCTGGGTCGGCCTGGCCGTGTATAGCGCGGACTCGCTGCTCTCGCGGCACCCGCAGGCCGTGGCGGATGAGCCCGAGTAGCTACGGCTCCACGTAAACGGGCATGCCGACCCAGACGAGCTTCAGCAGGTATTCGGCATTCCAGTTGGCCAGCCGGAAGCAGCCGTGGGACTCGGTGCGCCCGACCTGCTCGGGATTGGGCGTGCCGTGGATGCCGTAGCCCGGCTTGTCCAGTCCGATCCAGGCCACGCCCACCGGGTTATTCGGGCCGGGGGGGAGGACCAGGCGCGTCTTGAGCGCCCGCGCCTCCGCCGATTCAGGGAACACGTCGGGATCGAAGGTGTAGTTCGGATTGGGCGCAATCACTGCGACGCGCAACTCGCCCACGGGGCGCTTCTCAACGCGCCGGGCGATGCTGCATGGGAAATGCGCCAGGAGGTTGGTGCTGGCACCAAACGCTTCGAGTATCTTGCCCGAGAGGCTGATGGTGGCAAAGGCGGCCTTGGCGTCAGGCTCGCACCGCGCAACGTCGGGCAGCCGGATCGCGGTGCCCTCGACCACGTTGGTCCACGAAATCGCGGGATTCAGCCGGCGGACCAGGTTCGGGTGCGAGTGGCCCTTCTCAGCGACGAGTTCCAGGATGGTCTCGTAGTCGAGCGCCGACTGCTGGGACTTGCCCAGCCAGGTGGGGCTCAACGGCTGCAGGCGCGCCAGGTCGTTGCTGGTGACCGTATAGGTGGTGTAAGGCGCGGACGTGAGCAGGAGCTGTTCGCTCGTGGGGGCGTCGAGCTCGCCCGTCGCGGAAAGCCCCTGGTCCTGCTGGAAGGCGCGGATGGCAGCGCGGGTCTGCGGGCCAACCAGGCCGTCGAGCGAGCCAGGGGAGATACCCTGGCGATCCAGGGCCAACTGGGCTTCAAAGATGTCGCGCACGGGGCGGGGGAATCCGATGGGAGGCGGCGGTGCCGGGTTAGTCTGGATGACGGGCGGGCGCGGGGGGAGGACGGGTGGCGGTGCCGGAGGGTTGGTTGGTTGGACGACCGGCGCGGGCTGCGGCGGGGCTGCCGGCTGGCGGATGACCACGACGGGGACGACCCTGGCCAGCGGCGCGCGAGCTTTGGGCCGGCCCAGTTGCCAGACCAGGATCGCGCCCAACGCTATGCCCAACAGCAGCAGGACCACATAGACCGCGCACCTGCCGCTGGAGCCGCAGTGAGGCACACCGTATGTAGCTTTACCCGTGATTATGGAGAAGAGGTTTAACGCAAAGACGCAAAGAGGCAAAGGCGCAAAGCTTTGGAACGTACGGGCTCATGTGCTAGAGCTTTCGATTCTGGCGGGCGCCATCGGCTTTCGGCCTCGTTGGCATATTGCCTTAAAGTCTTTGCGTCTTTGCCTCTTTGCGCCTTTGCGTTAAGGGCGAGCGCCCTCGCCGCGGGCACGCCTTCCGCCTGTGCCGGCTGCGCTTACAGCTCGAAGAACGTGCGCAGCTTGTCCAGGAAGCTGTCCGTGTACTTGCTCTGCTGGCCCTCGCCCCCACCGTCCTTCCGCCCGGCCGCGAGCGCGCCTTCCGTTTCCAGTTGCCGGCGGGCCAGCAACTCGCTGAGCTGCGCCACGAGCTCGGGGTTCTCTTTCAGGCTGCGGGCAAGGACGGCCTTGCCAATCTCCACCACTTCGCAATCGGTCTGCGCAATCACTGTCGCGCTGCGCCTTTCGCCGGTGAGCAGGGACATTTCGCCGAAGCAATCGCCGGCGCGCAGAAAGGCCACCGGGGTCGGCGCGCCATTCCGCTCGACAATCACGGTCGCCTCCCCGTCCACCAGGATGAACATAGACTCGCCGCTGTCGCCCTGCTGGATGAGCTTTTCGTCCCGCCCGAAATGCACCACCTGGCCGCGCGGCAGCAGGGCGTCGAGTTGGTCGTCGTTGAGACAGCGGAACAGCGGTTGCTGCCGGAGCATGATCCGGGCGGCGGTCTGCACTTCCAACTGCTTGTCGCGGGCGGGGCGCTCCAATTGCACGGTGCGGATGGGGAACGGGATACGGATGCCGTGCCGCCTCAGGGAGTACCACATGTTGCTGCGGATGGCATCGCACACTTCGTAGTAGGTCTCGTATTCCTCCAGCCAGAAGCGGACTTCGTATTCGATGGCCGAATCCCCAAAGTTTTTGAGGAATACCTGCGGCTTCGGCACCGGCAGGACGCCCTTGGCATTGGCGACGGCGTGAAGAAGGACGCTCTTGGCGCGGTTGGGTGGGGCGGCGTAGTCCAGGCTGATGGAGAGGCGCATCGCGTGCCGGCGCTGGGGGCGGTTCAGGTTGATGATCGTCTGCGTGCTGAGCGCGCGGTGGGGGATTTCGATCGAGATGTCGTCCACGGTGCGCAGCCGGGTTGCGCGCCAGTTGATCTCCGTCACCTGCGCGTAGCGGCCATCCACCTGGAGCCAATCGCCGTGCTGGAACGGCTTGCCCAGTTGCAAGGCAACGCCGGCCAGGATGTTGCCGAGGACGTCCTGCGCCGCCAAACCAATCACCACCGCAGCAATGCCCGGAGCGATCAGCAAGCCCTTGATGCTTTGGTCGTAGCCCACCTTGAGGACAAAGAAGACCGCCACGATCAGAATGACGAAGCGCATGACCTCGGTCAGGAGCTTCGGCACCTGGACGCGGTGCCGCTGCTGGAAATAGAGGTCCCAGATATAGCGGTCCACGAGCGCCATCAGGACGAAGGAGCCCAGCACGATGACCGCCGCGCCGAGGTGCCGCAGGAAGGCCCAGTTCAGGTTCAGCAGGATGGCCGGGACATAGACAGCCAGCGCGAGCGCGAAGACGTGGTAGATCCAGCCGAGGCGCACTCCGTGAGCCCGCTTCAGGCGACGGCCAGCCAGCACCGCCAGGCAATACAGCCCGGGCACCGCCAATACCAGGATCAGGTCTTTGTATCCCTCGGTAAGCTCCGGCATTGCGGGCACTGTATCAGGGTGCCCGGCAGGTCGCAAGGTGCGCTGACGCGCCGCCACGGTGCCGGTGCTTCTCAACAGCACGACGGTCCTGCCAGGCGGGAATCCGAAACCCGATGCCCGCAATCCCAAACAAATTCAAAGGCTCATACCAGCAATGACCCAAACATGCGGCGGGCGGGGGTTTTGAGCATTGGGGGTTGGAGCCTTTGGATTTGTTTCGGATCTCGGGCTTCGGGTTTCGGATTTAGGGGGTCAGCGCGGGGTCACTCTGCACGGGTGCGCCTTCCTGGCGGGGGCTGGACGCCGGAACCCCGGGGCGCTCCCTACGGCCGCCCCAGCAACGCGTCGCCAATCATCTGCCCGGCCTGCCTGTAGGAGACCAGGTCCGTGTTGATCACCACGTGGTAGAGCAGCGGATCATCAATATCCAATTGGAAGTACTTCCGGAGGAATCGCCGCCGCCCGCGGTCCTCGCGCTCGACGAACGCCGCCGCTTCCTTCCGGCTCAGCTTGTAGTACTCCTCCACGTGTTGGATGCGCCGCTCCAGGGAGCCAACCAATCGCACGTGGAAAACATAATCCAGCCCGCGAGTGATGATTCCGCCGCCCCGGCCCACAATGATAACGCGGCCCAGCTCGACCAGCTTGAGGATGGTATCGGCTGTCTGCCGCACCAGAGTCCAGGAAGGCGGGTGCAGGCCGAACAGCTCGTCCACTGTGTCATGCAGCTCGCTGATGCGGTCTTCAGTCATGAACCGGGCCATGCGTTCGGGCAGTTGGTGGTCCCTGAGCACGCGCTCGACGAGGTTGCGGTCGAACTGGGTCCAGGGCGGGGCGTTCTTCGGGCTGTGGGCTTGCAGGTGCTGCGCCAGGGCTTCCCCGACTTCGTGGGCGCCGGCGCCGGCCAGGCGGGAGATGGTGACAGCGCGCCATTGCTCGCCGAGGCCCACCGCCGCGAGGGCCTTGGAATCTGAATGAAGCTGGCTATCAATGAAGGCCTTGCACCGCTCGAAACTTGGTTGCGCTCTCATAACCCGCTCCTGCTTTGGTTCACCGACACAACTTGTGCGCCAGACGCTAAAGAAATGTAGCGGATTAATCCCGTGCAATCAAGCCCGAAGAACGCCAGGCTTACCGCCGGGCCATCTTCTCGCGGGCGGTCTCGAGGATGCGGCGTTCGCGCGGGGTCAGGCTCTGGATGCCCTGCGCGGAGATTTTGTCCAGGATGGGATCCACCTGCTGGGCGAGGAACTCTTCCGGCGGCAAATCTTCGGCGCCGCCGGCCCGGCCCTGGTGCCAGCTTGCGCCCGTGCGGGGCGGCACGGTGACCAGCCGGCGCGCGGGCTGCGTCCAGGTGCGCCGGAACTGCGGCCAATGCCAATGGATGGCATAGCGCACAAACAGGATGCCTGCCCCCATGCCGCCCAGATGTGCGGCGTGGGCCACGTTGTCCATGCCCGCAAACAGGCCGAACACAGCCAGCGCAGCCTCGAACAGCAACAGGAACTTGGCCCTCATACTGAGGGGAACAACGAAGAACAGCAGCAGCATCAGCCGTCGTTCAGGGAAGAGCGCCGCGAAGGCGGCGACCAGGCCGAATGCCCCGGCAGAGGCGCCGACCACCGGCGCGGCGAAGCGCCCGCCGATCAGAACCCCGGCCAACGCCTGGACCAGTCCTCCCACCACCCCGCTGCCAAAGTACAGCGCCAGGAAGTTGGGGCGGCCCAATGTCGTCTCGACCTCTCTGCCGAAGACGAAGATGGCCCAGCAGTTGAAAAGCAGGTGCAGCCAGCCGCCGTGGAGCATTTGGTAGGTCAGCAACTGCCACACGAACCCATGCCGCAAACCCTCCACGCTCAAGGCCAAATACCCGAGGATGGGGAATCGCATGAAGTGGCTGACCAGCAACTGGCCTATGAACGCCACTACGTTAAATAGCACCAAGCCCAGCGTTACCGACCAGGGAATCCTGAACGGCTCGCGTCGCATGTAATACCGATCCGCAAGCATGTCGCGTCACAGGGAACCTACCCGCACGAGATTGATTTATCAAATTGGCCGGCTCTCAATGCCCCGGCCTTCGACATGGAAGCCCGACCCCGTTTTGGCCACAACGAGCGTCCTCATGCCGGCGCGCAGGTTGGCGAGGCTCTCGTGTCCTGCAACGCCCACCGTCAACAGGGCCGTGGACAGGGCATCCGCTTCCGTAGCCGAGGGGAGCACGACGGCGGCCAGTACGGCGCCGCGGGCCGGCCAGCCTGTGCGCGGGTCCAGCACATGACCGTAGAACTGGCCGTCGGCCTCGAAGCCTTTGCCCCAGACGGCGGATACGGACATCGCCTCGTCGCGCAGGGGGACGCCAGCCAGCAAGGTTGGGAGGGAGGATGGTTCGGGCGCCGCGTCAGGTGGGGGCGGACTCGGCCGACCAGTTCGGGGCCGTTCAATGGCGATTTTCCAGCATTCGGCATCGGGTGGATGTCCTATGGCCTGGACCGAGCTGGTGCCGCCGTGGAGCAGGGCGCTGCTGACCCCGGCCTCCCGGAGCACTTCGGCCGCCCGCTCGACCGCGTAGCCTTTCCCAATGGCGCCCAGGTCCAGCATGACGCCGGAACGCGCGAAGCGGACGGTGAACTGCGTGGGATCGAGCTGCACGAGCGACATCCCAACGCACGCTCGCGCCCGTTCCAATTCGTCGGCCTTCTCCGGCAGGTGACCGTTGCCGCCCAGGAACCCCCAGCAGTGCAGCAGCGGCGCGATCGTTATGTCGAACGCGCCCCCGCTTTCTTCGTGCAACTGTTTGGCGTGCTGCAGCAGCGCAAATACCTCGGGGGTCACTCGCACCGGCTCGCGGTCCGCGCGCGCATTGACGCGGGCGATCTCGCTGCCCGGACAGAACAGGCTGAGACGGGCCTCCAGGCGCTCGACTTCATCGAGCGCCTCCTCGCCGGCAGCTCGCAAGGCCACGGCGTTCGGTCCGTGCAGCGCCAACTCGAACCGGGTGGCCATGGCGTGGCGGGCTAAAGTGACCTGGGGCATGGCGGGTGGCACGTCGAGTCGCAGTATTAAGGTCGTGAACAGCCCGCGCTGGCCGCCTCCTGGATCAGGCCGCTATAAAAGCTGACGGGTTTCGCAGGCCTGGCCCACGAAACCCGTCGCGACATTCCAAGCTCCGCTTAGGACTCCGGCAGCGTGCCGTAAGTGATCAACCCCACGGGCGTGCCGCCGTCGGTGCTCACCTTGCGGGTCTTCTCATCGAACAGGCAGGCGACCTTCAGCCGGTCCGACATCTCAGCCAGCGAGATCACTGTTTGGACCCGTATCGCCAAGTCAATGTTGGCATTGGGCTGCTTGCCGGAGCGGATGCAATCGAACCAGTTCTTCTCGTGCACGCGGATGTCCTCGGCCTGCAGGTTGCCGACCGTCTCGGGATCAATCTCGTCCCCGAACTCCCGCTGCGGGGCAAGGTTCACGCGCTCGCCCGAGGCCGCGATTTCCAGCGTCGCTTTGTGGCCGTACAGGCTGGTGCCGGGCGTGGTGCCGTTGACCGTGCAGCAGGTCACCATGATCACGAACCCGCTGGGGAACTCGGCCAGAAGCTGCGCGTGCTCGGGGGTTTCCCGCTCGTCGGTGCCAGGCACGTTGCGGTCAATGTGGACGGGCCGGGTGCCGATGGAGCACACCCGCGTCGGGAACTCGGGCGTGCCGGTGGCCAGGAGCAGCGGGTGCAGCTTATGCGGAGCCAGGTCGCCCAGCGGCCCGGCGCAGTAGCGGTAATACTTCCGCCACCGGTGAAACTGTTGGGCGCTGAACGGATCGCGCTGCTTCACGGGCCCCAGCCAGCGCTCCCAGTCAATGTTGGCCGGGCTGTCGTCCGTATCCAGCGCGTAGTTCCACTCGCCGTTCAGGCTGTTGCGCGAATACCACGCCTGCGCCCAGACCAGCGTGCCGATCTTGCCCGCTTTGATCATCTCGGCGCACTTGGCATAGCCGCCTGCCGAGCAGCCCTGCGACCCAATCTGGAACACCTTCCCAGTCTTCTTCACCGTGTCATATACCTGGAACGCCTCCCCGAGATAGCGCGTGAGCGGCTTCTCGCAATACACGTGCCGCCCCGATTCCAGCGAATCAATGGTAATCTGCGCGTGCCAGGGGTCGTGCGTGGCAACCACCACCGCGTCCACGTCCTTGCGGTCCAGGATCTTGCGGTAGTCGTCGTAAACGTCGGCCGCCTTGAGCGGATTGGCTAGAGGCTTGTTTTCGTTGGCGTAGGGCACAGCCACCTCGCCTGTCATCCAGGCGCGCCGCTTGCTGAACACGTCGGCGCCCGCGACGATCACCACGTTGTTCTCCGCCGCTTTCTCTTGAATGCCAACGAAATGGTTGGCACCGATGCCGAACCCGACACCCACGACGGCCACCTGGATGCGGTCGTTCGCCCCGATGACGCGCCCGGCGGACGGCGCCTGGGTTTGCCCGTAAACGGGTGTTTTCAGCAGCGGTGAGGCCGCAACGGCAGCAGCAGCGGCGGCGGTTTTCCTGATAAAATCCCGGCGCGGAAGCCCGTTAGTCGCAGGAGTGGTGTTCGTGTCCATAAATCGTGTTCTCAATACGTGCGTTATTGCAGCAATAGATGGACGAAGCCTAAGGGAAAGAAATTCGGGGTCAAACTCATAACTCTGACGGGCTTATCGGCTCGCCAGCGCCTGCTGCACCCAAGGGTTCTGATGCCGCTCTTCGTTTAGTGTGGTAGCGCGCCCGTGGCCCCCCAGCAGCCTGGTAGTGCCGGGCAGGGCCATGACGCGGCGGATGGAGGCCACCATTTGCCCGGGGTCCGAGTCCGGCAGGTCCGTGCGGCCAATCGAGCCGCCGATGATCAGGTCCCCGCCCACCAGCACCTGCTCGTTCGGCAAATGATACGCCACGTGCCCCGGCGAGTGGCCGGGCGTGTGGAGCACGGTCACGGCCAGCGAGCCGATCTTAAGCCTCTGGTCGTCCGTTACGTGGCCGTCCGCTTTGACCGGGGGGATGCTCAGGTGCACCCCGAACATGCGGGTCTGGTAATCCGGGTGCTGCGCCTTAGCCTCATCCAGCGCATGGATCAGCACCTGCGCCCGCGGGAAACGCTGCTTCACGATGGCGTGGTCGGCGAAATGGTCGAAGTGCCCGTGCGTCAGCCATAATCCGACGAGCTCCCAGCCTCGTTTGGCTGCCTCGTCCAGCAGCGGCCCCGTCGTGTGGTCCGGCGCGTCAAACAGCACCCCCTGTTTCGACGCCTCGTCACCAATGAGGAAGCAGTTGGTCATGGCGATGCCGCCCGCGTTCGTCAACACGATCATGGGGGAATTCTATCCCAGGGGGTGGCGCAGGGCCAATCCCAATGGCAAGGAACCGGCACGGAGCGCGCCCGTGCTCGGGCGCAGCAACGCCAGAGTGGCTGGGCGCGCTACCGGTGTTGGACGCTGCTGCGCCCGAGGACGGGCGTGCTCCGGTGGTACTGGCAAGCTGCACCCCGGGGGAGGGCGACGCTCATTTCTTAGATGTCACATTCATCCCAATCTGCGCCGCACCGCCCGCGCGGTTCGTGATCTGTTCTTTCCCGCGAAGCCGGTTGCCGAAGATCAAGGCCGCCTCGACCCCTGGCTCCAGCGTGATCTGCGCCTTGCCTATATCCATGAAATCACAGCCGGTGACGGTTAACCCGCCGGCACGGGCGAGGATGGCCGAGGCGTTGGTGTCGCGCTGGCCCCAGCCGATGAAGTGGCAGGCGCTGAAGGTGATGTGGCCGGTGCCCTCCAGCACGGCGTGGTGGTCCGTGGTGGGGATGCCCCAAAAGCCGCAAGCGGTGAACTTCACCGGGCCGGTGTTGGTCCGGGCGATCTCGATGCCCGCCATGAACTGCCCGTTGACGAACGAGATGCCCGCGTGCGCCTGGCTGTTCTCGACGCGCACCGCCGTTGGCCCGATGTCCGAGCCGCACTGGGTGAGCAGGCAATTGCCCGGCCCGGGCCCGTTCTGCACGAAGTGGTAGCCAATGTGGTAGCCGATGCAGAAGCAGTTGGTGAGGAATTCCCAGTCCGTGCGGCCCAGGATAAACGCCTCACCCTGCGCGCGGGTAAAGGCGGCCAAGTCTCCCTCCCAGCCGCCCCAGAAATCCCAGAAGTGCACGTTGGCAATGCGTCCGACGTCCAGGCACTGGTCTATGAACAGCCCGCGATAGAGCGGCTGGCCGTAGAGCCCATTGATGAAGTGCCGCCCGGCGGAGAGCGTGCCGAAGTCCACCGCCTGGTAGGGGTTGACCAGCAGCACGTTCAGCAGCGAGATGTTGTCCCCTTGGCCGCGAATGGTCCATGGGTAGGCGATGGGCGGGTTCTTCATCTTCTGTTCGGGATAGAAGATGGTGAGTCCGCTGAGCGTGCAGCTTCGCTGCAAGGTGATGAACGGCTTGCCCTGGGGATCGCCCGCGCCGGCCACCGCCAGCAGGATGCTGCCGTCGTGCGCATTGCGCCCCGACGGCGCGTTGAACACGCCTTCGAGCCTGACGTTGGCCGGGACCTCGAGCGTGCCCTTCACCAGGTAACTCCCGCGAGGCACGAAGACGGCGTAGTTGCCGGTCTGGGCCGCTGCCCGCATGGCGGCGGTGAAGGCCTGGGTATTGTCTTTCAGCCCATCGCCCACAGCCCCGAAGTCCTGGACGTTTAGCGCGTGGGGCGACGGCCGCTGCGGGCCGGGTTCGGCGGCGCTCGCCGACAATGCGGCGGCCAACGTGCCCGAGGCGGCGCCCAGGCCAAGGTGGGAGAGCAGGCGGCGGCGGGAAAGCATCTCTGTGTGCATCCGGGTGCAGACGCGTTTGGGGGCGGCGGTATTCATCGGCGCGGTTCCGGTGACGTGACTGTCCCTTCGCGCTGGTGTCTAATGTTGCCGTGCCGTTCCTGCCTATCGCCGACCGCGAACTGCGGGTCGCCGCCCACCAGTCGAGGACCTGGTCACGGCGGGTGATGGCCATGACGGTGGGCCTGGCGCTGTTCGCGTTCCTTATCGTGATCCTGGGCCGATTTCGGGTGTTGAACCTCCTGGGGCGTGAGCTTTTTTCCTGCCTGAGCTGGGTGAGCATGATTTACGCCCTGCTGGCGGGGCCCCTGACTACCGCCGATTGCCTGAGCGCCGAGCGGCGCCAGGGCACTCTCGGCCTGCTGTTCCTCACAGACCTGCACAGCTATGACGTGGTGCTGGGCAAGATGGCCGCGGCTTCGCTGCGGATCGTGTTTGATTTGACGGCGCTTCTGCCCGTGGCGGCGCTGCCGATGCTGATGGGGGGCGTGAACCTGGAGCAGGTTGCGAGTGTCGCGCTGGGCCTGGTCAATGTGATGTTCTTTTCGCTGGCATTGGGCACATGCGCCTCGGCGCTGTCCGTCAGTGGCCGTTCGGCCCTCGCCGGCACGGTAGGGACTCTCTTCTTCCTTTCCCTCGGGGTGCCGCTCTTGGGGGAGATGCTGCGCGTCAGGGGCGCGGCGGCGATAGGTTTCTGGGCGTTGTGTCCTCCGTACTGCCTGCAGTGGTGCATGGCGGGCTTGCTCAGCACCCGGCACTGGGAGCCGTGGCTGAACCTGGGCATTATGCACGCGCTGGCCTGGGTCTGCCTCGCTATCGCGGTCCGGCGCACCCGCAACTCCTGGCGCGACCTGCCGGGCAGACCGGGCCGGATGCAGTGGAACGAGCGGCTGGAGCGATGGGCCAGGGGCAGCGCCCCCGTTCGCCAGGCTTGGCGCTCGCGCATGATGGACCGGAATCCTGTGGGCTGGCTGGAAGGCCGGGACCGCCTCCAGGGTCGTGTGCTCTGGGGGATTATCCTCGGGGTCGCGCTCGCCTCGGCCATCGCGCATGCGCTGATACCCAAGCGCTGGCCTGACGCGGGCACCGTTGTCCTGTGGACCATCCTCAGTCACTACGTGCTGTGCGTTTGGATCGCCCTCCAGGCCCCGCGCCGCCTGGCGGACGATAAGCACTCCGGCGCGCTGGAACTGCTGTTATGCACCCCGGTCAAAACGCGTGAGGTGGTGGCCGGGTGCATGATCATCCTATGGCGGCGCTTTGGCCGCGCCGTCCTGGCCCTGGTGGCGCTCGATCTGTTCATCGGGGCGTGTTACTTCAGCGAGAATGGAGGCTGGGACAAGTTCACATCGGGCGACTTCTGGCAACTGGCGGTTTGCCTGGTGGCGGTGGCCCCGGTCCAGGCTTATTGTCTGGCGCGGATTGGTGTTTACGAGGGCCTGGCGCAGACAACGGGCGCCCGAGCCACTTTCATAACCGCCTGGAACGCCGGCTTGCTGCCGTGGATTTGCTGGTTTGGTGTGATGTGGTGCGGTGAGCTCTCCCGCCGAATATTCGGCTACCCGCGCAACGTCACCGACGTGTTTGCGTTCTCCGCCTGGGTTATTGTGCAGTTGCTGGTGTGCGGGCTTTGCGTGGGCTGGGCGAGCTGGCGGCTGCACCGGAGCTTTCGCGCGCTGGCGGCGCAAACGACCGGGACTGCCTGGTGGAAAAGGCTGCCCTGGATGCGCTCAGGGGTGTAGGCGAGCAACCTGCCGCCAGCCGTGCCCCCCGCTCACAACGGCAGCCCACCAGGCGCTGCGAGCCGGGGACAGCTCATAATGGCGCTTACTTAGAGCGTAAGACATTCAGAAACAGGCACTTGCAGCGTACACTACTCCGGTCTGCCCATGCCCAGGCGCAAGGCCCGATCTCACACCAGATTCGTAACGGCCTATGCCAGGGACACTTACCCATCGCCTTCCCCACCCGCACCCTCCCCTCTCCGTCACCACACCGTATCCTCGCCGTATACACACCGTAGTACCTCTAATAGCCTATTAGAGGTACTACGGTGATTATACGGCGATTATACGGTGTGGTGACGGAGGGGTGAGCGCGCGCAGGGGGGCTTCATTCCGAGAGCCTGCTTGTTGGAACCGAGCGAATCCGGCCCTGGGAGGCCACCCTACGGCCCTGAGCCGACCAGTCCCGTTTGGGCCACGAGCGCGGCGAAGTAGTTCTTGGCGTGGCTGTGCGCGGTGTATTCCCAAACGGTTGTTCGCTGCTCGCGCAAGGCCAGCACGGCGGCGGTCCATGCCTGGCCCCAGCCGCTTTCCAGGGACCACGCGCCCCAGCCGATGTCCGCCGAGCTGGCCCAGGCTTCCCAGCGCCGGTCGTCGAAGGCGCGGAACCATGTGCCGCTCAGGTAAGGCAGCCGCTCCGAGCGCGTCTGAATCCGGCAGAGATACTCCGCCAGCTTGTCCTCGGCGGCTTTGAGCTGCCGATCGCCGGTCGCGCCTACGGCTTCGTGCAGACCCAGCAGCGCGAAGCCGGTGGTGTAAAGCTGGTCGCTCACCGGGTCGCCGTTCTCCTGGATGAGCGGGGTTTCACCTGTGCCGTAGTCCTCGTTGCGCTGCGGGGCCTGGAAGAAGCCGCTCTGAACGCGGTCGGATCGCTCGTAGATGGAGCCCGAGGGACGCTGTTGGGCGGCCAGGTCGCCGGCGACCTTGCGCAGCCATTCGCGGTGCTCGGGAGTGTCTTCCACCCGGACCATCCACGCCAGGCACAGCAGCATGCGGGCGCGCTCCAGGTTGCTTCGCCATCGCCACTGATCGGGATAGACCTTCATGGTCATGCCGATGGCTGTGAGCGCGCGTTCGAGGAAGGGTGCATAGCCGGTCTGGTGATAGGCCCAGAGATAGCACGCCCATAGGTACGACTCGAAGTGCGGCGAGTAGTCCACCAGTTCGCCCTCGTAGTAATGTTTCCAGCCGTTCTTCTCCAGGTCCGGCAGGTCGAGGCGGTCGCCGCGAAAGCCGAGCTTGCCCGTGGTGCGCAGGTTCGCCAGCAACGCCCGCATCAGGCGCTGGTCCCACCGGTCGGTGCCAAGGCTGGCGGCGACGACAGCGGTGGACAGCATCACGCGCGCATCGTCGTCGCCGTAGCTGGCGACCAGCCAGGCGGGGGAGATGTCGCCCCAGCCAATCAGCCCGAAGGCCCCGTGCTGGGGATCAGCGCGCGGGCCGGCGCAGGTGCCGGACGTGAAGTAGATGAAGTCCAGCAGGTTGCTGGCGATGAGCGAGTTGGGCCGGTGCCGGTTCAGCCGGCCGTCCAGCGCCAGCACCATGGCGGTCTCGGCATTGCAGTCCGAGCGCAACGGCAGGCGGCGGACCTGGGTGCCGTCCCAGCGTATCCCCGAGGCGTAGCCCTCCAGGATGCCGAGCGAGCCGTCGCCTTCAGGGGCGTCCAGGCGGGGCGCGGCCGTGGTCTCCTCGTTGCGGGCCAGTGCCTGGTAGAGTTGGTCCTTTTCGGAGGGATGCACCAGCAGATGGGAGTGCGCGAACCAGTTCGCCGCCGCGGCAAAGGCCTGGCGCTGAAAACGGCGCGGCAGCCGCTCGTCCGCGGCCCACGCCGCGTGCACCAGGGGCCTTGCCTGCAAATGGACAGGATGGTCGGGGCACAGCTCGGCGAGAATCCGTTCCCAGATCAAGAGCCAATCCCGGGCCGGCGCGTAACGGCCAGTGACGAAGCCACTCAGCTTCGTCGTCGCCACGATCCACTTGCGCCCGTGCACCTCGAACAGGACAGGGAAGACATCCTTGTCCGGAAGGCCGTAAATGGCCGTGTCGTAGCCTGCTACCCGCGCCACGACGAGGTCCACAGAAGGGGGGCCGGCCGGCGGATAGGTGGCGCGGGTTTCGCCTTTGGCGGAGGGCGTGGTACAGATGCCGCTCACGGGCACGAAACGGCAATCGTGCGCCGCCAGCAGCCGCATCCGCGGCAACCCCGGCTGGAACTGGTCGGAGGACACCACGAGCCGTTCCCAGACCGTTGGACGTGGGGCGCCGACTTCCAGGCCGGGAACGCTGGCCGGGTATTCGATGAACAGGCGCAGCCCTTTTGCCTCAGCCGAGGCAAAGTCGCTGGGCTGGGTGGCGGTGGTTTGCGCCGGGTAGCCGTCTGCCAGCAGCAGCACGGCCGAATCGGGCGCAGCATGCTGTATGGCCGCTGCGGGGCTCTCGTATCGCGGCACGCTTGGCTTGCCCAGGGCGAGGTATAGATCGTTGCTGGGCGAGCAGCAGAACGTCAGGCCGGAGCCGTCGTTGCCCAGCGCCCCCGCCGCCGCCAGGCCCAAGGCGAGCGGACCCGCCGCGAACACGAGTCCAAGCCACGCCGCCAGCCGGCGTCGCTTCCCGGCTGAGGCCCTGAAACCGCTTGCCTTTAGGTGTAGATGATGCAAACTACCGAAAGGTTGCCTCGGTAGCTCAATTGGTAGAGCAGTTGACTCTTAATCAATTGGTTCTAGGTTCAAGTCCTAGCCGGGGTACCAACTCCCGCTTCTCTTCCTTAAGCCTTCCCGCCGAAGCTCACGTGATCGTCCACGTCGAGAAGGTCGAACCAGGTGGAGATGTCCTCTCGCTTGGGCGCGACCTTGGCATGGTTGGCGTGGAAGAATTCGCGGGACTCGGTGTCCGCGGGGGCGCGCTGCTCGGCGTGGGCCGACCAGGCGGCGATCTCCGACTCGGAGCGCTTGTGCTTACCGTTCTTCTCGATCCACTGTAGGATTTCGCCATCGCTCTTGCCGGCAGCCAGTTGCTTCTTGAGCGGCTCCGCCTCGATGCCAATAAAGCCGAGGAGCCGTTGGTCCATCGGGCAGTTGAAGTGGTATTCGCCTTGTTTGCCGGCGATGGTGGCGCGGCCTTTATCAAGCATGCGAGGGAGGATCACATACCCGCCCAGGCGCACGCGGGGGCTGCGGGGCGGTCGCTTAGTCAGATCAGGAGCATTTTCGAGAGCCATAGTTGTATTGATGTGTGTTTCCAGGTTCAAGGCGCCCGGCCCGTGCCGGTGCGTTTGGTCTGACTAAGATGAGCCCAGCCGGGCGGAATGCAAGTGCGCGAACGCCGCCGACGGAGGAGCGAGCGCCCAGCCCCGAGAGCCGCTGGCGAAAGGCCTGGATAACCACAAAGAGCACAAAGTGCGCAGAGAAACAGGCCGGTTCTCTCCTCTCGGCGTTCCTCTCTGCGTTCTTTGCGCTCTCTGTGGTTAATCCGGCAATTGGCTCTCGGATTTCGGGCTCCGGATTTCGGGTTTTTCCTACGGTCACTTCGGCGCCGGAGCCTGCGTGTTGAACGGATTCTCCTTTACACCCGCAGCCGCCGTGACCGGCGGGAGCCGCCGCACCGAGAGGGCGAGGTAGAGCCAGCCAATCGCCAGGTGCACGGCGGCGAGCATGGCCAACTCGACGAGACCGAAGGCGCCGACTCCATACAGGAACACGGCCGCCGACATCAGCAGAGCGCCCGGCATCAATGCCGCGCCTGCCAGGCACCAACTGCCGCGCAGGCTCAAGTCACGGTTGGCGAAGAAGCCCGCAATCCAGACGGGAAGCGCGTAGGCTGTCGCCAGCACGGCCCAGATGATCATCAGGCTGACCACGCCGCCCAAAGCGGCCATCCCGAGCAGGGCCGGCCTCCAGGCGCCCCACCAGGGGACGAGGTACTCCCGGTTGAACGGCATAACCCTGTCCGGGGGATATGAGCCCTGCACGAACCCGAGCAGAGAAAAGACCTGGTAGTCCGACCGCCCGAATTCAACCTGTATGTGCGCTGGCGAACGCGCCTTGCCTTCGTGCTGCAGGTCCACCGTGAATGCCAGAAAGCGGCCTTCCGCCAGGTCGGTCGGCGAGGCTCCGTCCCAGCGGAGCTTGCCGCCGCGAATTTCCCCGGTCGCCGGCAGTTGGGTGATGGCCTGGGCGATCGTCGGGAACCAGGCGGTGCTCAGAAACCACACCAGTATGGCAGCGGCGAAGAGCGCGAAGATCATCTGCACCGCCAGCAGGCGCCCGCAGCTTGCGTGCCCGAAAGCGGCCACGCCTCGCGGCGTCAGCGGCTGCCACGCGAAAGCTGGTTTGCTTGCCGGTGAGTCCATAGCTGGCCGGATACGGCCGGTATCGGGCGTGAAGATAGCAAGTCACCCGGGTCTTGTCGCGGATGTTTGTGCTTCGGTGGACTCAGGTAGTAGCGTAAGCCTCGGGCTTGCGCCCGTCCCGGCAACTCTCTGGGTTGCCGCAACCAGCGCGTTATCCAAACAAGCCAGAGGATTGTTGGGACGTTCGCCAGCCGGAGGCTTACGCTACCTGGATAGCTACGATTGTGCTTTAGGCGGCTGTGGTTGGCCGGGCGCCGGCGGATTTGGCGGCGGCGTGTGGATGACCGGCACCGGGTAGCGCACTTTCATCACGTCATCCACCAGGACCTCGATGTAGTAGATGCCCGCTACTTTGAACTCCACCTGGTTGAACATCGTGAAAGTCGTGGCGTTGTGGCCCGCATCCTGCAACACGAACTTCACCTCGCCTTTGCGCAGCACCGTGGTCTGGTCCGGCGCGATCAGCCGGTCCACCTCCGTAAACTGCCCCACGCCCGCCGTCCACCGGTTGAACAGGCTCAGCTTGAAGGCAACCACCGGCAACTGCGGCACGCGAATGAAGTTGAGCACTCCGATGAGGAAGAAGTTGCCGTTGGACTCCTGCCGGATTTCTTCGCAGAGCAGCGAGCATTGGAGGTCGGGTAAGATGCGGGTCGGTTGCATAGGAGGATTGAAAGAGTCAGGCGGCAGCAGCTTCCGCCGCGCGGACGGTGTTGTGCATCAGCATGGCAATGGTCATGGGGCCGACGCCGCCCGGGTTCGGGGTGATCCGCCCGGCGATGAGCTGCACGCCGGCAAAATCCACATCGCCCACCAGGCGCGTGCCGCCTTTGGCCCCGGGGTCGGGCACGCGGTTGACGCCGACATCTACTACGACGCTCCCCGGCCTGACCATGTCGGCCTTGACGAACTCCGGCACGCCCATCGCTGCGATCAGGATGTCGGCCCGCCGGCAGTGCGCCGGGATATCTCGCGTGGCCGAGTGGCAAAGGGTCACCGTGGCGTTAGCGTATTTGGCTTTCTGGCAGAGCATCGCGGCCATAGGCTTGCCGACGATGTTGCCCCGCCCGAGCACGACGACTTCGGCGCCGGAGAGGCTGACCCCGGACCGCACCAGCAGTTCGCGGATACCCGCGGGCGTGCAGGGCAGAAACCCGCTCGGGTCGCCGAGCATGAGTTTGCCGACGTTCACGGGATGGAACCCATCCACGTCCTTCTGCGGCAGCACAGTCGAGTAAACTACCGTGCTGCGAATATGCGCCGGCACGGGCGCCTGGACGAGGATGCCGTGGACACGAGCGTCGGCGTTCAACCGGTCCAGCAGGGCGAGCAACTCGCGTTCGCTGGCGGTCTCCGGCAGGACATGGGTCTCGGACTTTATGCCCAGGTCGCCGCAGGTCTTTTCCTTGCGGCCGACATAGACTTTCGAGGCGGGGTCCTCGCCCACGCGTACGAAGGCGAGACCCGGCTGCACGCCGCGCGCCTTTAACGAAGCGATGCGCTGGGCCAATTCGTCCTGCAGTTGCCTGGCAATGATCCGACCGTCAATAAGATTGGCGGGCGGCATTACTGGACGACGTGTATCTCGTGGATCGTCAGGACAGGGGTATTTCCCCAGCGTTCGTCAATGCCTTCTTCGCCGGTCACGATGATGCGCAAGCCTTTGTAGCGCCGGAGGTCCAGGTTGGTCGAGGGAGTGTAAAGGTAGTCAATGTCCTTCCGGTTATCGGGGCTGATGAGCACGAACCGAGACGGGGCCTGGATGCTGGTCATGCCGCGCACGATGCCTTCGCGCTCGACGATGCGAGGCGGTGGCGGTTCTTCCGGAACGGCCGTCTCGGCGGGGGCCGGCACGGCGGGTGTGGTGACGGGCGGCATCACCGCTGCCGTTTCCGCCGGCGCGGGCTTGGGTGGGGGCGCGGGCGGCGTCGGCACGGATGGGGCCTCGGTCGGCGGCGGGGCGACGCTGGGCGCGGTGGCAACAGCCGAGGGCGTCGGAGTAGGTTCCGGCGGGGGTGGCGGCGTAGTCGGCGGCGGTGTGACGGCCGTCGGCGCCGGGGTGGTCGGCGGGGCCGTGGGCGTGGGAGCGGGCGTGGGCGCTGGAGTCGTAGCCGCAGCCAGCTCGGACTTCTCCTGGCTGAGGAATTGCGCGGCCACGAACGCATACGCTCCGGCCGGCGGTTCGATCTCGGTCCAGTCGCCCTTGGTCTTGATCTCCTTCACCGCGTCACCCTTCTGCAGGAGGCCGATCACGCTGTAGTTCTCGCCCGGCCCGCTGCGCACGTTGAGTTTTTTGGGCCGAACGGCGGAGTTGGTGATGAAACCCGCATTGACCCAGGCATGGGCGCCGGGCGGCAGGGAGATCTTCGCCCAGGCCGAGGGCTCCTCCGGCCCGGAGTTGTTGTTCACAAGCTCCTCCAGCACGGTGACGGTGTCGCCCTTCGTAATGTGGGTCACGACCTCGCTCTTGAGCTTGGCCTGGCCGCGGACGTTGACATTACTGGCTACCACGATGGCTGGCCCGGCCAGCAGCGGGGTGGTCTTCAGCTCTGGCGGGGCCGGCTTGCTCGCGGCGGGCTTCTTCGCCTTGGCGGCGCTTTCGGTCTTCTTGGCGCCCTGCTTCTCAGACTGCTTGCCGGACTTCTTCTTGCCCGACTTCTTCTTCGCCGTTTTGGCCGCGGGGGCGTTGGTTCCTGTGGGGGCGGGCGCCAGCGTGGGCGCAGGCGTGGCCGGCGCCTCGGGGGCGGTATTGGTTGCCTGTTGCGCCAACAGGCTGGTTGAAAGCATGGCCCCGATCACTAACCAATGGTTCAGTTTCATAACTCAGCTCAGTAAAGATTTAATCTCTGGTTCTGTCAATGTTCGCCATCGCCCCGGCTTGAGCTCGCCCAGCCCGATCCGGCCGATCTGGATTCGCTGCAACCGTTTCACTGTTTTGCCCTCGGCCTCGAAGAGCCGCCGCACTTCGCGGTACTTGCCTTCGGCGAGTTCCAGCTCCACCACGCTCTTCGCATGGCCGGCCGAGAGAATTCTTGCCTTTTCCGCCTTGAGCCGTTCGCCCTGGTGATACACGCCGTGCACGAAGCGGCCCAGCATCTCGGCCTCGACCCGCCCCTCCACGGTCGCCACGTATTTCTTGCGGACTCCGTAGCGCGGGTGGGTCAGGCGCAAGCTGAATTCACCATCATTGGTCAGGAAAAGCAAGCCTTCACTGTTGTAGTCCAGGCGGCCCACGGAGTGCAGGTGCTGCCACTCCCTGGGCAGCAACTCGTAAATCGTCGGGCGCTGGTGCTCGTCCTTGTGTGAGCAGACCAAGCCCCGCGGCTTGTTCAGGGCGAGGTAAAGCTTGCGTTTGACCCGGATGGGTCTGCCGTCAACCGTGACCCGGTCGTGCTCCGGATCTATCTTCCGCCCTAATTCCTGCGCGGCCTCGCCGTTGACGGCCACCCGGCCGGCCAGCATCAGTTGCTCGCCCGCCCGGCGCGAGGCCACCCCGGCGTCCGCCAGGAATTTCTGCAAGCGCACCATACGCGTGCGGGGGGCGGAATGTGGAAGTCGGGGTGCGCAATCAACCGGGCTGGCGGAGGCGTCGTGCCGCGATCATGCGGCGGGGCAAACTCTGCACTCCGCGCTCCGCACTCCGCATTCCGCACTGCCTCAGGCTTCCTTCTTGGTCTTCCGCAGACCGGTGATGCGGCTGCCTTCTTTCCACTCGCCGCGTTTTTTGAGCAGTTCAATGCGCTCGAAGCGCTTAAGGACATTCCGCTTGCCGCCCAGCGTGGCAGCCGCGCGCAGACTCCGATGCTGTGACATAAATCGTATGGCTGTTCAGTTCGTTAACGTTACACCGCTCCAAGTGGAAGCGGACGTGGTATTTA
>Ga0335069_10000694_pt1 | contig 54889 bp, 54 predicted proteins | sample Lox_Sample_11_FD_206714 | JGI IMG/M metagenome (GOLD analysis project Ga0335069, IMG submission 206714) | Soil microbial communities from Loxahatchee National Wildlife Refuge, Florida, United States - Lox_Sample_1.1 | ecosystem: Environmental > Terrestrial > Soil > Wetlands | place: USA... | reverse complement strand
CCTCTGTCACCGACCCGACAGCCGTTCCCGCACGATCCGCCTTCGCCAGCGCCTGCGCGCGATATTCGCTCCTTGGCTCGCGCGGCTCCCTGTCCCCAGAAACCGCCTTGTTCAGCGGCCTCCTAGGGCCGGTGCTGTAGCCTCAGCCACCCGGCTCCGCGCAGCGGTAAGTTACGAGGGTAAGCCGTCGATAGGCTAAGCGTCAGGAAAGGCCATGACTGAGACCGGTGGAGAGATGGTGGCGTTACGGGTCTCGGACGCCGATCGAAACGGCACGATGCGGCGACTGCACAACGCCGTCGCGCTCGGGCTGATCGATATCGACGAGTTCGAGCAGCGCTCGTCGCAAGTGTCCTACGCACGCACCCGAGGTGAGCTGGACAGGCTGGTCGGTGACCTGCCCGGGCCGGGCGCCATCGTCACGTCCGCGGCTGACCGGGTGGAACTGCGTGGCTGGGCCGGCTCGCTCAAGCGCCACGGCGAATGGACGGTGCCCACCCGCCTGGCGCTGGTACGGCGGCTGGGCTCGGTCGAACTCGACCTCACCAAAGCCCGGTTCGCCGGACCGGTGGTGGTCATCGAACTCGACATCAGGCTCGGCTCGGTGGAGGTCCGGCTGCCCGTTGGCGCCAGCGCGTCCATCGACGACGTCGAGGTCTACGTAGGCAGCGCCAGCGACCGCCGCAAAGACGCACCCGGCGAAGGACGCCCGCACGTGGTGTTGACCGGTCGGGTGGTGTGTGGTTCGGTGATCATCCGCGGGCCGCGCCGATCGCTGCTGCGCCGCCGCGCGGGCTGATCGGCTCAGCCCGCGTCGCGGGTGAATTGAGGGCGGCCGCATGCGGCGTGTCGCCGCCCCACCTTCACACGGCACGCCGCGGATGCACACTCGTGGCTCAGCCCGCGTCGCGCGGTGTGATTAAGCTGGTCGGCATGCCTGCTCGCACCGCGCTTTCCCCCGGAGAGCTGTCCCCGACTCTGGCGGTGCCCAGCCGCATCCCCCGTCCGGAATACGCGTGGAAGGCAGGCGTCCAGGAAGGCAGCGAGCCGTGGGTGCAGACGCCTGAGGTCATCGAGAAGATGCGCGTCGCCGGCCGGATTGCGGCCGGCGCGCTGGCCGAGGCCGGCAAAGCGGTTGCCCCCGGAGTGACGACCGATGAACTGGACCGGATCGCCCACGAGTACATGATCGACCACGGCGCCTACCCGTCCACCCTGGGCTACAAAGGATTCCCGAAGTCGTGCTGCACGTCGCTCAACGAGGTTATCTGCCATGGCATCCCCGACTCGACGGTCATCGAGGACGGCGACATCGTCAACATCGACGTCACCGCCTATATCGACGGGGTGCATGGTGACACCAATGCGACGTTCTTGGCCGGCGACGTCGCGCAAGAGCACCGGCTGCTGGTGGAGCGAACCCGAGAGGCGACGATGCGCGCAATTAACGCCGTCAAGCCTGGTCGCGCCCTGTCGGTCATCGGCCGAGTCATCGAGTCGTACGCAAATCGCTTCGGGTACAACGTGGTTCGTGACTTCACCGGTCACGGGATCGGTACCACGTTTCACAACGGCTTGGTGGTGCTGCACTACGAGCAGCCCTCCGTGGCGACCATCATGCAGCCGGGAATGACGTTCACCGTCGAACCGATGATCAACCTCGGTGGCCTGGACTACGAGATCTGGGACGACGGCTGGACCGTTGTCACCAAGGACCGCAAGTGGACCGCACAGTTCGAGCACACCCTGCTGGTCACCGACACCGGCGTCGAAATCCTCACGCTGCCGTGAACCGTTGAGCGGGGCTCTGCTGGTCGCCGGCACCAGCTCCGACGCCGGGAAGTCGCTGGTGGTCGCGGGCCTGTGCCGGTTGTTGGCCCGCAAAGGTGTGCGGGTGGCGCCCTTCAAGGCCCAGAACATGTCCAACAACTCCGTGGTCACCGTCGAAGGCGGCGAAATCGGGCGGGCTCAGGCGATTCAGGCCCGGGCTGCGGGGTTGGAACCCAGCGTGCGTTTCAACCCGATCCTGCTCAAACCGGGCAGTGACCGCACCTCACAGCTGGTGATCCGGGGCCGGGTCGCCGACTCGGTCACGGCGACAAACTACCTTCAGCACCGCGACCGGCTTGCCGCGATCGTCTCGGACGAACTATCTTGCCTGCGTGACGAATTCGATGCGGTTATCTGCGAAGGGGCCGGTTCGCCAGCCGAAATCAACTTACGTGCCACGGATTTGGCCAACATGGGATTGGCCAGGGCGGCGAATCTGCCGGTGGTCTTGGTCGGTGACATCGACCGCGGCGGCCTGCTCGCTCATCTGTTCGGGACGCTCGCGGTGCTCGAGCCGGCCGACCAGGCGCTGATCGCCGGTTTCATCGTCAACAAATTTCGCGGTGACCCGGCCCTATTGCAACCCGGGCTGCAGCAACTGCTTACCATGACCGGCCGCCCGACCTACGGGGTGCTGCCCTACGCCGACGATCTGTGGCTGGACGCTGAGGACTCGCTGTCGGTGGTCGCGCACCGCGTGGTTGGCATACCCGCCGCACCGCGCGGCCGGGAGTGGCTGCGGGTGGCCGTGATCCGGCTGCCGCGAATCTCGAATTCCACCGACGTCGAGGCGCTGGCCTGCGAGCCCGGTGTGGTGGTGCGCTGGATAACCGACGCCGCCGACGTGGCCGACGCGGACCTGATCGTGATTCCGGGCAGCAAAGCCACCGTCGCCGACCTGTGCTGGCTGTGCGATCACGGCCTGGCCGGCGCCATCACCGAGCACGCCGCGGCCGGCAAGCCGGTGCTGGGCATCTGCGGCGGGTTTCAGATGCTGTGCCGGAGCATCGATGACCCGGTGGAATCCGGCGCCGGGCAAGTGGCTGGGCTGGGGCTGTTGGACGCCGACATCGCCTTTCACGATGCCAAGACATTGCGTCGCTGGCAGCGGCGGACCGATGGCTGTTTGGCGGGCTACGAAATCCGTCACGGGCGCATGTCGCGGTGCGCCGAAGAGACCTGGTTCGGGACCGACGACGAGGGCCGGCCGCACGGCGTCCGGCGCGGCGCCATTTTCGGCACGCATGGGCATGGCCTGCTCGACAACGACGAGTTCCGTCGCGACTGGCTCACCGACGTGGCCGCTGCGGCGGGCCGAAGCGGCTTCCTCGTCGCAGAGACCGACGTCGCCGCGCGGCGCGATGCCCAACTGGACTTGATCGCCGATCTGCTGGCCGCACATGTCGACCTCGACGCGGTCCTGGCACTGCTGGACGGCCCGCCGCCCCGCGGCCCGCATGTGGTAAGTCGGTTGCGGCCGTGACGGATTCGCTCAGATATGACGACGCGTGGTTCGTGCCGGCGGCGACGCAGCGAACCGTCGTGCATCGCGGACCGGATTGGCGGTGCGCGCACGGATGTGGATGAATCGTCGCGCGGGCAGGCCGATTGGTTGTAGCGTGCGTAGGTGCCCTCGATGATGACCACGCTCGACGGCTTTCCCGTCCCTGTGGGTGTAGCCGGTCCGGAGAAGGGCGTTGTGGTCGTCATAGTCGGTGATGAGGAACGTGCCCCCGCGGCGTATGACGCGGTGTGCGAGCGCCTGCACACCGCATCGCTTCGAACGGTCGTTGTCGGCCTCGATCCGCGCCTGACGCCCAAGTCGGTGGTCGGCATCCTCGACGCGCTGGGCATCGGGTGGGCCGTGGTGGTGGGCGACCGCGCCGGTGGCGACCTCGCGTGGGAACTCGCGGCAACCAAGCTGGGCCGGTTCGTCGGCCTGGTGGTGATCGACCGGGGACATCCCCGGGTGGCCGACCGCGACGGCGTGGTGCGCGACGAACACTGCCCGCCGGTGGAGATCGGCACCACCGCGCTGTTCAGCTCCCCCGCCGCCGGGGCGGTGGCCCGCGCCAGCCAGCAGTACGTCTACGCCGAATACCGGGTGGTGCATCTGGGACGGCGCACCGTGCAGGAGTCGACGGCACAGTTGGCCGCCGAGATCGTATTGCGCACCAGTACCTGGTAACCGGCCGGGAGCCCGATGCTGTCGTTGGGAGCGCTGGAAGAGCTGGTGGCAAGCGGCGAGGTGGACACCGTCATCGTCGCGTTCGCCGACATGCAGGGGCGGCTGGTCGGCAAGCGCGTGAGCGCGCGGTTCTTCGTCGACGAAGTGGTGGCCGCCGGTGCGGAGTGCTGCAGCTATCTGCTGGCCGTCGACGTCGATATGAACACCGTGAGCGGATACGCGATGTCGGGCTGGGACACCGGGTACGGCGACATGGTGATGAGGCCCGATCCATCCACCCTTCGCCGCATTCCCTGGCTGCCCAACACTGCCCTGGTGATAGCCGACCTCAGCTGGGCCGACGGCAGTTGCGTCCCCGTGGCACCCCGCGCCGTGCTGCGCCGCCAGCTCGACCGGCTGGCCGCAAACGGACTGATGGCTTACGTCGCGACCGAGCTGGAGTTCATAGTGTTCGACGAGCCGTATCGCGAGGCGTGGGCCAGCGGTTATCGCGGCATGACACCGGCCAGCGACTACAACATCGACTATGCGATCTCGGCGTCATCGCGGATGGAGCCGCTGCTGCGCGACATTCGCCAGGGTATGCAGGGTGCAGGTTTGCCTTTCGAGGCCGTCAAAGGCGAATGCAACCAGGGTCAGCAGGAGATCGGATTCCGTTACGACGAGGCGTTGGTCACTTGCGACAACCACGCCATCTACAAGAACGGTGCCAAGGAAATCGCCGACCAGCACGGCAAGAGCTTGACGTTCATGGCGAAATACGATGAGCGGGAAGGCAATAGCTGCCACATTCACCTCTCGCTGCGCGATGAGAATGGTGCTGCGGTGTTCGCCGACGACGGGCGCCCGCACGGGATGTCGGCGACGTTTTGTAGTTTCCTGGCCGGCGTGCTCGCCACCTTACCCGAGTTCACTGTTTTCTATGCGCCGAACATCAACTCCTACAAGCGATTTGCCGATGCCAGCTTTGCACCCACCGCGGTGGCCTGGGGACTGGACAATCGCACCTGCGCGCTGCGGGTGGTCGGCCACGGGCGCAACACCCGGGTGGAATGCCGGGTTCCCGGCGGCGACGTCAACCCCTACCTGGCGGTCGCGGCGCTGGTCGCCGCGGGGCTGTACGGTGTCGAACAGGGTCTGCAGCTTCCCGAGCCGTGCGTCGGGAACGCCTATGCGGCCCCCGGTGTGCAGCGGCTGCCGGCCACGCTGGCCGACGCGGCCGCGCTTTTCGGCGAGTCGGTGCGCGCCCGCGAGGCGTTCGGCGACGACGTGGTCGCGCACTACCTGAACAATGCTCGGGTGGAATTGGCGGCGTTCAACGCGGCGGTCACCGATTGGGAGAGGATGCGTGGTTTTGAACGCCTCTAGGCGCCCGGTTGTCGGCCTGACGTCCTATCTCGAGCAGATACAAACCGGGATCTGGAACATCCCCGCGGGTTATCTGCCGGCCGATTACTTCGAGGGCGTCGTCATGGCCGGCGGCATCGCGGTGTTGCTGCCGCCGCAGCCGGTGAACCCCGACATCGTCAGCTCGGCACTGGACAGCGTGCACGCGCTGGTGATCACCGGCGGCTATGACCTCGACCCCGCCGCGTACGGCCAGCAACCCCATCCAAGCACCGACCAGCCTCGTCCCGCCCGCGACGCCTGGGAGTTCGCGTTGGTGCGGGGGGCGCTGGCGCGGGGGCTGCCGGTGCTGGGCATCTGCCGCGGCGCGCAAGTGCTCAATGTCGCATTCGGCGGCACCCTGCACCAGCACCTGCCGGACGTTCTCGGGCACCACGGCCATCGGGCGGGCAATGCGGTGTTCAGCAGGCTGCCGGTGCGCACCGTGGCGGGTACCCGGTTGGCGGCGCTGCTGGGGGAGACCGTCGACGCGCCGTGCTACCACCATCAGGCCATCGACCAGGTCGGGGACCCTCTGGTGGTTAGCGCCGTTGACCCTGACGGGGTGGTGGAGGCGCTCGAACTGCCCGGCGACAGCTTTGCGCTTGCCGTGCAGTGGCATCCGGAGCAGTCCCTGGACGACCTGCGGCTGTTCACCGCCATCGTCGAGGCGGCGGGGTGCTACGCGGACAGCCGATGAACACCGTCCAACTGATCAACCCGGCCACCGAGGACGTGCTGGGGTCCGTAAAGCATCTCGACGCTACCGCGGTCGACGACGCGGTCGCGCGGGCCCGGGCGGCGGGGCGGCGCTGGGCGCGGTTGTCGCCGTCGGAGCGGGCCGCCGGGTTGCGCGCGTTCGCCGCCGCCGTCGACGCCCATCTCGACGAGCTCGCCGCGCTCGAAGTCGCCAATTCGGGACATCCGATCGTGTCGGCCGAATGGGAGGCCGGCCACGTCCGCGACGTGTTGACGTTCTACGCTGCTAGCCCGGAACGCTTGGCGGGCAAGCAGATTCCGGTCGCCGGAGGAATCGACGTCACCTTCAACGAACCACTGGGCGTGGTCGGTGTGATCACGCCGTGGAACTTCCCGATGATGATCGCATCGTGGGCCGTCGCCCCGGCGCTGGCCGCGGGCAACGCGGTGCTGGTCAAACCCGCCGAGTGGACACCCCTGACCACCATCCGGCTTGGTGAGTTGGCGGTGCAAGCCGGGCTGGACGCGGATCTGCTGCAGGTCTTGCCGGGCGAGGGCGCGGTGGTCGGGCAGCGGCTGGTCACCCACCCTGATGTTCGAAAAATCGTGTTCACCGGCTCCACCGAAGTCGGTAAAAAGGTGATGACCGGCGCGGCCGCTCACGTCAAGCGGGTGACGCTGGAACTGGGCGGCAAGAGCGCCAACATCATCTTCTCCGACTGCGACCTGGAGCGTGCCGCGGCCACCGCGCCGGCCGGGGTGTTCGACAACGCCGGGCAGGACTGCTGTGCGCGCAGCCGGATCCTGGTGCAGCGCAACGTTTATGACCGGTTTATGGAGCTGTTGGAGCCGGCGGTGCGCGGCGTGGCCGTCGGGGATCCTCGCTCGCGTGACACCGAGATGGGTCCGCTGGTGTCGGCCGCGCACCGCGACAAGGTGGCTTCCTATGTGCCCGAGGGCGCCCCGGTCGCGTTTCGCGGCACCGCGCCGACCGGTCGCGGATTTTGGTTTCCGCCAACGGTTCTGACGCCGCGGCGCGGCGATCGCGCCGTCACCGAGGAGATCTTCGGCCCAGTCGTCACGGTGCTGGCCTTCGACGACGAGTACGACGCGGTCGCACTGGCCAACGACACCGTCTACGGCCTGTCCGGATCTATCTGGACCGACGACCTGTCCCGCGCGCTGCGGGTGTCGCGAGCGGTCGAATCCGGCAATCTATCGGTGAATTCGCACGCCTCGGTCCGCTACAACACCCCGTTCGGCGGCTTCAAGCAGTCGGGATTGGGCCGTGAGCTGGGCCCGGACGCGCCACTGAAATTCACCGAGACCAAGAACGTGTTCATCGCCATCAAGGAGGTTCCGTGATGGACCTGGCCCGACGGCTCGCCGGGCGGGTTGCCGTCATCACCGGCGGCGGGAGCGGTATCGGATTGGCCGCGGGACGGCGGATGCATGCCGAAGGCGCGCGCATTGTGGTGGCTGACGTCGACAGCGACGCCGGCGCCGCGGCCGCCGGCGAGCTGTCCGGTTTGTTCGTGCCAACCGACGTTTCCGACGAGGACGCGGTCAACGCGCTGTTCGACACCGCGGCGCGGCGCTATGGCTCCGTCGACGTCGCGTTCAACAACGCCGGCATCTCACCGCCCGAAGACGACGTCATCGAAAACACCGGACTGGCGGCATGGCAACGCGTCCAGGACGTCAACCTCAAATCGGTGTACCTGTGTTGCCGGGCGGCCTTGCGGCACATGGTTCCCGCGCGCAGCGGTTCCATCATCAACACGGCGTCTTTCGTGGCGGTGCTGGGATCGGCGACCTCGCAAATCTCCTATACCGCCTCGAAGGGCGGTGTCCTTGCCATGTCTCGGGAGCTGGGGGTGCAATTCGCGCGGCAGGGTATTCGGGTGAACGCGCTGTGCCCGGGACCGGTCAACACCCCGCTGCTGCAAGAGCTGTTCGCCAAAGACCCCGAACGGGCGGCTCGCCGGCTGGTGCATGTGCCGTTGGGGCGGTTCGCCGAACCCGACGAGATCGCTTCTGCCGTAGCGTTTTTGGCCAGTGATGACGCATCGTTTATCACCGCGTCGACATTCCTCGTCGACGGGGGCATCAGCTCTGCCTATGTCACCCCAATTTGAGGGCGCCCAAGGCGATTCCCAGCGGCTGCGCGGTTTGGCGGATGCCCATTGCCAGGCCGCGCTGTTGTGGCGGGAACCAGGCGGACACCAGCCGCCCCCCGGCGGCGTTGCAACTCGCCGCGGTTATGCCGCCGAGAAACAGATAGACACCCGTCAACAGCAGCGAATGGGTAGAGGCTGCCGCGCAGGTCGCCACCGCGGTAAGTGCCGAGCCAACCGTCAACACCGCACGTTCGCCGACCCGATCCAGCACGTACTCCCACAAGACCAGCGTGACCACCATGCCCCAACTGGGCATCGACGACAACAGGCCGGCTTCGGTCAGCGGAATGCCACGACGGGCCTGTAGCGAAGGGATCAGGAACGCGAAGCCATTGATGAATAAGAACGAACTTGCCGTCACCCCCAGCGAGACGATCATGATCGACCACCGCGCACCGGCGCCGAGGCGGAAGATCATCACGTCCGCTTCTTTTAGCATGCAACCATATTGGCAGAATCGTTTTGCCCAGCACGTGCCTGACGGCCACCGCATCGCCGTAACTTATTGAACGCTAGGGTAATTCCTAAACTAGCTTGGTGTCTAGCCACGGATATGAATCTCTTGTATTACGAAAAGTGTTGGTAGCAACCGCGAGTGGATACCTAATCTTAGGAAATACCTACCGCTTCTCAGGGCGCGCTAAGTTGAGGTAGCTCCACAGCCGATGCGGTGGCACCGGACGGTACGGTCGAAATGGTGGGGACTGCACCGATGCGACGAGACCGGAAGGTCGTCTATGAATGACGTGGCGAAACAGACGTCGACCAAGGTACCGGCGGTCACCCTGGGCTTTTGGGTCATCAAGATCCTGGCGACAACGTTGGGCGAGACGGGCGGCGACACCGTCACCATGACGCTCAATTGGGGCTATTTGGCCGGGGTCGTGCTTTTCGGTGTCGCACTGGTTGTGCTGGTTGCCGCGCAGATCTTTGCCAAGCGTTTCCATGCGACGTTGTACTGGGCGACGATCGTGGCCTCGACGACGTTCGGCACCGCGATGGCCGATTTCGCGGATCGCTCACTGGGGATCGGCTATGCGGGCGGGTCGCTCCTGCTGTTGGTTTGCCTCCTGGTCACCTTGGGGCTTTGGCGGTGGTCGCTGGGAACGGTTTCGGTGACCAGCGTTGCGACGCCGACGGCGGAGGCCTTTTACTGGCTGACCATCACGTTTTCGCAGACGCTGGGCACCGCGCTGGGCGATTGGCTCGCCGACACTCGCGGGTTTGGTTACGAACGCGGGGCATTGGTGTTCGGCGCGGCTCTGCTCGTGGTGGTGGCCCTGTACTACTGGACCGATGTGTCGCGGGTCGCCTTGTTTTGGGTCGCCTTCATCCTGACGCGGCCGCTGGGCGCCACCGTCGGAGACTTCCTCGACAAACCCGTCGCCGACGGAGGTCTGGCCTTGAGCCGTCCGCTGGCCTCCGCGGTCATCGCCGCCATCATCGTCGCGTTGCTAATCGTCCTGCCCCAACGAGCAGGCCGTCACCCCGGCCAGACGCGAGGTCAGCCGGCCCAACCGTAACCGAAGCGGCTGTTCAGTCTCCCGCTGTCGTGAGTGTGATGAGTGAAATCGGCCGCGGCGCCCGGTGGGCGCGTTACCAGCCGGCGTCCCGAGCGCTGCGGCCGCTCCAGGCAAGCCAGGCGATGTAGGCGACCCCGACGGCTAAGGCAACCAATTGAATTCGTTGGGCCAGCCCAACTTGTTCGCGGCTGGGGGCCGTCTCATCGAGTACGACTTCCGCGAGCGTCCACATCGTGCTGGCCACCGACACGAGCGAGATCGCGGCGCCGGCGCGGTGCGCGAGGGTTCCCGGCTTCGTGCCGACTGTGAAGCACACGATCGCCACCAGCAGCCCGGCGATGGCGGCGGCGCTGGTGACGGTGTGTAAGGCATCGGTGATGGGCAGTTGATGCGCGGCTTGGCGGGCCGCGCACCCGGGGCCGATGTGCGGGCCACAGGGCATCGGAAGCAGCGAATCCGCCGTGGTCGCGGCGCCAAAGCCGGCCAGTCCTGCCCAGGCGGTTCGGGATGTGAGCGATCGCGGCTCGTCGTTCAGCAGCATGACGGCCGCCGCAGCGACCGCAAGCAAACCGGCGGCGAGGTCGGTGGAGGCGAATAACCAACGGTCGGGTCCGGTCCGCCTGGCCAGTTCACTGGCGTAGGCGCACACCAGGTCAGTGCCGAGATGCAATGGAAATTGCAGCACCCACGCCGAATACGGGATTGCGCTCAAAGCCAGACCCACAGCGGCGAACGTTCGGCCCCGCCGCCCCAGGGGAACGTCGGCTGCTGCCCGGCCCGCCGCGGTCTCACGCATGAGGGCAGACTTCACCCCACTACCGTTGTTAAACCCCAAGCGACGAAGTTGCGGCCCGAGCAAGCGTCGTCAACGGCCAACGCGGCTCAGCCGTGCGCTCCCAGCACCATCAGCGGGATCGCCGTTTCGGCCGCGGTGGCCGCGCCGTGAAAGCCGACGAGTCGAGCCGATTCCGGCGGTTCGTGGGAGGTTGCCAGCACCGCCGCATCACCGGTGCAGGTGACCACGACATCGCCGATGCGGGCCAGGTGTTGCGGGCTGACCGGTCCGAACATTCCCGTGGCCACGGCTTCCTCGCGGTTGTACACTTCGGCCCGCCCGTCCAGCACCTCGCCCCAGGCGGCCTGCACATCCGCGGCGGCCCCGGCCTCGGTGTGCAGATAACGCACGCGCGGCTCGCCGGCGATTACCCGTATCCCCTCGCCCAATCGCGGATCGGTATCGAGGTCGACGCGGGCGTCCGCCGGGACATTGAGGCCGCCGTGGTCGGCGGTCACCAGCAGTGCCGAATTTGCCGGCACCTTCTCGACCAGGCGACTCAGCAGCGTATTCACCCGCCCGCCCGCCTCGTGCCACTCGGTGGACCCGATGCCGAACACATGAGCCGCGGTGTCCAGATCAGCGGTGTAGCCATAGACCAATCCCGGGGCCGCACACAACTCGTCGGCCACCCGCTGTGCGTAATCGTCGGTCGGATCGGTGGGGCGGAAGGTGGCGCCGCGATAGGCGGCTTCGGTCAGCCCACTGCCCAAGAAGGTCGCCGGCAGCACGGCGCGCGCCCCAAAGCCGGCTCGTTCCAGGCGCCCGAACCAGGTTGGTAACGGTTGCCATGCGGCTGGTGGTGGATCGTCACGCCACAAGATGTGGTTGATTACCCGATCGGTGCCCGGAATGTTAAGCGTGAAGCCCAGGATCCCATGCTCGCCGGGCTCCGCCCCGGTGCCCAGGGATACCAGGCTGGTCGGTGTGGTCGACGGGAACGTGCAGGCCAGCTGGCTAAGCCGCCCGGTCGCACCGGCCAGCACGGCGGCGAGCAGCGGGGCACTGCCGTCGAGCTGAGGAAGCAAATGCCAACCCAGGCCGTCGACCAGCACCACCACCACCCGGTCGACTTCGCCCACCGATTCCGCAAGACCCAGTTTGTCGACACCACCCGCCGCGCCGAGCAGCGCCGCGACGGCGGGCAGCACATCGCAGATAGAACCGGGCACGCCGCCCAGTCTGGCACGCCATTAGAGGTCCGCGACCCGTTTGCTGGTCAGCCGCAGCTGACGGTCGGTACTGTCGGCGAGCGCAGCGGCCTGATGCGCCGACAGCCGCCCGCACAGCCGGCCCCAGTGCACCGCAACCTGGTCGCCGGCGGCCACTTCGGGCATCGCGCTATACCCGTCGGCCCACACCTCGAGCGCACGCGCGGAGGGTTCGGACAGCGTGAGCGCCTTCCCGTTCCAGAGCAGCCTTTGGCACGTTACCTCGACATCATCGCCCGCGCGGGAAACCACTGTGCCCCAGGTGATCCGGCAGTTGTCGAGCACACTCAGCGGGTGCTCGTCCATGCCTCGGCCCAGGAACCGGGTCCAGGGATACACGCCGAAAACGTGGAAACTGTGATTGCCGGCGGCCTCGGCGGCCAAATCACGGGTGAGATGCGACCAGTAGCGCCCCGCCTGCGGCCCGATGATGGCCAGCAACGCGTCGAAGAAGTCTTGCGGGTCCAGGTCGGCGCCCACGCCGCCGCCGAGCCAATACGCCTCGACCAGCCGATAATCCAGCGGGTCGGTAATGCCGGTCAGTCGAGACAACACCTGTAAGTACGGCCAGGCTCCGGAAAACCTCGTCGCCGCCCTTCGCACCTCGTCGACCGTGCCGTCCCGCAAGGTGGCGCCCAGCGGGGGACCGCAATAGCCCAGGGCGTTCGGCGCGTAGGCGTAGCGCGCGAACATCTCAGCGCCCCGGTGAGCACAGAGCGCCTCGGGCATCAAGTGCGGCCCACTAGCTTGACGGCGTCCCGGTGCATCCGTCCGAAGTTGTAGTAGGCCGCACAAGCTCCCTCGGGGGACACCATGCAGGTGCCGATCGGGGTTTCCGGGGTGCACGCGGTGCCGAAAACCTTGCATTCCCACGGCTTGAGCACGCCCTTGAGCACCTCGCCGCACTGGCAGGCCTTGGGGTCGGCGACCCGCACACCGGGCATCGCGAACCGCAGCTCGGCGTCGAACTCGGTGAAATCGTCGTGCAGCCGCAGTGCACTCTGCGAGATGAATCCCAGCCCGCGCCATTCGAAATGCGGGCGCAGCGCGAACACCTTGCCCATCAGCGCCAAAGCTGCCGGGTTGCCGTGCTCGGGCACCACACGCTTGTACTGGTTCTCCACCTCGCAGCGGCCTTCGCGGATCTGGGTCAGCAGCATCGCGACCGCCGCGAGGATGTCCAGCGGCTCGAAACCGGCCACTACCAATGGCTTTCGGTACACCTCGGGCACGAACCGGTAGGGACGGTTGCCCACCACGGTCGACACGTGGCCGGGGCCGATGAAACCCGACAGCCGCAAGTCCGGTGACTCCAGGATGGCCTTGATCGGCGGCACGATCGTCACGTGGTTGCAGAACACGCTGAAATTGTTTAGGCCGAGGTCGCGTGCGCGCACCAGTGTTACCGCGGTAGACGGCGCCGTCGTCTCGAAACCGATGGCGAAGAACACCACGTGCTTGTCGGGGTTGTCGATCGCGATCTTCAACGCGTCCAGCGGGGAGTAGACGAACCGGACGTCGGCGCCGCGGGCCTTGGCGTCCAGCAGGCTGCCGGCCGAACCGGGCACTCGCATCATGTCGCCGAAGCAGGTGAAGATCACGTCGGGTTGGCCGGCCAGCCACATCGCGTCGTCGATGCGTCCCATCGGGATCACGCAGACCGGGCAGCCCGGCCCGTGCACCAGTTCGACGTTGTCGGGCAGCAGGTGTTCGATGCCATGCCGGTAAATGGTGTGCGTGTGCCCGCCGCACACCTCCATGAACTTGAAGTGTTCTCGGCCGCTCGCGGCCTGATCGGCTAAGTGCTCGATGGCGCTCAGCAGCTTGCGGGCCGCGGCGGGATCACGGAACTCGTCAACGAACTTCATTGCCGCTCCTAGTCATACGATGGCGGAAGAGTCGAAGGCCTGGATCTCGGTGGCATAGGCGTCGCCGAGCTTCTTGATGGCCGCCAGGGTCAGCAACGCCTCGGTCTCGTCGATCTTGGCCATCGCGAACCCGACATGAACGAGTACCCAGTCGTCGGGGGCGGGCATGTCGTCTTCGAGCAGCCGTACGCTGATCGTGCGCTGTACGCCGCTGACGTCGACTTTCGCCAAATAGTTCGCCGGGTCAGTGATTTCGACGATCCGGCCCGGAATTCCAAGACACATATCGGTTTTCCCTCTCTGTGCTCTCAGCAGATTCGCGGCAACGGGTCGCCGACCAGCATGTCGACGATCCGTGTCCCGCCGAATCCGGTGCGCAGCACCACGCTTTCGGCCGGCTCGGTGACGATTTCCCCGACTTCGGCCGCCTCGGCGCCCAGCGGGTGCGATTGCAGCGCCTGCAGCCCGGCCGTTGCTTCGTCCGGCGCCACCACGGCGACGAACTTGCCCTCATTGGCGACGTAAAGGGGATCGATACCGAGCAGCTCGCACGCGCCGTTGACCATGGGCGCCACCGGCAGCCGCTCCTCCGCGAGCAGCACCCCGAGGCCACACGCCTGGGCCAGTTCGTTGCACACGGTGCCCACCCCGCCCCTCGTCGCGTCGCGCAGCCACCGGGTGGACGGGGCGGCCGCCATCAGCAGTTCCACCAACGGACTGACCGACGCGGTGTCGGAGCGGATGTCGGCCTCGATGGCCAGATCGCCGCGGGCCAGCATGACCGCCATGCCGTGATCGCCCATGGACCCCGACAGCAGCACCTTGTCGCCGGGGCGGACCGACGCCGCGGACAGGGTGCGGCCGGCGGGAATGACCCCGGCTCCGGTGGTGGTGACGAACATCCCATCGGCGGCGCCCCTGGGCACTACCTTGGTGTCGCCGGTGACGATCTGCACACCGGCGGCTGCGGCCGCCGCCGCCATGTCGGCCACGATCTCTTTCAATTCGGTGATCGGGAAACCTTCTTCGAGGACGAAGGCTGCCGAGATCCACGACGGCACAGCGCCGGCCATCGCCAGGTCGTTGCAGGTTCCGTGGACCGCGAGTTCGCCGATGGAGCCGCCGGGAAAGCGCCGGGGCTGCACCACAAACGAGTCGGTGGACATCGCCAGCCGTTCCCCGCTGGGCAAGGTGAGGACCGCGCCGTCGCCCAGTTCCTGGAGCAGCGGGTTGCCAAACGCCTCCACGAATACCGCATCCACCAGGGCCGCCGAGGCTTTGCCGCCCGCCCCGTGCGCCAGCGTCACATGGTCGTCGAGCAGCCGGGGCCGGCGCCTGCGAAACGACTCGATCCGCTCGATCACCTCGCCCTCGGCGAACCGCGGCCCGGACGAGAGATAGTCGCCTGCCGACTTATTCATGCCGCCCCCAATCCCGCACCGGAACGATCGTGGACTGCCAACCATAGCTGGTAGCCGAGCAGCGCTTGGGATTCCTGGATCCGGTGCACGCTTTGCGAGCGAACGACGAAGCAGGCGTCGACGTTGGGACTGTTCACGAACGCGCCGCCGTCGTAGCCGGCGAAACCGATGGTGTACAGCCCGCGTTGACGTGCCTCGGCCAGCGCGGTGAGCAGGTTGGGTGAATTGCCGCTGGTGGACATGGCGATCGCGATGTCACCAGCCCTCGCCCGGGCGATCAGCTGGCGGGCGAAGACCAGCTCGAACCCCACGTCGTTGCCCAACGCCGTCAGGATGGCTGGATCGGCGGTCAACGCCCAGGCCGGCAGCGGCTTGCCGATGGGCGGGCGGGCGAACAACCGCGCCAAAGTGGTGGAATCGGTGCAGCTGCCGCCGTTTCCGAAGGTGAACAACCGCCCGCCGGCGCAGAATCGGCGCGCCATCTCGATAGCCGCTGCCTGCAGCGGGGCGGCGTTGGCCTCCAGGGTGGAGCGCCGCAGCGCCAGGCTCTCGGCCGCTTTTGCCTGCGCCGACGCGGCCAGATCGGCCAGCAGCGACGTGGCGTCGTCCTCTCGGGCGTCGATGAACGGATAGAGAAAATTGGTGGGTTCGTCTTGGTTCATCGGTCCTCCTCGTCCAGCCTACTGATCGCCGTGCCGGCGTGGACCAGGACGAGGTCGCCTGCGGCGACCGGGTCGACCAGTGTGGTCACCACGGTCTCGATGCCCCGCGCCGTGCGCACGCTAGCTTGCCCGTGCGCCGTGGCGCTCACCACTTCGCCCAGGCGACCCTCGTCGCTGCAGGTGACGCAAACCCCTTCCGGGCACTCGTCTTTGAGCAAGCCGGGATGCTCGAAACACACGTGGGTGAGCTCCCACAACAGGTGATAGAACAGCACGAAGCCGCCCGTCGCGGGCACTCGCGGGTCGGGGTCGTCGAGCCACAGCACGTGATCGGCCGTGCCGGGCTTGGGTCGCTCCCCGCTGCCAATCCAGATCGTGGTGGCGCCCCAAGCCGGGCTGCGGCGCATCACCGAGCGCACTTGCGGGTTATCCGCACCGGAAACCGCGACCACGATGTCGCCGGGCTGCACCGACATCCGCACCAAGTCGACCAGGTCGGGTCCGGTCAGTGCCACCGCCGGCAAGGCCCGTTTGCCCACGATCACCGGATGCACGAACTCCACCGCGATATGCATCGCATGCGGTTCCCACGACGGCGCGATGGACCACATGGCGGCGCCGGCGGCGAATCGCTTGGCGAGTGTGAATGCGGCGGCGGCCAAGTCCTCGGCCAGCTCGGCACCCAGCCCGCGATCGATGGCGGTGGCGGTCATCAATTCAGCCCTCCTCTAGCGCGGCCAGCATCGAGATCACGGCCTGACCCAGTGCCAGCCCGCCGTCGTTCGGCGGCACAATGTGGTGGGTCAACACCTCAAAACCCGCCGACCGCAGCCGTTCTCGGCATGCTTGTAGCAGCAGCACATTCTGGAATACCCCACCGGTGAGCCCCACTAGGGGGATCGCGCCGGCCACCTGAATGACCACCTTCGCGACGGCGTCCGCCACCGCCCGGTGGAACGCGGCGGCCAGCACCGCGGTTGGCGTGCCGGCGTGCAGCGCCGACACCATCGTTTGCACCATGGGGGCTGGATCGATGACCCCGTCGGCCCTGACGGTCAGCGGCAGCGACGGGCCGGCCCGGTCAACCGCGGGCTCCGCCAGCGCCTCGAGCTCGATAGCGGCTTGCCCTTCGTAGTCGATGCGGTGGCGCACCCCGAGCAAGGAGGCGACCGCGTCGAACAGCCGGCCCATGCTCGAACACGGGACACATCCCGTCGCGCTCTCCAGTTGTGAACGGGTGAGACGTAATTCGTCGAACGTCGCGGCGGTGACCGGTGCCAGATCGGGGGTCCAGTCGATGCCGGCCACCCACAATTGGGACAGCGCCATCCGCCACGGATTACGTACCGCGGCATCGCCGCCGGGCAGCGGCACCGGCAACAGGTGACCGGACCGGACGAAACGGTGGCTATCAGTTCCCAGTGTGAGGATCTCCCCGCCCCAGATCGTCTGGTCGCAGCCATAACCGGTGCCGTCGAACGACACTCCGACGATGGGTTCGCCGATGCGTCCGTGCTCGGCCAGCAGCGACACCACGTGCGCGTGATGGTGCTGCACCAGATCCAGCGGCCGATTGCCCGCCTGGCGCTCCGCCCATGTTCGAGTGTGGTACCCCGGATGCAAGTCGGCGACCAATCGCGTCGGGGTTCCCCGCATTCCGGTGAGTTGGCGCACCGCACGCTCGAACGCGCGCAGTGTCTCCCAGGTGGCCATGTCGCCGATGTGCCCGGACATGTAGGCCCGCGAACCGTCGGTGAGGCAGAAGGTGTTTTTTAGCTCCCCGCCCACGGCCAGCACGGCGGGGCCGTCCCGGCCGGTATCGACCGGTAGCGGCGCGTAGCCACGCGACCGGCGGATCGGCAGCTCGCGGGCCCCATCCTGGTCTCGGACAACCCGCACCACCGAGTCGTCGCATGGTACATGGATCGGCCGGTCATGGTCGAGGACCGCATCGCATAGCGCTGGAAGGCGCTGCGCCGCATCGTCATCGGTGAAGCAGATCGGTTCATCGGAACGGTTGGCGCTGGTCAGCACCAGCGCATCGGGCACCGGTTGGCCGGCACCCGGTACGGGCGCCAGCAGCAGGTGATGAATGGGGGAGTAAGGCAGCATCAGGCCGAGCAACGGGCTGCCGGGCGCGACGGCGTCGGCGACCGGTGCGCCCGGGCGGCGCCGCAGCAACACGATCGGGCGGGTGGGGCTGAGCAGCACCGCGGCCTCGGTGTCGTCGACGTGGGCGTAGCGGCGCGCGGCCTTCAGATCCCGGACCAGCACGGCAAATGGCTTGGCGCCGCGGGCTTTTCGGGTCCGCAGCGCTCCGACCGCGGTACCGTCGTCGACGGTGCAGGCCAGATGGTAGCCGCCGATTCCCTTGATCGCGACCACCGCGCCGGCCGCCAGGGCACGCTGAGCGGCCGCCAGGGCGGCGTCCGATCCGTCGACGCGCCCGGTGGCCGACCGGAACCACAGGGACGGCCCGCATTCCGGGCAGGCGATTGGCTGGGCGTGGAATCGGCGGTCCGCCGGGTTTCGGTACTCGGCGGCGCATCGCGCACACATGGCGAATGCCGACATGGTGGTGGCCGGGCGGTCGTAGGGCAACTCGCGGATGATGGTGAACCTCGGCCCGCAGTTGGTGCACGTCACGAAGGGGTGGCGATAGCGCCGGTCGTGTCGATCGAACAGCTCGGCGACACAGTCGTCGCACACCGCGACGTCGGCGGGAATCGGCGTTGTGGGCGTGTCGGGGCCGGCGACGGTGGTGCTCGCCACGATGCGAAACCCGGGTACGCACCCGGGCTCGGCCGGGACGTTCTCGACGGAGATGGCGGCGATGCGTGCCAGCGGAGGGGCCTGCGCGCGCAGCCGGCGAGTGAATTCCTGCACGCTTGCGCGTTCGCCCTGCACCTCGAGAAAGACTGCACCCGAATTATTTCCGACGAAACCGGCCAGGCCCAGGTCACTGGCAATGCGATGGACGAACGGGCGAAAGCCCACCCCCTGGACGACACCGGTCACGGTGATGTGCTGACGGATGTCGTCGCAACCGGGAACCGCGGCCAGCGTCAGGGGGGACTCGGTCATCTCAACCGCCCCCCGCGCCGGCCCTCGGATCGGTGTGGCCGCGGCCCATCAACTCCAGGCTGGCCATTGCCTGCTCGGCACCGGCCCGGTCGGTCTTCTCGACGGCGAAGCCCATGTGAATGATTATCCAGTCGCCCGGCTCGAACGTCACTTCCGGCAACATGCCGACATTGACCTTGCGTTGCTCCCCGGTGACGTCCACCAGGGCCAGCTGTCCTTCGTAGCCGTCCAGCATCCGGATCACTTGACCGGGTATCCCCAGGCACATGGTTCAGCCCCGCTCCGGCGTGGCAGCGGAATGCCCCGGGCTCTGCAACGCCGCGACGATCTCCTCGACCGCTCGCACCGCCCGGGGCACCGCCCTGGCGACCGGTTCGGTGAGGCCGATACCCTCCTCGACATTGCCCGCCTCGCACCCGACGACCACGGTGTAGGGCGGACTGCCGCCCAGCGCCCGCAGGCTTGCGAAGACGGCGGCTGGATCCATGCTGTGAGCGTCCACCGCGCCCGTTTCGGCATGCGCATCGTGATCGGCCTGGAACACGTGCAATGCGCCCGGGTTGCCCCGGCCGGGCACCGCATCCACGAGCACCAGCGCGTCCCACTGCTCGAGCAAGTCGTAGGCCAGGTGCATGCCCCGGATGCCGTAGTCGATCACGCGCACACTCGGGTCATCGCGGCCGACCCCGGCGTGGCGGACGACTTCCGAACCGAACCCGTCGTCGCCCAGGAAGATGTTGCCGATCCCTGCCACCAGGATGCGCGCCGTCATCGGCCGGCTGGCCTACATCCGCCTCATCTTCAGGTAGCGGCGCGCGTCCGGCAGGGATACCACCCCCAACGCCAGCGCGACCACGAGCACCAGCGCGATAATGGCCACGAATATCCAACCCATGACTTCCATGTCGATCTCCTTTCACGGGCTTGTTTGGCTACGTTGAGTTTGCAATGGCTCCACCTCGTCGGGGGAGAAGTACAGGTAGCGGCCGTACCAGTCGTGCAGGTCGGCGGCCGGGTCGTCGTCGACGACGACCGCGATGTGCGTGTTGCCCTCGACGTCCTCGTGCACCGATGTGACGCGTGCGGTCTTGCCGGCGACGAAGATGTCCTGGGCGTCGGCGTTGCGCCTCGGTCGGAGCCGGACCTGACTCCCGCGCGCCACCCGGATACCGTTCACCAGTACGGCGTCGATTTCGGGGCGCACCGCGTTGTCCGCCAGCGGATCCCACCAGTCGACTCCGTCGGGAATCTCGGGTACCAAGCCGGAGATGGCGTGCGGATCGCGCAGCACACCGTGCAGGCGCGCCATCGCCTTGGGCGACATGGCGTCGCACTGGTCGATGATCTGCGCGGCCCGCGCATCGGTGGCGCGCGCTTGTGCCTTCTCCTCGTCCGTCATGGTCATGACACGCAGGGTGAGGATCTCGTCGATCTCCGTGCAGTCATACAGGGCGGTGCTGCTCTGTTCGGCGACCTCGGGGTGGTCGTAGAGGATGATGGGTGAAATCAACAGCACGTCGTAGCTGCCGGCCGGGCCGGCCAGCACCGGGAAGCAGCGGTGCTGGCTGCAGCGGCACACCGCGTCGGAGGCCTCCGAGGGCGGCTCGAGCAGCGAAACAAACTGCCCGCCAACGGCTTCGGCGATGATGTGGGTGCCGATCATGGACCGGGCGATGGCGTCGGTCTTGTCGCTTGCCGCCGCACCGACGTTGCTCACCCGTACCGAGACCCGGCGCAGGCCGCCGTCCGGCTCGCTGGCCACCGTCAGTGCGCCGCGCACCAGTTGCCGCTGACGGACCAGGCGGCCACCGTCGAGCGGTTCGATGTCGGTTGCCGAGTCGGCCGTCACCGGCAGCGTCCGTGGTTGATCCTCGAAGGCGAGAGGGCCGAAAGAGATTTCACATGCCACGGCCTCGTCCCAGGTCAACCACGACCCGGCCGCGGTGGTGAGTTCGTCGACGGCTTCGTATCCGCCAGGGGCGACTTCCCGCTCCGCTCGGCGGTGCTGCAACTGCAGGAACCGCACCACCAGGGTGATGGCCTGCGCCCCGTCCACCAGAAACTCCGCCGCCAGGGTGTCGTCTTCCCCCAGGCCGGCGTCTGCGGCGCCGGGCGGGCCCAAAACGCCGAACTGCCAACGTGATTGGTTCTTACTTGACGTCCCCCGGTACGGGTAGAGCAGATAGCCCTCATACAGCACCGCGTCGGCGACGGCGCGGGCCCGGCCCCAGTTCGACGTCATCGGACGCTCTCCCGGTCGGTGTCCAGCAATGAGGTGACCGCGTGGTCGAGGTCGAGCAGTCCGTGGGCGGACTTGTAGGCGGCCAACGCGGCGATGGTCTCGTGACTCAGCCGCACCCAACCGCTGTTGGGGTAGTGCTGGGCGATCAGCTCCCGCCAGACGGCGACCGGCATGTCGTAGTGGTACTCACAGTCCCACGGCACCTGCTGGACCGAAAACCCGCGTTCGCCCTTGACGAATATGGTCCCGCTGAACAGGAATTGGAGGGGCAGGGCGCCGTCGCGCAGCGCGTGCAGGTATTTGGCGGCGGCGACTTCGAAGTCGTAGGTGCAGTCCAGCGGCAGCGCCACCGTGGTGTTACCGGTGAATCCGGGCACCATGGCGGTGCAGTGCTGCCACAGGAAGGTGCGCTGGGTGGTGGCCCAGCGTTCGCGGGGTCCGAACAGGTCCATCAGACCGCTCGCCTCGTCGTCGGAGTAGGAACGTCGCAGCGGCTCGATGCGGACCTGGCACCGCAGGGCGATCGCGCGCACCGGATCGTCACCACTGGCGGCGACACCGACGCGGGCGGTGAGCACCGGGCTGACGGTGTACGGTTCGGGCGTCATGTCGAGAACCGTGAAGTTGACCTCCATCACTGCGGCGCCCCAGGCGATTTCACGGCGCGGGCTTCGATCTGGGCAAAGAAGCCGTCGATGAACGCGCGAGCCTCCTGGCCTCCGTCGAAACCCCGCCACAGCATGCGCAACCGCCCGACGAACTCGTAGCAAGCGTCGATCGGAACGAGATAGGTGTGCGGTTGCTCGGATTCGTCTTCCGGTACCCGGACCAGCAGCGCCTCCACGTCGTCGGCCAGCAGGCCCACCCGCGGGTCGGCGCCGCCGATGGCGTTCCAAAGGTCCAAATCCAACTCCGATTCGGTGGCTCCGGCCGGGCCGGGATAGAAGGCGGCCGTGCGCCCGAGCGCAGAGTTGGTGAAGAAGAAGGCGACACCGACCGGAATCTGCATTGCCTCCCAGGCGCGGCGGTCCAGAGCGAAATCTTGCAACGCCAGATACCGGTCCGGCACCGCCCGGTAGCGCAGCTCGGCTGCTGAGTCGGTGAACAACAGATAGCAGGCCCGGCAGACGCACATTAGTTGTCGGCCGGCCACATTGACGACGTGCTGGTGCTCGTCGGGAATCAGTTCCGAGCACATCTCGCATCGTTCGCCGGCCGGCTCGGGGACCCGGGGGCTGGTGATGCGCGCCAGTACGTCGTAAGGGGTGCTCATGCCGGAGCCCCCATCGGTTCGTCGCGCAGTGCCACCGAGAACACGCCATCGCGGGTCAGGAGGGGGAGCGGTTCGAGGTGCGCCCCGTTGTCTGCGGCCCCCGCATGCACGACGTCGAAATGCGTGCGGCAGCGCGGACATTCCAGCATCACCTGGTGCAGGGCCGCACCGGCGAGCGAATCGTCACAGACCGGGCAGTGGTCGCGGTAGGCCAAGGGCTGGCCATCGCCATCGACCCGGCACACCAGGATGGTGCTGCCGCCCACCAGGAAGCCCGCCACCTCACCGGGCGCCAGCTCAGCCACCTCGGGCAGCTGATGCCAGCCGGGGGCATATCCGTTCGACTTCACGTGCGCCATCAGCGATTCGGCCGGGATCATGCGGGCGGCTTGCTCGGTCGGGGCGGAGACCACCTCGATAGCGCAGATCTCCGGTGCAGCCGCCCGGACCGCGTCCTGCACCGCAAGCTCCAGCGTCACCGCCGAGGACGGGCAGCTTTTGCAGCTTCCTTTGAACGCCAGCCGTACCACCCCGTCGTCGGTGATGCCGAGCAGATCCACGTCACCGCCGTGCGAACCCAGGTAGGGCCGCACCCGGTCCAACGCGTCACGGACCCTGCGGTGCACGTCATGCGGATGCAGGCCGTGCACCAGGAGCAGGCTGGCCACCAGGTCGTCGGTGGCCAGCCGCTCGGCCAGACCCCCGTCCGCGGCTTGCAGGATCCGTTGCAGCCCGGCCCCGTACAGGCCGACTACCTCGCGGACCAACTCACTCGCGCGTTCATACGCGGCGGGCCCATTCGCCGCGCAGGAATCCAGCAGCGTCTGAATCCGATCGCCCGCCATGCGCCACTCTGTGTCATTCTCGGGGCTCTCCGGGCGATCCGCCATGCGTCCTCCATTGTGGTGACGACCCGCTGCGCCCGGCTTCGCCGAGCTTGCGATCGTCACTCCCCGACGGGTGATCCGGTGGGGGTGTGCAGTCTGTCCAGGGTCTTGCCCTTCCCCAGGTACATGTGCACACCACAGGGCAGACACGGATCGAAGCTGCGCACCGTGCGCATCACGTCGATGCCCTTGAAGTTCTCCCGGCCGTTCTCCTCGAAGATCGGCTGCCCCTGCACCGCGTCCTCATACGGGCCCGGTGTGCCGTAGCTGTCGCGCGGGTTGGCGTTCCACGGGGTGGGCGGGTACGGGTGGTAGTTGGCGATCTTGCCGTCCCGGATCACCAGGTGGTGGCTGAGCACACCGCGCACCGCTTCGGTGAAGCCGCACCCGATGCCCTCGTCGGGCACCTCGAAGCGCTCCCACGTCTTGGTGCGTCCGGCACGGATCTCCGCCAGCGCCTTCTCGGCGAAGTACAACCCGCACGCCGCGGCGTAGGCCTGGAAGTAGGTGCGGGCCCGGTCACGTTCGATCGTGTTGCTGCCGTACTTGGGGACCTTCCACTCGAACTCCACCGGAGGTTTCAAAGCGGTCTTGGGCAGGTTGATCTTGACGCTGTTGCCGGTCGCCTTGACGTAGCCGATGTCGACCAGACCGGCCAGTGCCGTGGCCCACAGCCGGGCCAGCGGGCCGCCGCCGGTGTCCAGCGCCAGGTGGTCCTTGCCGTCGAACCAGCGCGGCGACATCACCCAGCTGTACTTGCCGCCCTCCATGTCCCGCTTCTGCGGGTGCGGGTTGGTGTGCTGGTTCCACGGGTGGCGCCGGTCGACGGCGTTGCCCAGCGGATCGGTCTTGACGAACATCTCCTGGTCGGTCCAGTCGTCGTAATACGAACTGCCCAAAAGGATTCGGATGCCGAGATTGATGTCCACCAGGGAGTGGGTGACCAGCTTGCCGTCGACGACCACGCCCGGGGTGACGAACATCGCGTTACCCCAACGCTCCATGTCCTTGTATTCGAAGTTGCACACCTCGGGATCCTGGAACGATCCCCAGCAGCCGAGCAGGGTGCGGCGCAGGCCGACCTTCTCGTAGCCCGGCAGCGCCTCGTAGAAGAAGTCGAACAGGTCGTCGTGCATCGGCACGACCTTCTTCATGAACTCGACGTAGCGCATCAACCGGGTCATGTAGTCGGTCATCAGCTGAATGGTGGCGACGGTGCCCACCCCGCCGGGATACAGCGTGGACGGGTGCACGTGGCGACCCTCCATGAGGCAGAACATCTCTCGCGTCCAGCGGCTGACCTGAAGGGCTTCCCGGTAGAACTCGCCGCTGAATGGGTTGAGTGAACGCATGATGTCGGCGATCGTCTTGTAGCCGTGCATATCGGCGTGCGGTGCCGCGGTTTTCTCGGCCAGTGACAGCACACTGGGGTTGGTCTCGGCAACCATCTTCTCGCAGAAGTCAACGCCGACCAGGTTCTCCTGGAAGATGTTGTGGTCGAACATGTATTCCGCGGCCTCGCCGAGGTTGACGATCCACTCACCGAGGTGCGGCGGCTTGACGCCGTACGCCATGTTCTGCGCATAGCACGAGCAGGTGGCGTGGTTGTCGCCGCAGATGCCGCAGATGCGGCTGGTGATGAAGTGGGCGTCGCGGGGGTCCTTGCCCTTCATGAAGATCGAGTAGCCACGGAAGATCGACGAGGTGCTGTGGCACTCGACGACTTCGCGGTTCTCGAAGTCGATCTTGGTGTAGATGCCCAGGCTGCCCACGATTCTGGTGATGGGGTCCCACGCCATATCGACCAGTTGGCCGGGTTCTTTCCTGGCGTGGGTGGGCTCGGGAATGGTGGTTGTCATCGCGCTGCTGCCCTCCGCTTTGGGGCTCGTGAGCCAGAAGGCTCCTGTCGTGAGAGTGGAGCGGGCCGCGACCTACCAGGTGCGGCGGGCTCCGGTGGTGAGTTGGTTGCCGTTGTGGCGCCAGCGCGGCTCTTTGTCGACGGTGCGCTCCGTGATACCCCTCAGATTGCGAATCACGGTGCCGTACAGACCCGACGCGGTGCTCGATAACTTGCCGCCCGGCGGTTCGTCCATGAAGGGCATGAACTTGTCCGGGAAACCCGGCATGGTGCAGCCGATGCAAATCCCGCCGACGTTGGGACAGCCACCGACACCGTTGATCCATCCACGCTTGGGCACGTTGCACTTGACTACCGGACCCCAACAGCCAAGCTTGACAATGCATTTGGGCGACCCGTACTCGGTGGCGAAGTCACCCTGCTCGTAGTAGCCGGCCCGGTCGCATCCTTCGTGCACGGTGTTGCCGAACAACCACTTCGGGCGCAGCGCGGCATCGAGCGGGATCATCGGCGCCTGGCCGGTCGCCATGTAGAGCAGGTACGTCAGCGTCTCCGACAGGTTGTCCGGATGGATGGGGCAGCCCGGAACACAAACGATCGGAATGCCGGCCTTGCTCTTCCACTCCCATCCCAGGTAGTCGGGCACACCCATCGCCCCGGTCGGGTTGCCCGCCATGGCGTGGATGCCGCCGTAGGTGGCACACGTCCCGACGGCCACGATCGCGGTGGCCTTGGGCGCCAGCCGGTCCAGCCACTCGCTGGTGGTCATCGGCTGGCCGGTGGCGGGGTTGTTGCCGAACCCGCACCAGTAGCCCTCATCTTTGATCTTCTCGTTCGGGATGGAACCTTCAACGACGAGCACGAACGGCTCCAATTCGCCGCGGTCGGCTTTGAAGAACCACTCGAGGAAGTCGTCGGCCCCGCCGTTGGGTCCGCACTCGAAATCGATCAGGGGCCAGTGCACGGCGACGTTCGGGAGTCCGGGCAGAGCTCCCAGTGCGATCTCCTCGACGCTGGGCTGGGTGGCGGCAGTCAACGCCACCGAATCGCCGTCACAACTGAGCCCCGCATTAATCCATAGCAGATGAATCAATGTTTCTTCTGCTTTGACTGCCGCTTCTGTTGGCATGCTGCAGCTTTCCGGAGCCGGGCTGGAAGGCTCCTACGCTGCCGGAGTCGACCGTCGGCCCACTTGCGCAGCGCTAGTTTTTGGGTCTACTCCCGCCGTCGGGTGTTGTCAACGGTTGTGGCGTTACTCAGTAGTTAAACAGCTGGTGCATAACGACCTCGCCACGCCGGCGAGATTGTCATGCAAGTGTTTTGCAAAAGCGGTTCAGGCCGGCTGGTCCGCAGCGAATCGCCGCAGCCAGCCGAACCAGGCGCCCATACCGGCTCCGGTGCGTGCACTGACGGGCAGGATCGTCGCTGTCGCATTGACTTTGCGGACGTGCGAGATGTACGTGTCGACGTCGACGTCGAGGTGGGGCACCAAGTCAATCTTGTTGAGTAGCACCACATCTACCGAGCGGAACATCACGGGGTACTTCAGCGGCTTGTCCTCGCCCTCGGTCACCGAGTACACCATCGCTTTGGCGTGCTCGCCGACGTCAAACTCGGCCGGACAAACCAGGTTCCCGACGTTTTCAATGATGACCAGGTTTAAGGTGGAAAGCTCGAGGCCCGGCAGCGCACGGTGCACCATGGGTGCATCGAGATGGCATTCACCGCCAAACCCATTGCTGGTGTTGAGCAGTGACACCTGGGCGCCGCGACCGCTGAGTTTGGCCGCATCGAGATCGGTGGCGATGTCGCCCTCGATCACTCCGATCGCCAACTCGCCGGCGAGCTCGTCCAGCGTCGCCTGCAGGATGGTTGTTTTCCCCGATCCCGGGGAGCTCATCAGGTTGAGCGTGCGCACCCCGTTGCTCTCGAACTCCGCGCGGTTGGCCTCGGCGAGCATGTCGTTCTCGGCGAAGATCGCCTCCAGCACGTCGATGCGCTGCTTGCCCGTGCGGTAACGGCTGTGATCGCCGTGGTCACGGCCATGCTCGTGGTCCGGAGCATCGTGCTCGTGAGCATGCACGGTTCCGTCGTCGTGCCGGTGAAACCTACCCATGGTCAAATCCGTTCGGAAGGGAAGCTTTAGGGAAGCTTTCAGGAGACGTCCAACGACGTCACCAGGAACTCGTTGCCGCGTAATACCTCGACGTCGGAGCTGTCACACTGGGGACACCAGATCGACCAGGGGGACGTGATCTCCGATTGGTGACCGCAGGCATGGCACCTCACCTCGGCGCTGACGCACTCGAGTTCCAGCTCGGCCTCCGGCATGTCCTCGGCGTCTCGCACCAGCGTCCAGCAGAACGACAGCGACTCGGGCACCACCTGGCGAAGAGCCCCTATCCGCACGCGAACCACGTCGACGTGGCGACCGTCGGCATGCGTCTTGACCACGTCGGCGATGGCTTCGCATAGCGACAGCTCATGCATGGCACTTTTCTACACCCGCGCCGTCAGCTTGCGGTATCCGTTCCCAAAGACGGAGCCCACTTCTCTTCGATTCGCGCGTAGCGCCAGACCAGCAGCGCCACCGCCCAGGTGACGACGAATATGCCGACGATGAGGTAGCCGAGCGCGTTGAGGTCGAGCCCGCTGATCCAATGCCAGAACGCGCCACGCCAGCCGAACTGGCCGGCGAACAGGCCGAGCAGTTCGACGCTGCCGATCACCAACGCGACCGCCACCGACAGCGCGGTGATAGTGATGTTGTAGTAGATCTTGCGCACCGGCTTGGAAAACGCCCAGCCGTAGGCGAAATTCATGAACGAGCCGTCGATGGTGTCCAGCAGACACATGCCGGCGGTGAACAACAAGGGCAGGCACAGGATGGCGTACCAGGGCAACCCGGCTGCCGCGCTGGTGCCCGCCAGCACTAGCAGCGCGATTTCGGTGGCGGTGTCAAAACCCAGCCCGAACAACAACCCGACGGGGTAGGAGTGCCACGACTTGGTGATCGACTTGGTGAAGCGGCCGAGAAACCGGTTCATCAGTCCACGGCTGTTCAAGCGTTCTTCCAGCCCCGCCTCGTCGTACTCACCGCGGCGCAGCTGAGCGAACACCCGCAGGATGCCGATCAACGCGACGACGTTGAGGATGGCGATCGCATAGAGGAACACACCCGAGACGCTGGTGCCGATCAGCCCGGTGTAGTGGTGCAGCGTCGAGTTGTCGTCCCTGATCGGTCCCACGACCGTTTCCACTCCGCAAGCCAGCAGTAGCGCCAGACCGAAGACCACCGTGGAGTGGCCCAGCGAGAAGAAGAACCCGACGGCAAGCGGGCGCTGCCCGTCGTTCATCAGCTTGCGGGTGGTGTTGTCGATGGCGGCGATGTGGTCGGCGTCAAAGGCATGCCGCAAGCCCAAGGTATAGGCGGTCAGCCCGATACCGACGCCGAATGCCTTGCCGCCCAAGTTGAACTGAGCCGGCGCCACGAGTAACACCAACGTGAGCCAGCCCACCGCATGCAGTGCGACGACGACCGTCGACATCGATGCCAGGCGCCACCACTCCGCCGGCGCCAACGCGCGAGGAAGCCTGGTCGTCCACGACGGCCGCGGGTCGAGTTCGGTACCGGCCACTGGGGTCCTTCCGGGTTCGTCCAGCATCAGGCAGAGAACACTCCGGCACTGTAAGTTCCGGCGCCGGCTAGATGCAAGTGGATTGCAGGAATCGCGAAGGGCGATTTGGCCCGAAAACTAGCGGTCGCGGGTGACGGGCGGGACACTGAACGGGTGACGCCCAAGCCGTCGGTACCGGACCCTTCCGTCACCGCGCGCATCGGCGATCTGCTGCGCGCCCGTGGGCTACGGCGGATGTCGTCGCGGATCCAGGTTCTGGCCGTGCTCGAGCCGGTCAATGGGCACCTGGCGGTGGGGGAGATCCACAAGCGGGTTCGTGCGTGCCTGCCGATTGGCGCGCAGGCGCCCGACGTGGCGACCATCTATCGAACGGTGACCACGCTGGTCGAGCAGGGGGTGCTGCACGCCCTGACTGTCGACGGTGGGGTCACCACCTATGGGATGGCGACCGCGCCGCACCACCACGCCGTCTGCACTAAATGCGGCTCGATCATCGAGGTGCCCGCCCGCCAGCTGAGTTCTGCGCTCCAACACGCGATGGCGGGCAGTTCCTTCGCACTGTCGGAGGCAGCCGGTCTGACGCTGCACGGCCTGTGCCCGCAGTGCCAGGACGACAAGCGCGAGGCGCGGACGCTGAAACGTTCAAAGCGCTGACGTCGCTACAGGGCCAGCAACGCGTTCTCTACGACTTCGGGAAGCGCCGGATGAATCCAGTACTGGCCGCGGGCCATTTCGCGGGCGGTGAGTCCGAAGCTCATCGCCTGGATCAGGGGCTGGATGATCGACGATGCCTCATGCCCCATGATGTGCGCGCCAAGCAGGCGCCCGCTGTGCCGCTCGGCGATGAGCTTGACGATCCCGTTGGTGTCTTCCATCGCCCAACCGTAGGCGACGTCGCCATAGTTCTGTATCGCGACTGAGATGTCGAATCCCCGTGCCACAGCTTCATTTTCGGTGAGCCCGACAGACGCCAGCTGCGGATCGGTGAATACCGCGGCCGGCACGTAGCGGTGGTCGGTGACGGCCATCGACCCGGTGTCGTCCCAGTCGCACAGCAGGTTGTGCTGCACGACCCGCGCCTCGTGGTTGGCGACGTGCTTGAGCATATACGGCGACGAGACGTCGCCCAGGGCGAAAACGCCACGGGCCGAGGTGCGTTGGTATTCGTCGACCACCACACGCCCCTTCTCGATGTCGACACCGGCTTGTTCGGCGTCCAACAGATCGGCGTTGGACACCCGTCCCGTCGCGACCAACAGCATGTCGGCGTTCAGCGTGCACCCGTCGTCCAGCCGCAGCGTGACGCCAGAGGCGGCATCGGTGCCCGCCACGACGTTGCGGTGAGTGCGCAGCTCCCATTTGGCCGCGGCGATGCGGGTGAACCGTTTGCAGATGGTGTCGTCGCAATGCCGCAGCAGGCAGCCGCCCCGGATCACCAGCGTCACCCGTACGCCGAACGCGGAAAAGACGTGCGCGAATTCGGCTGCCACAAAGCCGCTTCCGACGATCGCGATGTGTTCGGGCAACTCCGGGACCCGCATGATGGTGTCGCTGGTGTGATAAGAGACCCCGGACGCGACGATGGCCGGGGGGATCACCGGGCGCGACCCCGCCGCGATCACCACCTGATCGGCGCTGAATTCGTCACCTGCGTCGGTGCGCAAAAGGTAGCGCCCTGCGGGTTGAACCTGCCCGAACCGGGTGTGCTGGCTGTAGAAGTCGATATTGGGTGAGGAGCGCCGGAACTCGTCGCCGCAGAGCGCGATCGGATCGATCCGCCCGAAGACCCGGGAGACGATGTCGCCCCATCGCACCCGGTCGACGTGCCCGTCGATGCCGTAGGTCGCCGCACCTCGGATCGTCGCGGCGACGTCAGCCGCGTAAACGAACATCTTCGTCGGAATACACCCGACGTTGAGGCAGGTCCCACCAAATGTGCCCTGCTCACACAGCGCTATCCGCTTGCCAGCGAAGCGATCATCGAGAATGCTGTTGCCCGAGCCCGTTCCGATGATGGCAATGTCGTAGGTTTCCATGGTCGCCCGTCACCCTTCTTCCGAAGATCCCGAGGCGGCGCCGACGGCGCTGAGGTAGCCATCCAGCCAACGGTCCAGCTGGCGATAGGCCAGCTGGCGCGGCCGGGGGAGTGACAAGAACACGTCGTGTTTGGCGTCGGCCACCGGAACGACGGTGGTATGGCTCCCGATACAGCCGGCCCACCTGGCGATCAGGGTGACGTCGAGAACCGCGTCGCCGCAGTGCATGGACGCCGGGTCGGCGGTTTCCCGCACGCTGTGATCCGACCGCAAGATCAGATTCGGCACGCCGACGTCCAGCCCCCGATGCAGCCGAACCTGACCGCGACGAACGGCATGCAGCCAGCCGAAGGTGGTCGGGAATCCGCCCACCGGTTTCCATTGCAGGTTGTAGTCGAACTCACCGTGGTAGTCGCGGTGCAAGGTGGCTCCGTAGCCGCCCTCACCCGGGGTGCGCGGCAGCACGCCCTTGGACCGCGCCCGAGACAGGGCGGCGAGCAGCGCCGCGGTCACCGCGTGCCGCACGACGGCCGGGCCGTGGAAATCCAGGAACGGGCTGTTGAGTACCAGACCGCCAACGCCGGCGTGGGCTGCCGCGTTGCGCCGGCGCAGCCGGTCCAGCCACAACGACACGATGAGCCCGCCCGCGGAATGGCCGTACACCAGGACCTTCACCGCACCGGACTGTTCGCTGATGGCGGACAGGGCGTATTCGAGTTCGGTGTCGTAGTTGGCGAGGTCGGTGACGAAGTGGGGTGTCTGGTGGTCGCGCCGCGACCGGCCACACTTGTGCAGGTCCAGCGCATAGAACTCGAATCCGCGCCCGGCGAAGTGATCGGCCACCTCGGTGTGAAAGAAGTAGTCGGTGTAGCCATGCACCGCCAGCACCGCGTGCTCGGCGCGCCCGGCGCCGGGGCCCCGCCGGATCAGGGTGGCCACGATGTCGCCCTCACCGGCCGGGTCGCAGCCCAGCGGGATGGTGCGCTGCCAATAGCCGGGCAGCACATCGGGCACCCAGCCAGTCACGAGGCCAGCTTAAAGGTTTTGCTGGTCACCGGGAGGCGCATGTCTTCTGTGCCCCATTTCGGGTCGGGATAACCTGGGACCGGCGCAGTCGAGGGAAGGACCAACCAGCCGGTGTCAACGCTAGCCACAACCGCACGCACGGACGTCGTGCTGGTGGGCGCGGGTGTAATGAGCGCCACGCTGGGTGCGTTGCTGCGTCGGCTGCAGCCGGACTGGTCGATGACGGTGGTCGAGCGGCTGGACGCCGTCGCCGCGGAAAGCAGCAGTCCCTGGAACAATGCCGGCACCGGGCACTCCGCCTTGTGCGAGCTGAACTACACCCCGCAAAACTCCGACGGCTCCATCGACATCACCAAAGCGGTGCGTATCAACGAGCAGTTCCAGGTGTCGCGCCAATTCTGGGCTTATGCCGTCGAACACCGCATCCTGAGTGATCGCGGCTTCTTGAACCCTATCCCACACGTCAGCTTCGTACGCGGAGTCGACGAGGTCGATTACCTGCGGCGGCGACGGCAGGCGCTGGCGGGCAACCCGCTGTTCGCGGGCACGGAATTGATCGAGGACGCGGATGAGTTCGCCCGCCGGCTGCCGTTCATGGCCGCCAAACGCGACTTCGGTGAACCGATCGCCCTCAACTGGGCCGCCAACGGCACCGACGTCGACTTCGGTGCGCTGTCGCGGCAACTCATCGGCTTTTGCGTGCAGCGCGGGGCCACGGCGCTGTTCGGTCACGAAGTTCGCAGCCTGGCCCGCCAATCCGACGGCACTTGGACGCTGCTGGTCGCGAATCGCCGCACCGGCGAAAAGCACCGGCTCAACGCCGGATTCGTGTTCGTCGGGGCCGGGGGTGACGCATTGCCGCTGCTGCAGAAGTCCGGCATCGCAGAGGTCAAGGGCTTCGCCGGCTTCCCGATCGGCGGCCGATTCCTGCGCGCGGACAACTCCGCACTCACCGCCGCGCACCGGGCCAAGGTGTACGGCGCCCCAGCCGCCGGAGCCCCGCCGCTGGGTGCCCTGCATCTGGACCTCCGGTTCGTCAACGGCAAGTCGTGGCTGGTGTTCGGGCCGTACGCCGGCTGGTCGCCGAAGTTCTTGAAACACGGCCACTTCACCGACCTGCCCCGCTCGGTCAAGCCCGACAACCTGCTGTCGCTGCTCGGCGTCGGCGTCACCGAACTGCCGCTGCTCGACTATTTGATCGGCCAACTGCGGTTGTCCGAGCATGACCGGATGCGTGCCCTTCGTGAATTCGCGCCCGGCGCAGTAGATACCGACTGGCGTCTGACGGTGGCCGGTCAGCGTGTGCAGGTGATTCGGCGCGACAAGCGCAAGGGCGGCGTGCTCGACTTCAGCACCATCGTGCTCAGCTCCGCCGACGGCAGCATCGCCGGACTACTCGGGGGCTCACCGGGGGCATCGACCGCCGTGGCGGCGATGCTCGAGGTGCTGCAACGATGCTTTCCCGACCGCTACCGTTCGTGGCTGCCCACTCTCAAGGAAATGGTGCCCTCGCTGGGGGTGGAGCTGTCCGGCGAACCCACACTGTTCGACGAGGTGTGGTCGTGGGGCACCAAGGTGCTGCAGCTGGATTCGGATCGGGTGGTCAGATGAGCCGCGCCGCCGACGATGCAGTGGGGGAACGCCCCCACAAGTGGGAGGTACCCCCCACCCGCTTGCGGGGGAGAGCGGCGCCCATGAGTGAAGCGCTGCGCCGCGCCTGGTCCAAAGACCTTGACGCCCGGACGCTTTACGAATTGCTCAAGCTGCGGGTAGAGGTGTTCGTCGTCGAGCAAGCCTGCCCGTACCCGGAGCTGGACGGACGCGACCTGCTCGCCGAGACACGGCACTTCTGGCTGGAAACCCCTGCGGGTGACGTGATCTGCACGCTGCGACTGATGGAGGAGCATGCCGGAGGCGAAAAGGCCTTCCGGATCGGCCGGTTGTGCACCAAACGCAGCGCACGCGGCCAGGGGCACACCACCCGGCTACTGCGTGCCGCGCTGGCCGAAGTCGGTGACTACCCGTGCCGGATCGATGCGCAGACCTATCTGGCCGACATGTACGCTCAGCACGGATTCGTCCGCGACGGTGACGATTTCGTCGACGACGGTATTCCCCATGTGCCGATGCTGCGGCCCGGCTCCGGCCTGACGGAACAGCCGTGAAGCCGTACCCGTTCAGCGCGATCGTCGGACAGGACGAACTGCGCCTTGCGCTGCTGTTATGTGCCGTGCACCCGCAGATCGGCGGTGCGCTCATTCGCGGTGAGAAAGGGACCGCCAAGTCGACGGCCGTGCGCGGTCTGGCGGCGCTACTGTCCGCCGCGACCGGTAATGCCGGTGCCGGTTCGGGGGCCGGCCTGGTCGAAATGCCGCTCGGCGCAACCGAAGACAGAGTGATCGGTTCACTGGACCTACAGCGAGTGTTGCGCGACGGCGAGCACGCGTTCTCGCCCGGACTGCTGGCCCGCGCACACGGCGGCGTGCTCTATGTCGACGAGGTCAACCTGCTGCACGATCATCTCGTCGACGTGCTGCTCGACGCCGCGGCCATGGGACGGGTGCATATCGAACGCGACGGCATCTCCCACTCACACGAGGCACGATTCGTGTTGATCGGCACCATGAACCCCGAGGAGGGCGAGCTGCGTCCGCAGTTGCTGGACCGGTTCGGTCTGACCGTCGACGTGCGCGCATCGCGTGACGTCGACGTGCGGGTGGAGGTCATCCGGCAGCGCATGGCCTATGAGGCCGACCCGGACGCGTTCGCACAACGATATGCCGACGCCGAGGCCGAACTGGCCGGGCGAATCGCCGCCGCGCGTGCGATGGTCGGCGATGTAGCGCTGCCCGACAAGGAATTACGACGCATCGCGGCAGTGTGCGCGGCGTTCGATGTCGACGGGATGCGGGCCGACCTGGTAGTGGCCCGCACCGCCGCCGCGCACGCCGCGTGGCGCGGCGCCTTCACCGTCGAGGAGCAGGATATCCGGGTCGCGGCGGAACTGGCGCTGCCGCACCGTCGCCGCCGCGATCCGTTTGACGATCCCGGCATCGATCGCGACCACCTGGATGAGGCGCTGGCCCGGGGCGCTGATGGCGAGCCCGACCCCGAGCCCGACCCCGAGCCGCCCGGCGGCGGTCAGGGCGCTGACGATCCTGCGCCGCAAGATAATTCGCATCGTGCGTCATCGCAGCGCCCGGCTTCGCCGCGCTCGCGATCGTCGACGAACCCGGATGGCGACGACCCGCAGCGCCCGGCTTCGCCGCGCTCGCGATCGTCGACGAAACCGGATGGCGACGACCCGCAGCGCCCGGCTTCGCCGCGCTCGCGATCGTCGACGAAACCGGATGGCGACGACCCGCAGCGCCCGGCTTCGCCGCGCTCGCGATCGTCGACGAAAACCAGCGCGCCGCCGTCGAAAACTTTCCGCGCCAGGGCGCTGACCGTACCGGGGGTCGGCGACGGGGCCCCGGGGCGGCGGTCGCGGGCCCGGAACACCTCCGGCAGTGTGGTGGGCGCCGCGGAGGCCAGGAGTTCCGGCGCGCATGGACTGCACCTGTTCGCCACCCTGCTAGCGGCCGCCGAGCACGCCGGCCCGGGGCCGTTGCGGCCGCGGCCCGAGCACCTGCGTCGCGCCATCCGGGAGGGGCGCGAGGGCAACCTAGTCATCTTCGTGGTGGACGCGTCGGGTTCGATGGCCGCCCGGGATCGCATGGCCGCGGTCGGGGGCGCGACCCTGTCGCTGCTACGTGACGCCTACCAGCGGCGCGACAAGGTCGCCGTCATCACCTTCCGCGGGCAGGAAGCGCGGGTGGTGCTGCCGCCGACATCCTCGGCGCACATCGCCGCTCGGCGACTGGCCCGATTCGACACCGGCGGTAAGACCCCGCTGGCCGAAGGCCTGATCACCGCGCGTGAGCTCGTCGTGCGGGAGAAAGCACGCGACCGCGCCCGGCGGCCGCTGGTGGTGATGCTCACCGACGGCCGGGCCACCGCGGGCCAGAATCCGTTGCGACGCAGCCGGATTGCCGCCTCCCTGCTGGGGGCCGAAGGTGCGGCGGCGGTGGTGGTGGACTGCGAGACCTCGTATGTCCGGCTCGGCCTGGCCGAGCAGCTGGCCCGCCAACTGGGTGCGCCGGTGTTGAGGCTGGAGCAGCTGCATGCCGATCATCTGACCTGGGCCGTGCGCAGCGTCGCCTGAGCCGTCGAGAGGTGAGCCTTCATGCCACAGGGAAATCCGCTCCGCGTCCCCGACGACGGCTTGACGACGCGGGCCCGGCGCAATGCCCCGGTGCTGGCGGTGCACACCGGTGAGGGCAAGGGCAAATCCACCGCCGCGTTCGGAATGGCGCTGCGTGCCTGGAATGTGGGGCTCGACGTTGCGGTGTTTCAGTTCGTCAAGAGTGCCAAATGGAAAGTGGGCGAAGAGGCTGCTTTCGCTCGACTCGGCGAGTTGCACCACCAGCACAACATCGGGGGGGCCGTCGAATGGCACAAAATGGGTGCCGGCTGGTCATGGTCGCGTAAGGCGGGCAGCGACGTCGATCACGCGGCGGCAGCCGCCGACGGTTGGGCTGAGATCTCGCGCCGCCTGACCGCCCAGCGTCACGACTTCTACGTGCTCGACGAATTCACGTATCCGCTGAAATGGGGCTGGGTCGGCGTCGACGAGGTGGTCGACGCGCTCTTGGCGCGGCCCGGTCACCAGCATGTGGTCATCACGGGCCGTGATGCCCCGCAGCGGCTGATCGAGGCGGCCGACCTGGTGACCGAGATGACCAAGGTCAAACATCCGATGGACGCCGGGTGCAAGGGGCAGAAGGGCATCGAGTGGTGAGTGTTCCCGCGGTCGTGCTCGCCGCACCCGCGTCGGGCAGCGGAAAGACCACCGTGGCAACGGGTTTGATCGGCGCACTACGACGAGCCGGTCACACCGTGGCGCCGTTCAAGGTGGGCCCGGACTTCATCGACCCCGGCTACCACGCCCTGGCAGCGGGACGGCCCGGGCGCAACCTCGACCCGGTGTTGGTGGGGGAGAGTTTGATTGGGCCGCTGTACGGCCATGGCGCCAATGACGCTGACATCGCCGTCATCGAAGGGGCCATGGGTCTGTTCGACGGTCGGATCGGGCCTGCTGCAACCACTCCCGCAGTGGGCTGCACCGCCCACGTCGCCACCTTGTTGGGTCCGCCGGTGATCCTGGTGGTCGATGCCCGTGGTCAAAGCCAGAGCATCGCCGCACTGCTGCACGGGTTTTCCACATTCGATCCGTCGACACGGGTCGTCGGGGTGATCCTGAACCGGGTGGGTTCGGCCCGGCATGAGCAAGTGCTGCGGCAGGCATGTGAACAAGCGGGTGTCCCGGTGTTGGGTGCCATTCCAAGAATCGATGAATTAGAGCTGCCGACAAGGTATTTGGGTTTGGTCACTGCGGTGGAGTATGGGCGACGGGCGCGGCTTGCGGTCGATGCGATGGCAGACTTGGTCGCTCGGCACGTCGACCTGGCGGCGCTGGTTGCGGTCGCCGCAAGCCGGGTCGCCAGCCCGTCGTGGGATCCGGCGGCGGCGGTGGGACAAACGGTCGGTCAGTGCCCGACCGTCGCCGTGGCGGCGGGCAAGGCATTCAGCTTCGGCTATGCCGAACACGCCGAGCTGCTGCGCGCCGCCGGTGCCGATGTGGTCGAATTCGACCCGCTCAGCGATCGCCTGCCCGACGGCAGCGACGCGGTGCTGTTGCCGGGCGGCTTTCCCGAACAATTCGCCGCGGAGCTCTCGGCCAATGAGGTCGTGCGCGGGCAGATCAGAGAACTGGCGGCTGCGGGCGCACCGGTGCACGCCGAATGTGCCGGGCTGATTTATCTGGCCTCCGAACTGGACGGGCACCCGATGTGCGGGGTGCTGGCCGGATCGGGGTGTTTCACACCCCGGCTCACGCTGGCATATCGCGACGCCGTCGCGGTGGCCGATTCGCCGCTGTACGCTGCCGGCCGGCGGGTGGTCGGGCACGAATTCCACCGCACCGCAGTCACTTTCACCGAGAGTTATCAGCCAGCGTGGGTCTACGCGGGTGAACCGGTGAACGGGGTGCGAGACGGTGCCGTGCATGGCGGCGTGCACGCGTCATACCTGCACACCCATCCGGCCGCTGCGCCGGACGCGGTGGCGCGTTTCGTCGCACATGCCGCGGCCGCCGCACTGGCGGTCGACACTAGGCTTGGCCGGTGACCGAGAGCGCCTACCTCGTCGGGCTGCGGCTGTCCGGCAAGAAGGTCGTCATCGTCGGCGGCGGCACTGTTGCGCAGCGCCGGTTGCCGTTGCTCATCGCCAGTGGCGCCGATGTACACGTCATCTCGCGAAGCGTCACCCCGGCGGTCGAGGCGATGAGCGGGAGCACGTTGTCGTTGCGGGAATACCGCGACGGCGACCTCGACGGAGCCTGGTACGCGATCGCGGCCACCGACGAACCGCAGGTGAACGCCGCCGTGGTGGCCGAAGCCGAGCGCCGCAACATCTTTTGCGTCCGCGCCGACATTGCGGTTGAGGGGACCGCCGTTACCCCGGCCTCCTTCAGCTACGCCGGATTGTCTGTGGGAGTGCTGGCCGGCGGCGAGCATCGCCGGTCGGCGGCGATCCGGTCGGCCATTCGTGAGGCGTTGCAGCAAGGGGTGATCACCGCCGAGAGCTCCGACGTAGTGCGTGGTGGGGTAGCGCTGGTAGGCGGCGGTCCTGGCGACCCCGAGCTGATCACCGTGCGCGGGCGTCGCCTGCTCGCCCATGCCGACGTGGTGGTTGCCGACCGGCTCGCACCACCGGAACTGCTTGCCGAGCTGGCGCCGCATGTCGAAGTCATCGACGCCGCCAAGATCCCGTACGGACGGGCGATGGCCCAGGACGCGATCAACGACGTCATGATCGAACGGGCCCGGTCCGGCAAGTTCGTCGTCCGCCTCAAGGGGGGCGATCCATTCGTGTTTGCCCGTGGCTACGAGGAGGTTCTGGCCTGCGTCGACGCCGGAGTTCCGGTCACCGTGGTCCCAGGTGTGACAAGTGCCATAGGTGTGCCCGCTTTGGCCGGCGTTCCGGTCACACATCGGGCCATCAATCACGAATTTGTCGTGGTCAGCGGCCATCTGCCGCCCGGTCATCCCGAATCGTTAGTGAATTGGGATGCACTGGCAGCAATGTCGGGCACCATTGTTTTGCTGATGGCGGTCGAACGCATCGAACTTTTCGCCGATGCATTACTAAAGGGCGGCCGACCTGCAGATACGCCGGTGCTGGTGGTACAACACGGAACGACGGCGGCCCAACAAACTTTGCGGGCCACGCTGGCCGACACGCCCGAGAAAATCCGCGCCGAAGGCATCCGACCTCCCGCGATCATCGTCATCGGGCCCGTTGTGGGGCTCAGCGGCGCCCGGGGTTTAAACGGATCTTAAGATTACTGTAAGGTAACCCTTTATGACGGCTCTCAACGACACTGAGCGCGCGGCTCAAAACTGGGCCTCCGCGCGCCCCGATCGTCCGGCCCCGGCGCGCCAGGCGCGCCCGGCGGAGACCGCCTCGACACGCATCAGCAAGTACTACCCGACGTGGCTGCCTTCTCGTCGCTTCATCGCGGCTGTGATCGCCATCGGTGGTATGCAGCTGCTCGCCACCATGGACAGCACCGTCGCCATCGTCGCGCTGCCCAAGATCCAAAACGAGCTCAGCCTGTCCGACGCCGGCCGTAGCTGGGTGATCACCGCCTATGTGCTGACATTCGGCGGGCTGATGCTGCTGGGCGGCCGTCTGGGCGACACCATCGGGCGCAAGCGCACCTTCATCGTCGGCGTCGCGCTGTTCACCATCTCCTCAGTGCTGTGCGCGGTGGCCTGGGACGAGGCCACCATGGTCATCGCGCGGCTCTCCCAGGGCGTCGGGTCCGCCATTGCTTCGCCGACGGGGCTGGCGCTGGTGGCGACGACCTTCCCCAAAGGGCCGGCCCGTAACTTCGCCACGGCGGTGTTCGCCGCGATGACCGCGGTCGGTTCGGTGATGGGGCTGGTGGTCGGCGGCGCGCTGACCGAGGTGTCCTGGCGGCTGGCGTTCCTGGTGAACGTGCCCATCGGTCTGGTGATGATGTACCTCGCCCGGACCGCGCTGCGCGAGACCAACCGGGAGCGGATGAAGCTCGACGCCACCGGGGCGATGCTGGCCACGTTGGCGTGCACCGCGGCTGTTTTCGCCTTCTCGATGGGCCCGGAGAAAGGCTGGATTTCGGTCACCACCATCGGCTCGGGCGCGGTGGCGTTGGCGGCCGCGCTTGCCTTCATCGTGGTGGAGCGCAGCGCCGAAAACCCCGTCGTACCGTTCCATCTCTTCCGCGACCGCAACCGGCTGGTTACCTTCATCGCGATCTTGCTGGCCGGCGGCGTCATGTTCAGCCTGACCGTATGCATTGGCCTGTACGTGCAGGACATCCTGGGCTACAGCGCGATGCGTGCCGGCGTCGGCTTCATTCCGTTTGTCATTGCGATGGGAATCGGCCTGGGTGTGTCGTCGCAGCTGGTCTCGCGATTTTCACCACGCGTGCTGACGATCGCCGGTGGCTACCTGCTGGTCTTCGCGATGCTGTACGGCTGGTGGTTCATGCACCGCGGCGTGCCCTACTTCCCGAACCTGGTGGCACCCATCGTGATCGGCGGGATCGGCATCGGCATGGCCGTCGTCCCGTTGACGCTGTCGGCGATCGCCGGCGTGGGTTTCGATCAGATCGGCCCGGTCTCGGCGATCGCGCTGATGGCGCAGAGCCTGGGCGGCCCGCTCGTGCTGGCCGTCATCCAGGCCGTGATCACCTCGCGCACGCTCTACCTGGGCGGCACCACGGGCCCGGTGAAGTTCATGACAGACGCGCAGTTGCACGCGCTCGACCACGGCTACACATACGGGCTGCTGTGGGTGGCCGGCGCGGCCATCATCGTCGGTGGGGCGGCGCTGTTCATCGGCTACACGCCCGCGCAGGTGGCGCACGCCCAAGAGGTCAAGGAAGCGATCGACACCGGCGAGATGTAGCCCGGCCTAGCGCGTCAAGGCCACACCAGCCGACGCAGGTATCCCGCGGCTTCGTGGTCGTCGATGCCGTTCTGTGCGGGCCATCGGTGTGCAGCGCAAGTTGCCGATTCAATACGCGCCTGGGGACCCTGTGCAGCGGAAGCACATGCGCTATCGTGGCTCGGCTGCGGCGATACGCCGCGCGGCCCGCATCGTCGCCGAGCGACCAGTCACCGCTAGGCTGGCCCGCTGTGATCACCCGGATGTCCCAGCTGTTCCTGCGCACGTTGCGTGACGATCCCGCTGACGCCGAGGTGCCTAGCCACAAACTGCTGATCCGGGCCGGCTACATCCGGCCCGTCGCGCCCGGACTGTACAGCTGGCTACCGCTCGGGTTACGGGTGCTGCGCAAGATCGAAGCCATCGTCCGCGAGGAGATGAACGCCATCGGCGGCCAGGAGATCCTGTTTCCCGCCCTGCTGCCACGCGCACCGTATGAGACGACGAACCGCTGGGCCGAATACGGCGACGGGGTGTTCCGGCTGAAGGACCGCCGCGGCAACGACTACCTGCTCGGCCCGACACACGAAGAGCTGTTCACCCTGACCGTCAAAGGCGAATACAGCTCCTACAAAGACTTTCCGGTGCTGCTCTACCAAATCCAGAACAAATACCGCGACGAAGCGCGACCGCGCGCAGGGATCTTGCGTGTCCGGGAGTTCCTGATGAAGGACTCCTACTCCTTCGATATCGACGACGCCGGGCTCAAGGCCGCCTACCACGCGCATCGCGAGGCCTATCAGCGCATCTTCTCCCGGCTGCAGGTGCGTTACGTCATCGTCTCCGCGGTCTCCGGAGCGATGGGCGGCAGCGCATCGGAGGAGTTCTTGGCCGAAAGTCCGGTCGGCGAAGACACTTTCGTGCGGTGTATGGAGTCGGGTTACGCGGCCAACGTCGAGGCGGTGGTGACCGCCCCCCCGGAGACGCGGCCCATCGATGGGCTGCCCGAGGCCGTGGTCTACGACACCGGCGACACCCCGACGATCGCCACCCTGGTGGACTGGGCCAACAGTGCGGACTTGGGCCGCACAGTCACCGCTGCCGACACACTGAAGAACGTTTTACTCAAGGTTCGCCAGCCCGGCGGGGATTGGGAGCCGTTGGCCATCGGTCTGCCAGGCGACCGCGAGGTCGACGACAAGAGGCTGGGCGCGGCGCTGCAACCGGCCGACTATGCGCTGCTCGACGACGACGATTTCGCCAAGCACCCATTTTTGGTGAAGGGCTATATTGGCCCGAAAGCCCTGCGCGACAACGGTGTTCGCTACCTCGTCGATCCCCGGGTGGTCGACGGCACCAGCTGGATCACCGGAGCCGACGAGCCCGGCCGGCATGTGGTCGGTCTGGTGGCCGGCCGGGACTTCACCGCCGACGGCACCATCGAGGCCGCCGAGGTGCGTGACGGTGACCCATCTCCCGACGGCGCCGGCTCGCTGGTCTCCGCGCGCGGTATCGAGATCGCGCACATCTTCCAGCTCGGCCGCAAATACACCGATGCTTTCAGCGCCGACGTGCTGGGGGAGGACGGCAAGCCGGTGCGCCTGACCATGGGGTCCTACGGGCTTGGGGTGTCGCGGATGGTCGCCGTCATCGCCGAGCAACACCATGACGAGCTGGGCCTGCGCTGGCCGTCGGCCGTCGCGCCGTTCGACGTTCATCTGGTGATCGCCAACAAAGACGCCGATGCTCGCACCGGAGCGACCGCGCTCGCCGCCGACCTGGACGGGCTGGGGGTGGACGTGCTGCTCGACGACCGTCAAGCCTCACCCGGGGTGAAGTTCAAGGATGCCGAACTGCTGGGCGTGCCGCGAATCGTCGTGGTGGGCCGGGGCTGGGCGGACGGCGTGGTCGAACTGCGGGACCGGTTCAGCGGGGAAACGCGCGAGTTGGCCGTCGGACCGTCGCTGGCCACCGACATCGCCGCGGCCCTGAACGCCTAGCCCCGCTAGTCGTTTCCACCCGGGAAACTGGTCGTGATCGGCCAGGCGCCCAGCACGCGGTTCCATCGGGCGGCCATCACCGCGCTTTGCGTCAGCGCCGTCGAAGCGAACGCACGGTCGTCCGCCGTCTCAGCGTGTTCGACGACGACGCGCCACGCCGCCGCGCCGTCGTTCTCCATCCGCGCGGCCAGGCGCGCGGCGTCCGCCGCGCTGGCTACCAGCATGGGCAACTGATAGCCGGCGGCCGCGACCGGCGCGTTGACCTTGCGGGCGGTCAGCATGGCGATGACGTCGTCGCGGCGTTGGCGATGCTGGGTCAGCGCTTCGACCACCATGCCGTTCACGCTGGGCGGTGACATCGCCGAGACGATGCCATAGCCGTAGATCGTCGAGTGTTCGACGGCCAGCGCGTCACACAGCGCGGTGTCGTCGGCGTCTTTGCCGGAGGTCATATCGACGGACCCCCGGGCACCAGAGCAACCAGGTACGACGCCGTGCACGACGCAGCGATCGAGGCGAGCAGCCCAGCCCGGTAACCGGACTCGGAGGCCACCAGGCGGTTGGCGCTATCGGCCGATGCCCGCAGCGCGTTGATTACGTCGGACACCGGCGGCGGAGGCGGCGGCGGTCCCGCCGGTTCGGCCTGGCTCGGGGTGGTGGTTTCGCTCGACGAAGAGGTGATCTTGCCGGTGGCCCGGGAGATCTCCGTGGACAGGGCACGGGCATGCGCTGCGCGTTGGCTGGCGACCACGGTCAGCGCGGCAGCGATCTGCGGCGGATTACCGACGGCAGCCGCGGCGGCACCGGCCAGCGCACTGTCATGTCGGGCCTGGTCCAAGGGGCTCAGCAGTTCTTCGACGGCTGGCGGCTTGGGCGGGGACTCGCCACAGGCGGACGCCACCACCCCAAGCGCGGCCAGGGCCGCGCCACCGGCGAGCACACCCCGCCTGGTGACGACGGGTGCTGCGCTAGACACAAAACACATCCTGCCATCGGCGCGAAGGTGGGCATGATGCCAGGACGCGATCACGCCGACATACGCGTTTCCTGGCGTATCGTTGGTAGCTGGCTCTCGCGGAACAGCGTCCGCTTCTGTTCCGCCGGGACACTGGAGCCGGCCCGCGCGAGCGGGACGGCGACACCATCCAGCTGACCGGACAACTCAAGATGAGGAACTCGCCGTGACCACCGGGCTACCTTCGCAGACACAGGTGATCGAGCTGCTTAGCGGAGAGTTCGCGCGCGCGGGCTACGAGATCGAAGACGTGGCCATCGACTCCCGGGCGCGTCCGCCGCGGATCACGGTGACCGCCGACGGTGACCAAGCTCTCGACCTGGACACCATAGCCACGCTGTCGAGGTCGGCGTCGGCTTTGCTGGACCGCCTGGACAATATCGGCGAGCACTACGTGCTCGAGGTGAGTTCCCCCGGCGTGGATCGTCCGCTGACCAGTGAAAAGCACTTCCGGCGCACCCGTGGCCGCAAGGTCGACATCGTGCTGTCGGACGGATCGCAGCTGACCGGTCGCGTCGGCGAGACACGCGACGGCAAGGTCGCGCTCGTGGTCCGCGCGGGCCGCGACTGGACCGTGCGCCACATTGCGCTCGCTGACATTGCCAAAGCTGTTGTGCAGGTGGAGTTTTTGCCCCCCGCGCAGGTCGAGCTGGATCTGGCGGCTGGTGTTATCCGGGGGCAGGCCGACAGGACGGAGGCCGGAACATGAACATCGACATGGCCGCACTGCATGCCATCGAGGTGGATCGGGGCATCTCGGTCAACGAGCTGCTCGAGACCATCAAATCCGCGCTGCTCACCGCCTACCGCCACACCGAGGGCCACCAGAACGACGCGCGCATCGAGATCGACCGCAAGACCGGTGTCGTCAAGGTGGTCGCCCGCGAGACCGATGAGGACGGCAACGTCATCAGTGAATGGGACGACACACCTGAGGGTTTTGGGCGGATCGCCGCCACCACCGCGCGTCAGGTGATGCTGCAGCGATTTCGGGACGCGGAAAACGAGCGCACTTACGGCGAGTTCTCCACCCGCGAGGGCGAGATCGTTGCGGGCGTGATTCAGCGTGACAGCCGGGCCAATGCGCGTGGTCTCGTCGTGGTCCGGATGGGAACGGAGACCAAGGCCTCCGAGGGTGTGATCCCGGCGGCCGAACAGGTTCCCGGCGAGAGCTACGAGCACGGCAACCGGCTGCGGTGTTATGTGATCGGCGTGACCCGCGGCGCCCGGGAGCCGGTCATCACGCTGTCGCGGACCCACCCGAACCTGGTGCGCAAGTTGTTTTCCTTGGAGGTCCCCGAAATCGCCGACGGATCGGTGGAGATCGTGGCCGTGGCGCGGGAGGCCGGCCATCGCTCCAAGATTGCGGTGAAGTCGAACGTTCCCGGCCTGAACGCCAAAGGCGCCTGCATCGGGCCGATGGGACAACGGGTCCGCAACGTGATGAGCGAGCTCTCCGGTGAGAAGATCGACATCATTGACTACGACGAAGACCCGGCTCGCTTCGTCGCCAACGCGCTGTCGCCGGCCAAAGTGGTGTCGGTGTCGATCATCGACCAAACGGCCCGGGCCGCCCGGGTGGTGGTGCCCGACTTCCAGTTATCGCTGGCCATCGGCAAGGAGGGCCAGAACGCACGGTTGGCCGCCCGACTTACCGGGTGGCGTATCGACATCCGCGGGGACTCACCCGGGCATGCGGAGAGCCAGCCGGAACATGGCGCCACCCACGGGATGGCCCACGAGCGCTAACGAACCGTTCGGGCGATTCTGAGCATCGAATAACTGACGCTAGACTGAGCCGTGATCCAGCGTGAGCCTTCGGCTCCCCACACCAGCTGGGCGCACGGACCCGTGCGGACGTGCGTGGGGTGCCGAAAGCGAGAGCCGGCCGTCGAATTGCTTCGAGTGGTGGCTGTGCCGATCGGGAACGGCGAACTCGCCGTGGTCGTTGACACAGCGAGAAGCCTGTCGGGGCGGGGTGCGTGGCTGCATCCCGTGCCACAGTGCGCACAACAGGCGATTCGGCGGCGTGCTTTCACCCAAGCGCTGCGCATCGCCGGTTCACCGGACACCTCCGCGGTGGTCGAGCACATAGAGTTTCTCAGTGCGCCCGATCCCCTCGGCAACAGAACAGGTAGCAAAGAACATGAGCACACCGTGAAGTCCCGATGACAATGCGTCATAGCTAAACCCGAGGCGCGGCCCACGACTGTCGCCTCATAGACAGGAGATGTAGTGGCAGGTAAGGCCCGCGTACACGAGTTGGCAAAGGAACTCGGTGTCACCAGCAAGGAAGTCCTCGCCCGACTGAATGAACAGGGCGAATTCGTCAAATCTGCATCGTCGACGGTAGAAGCACCGGTCGCTCGCCGGCTGCGGGAATCCTTCGGAGGCGGCAAGCCGGCCCCCGAAAAGGCCGCTCAAGCCGCTGCGAAGGCCACCGCACCCGGCTCCGCGCGAGGCACTGCCAAGACACCCGCCAAGGGCCCCGACCGATCGCTCGACCAGGCCCTCGATCAGGCGATCAGCCCGGCCGTCGGCAACGGCGCAGCGACTGCCACGCCCGCCAAGCCTGCCGCACCGGCGGCCCAGGCCTCCGCTGCTGCGCCCGCAGAGGCACCGGCGCGACCCGGGCCGATGCCCGAACGCCCAGCGCCTTCAGGTCAGCCGCAGCCCGGACAGGCCAAAGCGCCCGCGCCCGGCCAGCCTGGACCCCATCCCGGGATGACGCCCGGCCCGCGTCCTGGTCCGATGCCCAAGCCCGGGGTGCGCACACCGCGCGTCGGCAACAACCCGTTCTCGTCGGCGCAGCCCGTCGACCGGCCCATTCCGCGTCCGCCGGCGCCCCGTCCCGGAGCCCCCAGGCCGGGAGCGTCGCGTCCCGGCGCTTCGCCGGGCAGCATGCCCCCGCGACCCGGTGGCGCTTCGGGTGGGCCGCGCCCACCGCGGACCGGTGCGCCGCGGCCCGGAGGCGGCCGGCCGGGTGGTCCCGGCGGCCGCTCCGATGCCGGTGGCGGTAACTACCGCGGCGGCGGTGGCGGCGGAGTAGGCGCCGCGCCCGGCGGCTTCCGGGGACGTCCCGGCGGTGGCGGCGGCCCCGGCCCCGGCGGCGGAGGCCGTCCCGGGCAGCGTGGCGGTGCTGCCGGAGCCTTCGGCCGTCCCGGCGGCGCGCCCCGGCGCGGCCGCAAGTCCAAGCGGCAGAAGCGGCAGGAATACGACTCGATGCAGGCGCCGGTCGTCGGTGGCGTGCGGTTACCGCACGGCAACGGCGAGACGATCAGATTGGCACGCGGCGCATCCCTGTCCGACTTCGCCGAGAAGATCGACGCCAACCCGGCGGCGCTGGTGCAGGCCCTGTTCAACCTCGGCGAGATGGTGACGGCCACCCAATCGGTCGGCGACGAGACGCTCGAGCTGCTGGGCAGCGAGATGAACTACAACGTCCAGGTGGTCAGCCCGGAGGACGAAGACCGCGAGCTGCTCGAATCCTTCGACCTGACCTACGGGGAAGACGAAGGCACCGAGGAAGACCTGCAGACCCGGCCGCCGGTGGTGACCGTGATGGGTCACGTCGACCACGGTAAAACCCGACTGCTGGACACCATTCGTAATGCCAGCGTGCGCGAGGCCGAGGCCGGCGGCATCACCCAGCACATCGGCGCGTATCAGGTTGGGGTCGACCTGGACGGCAGCGAGCGGCTGATCACCTTCATCGACACCCCGGGCCACGAGGCGTTCACCGCCATGCGTGCCCGCGGCGCCAAGGCCACCGACATCGCCATCCTGGTGGTCGCGGCCGACGACGGCGTGATGCCCCAGACGGTGGAGGCCATCAACCACGCACAGGCCGCTGATGTGCCGATCGTGGTGGCGGTGAACAAGATCGACAAGGAAGGCGCCGACCCGGCCAAGATCCGCGGGCAGCTCACCGAATATGGTTTGGTGCCAGAAGAATTCGGCGGCGACACGATGTTCGTCGACATCTCGGCAAAGGAAGGCACCAACATCGAGCAGCTCGAAGAGGCGGTGCTGCTGACCGCCGACGCCGCGCTGGACCTGCGGGCCAACCCCGACATGGAGGCCCAAGGGGTGGCGATCGAGGCGCACCTGGACCGCGGTCGCGGGCCGGTTGCCACCGTGCTGGTGCAGCGCGGCACGCTGCACGTCGGCGACTCGGTGGTCGCCGGCGACGCCTACGGTCGCGTCCGGCGCATGGTCGACGAACACGGTGAGGACATCGAGGAGGCACTGCCGTCTCGGCCGGTGCAGGTCATCGGCTTCACGTCGGTGCCCGGCGCCGGTGACAACTTCCTGGTCGTCGACGAGGACCGCATTGCCCGCCAGATCGCCGACCGGCGCAGCGCCCGCAAGCGCAACGCCATGGCGGCGCGGTCGCGCAAGCGCATCAGCCTGGAGGATCTGGACTCGGCGCTGAAGGAAACCAGCCAGCTGAACCTGATCCTCAAGGGCGACAACGCCGGTACGGTCGAGGCGCTGGAAGAGGCCCTGATGGGCATCCAGGTCGACGACGAGGTGGCGCTGCGCGTCATCGACCGCGGCGTCGGCGGCATCACCGAGACCAACGTCAACCTGGCGTCGGCGTCGGACGCGATCATCATCGGGTTCAACGTGCGCGCCGAGGGCAAGGCGACCGAGCTGGCGAACCGCGAGGGCGTCGAGATCCGCTACTACTCGGTGATCTACCAGGCGATCGACGAGATCGAGAAGGCCCTGCGCGGCATGCTCAAGCCGATCTACGAGGAGAACCAGCTGGGTCGTGCCGAGATCCGTGCGCTGTTCCGCTCCTCGAAGGTCGGCATCATCGCCGGCTGCATGATCACCTCCGGTGTGGTGCGCCGCAACGCGAAGGCCCGGCTGCTGCGGGACAACATCGTGGTCGCCGACAACCTCACGATCACCTCGCTGCGACGGGAGAAGGACGACGTGACCGAGGTCCGCGAGGGCTACGAGTGCGGTATGACGCTGGGGTACTCCGACATCAAGGAAGGCGACATCATCGAGTCCTACGAGCTGGTCCAAAAGGAGCGCGCCTGATGGCTGACCCCGCCCGAGCGCGCCGGCTGGCCAAACGGATCAATACGATCGTCGCCTCGGCGATCGAGTTCGAGATCAAGGATCCCGGCCTGGACGGAGTGACCATCGTCGACACGAAGGTGACCGCCGACCTGCACGATGCGACGGTCTTCTACACGGTGATGGGACGCACCCTCGAGGACGAGCCCGACTACGCGGCCGCGGCCGCCGCGCTGGAGCGGGCCAAAGGCACCCTGCGCACCAAGGTGGGGGCCGGCACCGGTGTGCGTTTCACCCCCACCCTGACGTTCACCCGCGACACCACCTCGGACAGCGTGCAACGGATGGACGAGTTACTGGCCCGTGCCCGCGCCGCGGACGCCGATCTGGCGCGGGTTCGCTCCGGGGCCAAGCCGGCCGGGGACGCCGATCCATACCGGGACAGCGGGACGGATGACGTGCGCGACGGGACCACCGGTGACGACGATCCACTCGAAGACTGAACCGACCACCGACGGTGCCGGGACACGCGTCGACGCCTCCGGTGCGGTCGAATTGCTGTCCGCGGCCGCGCGGATCGCGGTGGTCGCGCACGTGCATCCGGACGCCGACACCATCGGCGCCGGGCTGGCACTGGCCCTGGTGCTGGACAAGTGCGGCAAGCAGGTCGAGGTCAGTTTCGCCGAGCCGGCGACGCTGCCCGAGTCGTTGGCGTCGCTGCCGGGCTGTCACCTGTTGGTCAGCCCCGACGGAATGTCTCGCGATGTGGATCTGGTTGTCACCGTGGATGTTCCGAGTGTCAAGCGGCTGGGTGAGTTGAGCAACGTAGCCGCCGGCTGCCCGAAGCTGCTCGTCATCGACCACCACGCTTCCAACGACATGTTCGGCACCGCGAATTTCATTGACCTGTCCGCGGATTCGACCACGATGATGATCGCCGAAGTGCTGGACGCGTGGGGCAAGCCGATCGAACCAGACGTCGCGCACTGCATCTACGCCGGGCTGACCACCGATACCGGTTCGTTCCGCTGGGCCAGCGCCCGCGCCTTTCGGCTGGCGGCCCGGCTGGTCGAGATCGGCGTGGACAACGCCGCGATTAGCCGGACGCTGATGGACAGCCATCCGTTCGACTGGCTGCCGCTGCTGTCGCGGGTGCTGGGCTCGGCGCAATTGCTGCCCGACGCGGTCGGCGGTCGTGGCCTGGTCTATGCCGTTGTGGCGCATCAGGATTGGATAACGTCGCGGGCTGAGGAAGTCGAAAGCATCGTCGATATCGTGCGCACCACCCAGCAGGCCGAGGTGGCGGCGGTGTTCAAGGAAGTGGCGCCGCGGCAGTGGTCGGTGTCGATGCGGGCCAAAGCCGACGTGGACTTGGCGGCGGTCGCATCCACCTTCGGCGGCGGTGGGCACCGGCTGGCCGCGGGCTACTCAACCGCCGGCTCCATCGACGAGGCGGTGGCCACGCTGCGCGCGGCGCTCGGCTGAGCGGCCGTCCTCGATCAGAACGCCCAGCTTCCCGAGCGTTGCAGAACGAACCCGTGGTCACCGCTGGTGGTGTCCAGACAGGCGACGAGATTGTCCGCGCCGACGGCGCACGTGACGTTCAAATAAGTCAACTTCTGACCCACCCCCAGCAATTTGCCGCCCGACGGCAAAGCGGCGGGATTGCCGTCACATCCGCTGTAGGACATGCGGCTCAGTTGGTAGCCGGGCCCTTTGAAGTCGGCGGAACCCACCATGCAATCGCCCGGCCGCGGCCGCCCGCCGGGGACGGGAATGTCGTCCAGCCCGGGCATGTCGCCCTTGCACTTGATGTCCTGTGACGGCTGCGGCGCCGGCGCGGGTCCCCCATAGAAGTCGCACACCATTGTGTAGGGAGTGGAAAAGCTGATCCGGGGCGGTGTGCCCGGACCGGTCGTCGTGACGTAGCCATCCGCCGGGACGGGGGTGAAACCGTCGAGGTTCGGAAATCGCGGCGGTGGTTCCGCGGCCGCGTGCGGCGCGGGACTCGCGATCGCGGCTGCCGCCGCCACCGCCAGGCCTGCGAAGGCCGGTACGGTACGGGCGACGACGGCGCGCATCGGCTCCTCCTGCGCTGAGTAGGTTGCTGGGATCCTAGTGGTTGGCAAGCGCCGATGTGGGTCGATCGCCGCGGTTAACGCACCTGGGCCCGCCCGCGTTGCAGCACCGCTTCCCGGTTGGCAGCGATGTCGTCGCCGCTGGTGCCGAACTGCCGGGCCGCGATCGCTTCCAGCCACAGCCCCGCGCTGGTCTGCGCGTCGTCGATCCGGTGATAGGACGCCAGCAGCGCGCGCACCGCGTTCTGGTTGTTGCCGACGATGGACGCCGCCACCTGCCGGGCCGTGGGCAACAGCCGGTCGTGCGGCACCACCTCGGTGACCAGCCCGGCGCGCAGTGCGTCGTCGGCGGACAGGTAGTCCCCGGTCATGCTCATGCGCCGGGCCAGTCCGACGCCCACTTTCTGCGGCAACCGCACGCTGAGGCCCCAGGTGGGCAGCAGGCCGACGCGGGCGTGGGTGTCGGCGAAGCGCGCGTGTTCCGAAGCAATGAGGATGTCGCAGTACAAGGCCACCTCCAGCCCGCCGGTAACCGCCGCGCCGTTGATGGCGCCGATCACCGGCTTGGTCAGCGGCGGCCACCGCGGCGAGATGTCGGGAAGCGCCGACTGCCCACCCAGCTCTTTGAGGTCCAATCCCGCGCAGAACACCGGGTCGGTGCCGGTGACGATGATGACGTCCACGTCGTCGTCGGTCTCGGCGTCGGTCAGGGCCCCGAAAAACCGGTCCCGCAGCGCCGAGGACAGCGCGTTGCGCGACTGGGGCCGGTTCAGGGTCAGGGTGCGCACCCGCTCGTCGGTGTCGATCAGCAGGATGTCGTCGCTCATGACATCACCGTAGAGGGTCGCTTGCCGCGCTTATCGTGGAGCCATGTGTCGCAACATCACCGAACTGCGCGGATTGCAGCCGGCGGCCACGCCGGAGGAGATCGCGGCGGCCGCGCGCCAGTATGTGCGCAACGTCAGCGGCATCACCCACCCGTCGAGCGCCAATGCCGGTGCGTTCGAGGCGGCGGTCGCCGAGGTCACCGAGGCGACGACGCGGTTGCTGGCGGCGCTGCCGCCGCGCCGTCAACCGCCCAAGACCGCCCCACCGTTGCGCCGGCCTGAGGTGGTCGCCCGGCTGGCCGGTGCCACATGACCGTCACTGCCACGATGCCCGCGCTCAAGGAGTGGAGCGCGGTGGTGCACGCCTTGTTGGACGGTCGGCAGCGGGTGCTGCTGCGCAAGGGCGGCATCGGTGAGAAGCGATTCGAGCTGGCGGCTCGCGAGTTCTTGTTGTTCCCGACGGTCGCGCACAGCCATGCAGAGCGCGTCCGGCCCGAGCATCGAGATCTGCTGCCAGCAGCCGCCGCCGACAGCACCAACGACCGACTGGTGTTGCGGGCAGCGGCCAAAGTCGTTGCCGCGCAAGAGGTTAACCGGCCGGACGGTCTTTCGATGGTCGAGGACCTGCATATCTGGACGCCCGAGTCGGTGCGCACCGACCGGCTCGACTTCCGTCCCAAACACAAACTGGCGGTGCTGGTGGTCTCGGTGATCCCGTTGGCCGAGCCGCTGCGCATCGCCCGGACGCCGCAGTGCGGGGGCTGCAAGAGCTGGCTGGAGCTGCCCGTGCGGGCGTCGCTGGAGGCGCCGGTGTACGACGACGCCGTACTAGCCGAGGTTGCTCTCCGGGTCCGCGACGCCGTTGGCTGACAAGCCGACCGGGCCGACCGGAAGCAGCAGACGTGAGCGTCCGTAGTGCACGGTATGGGTGGCCGGCTTGGCCTCCCGCCCGGTGAGCACTGGATGGTCGGTGCCGAGGTTGCGCGCGTAGCGGGGAAACCAGCTGCCGGCGATCAGCACGCGGATGCGCGAGCCGGCGCGGAAGCGGTGGGCGATGCCGTCGAGTTCGATCCGGACCGTCTCGGTTGCCGCGCCCAACCGCCGGTAGCCGTCGCTGACATTTTTCGACCGGCCTTTCGCGTCGACCTCGCTGACCCGGAGGAAAAGGTCGACATGGGGATTGTCGGAACTGTGCGTCAGCTCCACGGCCGGGCTTCCGTAGACGCACAGGTCCTCGGTGAGGGTGACGCTGGTGAAGGCCAGCACATCGTCGCGCCGCGCGAGCCGGCTGTCGTCGCGGTAACCGCCGTTCGGGGACAGCAGCGGGCCGCCGGTGGTCGGTGTCGGGTCAGCCGGGTCGTAGCGGAAGGACGCCGGCGCCCATCCCGCCATTTCGGTCGGCGCGGTCTCACTCAGATGGCCGCCGGGCCGTAGATACAGTGCGTATTCGGTGGTGGCGGGCGGCCAATCGGGCAGGCTGCGCCAGCCTTGACCTTTCTCCGAGCCGGTGACGTAAACCCGGACCCTGCTGGGCCGCTGCGGGCCCGGCGTGCCGCCCAGGTGGGTGTCCAGCCAATCCATCGACTCCCGGACGTTGGTGACCAGCCCATTGGTGAGCATCTGGGTGTGCGTCCAGGCGCCCATCGTCAGGGCGACATCTGGACCGTCTGGGCCCCGGCGACGCAGGTGCGCGTATTGGTGCAGCGTCTGGCGCACGAAGATGTCTTGCCACCCGCCCACCAGCAGAACGGGCACCCGCACGCGGTCCAGCGCGTCACCGCAACGGAGCGCATCCCAGAATGGATCGTCGGGATCGGTGTGCTCGATCCACGATTCGAACCATGGGGCTCCGGTGCCCAGCAGTGCCCGGGCCGTGTCGCCCATCGGCAGCCCGCCGGCCGCCTGTGCGACCTTGCGCCGGCACTGCAGCTGGCGCAGTGCGGCCCGGATGCGCACCGGGTCCTCCTGGTGGGAGACCATGTCGCTCCAGCCCAGAAAGTCGTTGATGGCGAACGAGCCGGTACCCCACACCGAGGCGTTGAAGTCGTGTGGACCCACGGTGATGACGGCCGCGGCCAGTTCCGGCGGCGGATCCTGCAGCAGGGCCCACTGGGTGAATCCCAGGTAGGACAATCCGATGGTGCCGAAGCGGCCGGTGAACCAGGGCTGCTCGCGCAGCCACGCGACGGTGTCGGCGCCATCGGTGGCTTCGTTGACCATCGGCTCGAAGACGCCGCCCGACCCGAACGTTCCGCGCACGCTCTGCAGCACGACGTGGTAGCCCCGGGCGGCATACAACCGGCCGAACACCAGCGAGAACGGGAATTCACGTCCATACGGGCCGCGAACCAGCAAGGTCCCGATGGGCGACGAGGTGGTGGGCGCGTAGTGGTCGGCGGTCAGGTGGACCCCGTCACGCATCGGCACTTCGACGCGTTCCACGGTGTAGTCGGTGGTCACCGGCGGCAGGCCCAGCAGTCGTCCGAGGGCTTTGCCGCCAAGGTTACGCAGCCTGGGCTGCGCGGGCCGCGCCGAGGTGGTAGTCACGGCCCCCAGGCTATGTGCTTTCAGCGACCAACGCCGCGCTAGAACTTGTAGTACGGCGCCAGGTCGTTGGCGCGCTGCAGATTGGTGGACATGCACTCCACCTCGGGGTTGGAGTAGATGGTCGAGAAGTACAGCGCCTGCTGCAGCACGCCGTAGGTCGTCTTGAACACCACCATGCAGGAGTAATACCAGTAGCTGTTGTGATACGTCGGCTTGAGCACCCAGTATTGCGCGGCGCGGTGACCCTGGATCGTCGTCTCGACGGCGTCCGGGGGCAGCGTCTGGTCGTAGGTGCGCCAGATGATGGGCTCGACGGCCAGCTGATAGTTCCCGGCGTCGAAGTGGCAGCGCAGGCCGTCTTCATGTTCGGGCGGTGTAAACCCCAGGCCGAGCCGCTGGATGACGTCGAACGGGATGTCCTCGCAGGCGTCGAAGGGGCGTGGGTCGGTGGTCGCCACGATCGGGCTCTTCATGGTGGTTTCCAGCGGTTGGGCGGTCGACCGCA
>Ga0335069_10000693_pt1 | contig 54893 bp, 47 predicted proteins | sample Lox_Sample_11_FD_206714 | JGI IMG/M metagenome (GOLD analysis project Ga0335069, IMG submission 206714) | Soil microbial communities from Loxahatchee National Wildlife Refuge, Florida, United States - Lox_Sample_1.1 | ecosystem: Environmental > Terrestrial > Soil > Wetlands | place: USA... | reverse complement strand
GCGTCTCTTCACCCTCATGGGTCAGTTCGCCAATTAAGAATTGCGAGTGGTCGGGCGACAAATCGAAAATGCGCGTATTGTCAAAAGGAGTCGGAGTTCGCTGAACGTTGCCCCCCTCCACGGAGGTTTGCATCAGGTTCCAACCGGTCACATCCCGCACAACAAAATAAATCCGGCTTCCGTCCGTGACCAATTTTCCCCAGGGATCCACTTGCCCCACATGCGTGAGCTGCCGGACGGCTAAAACCTGAGGCTCCGAACGCGGCCACAAGAAGAACAGCATTAACGTGGCCACCCCGCCTAGCATGACCAACACTTGCCACCAGGTGGGACCCGCCTTGACGAAATTCGCACCCTCAACGCTTGCCTGCGTGATCGTAAACGGGGCAGCCGCATCCAGAGGCAATTCCAGCGCCTCGTGATCTTCTCCGCTTTCCACCCGAATGGCAGTCATGATTTGCGGCGAATCGCGATTGATGATTTCCACCGGGGCGATGAACCGGTATCCACGCCTTGGGACCGTCTCAATGAACACGGGGTTCTCCGCGTTGTCGTTTAACGCGGCACGTAGTTTCATCAATGCCGTGTTCAGGCTCCCGTCAAACTCAACAAACGTCCCTTCGGGCCAAATCCGCTTTCGCAGTTCTTCCCGGGACACGACTTCGCCCGCCGCTTCCAGCAGTAGAGTCAGGATACGGTACGGTTGTTCTTGCAATTTAACGACAGTGCCTTGGCGACTCAGTGTGGCTTGTTCCAGATCGACTTCGAATAATCCAAAGCGATAGAGACGTCTTTCTTGCGGCGAGGTAATGGGCACAGGCTGTTCTTCTGCCTCCGAGTGCCTCGCATTCTACATGAAATGGCAGTTGATACAAAGCGATATCTACATTGAAATGCAAGGCTTAATAGTTCATAAATGAACTAGCGCGAGTTCGTTTGACGTTTGGCACAGTTTTTCCCATCCTTTTGACCTAGTAAGACCCGTCGCGTTCGGTCCCACATGCCGAACCCGGCGGTCCCACAGAGGAGGGTCGTTCCACGTAACGCGAACTAACCTCATACTCTGAACCATTGGGAATGTCCGCGTCTCGTGTCCTCCGTCAAGAAATACCTTGGACACGGACGCGGGTATCCCAAGTGCCCCGCAGCATCTAATCTAAGTTCTTTGAATGGAATCACTTAAATTCGGTAAGGCGGTAGTATTCCGTCGCTAGCTGCAGCCCCAGCCAGCGGAAGGGTTCGTTCGGCATATAAGGCGGCAACCGATTCAAATATGGTAGCCAGCCCCAGCCCCAGTCTCTCTCACTCCCAGTTACCAAATCCGCTAGGACCCTGCCGAAAACAGACGTCAAATTGACCCCGTGCCCAGAAAATCCAATCGCAAAGAAGACGTTTCCGTGTTTCCCCATGCGCCCAACTGACGGCGTCTGGTCCAGCGACATATCCACCGCCCCGCTCCAGCAAATCTCAATCGGTTCTTCCCGGAGCGTAGGATAGATTCGGATCAATTCTTCTCGCAATTCCATGCAGCGCCGCTTGGAGCGTATTGGAGTTTCCAGGCTATCGTTAAACTCGTAATCGGCCAGCCCGCCGCCAATGTGAATCCGTTGATCTTTGGTCAGCCCCAGATAGAACACCTCTGTACGGCTGTCGTTGAAAGGGATGCGTTTCTTCCAGCCGATTTCTGCGAGCTTTGCGTCACTGAGGGGACCCGTTATGGCCACATAATCGAAAAACGGAGCAACGGCCCGGCGCAGGTAGCCGAGTTTGGAAGTGTACGCGTTCGTCGCCAGAATGAGCGCCTTTGCGCGGACCGTTTTTCCGTCGGCAGTCATCAGGCGCAACGTCTCGCCTTCTTCCACACCCGCGACCGTTGTGCCCTCGAAAATCTGGGCGTCGGCGGTTTCTGCGGCCGTTTTGAACAGTGCCACGAGCTTCCCCGGATGCAGTTGCCCGCTACCGGGATCAAACAGCCCTCCCTCATAAAAATTCGTCCCGATCGCATCCGCAACTTTCCCTCGATCCCAATATTCAAATGGCAGCCCGTGCGGCCTGATTGTTTCAATGAACTCTCGGCCGGACTCCGCGTCCTTCTTCGTATTGAACACTTGCAGCGCCCCGTTTTGCTCGATCTCCGCATCCACGCTGAATTGCGCGGCCAGCGCTTGCAATCTTCGGATATTGTCCAAAGTCAGCGCATAGATGCGCTTGTCCATTTCCGGATCGCCGCTCCACTGCAGGAAGCGGTCGTCCGTCATGTTCAGCATCATCGCGCCATTTCGCCCGGATGCACCATTTCCGCACCGCTGCGCCTCAAACAGCGCCACATTTTGTGTTGGCTGATTTTTCTTCAGGTAATACGCGGCGGAAAGTCCCGTGAACCCACCGCCGATGATGGCCACGTCCACATCCAGATCTTTGCTCAACGGCGAGTTCGGAGAGGGCAGAACCCGCGACCAGAAACTCAAGTTCTTTTCAAACACCATTTTTTCCGGAAGAACGCTCGGTGCAACCGCGTTGATTCCCAGCGCGCCGGCCACCCCAGCCGCTCCGGCAACCGTCGTTCTCTTCAGGAAATTCCGCCGGCTATTGTCGCTGGCCTTGTCTGGTCCCATCGGGGGTTCGTCCTCCACCTGACCGAAGCCTGGACAAATCTATCACCCGCGAAACTCATACCGCACAAATCTTTACCGATTGCCCGCCGGCTTTCGCGCAATTCGCGTAACTCGAAAGGGCTGGCTCCTGCAGCTCGGCTGGGATACTATCCGCCAGTTGGTTTTCGTCTTTAGGTCGTCACCTATGGAACCTGGGTCTTCTTCGCAGCGCTTTTTCGCGCGCTTATACCGCTGGCTTAAGGGACATCTTGTTGTCGAGGTCCCGGCCGAGTGCGCTGCGTGCGAATTTGATTGCCGCAAGGAACAATGCCGCTACGACGAATGGGCCACCTGCCAGCGCCGCCTCTCCTATATGACGAGGCAATCCGAGCCCCGGCAATCCGGGAACAATGAGAGCTGAGAGCACGGCGCACCCTCTGAAACTGTGCTAGTCGCTGCACCGCTTAGCGCAATTCCCCTGGATCGATGCCTTCTTTTCTTGCCTGATTTTCCAGGTCCTCGATTTTGGCCTGCAGTTCCTTTTTCCGCGCTTCCAGCTGCTTTACTTGTTCCTCCGGAGGGACCATGTTGTATCCGTGGTTTGGGTTAATTCCTCCGCTTGGGCTTCCGTTGTCCGCCTTGAATTCTTTCAATTGAGCGATGCGTGTGTCCGCATCCTCGATCTGCGTTCTCAGCTGATTGATTGCATCGCGATATTGCTGCACTCTACGGGCGTGTGGATCGTTTTCTTCCTCATCCGCATCGCCGCTGTTTTCCGGTTGGCTTTGCGGCTTGTTCTTTTCACCAATCACGGAAACGCTGTCTTTCAGCGAGCCGACGTCATCGTTGGTCCACACCTTCTTCGGCTTTTGTGTCGCGTCTGGTTTCTTGTTTGGAGCCCTTGCCGCCGGCGCTTTTTCAGCTGGCGTGGGCTGGCCACTTTCCGTATTGTTGGTGGTCGGCGGGTTCTGCGCCATCGTGGGAACAACGGAGAGGGCGAGGAGCAGTCCAAGGAGTGGGCCCGCGTTTTTCATCGCCTTGCCTCTTCCCTTATTTCAACTGCCCGGATTCAATCCCCTGTTTACGAGCCGAGTCATACAACGCATCGATATGGTCTTCCAGTCGTTTCTTTTTGTCCTGCAATTTCGCGATCTGTTGGTCGACCGGTGTACGGTTATACCCGCGGTCCAAATCCCTTCCGCCTTCGTTTGCCGGTTTGCCTGACGCGAAATCCCGGTAGTCCTGCAGTTTTTTGCTCACGTCGTTCAGTTCCGCCTGGAGCTTCTGCAAATCGTTCTTGTATTTCGCGATGGTTGCGCGGTCCGCCGGCTTGGTCATCGTGTACTTCTGATTCCGAGAATCGCCGAAAACGGAGACGCCTCCCGCCGTCTTCACGTCGTCGTTGGTCCAGACTTTCTTTGGTTTTTCCGTAGTCGCCTGGGCGTTCGTGGTGCTTGTAGAAGCTGTTGAGGCTGGCATTGATGCGTTATTCGTCGCGGAGTCTTGACCGCGAGCCCCTTGGACAAAGGGCCCAAGCAGGCAGAAAGCGGCCAGGCACAGGGCTGATAGCAACTGTCGGATCATAGGGTCCTCCGGATCCGGCTGGATAGACCTAGTACTATCTAACTCATTCTAACAATAGAAGTTTCATGGGTCGCTGCCTCCGCCTTTCAATTTGTTCAGTTCGTTACGCACCACTTCCACAGCTTCCTTAGGAGGCCCCACTCGCCGGTAATCCGTGAAAAACGTGCGTTCGTGAATAGAGAACGGGAGAAAGAACTTGCGCCCGTCAAAATCGTATTGTTGGTAGCTAGGTAGCCACACCCCGGGTGCCATCTCGTAGCGTTCTTGCATGAAATAACTTCCCCGATAAACCTTGGCCAGAAAAAGCGCCAACGAAATGTCTTCAGTCACATGCCCTTCGATTTTCGCCAACTCCGAGGTTTCTTTATCTACCCACAGCGTGCCCCGCACCTTAGTGAACAGCATTTCATTGCGCGTCGCCGGTTTATATGCCGGATTAGGCGTCATTTCGTATTTCACCAGCATACGGTTTCCTCGCATTTCCTCGCCGACCCTGCTGAAGAAAAACGCCTTCCGCGTTGCGTCGATCAGCTCGTTACGCTCTTTCTGCCGCCGCTCCACCCGGCTGTATGCTTCCTTTTGCGCGATTCCATCCTGCGCTGCCCAGACTAAAGTCGTCTCCAACTTTTCGAGCGCCTCCTTGTAACTCTCCGCATTCGTCGGCTTTCCCTCCGCGGTTAGGGGAATCCGGTTCATTCCGGTCCCGGCGGGGAAGACACGCCAGACCTTCACTTCGCTCGGCTTTGGGTCGCTCCCGGTCTTGCGGATTTCCACCCTTTCCACGCGCTCATAGAGACTAAGGTCGGCATCCACCCGCTTTTGGTTGGCGATCACCTGCTCGAAGACGGCAGACCCCTCAGCTGTAGGAGGAATAGAGGGGTCTTTGGCAGGCTGCGACTGGCCGAAGCAGGTCGCGGATAGTAGGAAGAAATTCAAGGTACCCAGGCCGGCCCGTCCCCTCCTTCTTGCTGTAGCCACGCGCGAGGCGTAAAGCATGAATAATCTGTAGGCTAGCGGAAGACTGGCGAATGTGACCTGCAACCTCACGTCAGGACTCCTCCCTTGATACACTGACCAATTGGAGATCAAGGGCCCACTGGCCGAGGAAGCTAATTATAGCTGGCGGGCTTGAAAGCAAATAGCCCTCTGAAACGTCTATCTAGTGAAGGAACGATTTCGCAGGGTCAATCGTCTTACTAAATACAGGAGCAAAATTGGCCGCCACCCCCCTCGACGCGCTCACCGGTGTCCCTCCTCTGACCGGACACGTGGATGCCCGTGTCTCCCGCCGCGAAGGCCTAAAAAAGAACTGGGTTACTTTCGTCGAGACCTTCAAGCTGGCCCTGGATGCCCTGCGTGCCCATAAACTCCGTAGTTTCCTCACCTTGTTGGGCGTCATCCTCGCTGTTACCACTCTCATTTTCGTGATGAGCGTCATCGCCGGTCTAAACATGTACGTCGCCGACCGCGTCGCCAACCTCGGCGCTAACGTTTTCATTGTCGACCGGTTCGGCATCATCACCAGCCAAGACGATTTCATCAAAGCCCAGAAGCGTCCCCTCATCACCATGGAAGACTATGAGCGCCTCCGTGACACGTTGAAACTCGCCCGCTCCGTCGCCGCCGAGGAGGACCGCAACGTACAGACCCGTGTCGGCAACGCCATCATGGAAAACACCAGTATCATGGGTGCTACCGCAAATTTTGCCGACGTGCGGAGTCTCAACGTCGCCTCGGGCCGCTTCATCACCCCAGCCGACGATGAACACCGCTCCGACGTCGCCTTCATCGGTTCGGATCTCGCGGAAAAGTTCTTCCCCAACGTCGATCCCATCGGAAAGACCATCCGCGCTGGCACGCACACGTACCAGGTCATCGGTGTCGCGGAAGCGATCGGCAGCGCCTTCGGCCGGTCGCAAGACAACTACATGATCATCCCCATCAACACCTTCCTGAAGGGCTGGCACCGCCCCATTGACTGGGCCACAATTTTCATCCAGGCGCCCAACGCCGAAATGATGAGCGCCAGTGAAGACGAAGCGCGCATGTTTCTTCGCGCCTGGCGCCATCTCGATTACCACGCCCCCGACAACTTCGCGATCCTCGGCTCCGACTCCATCATGGCGCTTTGGCACCAGCTCACAGGCAATCTCGCCTTTGTGGCCATGGCTCTGGTCAGCGTATTTCTGGTGGTCGGCGGCATCGTGATTATGAACATCATGCTCGCCAGCGTCACCGAGAGGACACGGGAGATCGGCTTGCGCCGGTCGCTGGGTGCGCGAAAATCCCACATCTTGCTGCAATTCCTCATGGAATCCGCGGTTCTTGCCGCGGTCGGCGGCCTGATCGGCATTCTCACCGCATATCTTGCCGTCTATCTCGTCAAAGCTTCCTTCTCTTTTCCGATGGAAACACCAATCTCCGCCGTGATTCTCTCCCTGGTTCTCGCCACCGGCGTGGGCCTGTTCTTCGGCATTTTCCCGGCGATGCGCGCCGCGAAACTCGATCCCATCGAAGCTCTCCGGGCGGAAGGCTAGGCGAACGTCATGCCGCAGCAACATGGCGAAAATCTGAAACAGGCGATGGACGCGCTGCGTACCCATAAACTCCGCAGTGCTCTGACGATTTTTGGGGTCGTCCTCGGCGTCAGCGTCATCATGCTTGTCGCCGCGCTCATCACGGGCTTCGACCAGCAGCTGCAGGAAAACATCAAGCAGTTCGGCGCGGACACCGCGTTCATCACCAAGTGGGATCAGGGCCGCCACGGCGGCCCTCCGCCCCTCGAAGAGATCCAGCGCAAGCCGCTCACCCTCGATGACGCCCGCGCCATTCAGGAAGGTTGTCCGGCGGTGAAAAACATTACCACCTTCATCGAAACCGATTGGGACACCGCTCACGCCGTCCGCACCAAGGCTGGCGAAGTCACTGCCATTGATTTCCGCGGTGTGCAGGCCAATTTCGGCATCGTTTACGCCAACGCCGCCACGCTGGCTGGCCGCTTCATCAGCGAAGGCGACGATTTACACAAAGAGAAAGTAGTCATGCTCGGCGAAAACGTCGCGCCGGTCCTGTTTCCCGAAGGAAATCCCGTCGGCAAGGACGTGATGATCGACGGCTCCGATTTTCAGGTGATTGGCGTGGTGGAAAAGCCCAAGGGCGGTTTCGGCATGGGCGATGAAGACCGCCGCGTCCTGATTCCCTTCAACACCTTCCGCAAAACGTATCCATCCGCCAACGAAATCAGCATGCGCATGCAGGCGTATCCCAACATGCTGAATCAGGCCGTGGATCAGGCCACCGAAGTGCTCCGGCGTCGCCGCAATGTCGCCTACAACGGCAAAGACAATTTCTCCATCGCCACCGCCGAACAGCAGATCGAAACCTTCCACAGCATCGTTGGCAAAGTTGCCCTTGCCACCGTCGTTCTCAGCGCGATTGGGCTTCTCATCGGTGGTGTCGGCGTGATGAACATCATGCTCGTCAGCGTCACAGAACGTACCCGTGAAATCGGCGTCCGCAAAGCCATCGGCGCAAAAAGCGCGGACATCATCTGGCAATTTCTGCTCGAGGCCATGACCCTTACGGGCATCGGTGGCCTTATCGCTCTCGTTCTGGTGAACGGACTGGTTCTGTTGGTGCGAGTTGCTCTGAAATGGCCGGGCCGCGTGCCCGTTTGGGCTGCCGCATCCGGAATTATCATCAGTGTCGCGGTCGGCCTCGTCTTCGGCGTTTGGCCGGCCATAAAAGCCGCCAATCTCGACCCTGTCGAAGCTCTCCGTTACGAATAACACGTGGCTTGCGCGCTTCCTGGCTTGCTGGTTCCTTACGGCTTCACTGGCTTGCCCGATTGCGCTCCAATTGGAATGAGCTTCGCAATCTGCTTTGCTTGCATTCGCCCCATCCAGCGGTTCAGCGCAAACTCCAGAGACAACATTAGCGCGAGGATGATCAGACCCAGCACACGCGTTTCCCACAACCGGCTCCCCCAAATTCCATACCCCACTCCGGCAATCATCACCAGCGGCCGAATCGCCGTCAGCGGCCCCAGGAACATCACGCTCGACGCGCTGCGAATATCCGTCGAGGGGATGGCGCGCAGTGACAAGCTCCCGAGAACCAGCACGGCATACGGAAGAAAAATACGCAACATACGTCCCGCCGATTCCTCCAGGTCCATCCGCAATGCGCCGGAGTTTGGCGTAATTAGCGCCACCAGCAGCAGTGCTCCCAAAGCGATCGTGCTCGCGATTTGCGCTCCCACCAGTCCGCGAACCGTCGCCCGCAGGTAATACCATCTTTTGCTGATCCGCGCGTTCCGCCCCATTGCCGTGCGCAGGCCGCACAGCACGCCATCCAGCAGCGCGAGCAGGTAGAGAAGTAGCAAGGTCATTGCAGTTCTCCTAGCCTTCCCGCCCGGCGCCCAAGTTGCGCCCGGAACTCCTCCACCAGCGGCCGCCGAAGCCCCACGAGCGTATGAAACACGCGTGGCAGGGGCGTATTCCAGATGCGCGTCCCGTACATTCCCGAAGCGAACCCCGGCGCACCCTTGCGCGCGGCCTCGACCAGCGTTTTCGCCGTGTGGGCACGCGCCGCCGAAAGCACGCCATCATGCCGTGCAATCGCCGTTCGCATCCGCAACTGATGAAAAAACCACGAACCCACCGGCGCCAGCAACGACGGCTGAAAATCGAAGTGAAAGAACGCTTGCGTCTCTTCGCGTTCGTGGCGCCGCAGGAATTCTTCCAGTTCCACCCCGCGGAAATGATGCACGACCCCGGTCGAAATCACGATGTTCCCCGCAAGCTGCGGCGAAAACGCGTCTCCATGGGAAAATTTGCAGTTCAGGCGTTCCGCCTCCGCGAGCCGCGTCGCCTCCCGAATCAGCGTGGAGTACAGGTCTACTCCCGTGAACTCCAGTCCTTGTTCCTGGGCGGAAATTCTTGAGGCGAGCCATCGCGGGGTATACCCGATCCCGCAGCCCACATCCACAATCCGAATTTTCTGCAAGTAACCGTTCATTCGCAGCGCGCGCACGGTCGCCCCCACAATTTCCCAAACACGATGCCCGTGATAGAACTCTTCCGCAAGCCGCTGCATTTCCCAGTGCACGGCCAGCATCATCCGATCGACCCCGGCATCCACCAGCATGCCGTCCCATTCGGGAAGCTCCTGAATCGCGCGCACAGCCTGCCGGTTTCCGAACTTCTGAAAAATCTCCACCACTTCCTGTTTCCGGACAGGCTCCCGCTGCAACGTGCGCGGATCGTGGCGCACGATGAGATCGGTAATTTCGGGTTGCTCAGGGTTCCAGGATGCCGGCACAGCTTCGAGCGTAAAGCACTGGAGAGGCCGCGGGAAGCCTTCGCACGTTCAACGCCGTGAATCGAACAACGGCCGGGGGGGTTACTGATAGCGCAGAGAATCGGAAAGAGGTGCTAAGCCGAGCGCAGGAAGCGCGCCGCGCGATTCCGCAGGGATTGTTCGGCGATGGGAGCCGGTGCCTGCTCCACCGCTTTGCGTCGCGCCAGCGGATAAAGCTGCTCGGCCATCGCCTCCGCGGTCGGAAACCGCTGTTTGGGGTCCTTGGCCAAACAAGCGGAGAGCACCTCATCCACGGTCGTTGGGACCGACGGATTCAATCGCGACACGGGCAGCGGGGTGGACGACAGCACATGGTTGCACACCTTCTGCAACGAATCGCCCGCAAACGGCGAAATTCCCGTCAGCATTTCGTAGAGCACCACGCCCAGGGAAAAAACGTCCGAGCGCATGTCTTGCGGCCGCCCCATGATCTGTTCCGGGCACCAGTAAGCTGGCGTGCCCAGCAGGGAAGTGTCGCCGTTGTCGTGGCTCGAAAGGCGCGCCATGCCAAAGTCCGTGAGTTTCGTCCGGTTTTCCGTAGTAATCAGGATATTCGCCGGCTTGATGTCGCCGTGAATGATGCTTCGCTTGTGCGCCGCGTGCAGCGCCGTCGCCACTTGCGAAGCCCAATTGCACGCCGTGGGAAAAGGCACACTTCCGGTGGTCAGGATTTTCTCGAGCGATTGCCCCTCCACCATTTCCATCACCAGATACGGTGTGGAAGTGGACTCCTCAATCCCCATGTCGTGCAGGGTGATCACGAACGGATGCGAGAGTTTTCCGACGACGCGCGCTTCCCGCATAAAACGCGCTCTCGCTTCCCCGCGCGCCAGCTCCGGAGAAAGAAGCTTGATCGCAACGTGGCGGTCAATCAACGGATCGAATCCGCGTACCACGCGGCTGTGTGCGCCCGTACCGATCGTTTCGAGAATCTGATAGCGTCCGACTTGCACGCGTCCATCCCTCCGGAACTCTTCCCGCTGCAACGAGGTTACGCCGCGGCGGAATTTCGGGGAATGACGCGAGGGTTCTGATTTCAAAGTACTTCCGTACTGGGAGGCAGGTTCCGCGCCAGTTTTAAACCTCGCTGTCCCGGAAACTCCACCACTAGATATAGACATTCTCGAAAATTCTTCACCAGATTTTGCGATTTTCTCTTGACAGCTTTCTCACGTGGATTGATACTGCGAATCCAGATTCGGGGGACGTGGAAGCGCCAGACGGACCGGGTCGGGGATTGTCTTGGTCCGTTTTTGACCCACGCTCCAAACCGATATCACCGCAAAAAACGAGCGCGAAGTAATTGCTCCGCGCAAGTCGTATGCAGCGCGGGCTTTTTGTTGCTGTTCGGCCGTGTGCACTCCACCGGCATTGGGCAGCGCATTCGTTTTTTTTTCGGTGGCATCGGGGAGCGTCTTCCACGTCAGCCACGAATTCAGCGGCCTTCCGGACTTTCCGGATGGCCCCCTCTGGTACACAGAGGAGTAAAATAAAGGTTCCCCGCTCAGACCCACGGGAACCTGTTGCGGGGAGGAAACAGGATGGCAACGGTGAAGCCGGTACTCAATGGCAAAGCGGTGGAAACTTCCAAGGCGGTCAGCACCGCCGGGTCCACCGGCCTCGTATTCGAACGTTACTTCACCGATGGAAAGATCTCTCCGTTCGACAAGCTCGAATGGGAAAAGCGCACCGCCCTGATCGGCAACGAAAAAGGCGTCACGATTTTCAAGCAGGAGAACGTAGAGGTTCCAAAAACCTGGTCGCAGACCGCCACCAACATCGTGGCCAGTAAATATTTCCACGGGAAGCACGGCACGGCCGAGCGCGAAACCTCGGTTCGTCAATTGATCGGGCGTGTGGTGGATACCATCGTCCGTTGGGGTGAAGAGGGCGGCTATTTCGTCGATACCGCGTCGCGCGACGCCTTCCGCGACGAACTCACCCACCTGCTCGTTGAGCAGAAAATGGCTTTCAATTCTCCGGTGTGGTTCAACGTCGGCTGCCAGCCCAAACCCCAGTGCTCCGCCTGCTTCATCAATTCCGTGCAGGACAACATGGAATCGATCATGGGCCTCACCAGGACCGAGGGCATGCTCTTCAAGTGGGGCTCCGGCACCGGCACCAACTTCTCCACCCTGCGCGGCAGCAAGGAAACCTTGTCGGGCGGCGGCATCGCTTCCGGCCCGGTCAGCTTCATGAAGGGCTTCGACGCCTTCGCCGGCGTCATCAAGAGCGGCGGCAAGACGCGCCGCGCCGCCAAGATGGTCATCCTCAACATTGACCATCCGGACATCGTCGAATTCATCGAATGCAAGGTGAAGGAAGAAAAGAAAGCCCACACGCTCATCGAGCAGGGCTACGACTCTTCGATCGACGGCGAGGCCTACAGCTCCATCTTCTTCCAGAACGCCAATCATTCCGTGCGCGTCACCGACGACTTCATGCAAGCCGTTGTGGATAACCGGGACTGGTGGACCAAGAACGTCACCGACGGCCAGCCAAACGAAAAGCTCAGCGCCCGCGATCTTCTCTACAAGATCTCTGACTCCACCTGGCACTGCGGCGACCCCGGCATGCAGTACGACACCACCGTAAATCGCTGGCACACCTGCAAGAACACCGCGCGCATCAACGCCAGCAACCCATGCAGCGAGTACATGTTCCTCGACGACACGGCCTGCAACCTCGCCTCGCTGAACCTGATGAAGTATCTCGGTTCGAACGGCCAGTTCGACGTGGAAGCCTTCACCAAGGCCGTGGACGTCACCATCACGGCCCAGGAAATCCTGGTAGACAACGCCAGCTACCCCACGCCGAGAATCGCCGAGAATTCCCACAATTTCCGGCCGCTCGGCCTTGGCTACGCCAACCTCGGCGCGCTGCTCATGTCCATGGCGCTGCCCTATGACTCCGACGAAGGCCGCGATGTGGCCGCCGCTGTCACCGCTTTGATGTGCGGCGAAGCCTACGCGCAATCCTCGCGCATCGCCGAGAAAATGGGCGCGTTCCCCGGCTACGCCGTCAACCGCGAACCCATGCTGGACGTCATTCGCATGCACCGCAACGCCATGCGCGGCATCAAGCCCGAAAACGTGCAGTCCGATCTCTACATGGGCGCGCAGGGCGCTTGGGATTCCGCTCTCCACCACGGCGAAAAGTTCGGCTTCAAGAACTCCCAGGTCACCGTGCTCGCTCCCACCGGCACCATTGGTTTCATGATGGATTGCGACACCACCGGCATCGAACCAGACCTCGCGCTTGTGAAATACAAAAAGCTCGTCGGCGGCGGCGTCATCAAGATCGTCAACAACACCGTGCCCCAGGCGCTGATGAAGCTCGGCTACACACCCGAGCAGACCAGCGAAATCGTCACCTACATTGACAAGAACGGCAAAATCGAAGGCGCCCCGTTCGTCAAGGCCGAACACATTCCTGTCTTCGATTGCTCTCTGGCCACCACCGGCGGGCGCTCCATTGCCTGGCAGGGGCACGTCAAAATGATGGCCGCCGCCCAGCCGTTCCTCTCCGGTGCTATCAGCAAGACCATCAACATGCCGGAGCAGTCCACCATCGAAGACATCATGAACGCCTACATCGAGTCCTGGAAGCTGGGGCTCAAGGCCGTGGCCATCTATCGGGACAATTCCAAGTGGTCGCAGCCGCTCAACGTTGCCAAGAAGGAAGAGAAGAAAGCCGAAGCGCCCGTCATCGAGCCTGTGCAGCGCGAGCTCTTCGCGCGCGCCCAGCGCGAAAAAATGCCCTACGAACGCTCCTCGGTCACGCACAAGTTCAGCGTCGGCGGTCACGAAGGCTACATCACCGTCGGCATGTACGGAGATGGCCGCCCGGGCGAAGTCTTCATCAAGATGGCCAAGGAAGGCTCCACTCTGTCGGGCGTCATGGATGGCTTGGCGCTCACCATTTCGCTCGGCCTGCAGTATGGCGTCCCCTTGAAGGTGTTCGTCGACAAGTTGCTGAACACGCGTTTCGAGCCCTCGGGAATCACCGCGAATCCCAACATTCGCTTCGTTTCTTCCGTGCTGGACTACATCGCCCGCTGGCTCGGGGGACGCTTCATCTCTGCGGAATATCTCAAGCTGAATGGCAGCGCGTCGGCCGAAGGCATGCCGGTTGCTACCGTTGCTCCAGTGGCCATTCCGCTGCCGGTGCCGGTCGTGCCGCAGCTTGCGGACCCTGTCAGCGCAAAACCGCGCGACGCCCACGAAGGCGCCCCAACCTGCTCCGAATGCGGCATGCTCATGGTGCCCAACGGCGCTTGCTATAAATGCGAAAACTGCGGGAGTACCAGCGGATGCAGTTGATGCCGGGAAAAGGACAGGAGAACACGCCATGAGCGCATTCCCCACCGGCACCGCAGTCGCAACCAAGCAGGCAAGAGAAACCCTGAAGGCCCGTGGCTTTCTGCACATCGTGCGCCACGGCTCCGGCCTCAACGCCTTCTACATCGTCTCCTATCACCATATTGCGCGCACAGGGATCCGGCCCAAGCCCATGCTCGCCGAGGGCGCGCAGGCCCTAATCGACCTGCTCGAGAAAGTCGGCGTGGATTTTCGCCTCCGCGAAGTCCGCGGCGCCCTCGAAGACATCCTGCGCCTCGGCTCCGCCAACATCCCCGATCTCTGGCTCAGCGACGAGGAACTCCTCGAAAAAGGCCTGGCCGAAAACTAGGTTTCGTCCAGCTCTCAATCGAAAGGCCGGAGGCGATTCGCTTCCGGCCTTTTTCATTTTCTTTCCAACGACGTCTTCTCGCTTCAAACGATTACCTGCGAGGTAATTGCTGCGCCTCACGCTCTATCCGATATTAGGCCGGTAGCCCAAAGGATTACCTGAGGCGCTACAGATCAGAAGGAGAATCACATGACAAACTATCCGATTCAAACGATCACCACGGCGCCGGAGCAGTCCAGGCCGGCGCTCGAGCAGTTGCAGAAGGCTTTTGATGGCGTTTTACCCAACATCGCCGCCACCATTGCCAATTCACCGAAACTCATCAACTCCCTGGCTGGCGTGTTTCAGCAGGTCCACAGCAGCAGTCTCACGGAGCAGGAGATTCAGATCGTTCTGCTGACCGATGCGGTCACGAACTCCTCCACATATACCGTCGCATTCCATACGGCGCTGGCGCTTCAAGCGGGAGTCAGGTCCGAAGAGACCGACGCCATTCGCGACGGGCGGGCGCCGAGGGACAAGCGATTCGCCGCGCTTTCCACTCTGGCAAAGACGCTCATCGAAAAGCGCGGACACCTAAGCGAGCAGGAACTTGGTTCGTTCCTGGCTACCGGCTTCACGAAGGAACAGGTCCTGGAGGTTATCGCCATGGTGGCGGCCTCGACGATCACCAACTACACTGGAACCATCGCCAATCCTCCGCTGGAAGAGCGCTTCCAGCATTACGCGTGGCGAGGAAAAAAGCAGACCACTGCCTCCAGCTAAGTCCAACGTTGTCCGGTTTCATCACTTAGCCCAGCCCCCCAGGAGGACATCGTGATGGGAATGCAATCTACTCCCGCAGTTCCTCGAATCGGTGAACTGCTGCGCTACTGGAGACACGAGCGCGGCAAAAGCCAACTCGACCTCTCGCTGGATACGGGCATCTCTCAGCGTCATCTGAGCTTTGTGGAAAGTGGGCGAAGCTCTCCCAGCCGGGAACTCCTTTCCATCGTTTCCGACGCTTTGAACATTCCTCTCCGCGAGCGGAATGCGCTGCTGCTTGCGTCCGGATACGCTCCGCAGTACACGGAGCAAAGCATGAATGCCGAACAAATGGCGATCGTAACGCGCGCAATCGACCGGATGCTGCAGCAACATGAGCCTCATCCGGCGCTGGTGCTGGACCGGCACTGGTACGTGGTGCGAACCAACGACGCTGCACCGCGATTTTTTGGTTCATTCATCGATCTGGAGAAGAGGCCAAAGCCAAGGAATCTTCTCGACCTGATGTTCGATCCTGCAGGGATGCGGCCCTTTGTCGAGGACTGGGAAAAAGTCGCGGCCGGCCTGCTGCAAAGGGTTCGTCGGGAAGCGCTGGGGCAGGTGCTGGATGCGGAACTGCAAAAACTGCTGCGGCGGTGGCGCGAGTATCCCGGAGTCGCAGGATTGAAGCCGTTGTTCGCGCCCCAAAGCCCTGTCCTGCCCATTGTGTTTCGGCGAGGCCAGCAGCGCTTCTCTTACTTTTCTCTGATTACAACCGTCGGCACACCGCAGTGCATCACCGCGCAGGAACTCCGCGTGGAATGCATGTTTCCGAGTGACATGAGATAAGTCATTATGAGCGCTCTTCAAAACACAAAGGGCCGGAGGCTGGCGCTTCCGGCCCTTCGTTTCTGGCGGGTTTCTCTCACGCACACGGAGAAACGCGCCGCTCAGTACGCCGCTAGCGGGGACGCAAGGGCGGTCGCGGCGCTGCAATTCTTGGACGAAAACGGAGTCTCGGCATCAACGGCGGCGGCACGTGCCGCAACGCCTCCCCACACAACGGACAATGGTCGGAGCCAACCACCTCCGCCCTCATCCAATTCCCCTTCACTTCACATTGTGGATTGACACACTGAACCGTGGAGCCCGGCATAATGGTCATTCTGAACTCCCCCAGCAGCCGCCAACTCACCTTGGCCGTGAGCCCCTTGGGCGGCTAGAAATTCAACGAATCGACCGAGCGGACTTTCGCATTCTTTCCGGTTGGAGTTGTGGTGTCAATGGGAAATCACCCCCATTCCTGGTGGCCATCTTACATTTCTGTGGAAAACTCTTGAACTTTCCAAGAAACGCCCTGTTGATTCGCGGCCCTCTGTTATCCGTTTCGCACTCGCCCCCATGGCCGATAGAAAACTGCCTCCCTTTGCGTAGTAAGAAGTGAACTGGTGCGGTTCCCCGACAATCAGTTGTGACGGAGGTCGTCATGCCCCAAGCAACCATCAATCTGGGTGCGGGCGGTCATTTGCCATCCATGCCCAATATGCGCGGATTCGGTTCAAAGCTCCTCATCGTAATCGGCGCCATCTTCGCTCTGATCTTCTTCTTTTCCAGCGTCATATCGGTTCCCACTGGCCACGTGGGCGTGCTCACGCTCTTCGGCAAGGTCACCGGCGAAACCCTTGGCGAAGGCATCCATGTGATCAACCCGCTGAAGGCGGTGCAGAAGCTTTCCATCCAGACGCAGTCCATCAAGGAAAGCGCCAACGTTCCGTCCAACGAAGGACTCATCCTTGCCCTCGACACTTCCCTGCTTTTCCATCTCGACCGCAACAAGGCCGCGGACGTCTACCAGAAAGTCGGCGCCAACTATGCCGAAAAGATTGTCGAGCCCACGCTGCGCGCCGCCATTCGTGCCGCCACGTCTGCGCACACCGCCAACGCCCTTTACACCAACGCACGCGAACTTGTGCAACAGCAAATCCAGGAGCAGCTCAACACTGAACTTGGCCCGCGGGGCGTGGTCATCGAAGATGTTCTTCTTCGCGATGTCCAGCTGCCGCCCCTTCTCAAGAGCTCCATCGAGGCGAAGCAACAGGCCGAACAGGACGCCCTGCGCATGAGCTTCATCCTGCAGAAGGAAAAACAGGAAGCCGAACGCAAGCGCATCGAAGCGCAAGGCATCGCCGATTTTCAGAAGATCGTCGCGCAGGGCATCAGTCCGCAGCTTCTGGAATGGAAGGGAATCGAAGCGACCGAGAAACTCTCCAGCAGTAGCAATTCGAAGGTCGTTGTGATTGGCAACACCAAGAACGGCTTGCCGCTGATTCTGGGCCCGCAATGATGCGGGCGGCAGGGAGAATCCTGGAGGAATCCCGCGCTTAGCGTTGCTGTGGCGCGGGTTGCGACGAAGATTGCTGCTCCGTCGGCGACTCTGAGGACGGCGGCTGTGATTGGGTTTGTGACTCGCTCTGCGCCGGCTTCTCTTCCTTGATGTCACCGCCGCCGGTAGCCAACTCCGCTTTCAGCTTGGCCAGTTCATCCTGCTTCTGCGCCAGATCGCTTTTCATGGTGTCGAGCTTGGCTTTCCCTTCGTCATCCTTGGAGAAATCCGGCCGCGAATAGAAAGCATCATTCGCCAGCGTCAGTTCTCGCTGCGCCAGGTCCACTTCGCTCTGCAACTGCTTGATTTCCTGCTTCAGGGCTCCCTGCTCCGCCTTTTTCGCGGCTTGATCTTCGGGAGATTCACCGGGAGCGGGGGCCGTTGCCAGCCCAGCCGCTTGCTGCTCGCCTCCAACCGCTGCCGGAGTGGTTGAAGCCGTATTCACTCCTGTTGCGGTTGCAGGTGCGGCCGCAGCGGAAGGAGCCGCGGGAGCCGCCGGACCCTCGGGCTTCGATGGTTCCAGAGTGTCGTTGGTTATGACCGTCGCCGGCTTGGCCGCTTCCTTCTTCTGCTCGCGCGACCTGCGCGCCGCATCCGCCACCGATTCCTGCTGCTCATTCTGCGCCTGAGCCCGGGGAATCCCAATCAGAAGCGCGCCGAAAACAACCACCGAGACGCATGCTTGTTTGATCTTCCAAATCATTTGCCACCTGCCTAGCCTGGGCTGCCATCTTGCAGGATACGCCCGTGCGCTTCCCGGCACAATTTCCCTCTCCGGCCCTGCCACCAATCTGCAAATCGCCCCGGCTGGCTTCGAACCACCCGGAGCCCGCTATACTCTCTCCATGCCCCTAGTCACATCAAGACGCGCTGGCCGCTTACTCCTGCTCCTTACGCTCTGCGCGTTCCCGAGTTTGCCCCGCGCTCAAGCCCTGTCTGCGCAAAACGTTCCCAGCCCTGCGGCGCAATCGTCCTCCGCCTCCTCAAATCCCCAGGCCCCAACTTCCAGCTATCGTCTCCCGCCCGAAAAATACCAAAAGGCCATCGCCTACTCTCGCGCCAGCTATCGCCTTTATTTTGTCTCGGTCTTCTGGAATCTCGCCGTGATCCTGCTACTGCTGCGCTCTCGTTTCATCTCCGGCCTGCGCGATTTCGCCGAAGCGCGCACCTCACGCCGCATCTTTCAAGCCGCCATTTTCGTTTCCGTTCTCTTCGCCACCATGGCCCTCCTGAATTTGCCCCTCCGCGTCTATTGGCACCGTCTTTCTCTCGCCTACCAGCAATCGGTCCAGCCTTGGGGCTCTTGGTTGTGGGATTGGACCAAGGGCGAGCTTCTCACCGTCGCCTTCGCCATCCTCGTGATCTTTCTTCTCTTCACCCTCATCCGCAACAGACCCCGCGCGTGGTGGTTCTACGCTTGGCTCGGCGCGATCCCCCTCGCCACTTTTCTCGTCTTCATTACCCCCCTCTACATCGATCCTCTCTTCAATAAATTCACGCCCCTCGAAAATCAGTATCCGCAACTCGTGCAATCGATCGGCGTTCTCGCCAATCATGCCGGCATCCCCATTCCGCCGGACCGCATGTTCCTCATGGACGCCAGCGCCAAAACCAATGCCATCAACGCCTACGTCACCGGACTCGGCGCTTCCAAGCGCATCGTTGTTTGGGACACATCCATTCGCAAAACCACGCCAGACGAACTTCTCTATATCGTCAGCCACGAAATGGGACACTACGTCCTCGGCCACGTGGTAAAAGGCTTCGCATTCTTCCTGGGCATGCTTTTCTTCGCGCTATATCTGGCCTATCGCTTGCTGCGCTGGGCCATCGCGCGCTGGGGGACTGCTTGGGGGATTCGCTGCGAATCCGACTGGGCCGCGCTGGGCGTATTACTTTTAATTTTCAGTGTGATGAACTTCTTCGGCGAACCTATCGGCAACGCCTTCAGCCGCCGCATCGAACATGCCGCCGACGCCTACGGCCTCGGACTCATCCAGGGAATCGTTCCCAACGCCAACGAAGTCGCCGCCCATTCTTTCCAGGTTCTCGGCGAAGAAGATCTGGACGATCCGGATCCGCCCAAATTCATTGTCTTCTGGCTGTATAGCCACCCGCCGCTCAACGACCGCTTGCGCTTCGCCCACGATTTCCGGCCTGCGCAATCTGAACCAACGCCCGCATCTCGCTAGCTCGCTGCCCGCTTCCTCCGCAAAAACGCCGCCACCTTGTGCCGGTTTCCGCAAACTGCCATCGAGCACCATCTCCTCTGCCGCGTCCGCGAATCGTCGTAGAAAAACAGCCGGCACTCCGCATTCGCGCAGCGTTTGACGGGCGCTGCCGCTCCTTCGACCATCAATTCCGCTGCGGATCGCGCAATCGCCGCCAGCAGCCACTCCAATCCATTCTCCCGCGCGACGAATTCCAGCCGCCAGCCTCCTTCGCGCATCACCAATTCGTCGTGGCCTTCGGTGACTCGCAAAATCTCGTTGATCGGCGCGGCCCACGCATTTGGAAATGCGCGCCCTTCCTCCACCGCCGAAAAAATCGCGCGCACGCACTCCCGCAGCCGTAGGATTTTTAGCAGCACTCCGTCCACGGCGCCCGGCTCAGTTCGCCCCAGATTTTCCAGCCTCTGTCCGCGTTCTTTGCTCACCACCCGCGAGGCCACTAGAAAACCCACGAACTCCTGCCAGGAAACGTCATGCGCTTCGGGAATCAGGTTGGCAAAATCCAGCGCCAACCTCCCCGCGATTAGTCTCGTTGAACTGGCATTCGCCTGCAAGCGGCCTCCTTCCATTGGTATAAATCCATAACCGGTTTGCTGGACTACGCTGGTTATACACCCTTTCTCCTTTCTTCTGCAACCTTTCTCTCCACCAACCTGAGCCATAACTTCATACAGTCTGGACATGGCTTTCTTTTGAAAATTGCTGACGTCATAATCTCCCGCAAGGAGCCATCGTGGATAATCCCGACTCTCTCACTCCGCAATCTCCGGATCCAGCCGCCATCGCGACTGCGCCGCAGCGCAACATCGTTTTCTTCAACGACCAGGGTCTCCGATCTGGCTGGCGGCTGGCGATTTACATTTCTCCATTCGTTGCGCTTTGGCTTGCTAGTCGTAAGCATGCACAAGAGGGGACGGCGTTCATTCCGCCTCAGGCGATGCTGATTGGAGAAATCATTTCGTTTACCGGCGTGTTCGGTATGGCTCTAATCATGTCTCGCATCGAGCATCGTTCTCCGGGCCGGTACGGCTTGCCCATTTCCGGAGCATTTAGACGCAACTTCTGGTTAGGGATGCTCTTTGGTCTGCTGGAGGTCACGCTTCTGATAGGGCTAATCGCGGCCTTTGGAGGCTATTCCTTTGGGAGCCTCGCTTTGGCCCCCACTGGCATTCTGCGTTGGGGCCTTCTCCATCTGGTTCTCTTCACGTTTGTCGGGTTGTTTGAAGAGTTCGCATTTCGCGGCTACACACAGTTCACTCTGGCCGATGGTATCGGATTCTGGCCAGCCGCCATTTTGCTCTCCGTCGGATTTGGAGCAATTCACCTGACAAATCAAGGGGAGGGTGCTGTGGGAGCCGCGAGCGTCGTTATCGTCGGCCTGCTCTTCGTCTTTTCGCTCTACCGCACGGGGAACCTCTGGTATGCCGTGGGTCTGCACGCCAGCTTCGACTGGGGTGAGACCTTTCTTTACTCCGTTCCCAACAGCGGCGCCGTCATGCAAGGTCATCTCTCCTACGCTGTGCTTCATGGCCCCGCGTGGCTTACCGGCGGCACTGTTGGCCCCGAGGGTAGCGTCTTCTGCTTCCTCACCATGATTCTGCAATTTCTCGTCGTCCTGTGGCTCTTCCCGAAACGTCCGGCAACCTTGGGTTCGCCCGTGGTTTCTTCCGAACTCGCTGCCTAAACGCGCAACCCACGGCCAAAACTCTTTTATAACCATCTATGGTCATGTTAGAATGACCATGGTCAGGAGGCGTGGTTATGAAACGTATGGCTGCTGGGACCTTCAAAGCTCGGTGTCTCGCCGTTATGAAGCAGGTGCACGCCACCGGCGAGCCCGTCGTCGTGACCAAACGCGGCGCGCCCATCGTCAAAGTCGTCCCCATGCGCAAAGAAAAAGACGATATTTTCGGATTCTTGAAGGGCGAGGCCAAAATTGTGGGCGACATCGAATCTCCGATTCCCGTTGAATGGGGGACGACAGAAGATTGATCCTGCTCGACACTCATGTACTTGCTTGGCTTCTTATGGATCCAGCCAAATTGTCGAGGCCCGCGAGTTCCGCCGTCCGCAGGGCGAATCGTGCTGGTGGTTTCGCCATCTCCGCTATGTCTCTCTGGGAATTGGCCTGGCTGATTAACCGCGGCAGAGTTTTAGTCTCAGGCACCCCGGAATCGTTTCTTGAAAAAGCTAGTTCGCGTGCGACGGTCCTTCCAATAACGCCAAGAAGCGCTGCCCTCGCCAATCAGTTTCCCGCCGATTATCCCAATGACCCCTGCGACCGTTTGATCGGAGCCACCGCTTTGGCGGAGGGAATAGCCCTGGTCACAAAGGACGAACGAATCCGCGCCTGCAAACTGCTTCGAACCATTTGGTAGTCTCCGCCGATTCCGGGCCGCTACTTCACCACGTCCGAGACAAACACCAACTGCACGCCTTGCGCCTTCGCTTGCGGCAGCATCTCCCGCAGCGCCTCCAGCGTTTCCTTGTGCGGGTGACCAATGGCGATTGCCGCGCCTTTTTCCTCCGCCCCGTGAATGGCCAATTCCAGTTGCTTGCGAATCGCCCCGGCCTCTTCTACATCATCCAGAAAGGGCACATTCCGGAACCCACAGTGCAAACCCGCCTGATGCGCCGCATCAAACGCCACTGTCCCCGCAGTCGTCCGGCTGTCAACGAAATAGAGTGACCTCTGCTTCAGCAGTGGCATCAATTCGCCCATCAGCTTTCCATCTGTCGTGGCCAGCGAGCCTTCATGATTATTCACGCCCGCCGCCGTCGGTACATTCGCCAGCATTCGGCTCAATTCGTTTGCCACCTCCCCTTCGCTCATTCCCGTATGCAACTGTTGCGCTTCCGGCAATTCGTTTCCCACGGCCTGCATTGGCAGGTGCAGCATTACCTCTACCCCATGGCCGTTCGCCTCTTCGGCAATCTCCGTCGAATGCGCATGAAAGGGCAGCACGGAAATCGTCAGTGGCTCATGCAGCGCGAAGATAGCTTGCGCGGCCTCCGGGTCGCTCCCCAAGTCATCCAGGATGATCGCGAGTTTCGGCCCAGGCGCCACATGCTTCGGCGCGCGGATTGGCCCCTGTTCCTTCTTTGTTGTGGCAGTTTTTCGGAGAGAGCGGAAAGTAGACGCGATTTTGTCGCAACCCGCCATCCAGGCGAGCAACATGCCAAGTGGTATCGCTAGCAGAAAGAGAAGTGTTCGTGTGGTCCCAGCGCGCTTGCGGCCCACGTAAGACTTAAGCGGCCTTCTTTGCGGGTGTCTTCAGCAGCTGCAGGGCCTTCTGCAGAACCGGATCATCCGCTGACAATGGGCGCGGTCCAGGCGGCAATTCCTTCTGCGGACCCGTCGTTTCCACTTCCTCGCCGTCGTCGCTTTCGCCGGCAGCAGCGATATGCACCACTTCCGTTGGTGCCACCCCTTCTTCCAGGATGGCCTTGCCATCGGCATTCATGTAATTTCCAACCGTCAGGATGATCGCCGCGCCGTCATCCATCGGGATCAATTTTTGTTCGGAGGCCAGGCCAAACGTCCGGTCACCCACCAGATCGCCTCGCTTCGTATTCGCAACCGCCGAGGCCAGCACTTCCGCCGCGCCCGTGGTTGTTCCATCCATCAGGATCGAAACCGGCCCCTTCCAGATCACCTTGCTGGGATCGGCCGAAAACACCTGCTCGGGGATCGTCTGGCCCTGCAATTTCGTCAGCGTGCCGGAAGCCACAAAGAGCTTCGCGATCTCGATGGCTTCGGAAACCGATCCGCGCCCGCAGTCGCGCACGTCCAGAATCACACGGCTCACGCCTTGCTTTTGCGCATCCAGTAGCTTGGCCTTCACTTCGTCCTTGCGGCCTGCGTCCAGCGTTGGGAAACGAATCGCGAGCGTCTCGTTGTCCACTTTTTCGACAATCAGTTTCGGCGTCGGAATCTTTTCCCGAACGATGTCCAGTTCCTCCGGGTCCGTCTTTCCCCGGCGAATCACGCCCACTTTCACTGCTGTCCCGGGCTGTCCGGCCATCAGGTTCTTCGCCTGCCCCACGGACATTTCCCGCGTCGTGAATCCCGCCACGGATTCCAGAATGTCTCCGCTGTGCAAACCGGCTTTTTCCGCGGAACTGTCCGGCATCACCGAAGTCACGATGATGTAGCCAAACCGCTTGCTCAAATTCAGCCCGGTCTCGCCCGTTCCGGGATTCGCGATCTTCTGCTTGTATTCCGTATATTCCCGCGGCGTCAGGTAGCTCGATTCGGAATCCAGTGATTCCAGCAAGCCGTGCAGTGACCCCACGGTCACCAGGCGCATGTTCGGCTCGTCCACGTAGTCGTTCTGGATCTTCTGCAGCACTTCGCTGTACACCACCAGCGACTTGTATGCGTTCCCGTCATTTGTGGTGCGGCCCAGCACATGCCCAATGCCCACCCAGCCAATGATGAGCACCGAAATTCCCAGAATCCCGTAGCGCGCCAAACGATTCATCCCGCACCGTCCTTGCTTGCGACAATTCGCAAATTATACCACTCCCGATAGGACGCGCCGAACCCCTACTTGGATATCCCGTCGCTTCCAAGCCAACCTGGAGTCCCGGTTGTTGCCCAGACACGGGAATCCTGCCAAATGTTGCATATCTGCCACATGAAACCCGAGAACTGGCCTGGTCGTTCCTGTAAGTTATTGATTAGAAAAGACAATTGTTATTTTGTTTGGCGTGCAATGTGCTCCTCTGCTTAAATCTTGTTATGTTCCAATGCACCATCCATCGCTCCATGGAGACGGAAGGTATCGGCCTTCACACGGGGGTGCACACCCACCTGCGTTTTCTCCCGGCTCCTCCAGATACTGGCATCGTCTTCCGCCGCGTGGATCTCGACGACTTTCCCATCGAAGCCCACGGGCACAACGTCGCCCGCGTCAGTTACGCCACCAGCCTGATGAAGCAGAGCGTCCTGCTCTCCACCACCGAGCACCTTTTGGCGGCCACCTATTCCTGCGGCATTGACAACGTCTTCATCGACATCGACAACATCGAAATCCCCATCCTCGATGGCTCGGCAGAACCCTTCATGCAATTGCTCGATCAGGCGGGCATCCGCCGGCTCCGCCGCAAGCGCCGCTACCTGAAAGTTCTCAAGCCTGTGGAAGTCGTCGAAGACGGCCGCCGCATCGGCATCTATCCCGCCAATGAATTTCACGTCCGCTGCTACGTCGATTTTCCCCATCCGCAGGTCGGCCAGCAGGAAGTGGAAATGACCGTCAATGCGGAGAGCTTCCGTAACATTCTTTCCCGCGCTCGTACCTTCTGCTTTGAGTCGGACATTGAGCCACTGCGCGCCATGGGACTGATTCGCGGCGGCTCGCTCGAGAACGCTATCGTCCTCACCAGAGACGGCGTTATGAACGGGCCACTGCGTTTCCCGGACGAATTCGGCCGCCACAAAGCCCTCGACCTGATTGGCGACCTGGCGCTTGTCGGTCTTCCTCTTCTCGGCCGCGTCGAAGCCCGCAAAGCAGGCCACTCGCTCCACACGCAGCTCGTCAGCCGCTTGCTTGCCGACACCTCCGCCTGGGAAATCACCACCGCTGACCCTCACGCCCACACGCGCGAAAACACCTCCGCAGTCGAAGAACCCGCAAACGCCTCCGACTGAACCGCCGATCGCAGCGTCCTGAATCCCATCGATGCTGGCAGTGCTCTATTGCTCCTTCTCAGGAATATCCGTTGGAGCAACTTGGTCCAGCGGCGAACTGTCTTTGTCCGCCGGACGATCGATCTCGTACCGAATCACGCCCGTTTCATCCGTGAAAAAGTGCCGGACCCCTTTGACGCCGCCCTGAAAAGGATCTGCGTTGATCGTGTAATGGGTGATGTGGCCCGCGTCGTCCCGCGTCCCCGCTTGGTAGAAAAACACGTAGCCGGATTTCACTGGATTGCTCGCACCGAGTCTTGCGTCGACCAGGTTCGCTCGCTCACAATCTCCATTCCCCGGTCCCAGATTCGTGTTCGAAGCCGGGTAGCCTTGGTCGGCGCATTTCGCCGCGTACTCGGCAAGCGCTGTGTTGTAGGTCCGCACCGATCCTACCGCGACGGCTTCATTCGCTGCCATCTTGGCCCGCAGCAGATTCGGAATCGCAATCGCCGCAATAATCAGGATAAAAGGAATAAAAACCACTCCTCCATATCCCAAAACTAGTCCGGCGATCGCCATTCCTTGCCCCTTCAGCTTCCCTGCGCTCTTGCGAATTTCAGAAAGCGCCAAATGCCCCAGCACAATGGCAGCCACCGGCACCGGAAACAAAAAGAACAGGCACCCGCAGATCAGACTCGCGATCGCCATACCGCTTGTCTTTTGCTCCCACGGGGGGATTGGCGCAGACAATGGCGCTGCCGCCGGCATCGCTACCCCCAGTGGCGCCCCGCATTTCGTGCAGAATTGCGACCCATCGGCAATTTCCGCTGCGCAATAGCGGCAGATCATTTCTCACCTCCGGCGTCTTTCATGTCGCCTGTGCAGGCTTGGTGCGCACTCTAGTCTAGTTTCGTCACCTCGTCCATAACCTCCAGTCGCAACCCGCATTGTCAAAACTCCCCGCCCAATGGACAATGCTTTCACCATGTCCAATAAAGACGTTGCCGTCCTCATCCTCGCCGCGGGCAAGGGCACGCGCCTGAAATCCAGCCTCGCGAAAGTCCTCCACCACGCCGGTGGCCGCGCCATCGTGGACCATGCCGTCCGCGCCTGCCTGCCGCTGCACGCCAGAAAAATCATCGCCGTCGTCGGCCACCAGGCGGAACAAGTCTGCCCCGTTCTCGAACCTCTGGACGTGGAAACTGTGCTCCAGCAACCGCAAAACGGCACCGGCCACGCGCTGCTCGTTTCCAGGCGTGCCCTTGGCAACGCCAAATTTGTCGTCGTTCTTCCCGGCGACGCTCCCCTCATCCGCACCGAGACCCTCCGCTCCCTCATCCAAAAGCACAAATCCGCCAACGCCGCTGCCACCATCCTGACCGCCGTCCTCGCCGACCCCTCCGGCTATGGCCGCATCCTTCGCAAATCCGGCGACACGGTCGCCGCCATCATCGAGGAATCCCATCTCTCTCCCGAGCAGCGCGAACTCAACGAAATCAACTCCAGCATCTATTGCTTCACCGCCGCGAAGCTCTGGCCCGCCCTTGCTCAGTTGAAGCCCGACAACAAACATCGCGAACTCTATCTCACCGACGCCATCTCCATCCTCAACTCCAAGGGCGAAACTGTCCTCGCCGAAATCGTCGCCGACCCCCGCGAGGCTCTCGGCTGCAATACCCGTGCCGATCTCGCCGCCGTTGACCGCACCTTCCGCGAATGGAAGCGCGATCAACTTATGCGCGACGGCGTCACCATCCAGCTTCCCGAAACCGTTGTTGTCGATCCCGACGTCACCGTCGGCGAAGACTCCATCCTCGAGCCCTGCGTCCAGCTTCTCGGCAAAACAAAAATCGGCGCGCGCTGCACCATCCGCACTGGCAGCGTCCTTCACGACATGACTCTTGCCGACGACATCGTCGTCGAACCTCACTGTGTCTTCACGCAAAGCCGCATCGAATCCGAAGTCGTTATCGGTCCCTTCGCCCGCCTCCGCCCCGAATCGCATCTCCTCAAAGGCTCGAAAGTCGGCAATTTCGTCGAATTTAAGAAGAGCACTCTCGGCGAAGGCAGCAAGGCCCCGCATCTTTCCTACATTGGCGACACCAAGATCGGCAGCAAATCCAACATCGGCGCCGGCACAATCACCTGTAATTACGATGGCTTCGCCAAGCATCCCACCCACATCGGCAACCGCGTCTTCGTCGGCAGTGACTCTGTCCTGGTTGCTCCGATCAAACTCGGCGATGGCGCCTACATCGCCGCCGGCTCCGTCATTACCGAAAACGTCCCTCCCGACGCCCTCGGCATTGGCCGCAGCCGCCAAACCAACAAGCATGGCTGGGCCGCCAAAAAGCGCCGTGAACTCGGCGGCCACTCCTCCCACGCCTCGAAAAAACCAAAACGCAAAAAGCGCCGCTAAAAGATCCGCGCCTTTGTAGGGGCGGCTTTATGCCGCCCTCTTGCGGGGGATTTAGGGCCCGCCTCCGAGGCGGGCCGCTCGTTCATCCCGACCGAAGCGACCCGGTTTGTTCTTCGGGTCGCGCAGTGGAGGGATCACGGCAAATGCTAATGCAGGTCTTCTGAGGCGAACCGTTCCGGCGCGTGTAACCAGCATCACAAAGCGATCCACCCCACCAATTTCGCTCAAAATTGCGCGCCGGCGTCACTGCATTCTCATTTCTTCTCTGTGCTAAAATAAAACTTCCCCGAAACCCCCGGAGGTGACCCATGAAATTCGGAGTCGTAGTCTTTCCCGGGTCCAACTGCGATCACGACGCCTTCCACGCCATCGGCCACGTCCTGCAAAGACCCGTCGAATTTATCTGGCATCAATCCGAGAATCTCCACAATTGCGACGCCATCATCCTTCCCGGCGGCTTTTCCTATGGCGACTATCTCCGCACCGGCGCCATCGCCCGTTTCTCTCCGGTCATGAACTCCGTCGCCAAATTTGCCAGGTCCGGCGGCCTCGTTCTTGGCATCTGCAACGGCTTCCAGATTCTTCTCGAAGCCGGCTTGCTCCCGGGCGCCATGATGCGCAACTCCGGGCTCCGCTTCATCTGCCGTCACGTGCACATCCGCGTTGAGGAAACCAACTCACCCTTCACCAACGCTGCGAAAAAAGGCCAGATCCTCCGCATCCCCATCGCCCACAGCGACGGCAACTACAACTGCGACGAAACTACGCTCGCCGGCCTCGAGAAAAATCACCAGGTCTTGTTCCGCTATACCACCCCCGACGGCCAGAATGACGCCGCTGGCAATCCCAATGGCTCCATGGCCAACATCGCCGGCATCTGCAATCGCGAGCGCAACGTCGCCGGCCTGATGCCGCATCCCGAACGCGCCGTCGAATCCGCGCTCGACTCCGAAGACGGCCTGGTCATCTTTCGCTCCATGGTCGAAGCCCTAGTCGGCGCCGCCAAGGCCACCGCATAATGCCAACTGCGAAATACCCGCACCTCATGGACACGGAGCAATCCAATCTGACGTACGAAGACTTCGTAAGGGCGCGCAAGGTGCATTGGATGCAGAAAGCAACGGCCCTCGATTCGGATGTCCGGATCCCCCAGTCTGAGAAAATCGAACTGGGAGAGGACGCCAGCAATTTCATGATTTCAGCGCAGGGACCGGATGGTCTTTATGCGGTCTTTGAGGACAGCGACGAAGTCGGTTGGTTCTACATTTACGATTCCCTCTCGAAGTGCATTCTGAAAGCAACTCATGTCTACAATCGGAGCAACGTGAGTGTGGGAGCTGAAGATGTCGATGTTGGCTGGTCTGCAGACGGAGAGATTTGTTGTGTCGCAATCTGAGAGCAAATGCGGGCGTTCCTCGGCGTAAAGCGCCCCATAGAAATGCGGAAGCCGATAACGAATGCTGATGTAGATGGATTCTGTGCTTCCGAATGGCCCGAAGGATTTGCCCATTTGCTCAAGAAAACGGAAGAGGAGTGAGTAAATAGGCCTATGGCCACCGCACCCACCGAAATTAAAGTCACTCCCGAAATTGCCGCCGAACACGGCGTCACCCGCGACGAATACGCCCGCATCCAGCAAATCCTCGGCCGCGAGCCAAACATTACCGAACTCGGCATCTTCTCCGTGATGTGGAGCGAGCACTGCTCCTACAAATCCAGCAAGGTTCATCTCAAGCGCCTGCCCACGCGTGGCAAACTCGTGGTCCAGGGCCCCGGTGAAAATGCCGGCGTCGTGGACATCGGCGATGGCCTGGTCGCCGCCTTCAAAATCGAATCGCACAATCATCCCAGTTACGTGGAGCCCTTCCAGGGAGCCACCACCGGCGTCGGCGGCATTCTCCGCGACATCTTCACCATGGGCGCTCGCCCCATCGCCGTCCTCGACTCCCTTCGCTTTGGCGAAATCGTCTCTTCACACCAGTCACCAGTCACCAGTCACCAGTCACTCGCCTCCGACTCCGAGGCTGCAGCAAACCGCCGCATTCTCGACGGAGTCATCCGCGGCATAGCCCACTACGGCAACTGCTTCGGCGTGCCCACCGTCGGCGGCGAAGTCGTCTTCGAACCCTGCTACTCGCAAAATCCTCTCGTCAACGCGCTGGCCCTCGGCATCGCCCGCAAGGAAGACATCTTCCTCGCCAAAGCCAAAGGCGTCGGCAATCCCGTCATTTACGTCGGCGCAAAAACCGGACGCGACGGCATCCACGGCGCTTCGCTTCTCGCCTCCGCCGAATTCACCGAGGAGTCCCAGCAGAAGCGCCCCAACGTCCAGGTCGGCGATCCCTTCGTCGAAAAGCTTCTTCTCGAAGCCTGCCTCGAAGCCATGAAAACTGGCGCGATCGTCGCCATTCAAGATATGGGCGCCGCCGGCCTCACCTGCTCCACCGTCGAGATGGCTTCCCGCGGCGGCACCGGCATTGAAATCGATCTCGCCAAAGTCCCGCAACGCGAATCCGGCATGACGCCCTACGAAATCATGCTCAGCGAATCGCAGGAGCGCATGCTTCTCGTCGCCGAAAAAGGCCGCGAGCGCGAAGTCCTCGACGTTTTCAAAAAGTGGGGACTCGACGCGGTTGTGGTCGGCACCGTCACCGAAGGCGGCATGGCCACCGTGAAGAACCACGGCCAGCTCGCCGCGCAGATTCCCGCGCACCCTCTCGCCGAAGAAGGCCCCGTCTACAATCGTCCGATTGCCGCCCCCGCGCCGCGCGTCGAAGCCGAAAAAGACTGGTTCCGCTTCGCCCCCGAAAAAACCGATCTCACCGCCAATTTCAAAAAGCTTCTCGCCTCGCCCACCATCGCCTCGAAACACTGGATCACCGAGCAGTACGACACCATGGTCCGCACCAACACGCTCGCCGGGCCCGGCGCCAGCGATGCCGCCGTCGTGCGCATTAAGGAATCGGAAAAGAACGGTGTCCTGCGCGCCCTCGCGCTTTCCACCGACTGCAACGGCCGCTGGTGCTACCTGAATCCGAAGCTGGGCGCCATGCACGCCGTCGCCGAAGCCGCGCGCAACGTCGCCGCTTCCGGTGCGCGTCCCATCGCCGCCACCAACTGTCTTAATTTCGGCAGCCCGGAAAAGCCCGAAGTGATGTGGCAATTCTCCCAAGCCATTGACGGCCTCGCCGAAGCCTGCACCGCTCTCGGCACACCCATCACCGGCGGCAACGTCAGCTTCTACAACGAAACCCTTGGCAAATCCATTTATCCCACGCCCGTCATCGGCATCCTCGGCATCCTCGACGACGCCTCCAAGGTTCTGAAAATCGCCTTCCACCGTGAAGGCGACATAATCCTCCTCCTCGATGGCCAAGACGCTGTAGGGGCAGGATACATCGTGCCCTCTTCCGGTCCCGCCCTCGACACTTCCGAACTCGCCCGCGAATTCTCCTCCTCCGAATACTCCAAGACTCTCGCTAACATCGTCGCCGGCGAACCTCCGGCCATCGACCTCTCAGCCGAAAAGCGCCTGCAAGATTGCCTAGTCGCCCTCGCCACCGCAAGCACGGTAAACTCCGCCCACGATCTCTCTGACGGCGGCCTCGCCGTTGCCCTCGCCGAATCCTGCTTTGCTTCAAAAACTTGTCATTCCGAGCGGAGTCCGCGGAGCCAGGAACCTGCTTTTTCTTCGTTCGGCGTGAGCCTTACTCTGACCGGGAACACCCCCGCCGAATTCTCCCTCTTCCACGAACGCGGCGCCCGCGCCCTCGTCTCCGTTTCTCCGGAAAATCTTGCCGCCGTCCTCGCGACCGCGCGGCAACACAGCGCCACCGCCCACCAAATCGGCAAAGTCACCCGTGACAACTCCCTCCGCATCGAATATAACGGGCATGTCGCGGTAACTTCTGACGCTGTCGGGTTGCGCGACATCTGGGCCAACGCGCTACAGTCGAACCTTGGACTAAGGCCACAGTCGTGAAACGGTCTCTATTAACGCTAGTGATTCTCATGTTTGCTCTTATGGGAGCCATGTATTTACTTGGATCAACCGCAATGCTTCTGGGCATACGCATTCCGGGACAAGCTGTTCCCAGTCGATACAATGAACTGATCGATGGATTCGAGGGTTTGGCGTTCGGTCTTGTTTATGGGCTCACAGCCCTGGGCTTGCATAAGCGCAACTCTTTAGCGCGTGTGCTGGCCATGATTTTAGTGATTTGGAATTTGTTCGGGTCCCTCTCAAATCTGGTGTCCGATCCCGGAATCGTAAATCTGCTCTGGCTCTGCGCAACTATCTTTGTTCCTATTTGCCTATTCAGCGGACCGATTCGCGCGGAGTTCGCAAATACGCGGGCGAGCGAGAAAGCAGCTTAAATGAACTCCTTCCACAGCGCCGAATTGCTGGACGATCATTTCCACGACGAATGTGGTGTCTTCGGCGTCTTCGGCCATCCCGAAGCGTCCAATCTCACCTATCTCGGCCTCTACGCCCTGCAGCATCGCGGCCAGGAATCCGCCGGCATCGTCTCCAGCGACTCTACCGACCTCTACCCGCACAAAGCCATGGGCGAAGTCGAAGAAATCTTCACGCCCGCTGTGCTGGCCAAACTTCCCGGCTTCAGCGCCATTGGCCATACGCGCTATTCCACCGCCGGCGACAAAGCCCTCCTCAACGCGCAGCCCATCATGATTGATTGCAACAAAGGCAAAATCGCCGTCGCGCACAACGGCAACCTCACCAACGCCGCCGAATGGCGCCGCCGCCTCGAGCATCGTGGCTCCATCTTCCAGACCAACAGCGACACCGAAGTCATCGTCCACCTCATCGCCCGCTCGCAGGCCCGCAACTTCTCCGCCGCGCTTGGCGACGCCCTCAACCAGCTCGAAGGCGCCTACTCGCTTCTTGTCCTCACTCCCGAAGAACTCTACGCCGTCCGCGATCCCCGCGGCTTCCGGCCGCTGGTTCTCGGCAAAGTCGCCTCTCCTTCCGGTGAAGAAGCCTGGGTCGCCGCCTCGGAGACCTGCGCTTTCGATCTCCTCAACGCGCAATACATCCGCGAAGTCGAACCCGGCGAAATGGTCCGCATTTCCAAAGCTGGCATCGAGTCCATCCGTTTCAGCGCGCCCAAGCCGCACCAATACTGCATCTTCGAGCACGTCTATTTTTCGCGCCCGGACAGCATCATCTTCGGCCGCTCCGTCAATCATTCCCGCGAAATGCTCGGCCGCCTGCTGGCCAAGGAACATCCCGTCGAAGCCGACATGGTATGCCCCATCCCGGACTCCGGCGTTCCCGCCGCCATCGGCTACGCGCTTGAATCCAAAATCCCGTTTCGCATGGGACTCATCCGCAATCACTACATCGGCCGCACCTTCATCGAGCCGTCGCAGGCCATCCGCAATTTCGGCGTGAAACTCAAGCTCAATCCCGTGCGCGAACTCGTCGAAGGCAAGCGCATCGTCCTCGTGGATGACTCCATCGTCCGCGGCACCACCAGCCGCAAGCTCGTGCGCATGATGCGCGAAGCCGGCGCCACTGAAGTCCACATGCGCATCAGTTGTCCCCCGACGATTTCCCCCTGCTATTACGGCGTGGACACGCCCACCAAGGAGGAGTTGATCGCCTCCTCCAACACGCCGGAACAGATCTGCAAATATCTCGGCGCTGATTCCCTGGGCTACCTCTCGCTCGCCGGCCTGAAACAAGCCGTCGTCGACACCGAAGGCAAGTTCTGTACCTCCTGTTATACGGGCGTCTACCCGACAGACCTCGTACAACTCGAAGTCCGCGAAAGCGCTTCCAATGGAATAGGCCCGATAGAAGCCATTACGGTCGAGCGGGAGTCGTAACAGCCACCTTTAGGTGGGCCAAAGTTCGTAGGGGCGGCTTTTTGCCGCCTTCTTGCTTTGTTGTAGTGGCCGGGACTTTAGCTTCCCTGACAGCGGAAGGGCCGGCCAGCATTCTGAACGAAATAATCCACGAAAGACCAATAAGCTCTACAATAGACAAAGGGATGAATTGCTCCCCAAGGTGAATCGTGAAAGCTGAAGCCGCCAAGACAAAATCCAAAGACGCCCCCAAGGCCCCCGAGCCCACCATGGGCACCAAGGTCAAAAGCGAAATCATCGCCTGGTTCTGGGTGATCCTCGCCTTCATGCTCATCAATGGCACCCTCGGCCAGGCTCGCGTCATTCCCTCGGGCTCCATGGAAAACACACTCCTCATTGGCGATCACCTGATCATGAGCCGCGTCGGCTACGATGCCGGTATCCCCTTCACCAATATTCACGTTCCCCTCTGGCGCGAACCCAAGCGGCAGCAAATCATCATCTTCAAGCCGCCTTTCGATCCCGCCCAACCGGATTACGTAAAGCGCGTCATCGGCCTTCCTGGAGAAACCGTGGACGTCCACGACGGCGGCGTTTACATCAACGGCAAGCGTCTCGTCGAGAATTACACCATCGGCCGCAGCGACCCTCCCTCCAAGTCGCAGCTCATCGGTTCGTTCACCGGCTTGCCTTTCACGGTTCCCAAAGACTGCTACTTCGTCATGGGCGACAACCGCGAAAATTCGCTCGATTCCCGTTATTGGGGTTGCGTTCCGCGCGACGACATTCTCGGTACGCCCGTGCTCATTTATATGTCGCTCGACGCCCCGCGCGACGCGTGGAACGGCGATATTGGTGCCAGGTTTCTCGCCTACGGCAATGCCCTGGTTCATCCGGGCACCATCCGCTGGCGCAGACTGTTTCATGTGTTTTAGAATTCATCGGTTGGGAGACTTGGTAGGGTCCGCCTTCTAGGGCAGCCGTCGTCTCCTGGCAAAAGGTTTCGGGTGAATCGCTCCTCGTCCCGAAATTGCTTTTTTGTTCGCCCACAGTGTGACCTAAGTCGTGTTCTTCTACCTCGCGGCTACCCACCGTCCCGCGGGTTTTGATCCGGCAAGGCGCACCGCTTGTTGCACTATCTCGCATCGAATCACAAAGGCGGCTCACCATGAAATACGCCGATGCCGGAGTCAACATCGCCGTCGCCGATGACGCCAAGCAGCGCATCCGCCATTTGGCCAGCCGCACCTTCACGCCTGCTGTTCTCGGCGGCATTGGTGGATTCGGCGCGCTCTTTTCTCTCGATCACAAAAAATTAAAAGAGCCTGTGCTTGTCTCCAGCGCGGATGGTGTCGGCACGAAACTGAAAATCGCCATGGCCATGGGCGTGCACTCCACCGTCGGCGGCGATCTCGTCAATCACTGCGTCAACGACATTCTTGTTCAGGGCGCCGAGCCGCTCTTCTTCCTCGACTACCTCGCCATGGGCAAGCTCGAACCCAATGTCGTGGAACAGCTCGTCGATGGCATGAGCCGCGCCTGCCGCAAAGCCGGCTGTGCCCTCATCGGCGGCGAAACCGCCGAAATGCCGGGTTTCTATCCGCCCGGCGAATATGACCTCGCCGGCTTCATCGTCGGCATCGTCGAACGCAAAAACATCCTCAGTGGAAAAAACGTCAGGCCCGGCGACACGCTCCTCGCGCTTCCGTCCGCGGGCCTCCACACCAACGGTTACTCGCTCGCGCGCAAGCTCGTCTTTGAAGTCGCCAAGCTCAAGCCGGAAACCTACGTCGCCGAGGTCGGCAACAAAATCGGCGCCGAACTCCTAAAGCCCCATCTCTGCTACGCGCCCGCGCTGAAAAATCTCATCGCCAAGGGCTGGGTCTCCGCCCTTGCGCACATCACCGGCGGCGGCATCCCCGGCAATCTTCCCCGCGTCCTTCCCAGCGGCGTGAAAGCCATCATCGATCTTGATTCCTGGCCGATTCCCTCGATCTTCAAATACCTCGCGAAGCTCGGTGAAATCGAAACCGACGAACTCCTGCAATCCTTCAACATGGGCGTCGGTATGATCGTCATCGTCCCCGCCGATCACGTGAAAGAAGCTGAAGCCGACCTCAAGCGCCGCCGCGAAAAATTCTTCAAAATCGGCCGCATCGAACGCGGTGACACCGGCAAAGCCCGCCTCGTCTACTCCGGAGCCCTCAACCTGTAGCTCAGGCCTTCAGGCCTGAGGCCTTTCTCTCCGAGGTAGGGGCGGCTTTACGCCGCCTTCTTGCATGCCCCGGGTAATCGGCAATCAGTGATCAGGAATCCGCAAGAAATGTGGCACAGCCATTCCTGGCTGTGCTCCGGCCATCACGTCTTGCTTCCCAAAATTCTCTTCAGTCTCTTCTTCGCTTCCTCCGAGCTGAGCCCCTTCTTCTGCCTCTCTGCGTTTAGCCCTGTTCCCTCTTCGCAACACGGATCACGAAACACCAGCCCCCTTCTTTCCTTTAGCTTACGGCTTATGGCTAACGGCAGATCGCTAACAGCTAACGGCTTTCTGCCCCCATCCATCTGTGCTACCGTTTCCTATTTATGACCCACCGTATCGGCGTCCTCCTGAGCGGCCGCGGCTCGAATTTCGAAGCCCTCGCCGATAGTGTCTCCGCCGGCCGCATCCCCGACGCTGAAATCTCAGTAGTCATCAGCAACAAACCCGCGGCTCCCGGCCTCGAACGCGCCAAATCCCGCGGCATTCCCGCCCGCGCAATCCCCTCCAAAGGCCTCGAACGCGAAACTTACGATCGCCAGGTCGCCGCCGTCCTCCAGGAATACAAAGTCGGCCTCATCTGCCTCGCCGGCTACATGCGCCTGCTCTCTCCGTATTTCGTCGCCGCCTTTCCCCAGAGCATTCTCAACATTCATCCCTCGCTGCTTCCCTCGTTCCCCGGCCTCGAATCGCAAAAGCAGGCCCTCGACTACGGTGTGAAATTCGCCGGTTGCACCGTCCATTTCGTCGACGAAAATCTCGATGCCGGCCCCATCATCCTCCAAGCTGTCGTCCCCGTCCTCGATTCCGACGACGAACACACGCTCTCCGACCGCATCCTCAAAGAGGAGCACCGGATCTACACCGAAGCCGTAAAAATCATCCTGGAAGGAAACTACAAAATCCTCGGCCGCCGCGTCATCCGCTCTTTGTAGGTGCTGGGCTTTAGCCCGGCCCGCCGCCACTTGTCGCGGCCGCTTTCTGAAGCGGGCACTTTTACGCGACAATAGGTCAATCATGTCCACATCGTTCAAACCCGTTGCCGAACAACTCGCCTATCTCAAAAAAGGCATTGCTGAAATCATTCCGGAGCCCGAACTCAAAGCCAGCCTCGAAAAATCATTGCAAACCAGCAAGCCGCTCCGTGTCTACCTCGGTGTCGATCCCACCGCGCCCGATCTCCATCTCGGCCACACCGTGGTCCTGCGCAAACTCAAACACTTTCAGGATCTCGGTCACGCCGCGGTCTTCCTCATCGGCGATTTCTCCGCCATGATCGGCGATCCCACTGGCGTTTCCGAGACGCGTCCGCCGCTCACCCGCGAACAGGTCGACGCCAACGCCAAAACCTATCTCCGGCAGGTTTTCAAAATCCTCGATCCCGCCAAAACCGAAGTCCGCTACAACAGCGAGTGGCTGAGCAAGCTCTCCGCTGTGGATATCATTCACCTCTGCGGCCGCTACCGCCTCGCGCGCATGCTCGAGCGCGAAGACTTCCGCTCCCGCCTGCAAAACAACCAGCCCATCTCCGTCCACGAACTGCTCTACCCGCTGCTTACCGCGCTGGACGCCGTCGAACTCAAATCCGATGTCGAACTCGGCGCCACCGAACAGAAATTCAATCTCCTCGTCCACCGCGAAATCCAGCGCGAATACGGCCTCCCCGGCCAGGCCATTCTCACCATGCCGATCCTCGTCGGCCTGGACGGCCAGCGCAAAATGTCCAAGAGCCTCGGCAACTACATCGGCATCACCGAACCGCCCGCCGACATGTTCGGCAAAATCATGTCCATTCCTGACGACCTGATGTGGACCTACTACGAACTCGTCACCGACCGCACGCCCGAACAAATCGCCGCGCTGAAACAAGAAGTCGCCTCCGGCGCGCTCCATCCCATGGACGCCAAAATGCGCCTCGGCGAAGAAATTGTCTCCGGCTTCCACGGCCCGGAAGCCGCCCGCAAAGCCGCCGAAAATTTCCAACGTGTCTTCCGCGACCGCCAAGCTCCCACAGAAATGCAGGAAATTCGTCTGAGATATGCGCCGGGAGTTTTGAGAGTCCTGTTTCCGACTGAGTGGGACTCAAAAAGCTTTACTCTTCCTGTGAAGTGGTCGACTCTCCTTGCTCAACTGCAACAGGTAGCTTCCGTTTCCGAGATGGAGCGCATTATTAAGCAGCGCGGTTTTGAAGTGAATGGCGAGCCTATCATTGATCCCACAACGAAACTGAATCCCGCGGGTCCTGCTTCCTACGAAATACGGCTCGGCAAGAAGAAATTTCTCCGCCTGATTGTCGAGTGATGTAGGTGCGGCTTTACGCCGCCTTCTTGTTCTCGTCGGGTCACGAAACACGAGCCACGGGTCACAGAACACGGCTCACCAATTCTGCGACATGCTCCCCAATCGCCGCCGCCGCCGTCAAACCCGGCGACTCGATCCCGATCAAATGAATCACGCGCGGTACCTCGCGATCCGCCTCAATCACAAAATCCGCGACGCCCGCTTCTCCCGGCGCCTTCAACTTCGGCCGCAATCCTGAATAGCCCAGCTGCAAATCTGCCTCCTCAATCTCCGGCAGCAGCGTCTTCGCGTCCTTCGCAAACTCCGCAATCTCCAGCCGCCCGCGCTCGTAATTGTCTTTGCTATCCACGTACGCCGCCGTCGGCCCCACCAGCGTCGTTCCCCACATCGTGGCCGTAAAATGCACGCCCAGCGTCAACTGGTCGTGATGCGGCATCGGGTATACCAAGCCGCGAATCCATCCCGCCTTCGGCCCGCGGATCTCGCAATACTCCCCGCGCACCGGATAAATCTTCCACGGCCGCGGCCCCAGCATTCCCGCCACTTCGTCCGCGTGCAAGCCTGCGGCATTCACCACGCATCGCGCCGCAATCGTCTCTTCCTCCGACTGCGCCTCATCCCCAATGCGCAGTCTCACCTCCACAGCATCCTTCTTCGGCTCCAGCGCCGTCACCTTCGCGTGATTCACCAGATTCGCGCCCTGCGCCTCCGCCACGCGCGCGTAGGCGTGCACCAACTCTTCCGCCACGCAAATCCCGGTCGAAGGCACCTCCAACGCCGAGCATCCGCGAATTTGTGGCTCCTTCGCGCGAATTTCCGCGGCGTCAATCAGCCGCAATTCCTCGACGCCGTTCTCTTCGCCACGCTTCTTCAGCCCCTCCAATTCCGCAACTTCGCCAGCATCCTTCGCCACCACCAGCTTGCCCGTCGTCCGGTGCGCCACGCCATGCCGCGCGCAAAACTCCTTCGTCATGCGGTTTCCGGCCAGGCACAACTTCGCCTTCAGCGAATTTTTCGGGTAATACAATCCGGAGTGAATCACGCCGCTATTGCGCGAACTCGTCGCCATCCCCAGCTTCGGGTACTGCTCCACCAAAAAAACGTCGGTCCACTTCCGCGAGAGCGCCTCGGCCACCGCGCATCCCACCACGCCCCCGCCCACAATCACCACATTGGTCTGGTCCATATTTCACAAGAATACCATCGCGGCTTAGTAGCCCAAGGTCACTCGTCACCGCCAATTTCATCAAAAAACGGTTTACAGTTCTCTAATCTCGCCTCCGTCCCATCGTGCACCGCAAACTGCGCCGGCTTCGGCCGGTCGTACGTATTCTTCCAAAGCGAAGCGGCGCCGTACTCGCCATCCTTGTTCACCGCGTAAAAGAACAAATGAAACGTCCCCAGTTTCTTCTTATCTCCGTTGTAATTCCGCGCCACGCGCCCCAGCGCTTCCAGGCATGCGTCAGCCGGCTTCATTCCCTTGCGCATCATCTCCACGATCGTGTGCCCGCCGGCCACCTTGATATTCTCCTCGCCCTTTCCGGTCGAGCCCGCCCCGCCCACGTCGCCATCCACATACAATCCCGCGCCAATTACCGGCGAATCGCCTACCCGCCCGGGAATCTTCCACGACAATCCCGAAGTCGTCGTCGTCCCGCTCACTTCGCCCTTGGCATTCACCGCGAGGCAGTTGATCGTGCCGGTGATCGGATGCGCGATCTTCTCTTCCGCGTACGCAATTTTCTCCGCGTCGCCGTCAAATAGCTGCGTCATGTACTCCTTCCATTCCGGGCTATCAATTCCCGGCCGCCAGTTGAAGCTGGTCTTTGCCTTCCACGCCAGCCAGATCTTCCGCGAGTGCTCCGTCAGCAGGTTTTGCTCCTCGAAGCCCTCGGCCACCGCGAAGCGCCGCGCGCCGTCGCCCACGATCATCACGTGATTTGTGCGCTCCATCACCGTCTTCGCCAGCCGCGCCACGTTCTTGATCTTCTGCACGCTTCCCACGCTGCCCGCGCGCCGCGTCGGCCCGTGCATCACGCTGGCATCCAGCTCCACCACCCCTTCTTCATTCGGCAATCCGCCGTAGCCCACCGAATCGTCGTTCGGATCGTCTTCCACCACGGTCACCGCGGCCACTGCCGCGTCCAGCGTGTCGCCGTCGGCCTTCAAAATGTCCATGCCTTTGCCCAGTGCGTGCAATCCATTCTGCGAGGAGATCATCACCGGCCGCACACCGCCGCCCGTGCTGGGCTGCACTGCTGTAGGGGCACGATAAATCGTGCCCTCTTCCACCCCCAGCGCCTTGCCGAACAACCGCCCCGCTCCGGCCAGCGCGCTCCCCGCCAGCGAACTCACAAAAAACTTCCTTCGCGTCCACAGTTCCATCGCCATTCTCCTCAAATTGTCGGTTGTCTAGCTTGTTGCAGGCAGGGGGCCCACGTCGACTCTATTCCAAAAACTGCCCAAAGGGAATTGGCCTTCACTCAGTCTTATTGAATCGGAGTCAGGTCCGCCGGTGCGAACAAACGATTTACCATTGGAGTGGTTCCCTCCCTTTGGCATTTTCTTACGAGCTCTATGAAACCGACTCGTTCCTCCGCTGACGCGTTTGCTGACAGCGCCATGCCCACACTCCTTTCGGGAATCGCAAGCGAATAGCCCTCGGGGAAAATATTCTTCAGTTCGTCTGCCATCAGAACACGCGACGAACCCAATCCATCTGGTTGCATCATTGCGACCCAATGCAAAACACCCTTCGCATCACGTTTTTCATGTGTTGCTGGATTGCTGCCGGTGTCTCGCCGCATGTTGCTTAGAGCCACTGCATCTCAATTGATCTTCTCTTTCTCCCATTTTTCCGCCTGCTCCGCAGTAACGTAAATCATTGTCTGTTCCTCATGAAGAACGACCCACGTCAGAATGAGGTCTGCTGGCTTCAGATGAATGTGCGGTAGCTTCCAGGCCCCTGATTCGATATAGGTAGAGGGAACAATCAGTGGGTAGAGATTCTCAAGCGGGTCAGCCTCGCTTTTGCCCTTTCCAAATAATCTCATAAGCGCTCATTTGCCTGTTTTCTTCGGGACACGGCACACAGATCACGAGTCACAATTCTTCACTGGCCGCTGGTCACTAATCTCCCCCGAGCGGCAAATAATACTGCGTGCCCTTCACCGGCTCCGAAAGCCGCTTCAGCAACTGCTGCAGATCCTCGCTGCGCTCCACGAAATCGATTTCGGAGGTATCCACTACGAGCAAATCCGCGTTTTCGTAGTGAAAAAAGAAATGCTCGTAGGCCCGCGCCACTTCCTCCACATACGCCGGGGCGATGCGGCTCTCCTCCGCCGCTTTTTTCTTGGCGATGCGCGCGCGCAGCACCTCCGGCTTCGCTTGCAGGTAGATCACCAGGTCCGGCTGCGGCAGCTCCGCCGTCAGCGCCTCGTAATACCGCTCGTAGAGTTTCAGCTCCGCGTCGTCCAGGTTCAGGTTCGCGAAGATGCGGTCCTTCTCCATCAGGTAATCGCTGATCACCGGGCCCGGCGCTTCCGCCGCCAGAGCTTCGCGCAGGCGCTTCTGCCGCTCCATCAGGAAATACATCTGCGCGCGAAACGCCGCTCCGGCCTTTTCCGCGTAAAACTCCGCCAGGAAGGGATTGTCCTCGCAATCGTAGATGCGCTGCGCGTGCAGCCGTTCCGCCAGGATGCGCGCCAGCGTGGTTTTGCCCACGCGCAGCGGCCCTTCGATCACGATGAACCGCGGCGCCTGCGGCCCTTTTTGCACCCGCGCCCGTTTCGCCGAGGACGATTCCGTCATATTCCTCCGCCTAAGCCCGCCGTTGCCGTTTTCGCCGCGATTATAGCAGTTCTTCGCCTCCGATTCGCCGCCGTTGTCGTGTTCCTAAATCTGTCATCCCGAGCGAAGCGGTCCGATTTTCTCTTTCGCGCCGAAGTTTGGCGCGTCGGGCCGCGCAGTCGAGGGACCGGGGCACGATGCAAACTTTAATCGATCTCGTCATGACCGTCCCCGCTCTTCATCCCCGGAAAATCCTCGCTCAAATCCCGCATTTCCGGATTCATCCTCCGGATCAGCTCCAGCTTCTTCTCTCTCCTCCAACTCTTGATCTGCTTCTCTCGCCGGATCGCCGCTTTGATCTGCCCAAACGCCTCGTAATAAACCAGCCGGGTCACCTCATATTTCTTCGTGAAACCCTCCTCGCGCTTTGTCTTGTGTTGGCGTACGCGCCGCTCCAGAAAATTCGTCACACCCGTGTAAAGCACGCCGGAAGCGTTGGCCAGGATATAAACGTGATAGGCCATGGAGCGGACCTCCTTCTGTGCGGGCGGAAAGAAAGCAACGCGAGAGCGGCGCTTGTTCCATCGAGCGAAATGGGCCAGTACATCCTGCCACGGTCCCTCCACTCCGTGGCCGACGTTCGCGCGGCGCGAACGCCAGAAAAAATCGGCCACTCCGGTCGGGATGACAGAAAAAACCAACCGCTTCCCACCCTCGCGTCCCCGCTTCCCCCTCCACCCTCGCGTAGGCCTTCCTCCCTCTGTCATCCCGACCGGAGGCCAGCGCTGTTTGCTGACCGCAGGGATGGCGCTTTGGAGTGCGAGAGCTTGATCTCGCCTTTGGGGTGTAAGGGTGGTGCTCGAACGATCCGTTGATGGCGGCATTGAAACCGCAAAGCGGTGTCGAGCCACCGCACTCCAAGAAGGGGGTACCCCTGGGGTTGGCGTAAGAGATGTAGCCAAAGGAGTTAGGAAGAAGCTGTGAGCCCGATAGCCATAAGCCGTAAGCAAGAGAGCGCGGGAAATGGGAAATGTCGGCGCGAGACTCCCAAGGAAATCTGCAAATTTTTGGAAAGGAGAGGGGTGTACCCCCTGATTTTTGCAAAGAGTGCGGAAGAGGCTGCGGAAAAAGGGGATAGGTGTGATCCGGAGAATGAAAGAGTGCGTAAGTGATTGAAAAGTGGGAAGCGGTGGGGATACGGCGAAAAGCGAAATGGGAAAATGGAAAAGAGCGGCGAGACGGAAGTGTGAAGGGCGGGAGAAAGGTTCCCGGTAGGGCCCGGACGCACTGATGCCCAATCGTCACGGTGAATGATAGCATGTTCCTAGTAACTTAGTCAATAGTTAATTATACGGTACCCATTCGAACGTCGGTGGAGTAGTTGGTATCTGGAGATGTCGGAGGAGGACTGTCGGGGGAACTAGTCGTTGTCTTCGACTGTCGCTAGGTAGCCAAGGCCAGTAAGTCGTATCGCTAGCGCTTGTGCGCTTACGCCGTACCTGCGGGCCAAGGCACGAAGAGTTTCGTCGTCGGTTAGGTCGATCTCTCTTCCCTCTAGGTCCTCTCTGAGCATGCTCGTGGGCATTAGAAGCTCCGCAGCAAATCGGTTGGCCTCCATTTCGTCCTCGTCGAGACCCAAGCTCGAGATATCGCTGCGCAGGCGAACTACGAAACCTCGATCGACGTGAAGCTCATCGGTGTCGTGTAGGAGTAAGTGTCCGAGTTCGTGCGCGATTGTAAATCGTTGGCGGACGGGCGCTTGGTGTGTATTCACACCTATTACAATGTCGCCTTCGCGTCTGAACAGAAATCCGGAGAGATCCCCTTCTTGTTCCTCTAGAAAAATCCTAGCTCCGCGACCCCGCGCGATTCGGCGGACTGGAACGGGTGGCTCTTCGATTTCGAATTCATCGAGAAGCTGACTTACGAGCTTCTGAATCTTGAAGCGCCGAATTCTCATTAGGTTCTTTCCTCGTCCTTTGCGTTGGTTCGATGCCGATGCCTTTCTCGATGAAAGCACGTTCGGATGGCCTGTAGGCGAGTCAGTGCATTTCATAATAGGGCTTGTGTCACAAGAATCATTGGTTGAGCAGAAAATTTCTGGGCCATATTCCGCGGAGGTCCGCCAACTGCAACTAAACCTCGGCGTCATTGTTCAAGCGAGTCAGATTAGAAAAGCTGTTGAACTTCTGCCTCCTCCAGAGGCGGTCACTACCAATTAGCCGGAACGCGGGTGCTCCGTGGGATGCGGTCATGCATCACGCAGCGGTCCCCGCGGCTTCTGCTATTCTATGGGGCGGTCTACTCCTTCACCCTGGCGCTACGCGCTTGGGGTCGGGCCTGCCCCTTTACCCCGCGCGATCGCTGCGAGGGGGCACTGGACGCGCCGCATACTTCATCCGAAAGGTTTTTGGTACCTACCATGAGCACGACTGCCCCTAGCACACCTACTGTTCGCAGCGCGGCTGGCGCCGGACGCCGGGCGCACAATTTCAATGCGGGGCCTGCGGCGTTGCCGCTTTCGGTCCTGGAGCGCATCCGCGAAGAGTTGCTCGATTACCGCGGGACGGGCATGTCCGTGATGGAGATGTCGCACCGCTCGCCGGAATTTGAGGCCATCAACAATGCGGCGGAGCAGAACCTGCGCAAGCTGCTGGCGATCCCGGAGGACTACGCGGTGATTTTCGTGCAGGGCGGCGGGAGCATGCAGTTCACGATGGTGCCGATGAACCTGGCGCTGCCGGGGAAGCCGGTGGACGTGCTGCACACGGGGGCGTGGACGGCGAAGGCCATCAGCGAATTGAAAAAGGGCACGTTGCACCGCCTGGCCGCGTCCACCGAAGCGGTGAAATTCACGCGGGTGCCACGCGCCGAAGAGATCGATCTTTCCCCCGACGCTTCTTATACCTATCTCTGCACGAACAATACCATCGAGGGCACGCAATACCACTCTCTGCCGGCGACGGCGGCGCCGCTGGTGGCGGACATGTCTTCGGACATCTGCTCGCGGCCGCTGAACGTTTCCAAGTTCGGGCTGATTTTCGCGGGCGCGCAGAAAAACCTGGGGCCCAGCGGCGTGACGGTGGTGATCGTGCGCAAGGACCTGGCCGAGCGCGCGGACAAGAACCTGCCGACGCTGCTGCAATACCGCACGCACATCAAGGAAAAGTCGCTGTACCACACGCCGCCGACGTTTGCCGTCTACATCCTGAGCCTGGTGACGGAATGGATGGCGGCGGAGGGCGGGCTGGAAGGAATGAAGAAGCGGAACGAGGCGAAGGCCAAGCTGCTTTACGACGCGATCGAGGGGAGCGGCGGATTTTACCGCTGCCCGGTGGAAGAGGGATCGCGGTCGCGGATGAACATCGTGTTTCGCGTGGGCGGCAGCTTTCCGGCTCCGGGCGACGAAGCGATGGAGAAGGATTTCGCGAAGCAGGCCGCGGCGGCGGGGCTGGTGGGCACGCCGGGACACCGCTCGGTGGGCGGGATGCGCGCTTCGCTCTATAACGCGGTGAGCGTGGGAGACGTGCAGGCGCTGGTGAGCTTCATGAAGGAGTTTCAGCGGGCAAAGGGCTAGACGAGAGCCGACAGCTAACAGTCGACAGCGGACAGTGGCTGATTGCAGGCAGAGTGCCCTTGCTTGGACGGAATTGGGTGCCGTTGGATCGGCTGCACAGGCAGGAATGCCTGTGCCACATGGGAAGAGTTCGATACACTAAGCGGGCTATGAGCAACTACACGTTGGGATTGTTCTTCCATTTTGTGGGGTTGGCGGCGCTGTTTGTCGGCTATGGGTTGGAGTGGATCGTTTCGGGACTACTGCGCAAGGCAACGACCGTGGAGCAGGTGCGCGCGTGGCTGCGCGTGTATCGGACGTCGCTGCCGATTTCCGGGCCGGGCCTGCTGGTGCTGATTCTGAGCGGCGGCTACCTGGCGTCGCTTTCGGGAGCGATGAAGGAAGGGTGGATGTCCGCGTCGCTGCTGGCGATCGTGCTTGCGCTGGGCGTGGGCTTTGTGTTCATCCTGCCGCGGGTGCGTGCGCTGCGTGGAGCATTGGGCGATAGTGGCGGATCGCTGCCCGTGAAGGCGGTGGAGTTGCTACAAGCGGCGGGATTGCCGACGCTGATTCGCGTGCGCGCGATGATTGCGCTGGGGATCGTTTACCTGATGACGGTGAAGCCGGATTCATTTGGGATTTCGCTGGTGGCACTGGGCGTGGCGATTGTGTTAGGAGTGGTTGCGTCGGCTGGATTGTTTGGGAAGGGGAAAGAAGCCATAAGCCAGTAGCCGTAAGCCATAAGCAAGCAGATATCAGAGAAAAGAAAAGGGCGGGAATTGCTCCCGCCCTTTTTTTTTGAGCGCGCGTGCGGCGCTGCCGACCTGAAGGTCGGCCACTACACAATGCGGCTGCTCACGCCAGGTCGAAGAGGAGAACTTCGGCGTTGTCCACGCCGGTGAGTTCGACGGACTGCTCTTCGGAGACAACGGCGCCGTCGCCGGTCGCGAGCTTTGCGCCATTGAGCGTGACGCTGCCGCGGGCGACCTGCACGTAGGCGTGGCGCTCGGGCTTCAGCGCGTGCTTCACGGTTTCGCCGGGAGCGAGGAGCGTGGCGTAGAGCTCGTTGTCCTGGCGGATTTGCACGGAGCCGTCGCGGCCGTCAGGCGAAACGACCAGACGCAGCTTGCCCTGCTTTTCGGCGGGGGCGAAGTGCTTCTGGTCGTACGTCGGCGTGTAGCCGCGCTTATCCGGGAACATCCAGATCTGGTACATGTGCACGGTTTCCTTGTCGGACGCGTTGAACTCGCTGTGCGCGACGCCGGTGCCGGCGCTCATGTACTGCACGTCGCCGGGGCGAATCGTGGAGCCGTTGCCCATGCTGTCCTTGTGGGCGAGGGCGCCGTCGAGGACGTAGGTGACGATTTCCATGTCGCGGTGCGGGTGGGTGGGGAAGCCACCGCCGCCCGCGATGCGGTCGTCGTTCATCACGCGCAGGGTGCGGAACTCGACGTGTTCCGGATCGTAGTAATCGGCGAACGAAAAGGTGAAGTGGGAATCGAGCCAGCCGTGGTTGGCGTGGCCGCGGGTTTCGCTTTTGCGGATATCAATCATGGGGTGCCTCCTGAGTTGCGAGTGCATAATATACGTTATAACGACTATTGTCAAGAGGCTAGTTGGTGTAATGGCTAAATGGATGGGAATATTGGGTTTAACGGAGAGCGGAACGCAGAGACGCGGAGGGCGCAGAGAAGAGAAGAAGGCGGCGTAAAGCCGCCCCTACACCGTGCGGCGAGAGGCGTGGCGGGCGGTACAGTTCCACGGCCAAACGCTTTGGTGTAGAGTGTTTAGTTACGCGGCGGAACGAGCGCCGCGCCCGGTGAGGTATTGGCATGGACTCGGCACTTCCGACGACGACACAGACAAAAACTTCCGGCGACGGCGACGTGCGCCGCGAAACATTGACGGTCACCGACAACCGCACCGGTAAATCCTACGAACTCCCCATCACGCACGACACTATCAAAGCCATGGACCTGCGGCAAATCAAGGTGAAGCCGGACGATTTCGGGATGATCAGCTATGATCCGGCGTACAACAACACGGCTTCGTGCATCAGCCGGATTACCTATATTGATGGGGATCTGGGGATTTTGCGGTACCGCGGGTATCCGATCGAGGAGCTGGCGGAAAAGTCCACGTATCTGGAAACCGCCTATTTGCTGCTGAAGGGCGAATTGCCGACCGCGGCGGAGTTGAAGGGCTGGACGTACAACGTCACGCACCACACGTTCATTCACGAAAGCATCAAGAAGTTTCTGGATGGATTTCACTACGACGCGCACCCGATGGGCATGGTGATTTCGACGATTGCGGCGCTTTCAACCTTCTATCACGATGCCAAAGACATTTTCAGCGAGGAATCGCGGAGGAAGCAGACCTACCGGCTGATCGGAAAGATGCCGACGATTGCGGCGTTTGCGTACCGGCACACGCTGGGGATGCCGTATGTGTATCCGGACAACGACCTGAGCTATCCGGGGAACTTCCTGAACATGCTGTTCCGGACGAGCGAGACGCGCTACCGGCCGAATCCGACGCTGGAGCGGGCGCTGGATATTTTGTTCATCCTGCACGCAGACCACGAGCAGAACTGCTCGACGAACACGGTACGCGGCGTGGGCAGTTCGCACGTCGATCCGTATTCGGCGACGGCGGCGGCGATTGCGGCGTTGTATGGCCCGCTGCACGGCGGCGCGAATGAAGAAGTGGTGCGCATGCTGCATGAGATCGGTTCGGTGCAGAAGGTGCCGGACTTCATCAAGCGAGTGAAGGCCGGCGAGACGAAGCTGATGGGCTTCGGGCACCGCGTGTACAAGAATTACGACCCGCGCGCTCGGATTATCAAGCGCGTGGCCTATGAAGTGTTCGACCTGATGGGAAAGAATCCGCTGCTGGAGATTGCGCTGGAGTGCGAGCGCATCGCCCTCGAAGACGAATACTTCGTGAAACGCAAGCTGTATCCCAATGTGGATTTCTATACCGGACTTATTTACCAGTCCATGGGCTTCCCGATGACGATGTTCCCCGTGCTGTTTGCCATTCCGCGCATGTCCGGCTGGATTTCGCAGTGGGAAGAGTTGCTGCTCGATGCAGAACAGAAGATTGCGCGGCCGCGGCAGATTTATCTTGGCTACGATACGCGGAGCTACGTGGCGATGGACCAGCGGGGATAAGAGCGACCGTGACTCGTGGCCCGTGTTCTGTGACCCCAAGAGAATCCATTAGTTGATCTACGGCGACGAAAGGCAGTTCCTCAGGGGCTGAAGCCCCATGTTTTGCAGTGCCTAAATGTCGGAGCTAAAGCTCCGACCCCCAGACACCTTGGTCACCTATGAACTGAAGTGCATGAGCAACCTTTCTGCCGGCGCACGTATCTTTTTTGGGTACGGAGGACTGGCTTTCCCTTCGACTTTGCGTTTTGGCGAGGTATAGTGAACCTAACGAGGGCACATGGGCCATTCGCCGAACGGACCACAGACTACCGGACCACGCCGCCGCAGCCAACGCGTTCTGATGCAGGTCGCGATCAAGATTCGCGGCAAGGATGCGGAAGGCAAATCCTTCGAGGAAGAGACCTCCACGCTGGCGATCAACGCGCATGGAGCGCTGGTGTTGCTGCAGGCGCGGATCACCAGCGGAAGTTCGATCCATCTCCAGCACAAGGTGACGCAGGAGGAGCAGGAGTGTCACGTGGCGTTCCTTGGCCCCGTGCGTTCCGGGAAGGCCGAGGTTGGACTGGAGTTTTCCGGGGCCAGGCCAGGCTTCTGGCGCGTGGCGTTTCCTCCCGAAGACTGGTCGCCGAGGCACCCCGAGGCGCGGACGGTGCTTTCCACCAATCCAATCACACAAGGAAAGAAGTAGCAGCGTCACCCTCCTTATACCCACCGCATTTCCCGCCTGTCGGATCTTCATCGCAAGCTGTTAGACTCTCCGCATGATGGCACGACTAATTCTCCTCCTTGCATTGCTCATTCCCGGCGACACCTGGTGGATTGTGCAAGAGACCGGCGCGGATTCGAATCTGCGCGGGGTATCGCTGGTGGTGCATCGCGGCGGCATTACGGTGTGGGCGACGGGTTCCAAGGGAACCGTGGAACTGTCCGCAGATGGTGGCGCGACCTGGCAGAAGATTCTCATACCCAACGGAGAGGCGCTCGATTTCCGGGGGGTGCAGGCATTCGACAAGGGTGTGGCGTACGTGATGTCCAGCGGGGAGGGCGAAAAGTCGCGCATCTTCAAAACCAGCGATTTGGGCAAGACCTGGAAGGCGCAGTACACCGGGAAGAACAAGGAGTTCTTTTTGGACGCGTTGCAATGCGTGGACGAAAAACATTGTTTTGCGTTGAGCGATCCGGTGGGCGGGAAGTTCCTGCTGCTTTCCATGGAAGACGGGGAGCATTGGAAAGAGATGCCGAGAGAGCATATGCCTGCGGCGCTGGCAAAGGAAGGCGTGTTCGCAGCGAGCAATTCGGCATTGCTGATTTACCGCGACAAGGAACTTTATTTCGGCACCGGCGGCAGCGCGGCGCGCGTGTTTCATTCGCCCGATTTGGGCAAGACCTGGGAAGTTGCGGGGACGCCGATCCTCAGCGGGAAGGCTTCGCAAGGGATTTTTTCCGTGGTGCGCGCGGGTGACGCGATCGTTGTGGCGGGAGGAGACTATGCGGAGCCGGGGAACACGACGCGAAATGTGGCCTATTCCGTGGATGGCGGAAAGACCTGGACGATACCGGAGGAGCGGCCGACGGGCTACCGCTCGGCGCTCGATACCTATGACGCAGGATTTGTCGCCGTGGGGCCGAATGGATCGGACGTCAGCCGCGACGGCACGAAATGGCAGCACATTGACGACGCGAACCTGAACGCGGTGGTGTTCATCAGCGGCAAGGGCTTCGCGGTGGGGCCCAAAGGCACCATGGCGAAATTTGAAGACCACAACGAATACTGAACGATTCGTAGATGATCAATTCCGAACCAATTCCTCAGGGGCTGAAGCCCAGTTTTTTAGCGCTTTCCTGTCGGAGCTAAGGGTCCGACCCCCCACACCTTATTCTGCGACTGGAGTCGCGCTTCAGGGCGCAGTTTGCTTGGGAGACGCGTGCACACCGGAAGGCACGAATTCAAAACGAATCAGCCATTCGCTGGGAACGCCGTGGCCATTTGCTTCGGCGCCCGTGAATTTCCATTGCCTCGCGGCCTTTTCGGCGAGCCCCGCAAAGTAGTGGCTGGGGCCCGGCGTATCCAGCTCGGTGTCCGTGACATTCCCGGAGGGATCCACCTGAACTTTCACCACCACGCGGACGGTGCCCGTAATGGTGGCCAGCGCCTTTGACGGGACCTGCGGGAGAACCTGATCGAGAACCTCGCCGCGCCCCTGCGCTTCGCTGGCGGCCCTGGTCCGCACAGGAGCGGCCGGGGCGGCAGGCGACGACATTGTAGCCACTGGAGAAGGTTCGGGCTCTGCCTTGGCCGCAACAGCCTTCGGTGAAGAATCCTTTGTGTCACTCATCGCTGCGGAGTTTTCGGACGTGACAGCAGGAGCGGGTTCTTGCGATTTTGGAGCTTCGGCTGGTTGGGCCGGAACAGATGGCTCAGGTGTCGCCGCAGCCCGCGGCGAGGCAGAAGGGCTGCGAAAGCTGAAGAGATGAGGAAGTGCAAAAATCAGGCCGAAGAAAACGGCGGCGCCCAGGAGCACGGGGATGATGTAGTCGGAGGCACTCGATGGACGGCGTTTCGGGCCGGGCGCTGGGCGGCGACCCGGCAATTCTGCGGCTGCGGGAGGCTTGGTTGGCGGCACGGCCGGTTCGATGGTGAGAGGCACGCTGACCGGGGACGGAACTGCAGAGGGCGCAGACGAAGCAGCGGCTGCAGCCGCAAGAGGCGCGGGGTTCAGGTGCGCCACGATTTCGGCGACGGACCAGCGCTGCTGGGGGCGTCGTCGCAGCGCATGGCGGGCGATGTTGGCAAACAATTCGGGGAGATCCCCGGGGAGAGCCGGATCGGCGGCAGGATCCTGCGAAAGTTCGGGAGGTTGCTGCGTCAACGTGGCGAACAGCGTTGCGGCGAGGGACCAGGCGTCGGACTTGGCCGAGGATGGAGAAGAGGGAAGTTCCGGCGCGTCGTAAATGTCGCGCGAGCGGAAGAGCTGGCATGGCGCGCCCAAGGTTTGGAATGTGTCCGACGAAAGCTTCAGGCAATCCTGCGTGGCAAGTACGTTGGAGGGCTTGAGATGGCCGTGCGCCAGCCCTTTGGCATGGAGATACACCAGGACGTCGAGCGCGGAATTCAGGACGTCGCGGGCTTCATCGGCCGACAAAGCCCGCTGTGGCAGAATTTCGCCGAGGTTCTCCTCCGCGTATTCCATGACCACGTAGAGCAGGTTCCGGCCGTTCATCGAGCAGCGGCCGCAGTCGTAAATGGTCAGCAGATTGGTGTGAGTCAACTGCGCAGCGCGCTTCCAAAGTGATAGACGGGAATCGGCGCCGGGGATATCGGCGGAAAGGAATTTCACCACGGCGTTGCTGCCCTGCGGCTCGGCAAGCTGGGTCAAAAAAACCGCGCTGTGATCCGTGTCGGCGAGAAATTGACGGAGGGGGAACTTTCCGTCGACGATTTGGCCTTCCCATTGCTTCCATTGCTCGTTCATGACGCACCCCGCAAGGAAAAGTCGGACACAAACCGGTCGCGGCAGGAGCTGAACTGCCGAAACACAAAACCAAAAGCACCGAAGCGTCTGAGGCTGGGGTAGTTCGGGAACTACCGGGGAAGCAGGCGCCTGGGGCCGGGCGCTTGACGCCCCTATCTTCCCACAGCCGGGTTAATGCGCAATAGACCGGGTATTGCTTGTTAGGAACGCGTCGGCGGAGGGCCAAGGATTTGAGCGGCCAGGGCAATCAGCAAGGGGAAACAGACCAAAACGTAGCGGGGCTCCGGGGTTTCGAGAGTTGTGAGGAAGGCGGTGCGGGACAGGATATACAAGACGAGCAACGCCGCGGCTGGACGAAGAGGGGGATGGTTCCAAAGGCGCTTAGCACCCCAAAGCCCAAGTGCGACGTACGCGAGATTCAAAAAGAAGAACAAGATCGTGACGCGCTGATCCACGGGATCTTCTTCGTGCATGTACGCGAGCGGAAAGACATGCCCGGAGACGGGGAGAAGCTCGATGCGCGGCGTGAACCAGATACGTACGGCGCGTTTCAGGGGAACCCAGAGATAGGTGCGCAGCGGATAGCGGGCAGTGCGCTCGCGGGCGACCTGAGCGAAGACTGCATCTTCTTCAGGAGTGAGGTTGAGGTCTTCATTGTAGGACTCAAGCGCGGAGGCGATGCGCTCGCGTTCCTCAGACGTATCGAAGGCCGAAGCGGGAATGTCAGCGATGTTGATCTCTTCGTCGTTCAATTTCCACGGGACAAGATAGTTGTCGCGGACGCGATAGAGCCAGGTGCGTTCCCAAGCCATGAAGCCTTTGGGAACCAGTTCGCCGGGAAGATTCGTATCTTTTGGTGTGAGCGGCTGGAACTCATGCAGCGTAATTGCATTGCGAATGATCCACGGAACAAGCGGAACGCAGGCGCCGGCCAGGAAAAGCAGGGAGATTCTCAGGAAGCGCAACGGCTTGCGGGCGCGGAGTAGAAAATAGCCAAAGACCAGCAGTGCCGTGGCAAGCAGCAGAGGCGTCTCCGGGCGAAAGAGAGTGCCGAATCCCACAAGGATGCCGGCGGCGAAAATGCTCCGCCGGTCCTTGCGCCATCGTTCGTCCGGGAAAAGCCATGGGCCCTGCGTGGCCAGAAAAAGGGGAGTAAACGCGAGTGCAGCCAGCGCGGTGAAGAAAATCGTCCAGGTTTCCGTAAGCACCACGGCTGCATAGTTGGCAGTAAAGGGGCACAGCGCCGCGAGCCAAAGCGCCGCAAGAAAAACGCGGCGAATTTCCCTGGATTCGAGCATTGGTTTCCGGGGATTGCAAAAATGCACCAGGAGCGCCGCCAAAGAAGCGACGACGAGGCACGTCGCAAGGTCCACAAAGACCTGTGCGATCATCGCGGCGCGATGTGCGTTCTCCACGCTTTGGCGGGTGATGGCCGTGACGAGCGCAAGGAAGGCGGGATACCCGGGCATGCGGATGTCCACGGAAAGCGGCTCGCCGGAGACGTCCATCGCGTATTTACCGTACTTCAGCCAGTTGGACGCGAGTTGATCGTAGATGATAGTGTCGCCGGAGCCGGCCGGAAACTTCAAAACAAAGAAAAGGCGCAGGCCGGCGCCGGCCAGCAAGGCCACAATGGAATTCCAGAGCACTCGCTTCATGTGTGCTTTGCATCTTACAATAAGGGAGATTGGCACCACCGTTGGAGTTACCTGAGCCTCAAGCCGACCCACCCGTGCTTGAGGGTTGCTGCGCTTCATGAAAGAACGAAAACCCATTTTTTATGACGCGGAGAAGGTCCGCTGGCGGCGGACCCGGCGCATTCTGGAGCTCAGTGGCGCGGCGCTGACACTGCTGCTTGTCTATTTCTTCCTCACCATCGCCGGCAGCGTGGAACTCCCTTCCTCGCTATTACCAGACACGCGGCCTGTCTATCACCCCATCAAAAAGAAGCCTTTGAAGCCGGTTGTATTCCGCGAAGGCCGGCGGAAGCGTGTGGCGAACATCGGGCAGGTTCCGGCGGCGTACGATCCGGTGCGGGCGGCGTTTTTCGTAAGTTGGGATCCGAACAGCCTCGCTTCCCTGAAGAAGCATTACAAAGACATTGACTTGCTGATGCCGGAGCAGTTGCACGCGGTGACGCCGGACGGAGCGCTGACCGTGGTGGACTACGAACGGAACCAGACAGTGCAGGCGTCACCGGGCGAAGCATTGTCGCGGCTGCAGCAGGACAAGCTGCACCAATGGATGCGCGCGATGAACCCGCCGCTGGAGCTCCCGATGATGGGGCTCCTGAACAATTACGATGGCAGCGTGTGGCGCGTGAAGGAAATGGCGGAGTTGCTCGCAAACCCTGCTTCGCGTGCGCGGCTGGCAAAGGATGCAACGGAATTCGCACTGATCAGCAAGGAAGCCGGCATCGTTCTGGATTTCGAGGAAGTGCCGGACAAGAGCCAGGCGAACTTCCGTGCGTTCGTCGGGGAGCTCACTCCTGCGCTGCACGCCGTGGGATTGAAGTTGATGATCGCGCTGCCGGCGCGCGACGATGCGTACGATTACGGCTACTTCGGCAAAGTAACCGACGCCATCATCGTGATGAATTACGACCAGCACTGGCTGACCTCGGCGCCCGGCCCGATCGCCGCGCAGGACTGGTTCCTGGAAAACCTGCGGCAACTCCGCGAAGCGGTTCCCGCGCAAAAGCTGGTAGTGGGCATCGCGAACTACGCCTACGACTGGACGGAGACGTCCAAGAAAGAGCCGCCGCACGCGGAAGAGTTCAGCATTCAGGAAGCCTTGCTCCACGCCTATGAGTCGGAAGCGGAAATGGACTTCGATCCGGCTTCGCTGAATCCGCACTACTCCTATTCGGACGAGC